>Ga0182024_10004706_pt1 | contig 31122 bp, 36 predicted proteins | sample P32metaG_FD_120480 | JGI IMG/M metagenome (GOLD analysis project Ga0182024, IMG submission 120480) | Permafrost microbial communities from Stordalen Mire, Sweden - P3-2 metaG (Illumina Assembly) | ecosystem: Environmental > Terrestrial > Soil > Wetlands > Permafrost | place: Sweden: Stordalen... | reverse complement strand
GGAATACGCTGGCCGAGCAGGACTTCTGGCTGCTCGACCTTGGCACGATGCGCTCGCGGCGGTTGACTCGATTGAGCAGTTCGGCGGTAATGCGGACCTTTGATATCAGTCCAGATGGCAGCCGAATTGTATTTGACCGCTTAACCGAAGATTCAGACATACTTCTCATTGATCTTGCGACGGATCAAGGTCGACGGTAGTCGGCCACATATTCGCAACGAAGTACCTTCATTCCCTACAGACTCTGATCGTCGGCTACGCGATTATGTCGTCCTTTCGTTCGCTATGAGGACGGTAGCGAAACTGATCACACGGCAAGGAGCGCCGGCCTCCGAGGCATGGTTGCGGACGGATGGTCGGACAACAGGGAGTAACCCCGAGGCTCCAGTTTGGCAGGCGAATCGTCTCAACTGGCGAAACATCCCGATTACACTCACAACCTAAGAATCGTCCGGTCACAGAGCGACTCGCTGTGACCATCTGGGAACCGCCGCACTGGCGGTGAAACGCGGGCGAGGGCGCCCGCGCCACACACACCCAAATCTGACAGAGGAAAAAACCGCGGATGCCCCGGAGCCTGCCCTGAGCTTGTCGAAGGGTCTCGCGCTTTTCGAGACCTGGGATTCCACGGTCGCGTTGGGATGGCAGCACGCTAACGCCCCGCAGCCAGCCGCTCTTCCACCAACTGCTCGATTCGCCTGAGCACTTCGTCCTCGCTCATATTCGTCGAGTCAAGCACCACGGCATCTTCCGCCGCCACTAGCGGAGACATAGCGCGTGTGCGGTCCCGCCGGTCGCGCTCGCGAAGTTCCGCCGCCATTGCTTGCGCTGATGGCCCCTTCACCCGCTGCTGGTCGAGGCGGCGCTGTTCGCGAATTACCGGATCGGCATCGAGAAAAATCTTTAAATCGGCATCGGGGAAAACTTTCGTCCCAATGTCGCGCCCCTCCATCACCACGCCGCCGCCAACGCCCATCTCGCGCTGGCGCGCCACCATCCACTCGCGCACCTTGGGATGCACCGAGACGCGCGAGGCCCCCTCCGTCACATCGCGCTCGCGGATGCGCGTGGAAACGTCTTTGCGGTTGAGCAAAACGCGATTGCCGCCGATGGTGCGTTCGAGAATAATCCCCGAATCCTGCGCCATCTTCAGCAGCGCGTCTTCATCGTCAAACGAGGCGTCGCCTTCGATCGCCCGCAGCGCCAGCGCACGGTACATCGCCCCGCTCTCCAGGTTCACGTACCCGAGCTTGCGCGCCAGACGGGAAGCGATGGTGCTCTTGCCCGCTCCGGCGGGGCCGTCGATGGCGATGATGAGTTTGCGTGGGGATGGATCGGTCATCGTACTGAGGTCATCGGTGGCGAAGCGAGCATTGTACACGGAGTGTAAGAGAGCTAGCTCACCCGCTGCGGCCGCGGCTTCGGAACGTACACCTGTTTTGGCGGCGTTACCTGCAGCAGCGACTTGCTCCCGACATGCACGAAGCTCAATTCGCGCGCCGCCAGCAAGGCGTGGGTCGCTTCTTTCACCCGCGTCCGCGGAACGAAATTCGCGAGGAAGTTTTCGACCTCTCCTTCATCCACCGCGACCACGCAGTCCAGATATTTCGAGACCAGCGCCGAGAGTGCTTCGGGCACCGAAATTCCGACGCCTTCGCGCACTACTTCCGGCGCCCAGCGCGACAACTCGTCCCATACCGAGCCCTCTTCCGCCGTGTAATCCACGCGCGTGATGCGCAGCTTGCCCCACAGTTCGCTGAGCGCGCGATCGAGGCCCGCATTCGAAACCGACCCGCCCAGCGTCTCTCCCAGCTTCGTTTTTGAAATCGGTCCCCGCCGCCGGATGATTTCAAAAGCATCACAGGCCAGCGGCGAATAGGGAGACCGCGGTCCAGTTGCCGGCGCTTGCTTCGGATTGCGCTCGCCGACGAGCGCATAAAAATAAGGAAACACCGAAATCGCCAGCAGGAACGCGTTGCTCTCGTCAATCAGCGGAGCTTCGTAGGCTGCCTGGTCGCGCAGCGCACGGACCATCAACTCAGTCGCTTCCTTCGCACGCGGATCGTTATAAGCGTGCTGCCGCATGGGAAGATTGTCATCGGCCCCGACCCAGGCTCCCACGAAAGTCGGCAGCAGAAGCGCAGGCCGCGTCGGATACATCAGACAAAATCCCACCGACTCCAGGAAGACGCGCGCGTCATCGAGCGTGCGCACGGGCAGGCCGTCAAGGCGCCACTTTTGAATGCGGGCCTGCAGGAGTTCCGGGTCGGTCATGGTTTCGATTAGAACACAAGCTAGCTGTTAGCTCTCAGCTCTCAGCTTCAAGTGGCTTCGATGTATAGGGAGACTGAGAGCTGAGAGCTGACAGCTAGATCCTTTTAAACGCCTTCTGAATATCCTGCATGGAATAGCGCAGCACGACCGGCCGTCCGTGCGGGCAAGACATAGGGTGCTCGGTTTTCGCCAGCTCCGCGAGCAGCCACTCCATTTTGTTCTGCTCGAGTGGCATATTGACCTTGATCGCGGCGTGGCATGCGATCGATGCCGCAATCCGCGTCCGCACCGCTTCCAGATTGATGGCCTGGTCTTCGCGCGTGAGCTGCTCAAGGATTTCGTTCAGCATGTGCTCGATCTGCGCCGCGTCCACCCCTGCAGGCGCGATCTTTACCGCGACGCTGCGGGCGCCGAAGGGCTCCGCCTCAAAGCCATTGCGCGCCAGTTCTTCGGCAATGTCGCTGAAGATGGCTTGCTGCGCCGGAGTCAGGTCGATGACCAGGGGCATGAGGAGACGCTGGCTCTCCACCCGCTGCGCCGAGCGCTGGCGCAGGATTCGCTCGAAGAGCACGCGCTCGTGCGCCACATGCTGATCGATGATCCAGAGCCCGTCTTCGTTCACCGCAAGAATGAATGAATTCCGGATCTGGCCTAACGGCCGCAGGGTCCGCAACGACTCGAGAGTCGGCGCAGTTTGCGGCTCTTGTCCGATGGGCGGGGCACAGCCGTGATCGGGAATTGACTGATTTGCCACCATTTGATCGGCCATCGCCTGCCGAGCAATCGTTGCCGGTGCGCGCGCTAGCGAAACTGCCGCGTTACCCTCGACTGCAATTGCGCCTTCAAACTGGAAGGACGCAGCCACAGCGGGAATTGCCGGCGCTTGCAGCGCAAATCCGCCCGCCGCTGCCGGTCCGTACAAGTCGCGCCACGGTTCGCGCTGCAGACCATCAGTGCTATGCGCGACATCGTTGAAATGGGGATTACCGAGGCCGGGACTGGAAAGGCCTCGACTCGCCGAAGGCTGCGCGCCAATTTCAGTCAAGAACTGCGGCACGGGCCGCGCCTTCATCAACGCCGCCCGCACCGATTCGCGCACGAAATCGTGAATCACCGTCTGCTGGCGAAAGCGCACCTCGGTCTTGGACGGATGCACATTCACATCCACCTCGGCGGTCGGCATCTCAATAAAAAGCAGAACCACGGGATACACCGTGGGCGGCAAAATGTTGCGATACGCCTCGGTGATCGCATGCTGGATGAGACGGTCGCGAATCAGCCGTCCATTCACAAAAATATAAATCGAATTGCGATTGAGCTTCTGAATTTCCGGCTTGGAAACAAATCCATGCAGCCGCACCTCGCCAAAATCGGGTGGCGCGGACACTCCTGTCCGCGTGTCCGCATAATCCGACCCTGTGGGATGACCACCCGGACCGCTCGCAGCAGATTCGCGCACAGTAGCATCCGCGCTGCGCCGCCACGGCGGAGGCTGCGGCAACCCAATCCGCTCCAGCGGCTGCACCGCCGCCAACGGAATCAACTGGTCGAGGGTCTCCTGTCCAAACACCTGATAAATGCGCTCGCGATGATCGGCCACCGGCGGCGCTACCAGCAACGCATTGGTCGCCGAATGCAATTCGAAGTGCTTCTCCGGGTGCGCGAGCGCGTAATGCGTGACCAGCGAAGCGATATGCGAGAGCTCGGTCGACTCCGAGCGCAAGAATTTCTTGCGCGCCGGAGTATTAAAGAAGAGATCGCGAATCGTAATTGAAGTCCCCAGCGGCAGCCCCGCCTCGTCCACGCGGATGATCTTGCCGCCGTTGATTTCAAGAACCGTCCCCGCCGCCTCTTCCTCCGCGCGCGTTTCCAGATGCAGCCGAGCCACCGACGCGATGGAAGGCAGCGCCTCGCCGCGAAATCCGAGGGTAGAAATGCTCAGCAGATCGTCGGTGTCTTTGATCTTGGATGTGGCATGGCGCTCGAAAGCCAGCATGGCATCGTCGCGCACCATGCCGCATCCATTGTCGGTAATCTGGATCAGCTTCTTCCCGCCCGCTTCCACTTGAATGCGGATACGCGTGGATCCGGCGTCCAGTGCGTTCTCCAGTAGCTCTTTCACCACCGACGCAGGCCGCTCGACCACCTCGCCAGCGGCGATCTGGTTCGCAACTCTCTCGGGAAGAACGTGAATTTTGCCCATGGGATCAATGGTCAGTGGTTAGTCGTCAGTGTGACAGATTTGGAGGCGCAGCGTAAAGGCGGGTCGAGCGACGCGATGTCTGTCAGTGATTAGAGCTGCCATCCAGAAGACCGTTAATGTCACCACAGACGATCCACTGGTGCCGGATACGATTAACGTGATCGTTTATTAGTCTAGTGACTCATATTGCTAACTAATTGATAATATTGGCACTTTATAAAATACTCATACATAGTGCCAGTTTTTAATGATTTTGTTTGACTTCCGCTTCTCTTTATCGTCTAATCAGATCGAGAACGAGGTGATGAAATGACTCCTACCGAAACTCCGGCTCCGCTGCAACCGAGCGATGGCAAGCGGCAATCCTCAAGCATTGAGTTTCCATACGCTGACCTCGAGCAGGTCAAGAAGGTGGCTGAAGCTGTGCGCGACGTGGGCGGCACGTCTTGCGACGTAGAGCAACTTGCAGCCAAGCTCGGTCAACCTTCGACCAGTGGAACCTTTAAGCTGCGGGTCTTTGCGGCCAAGACATTCGGTCTGATTAAATCGGAACGCGGGACGATCACTTTGCGAGAGCTAGGCAGCAGAATCTGCGATCCAGACCAGTCCAAGGCTGCCGGGGTCGAGGCGTTCCTTAACGTTCCACTCTACAAGGCAATTTATGAGCAGTTCAAAACAGTCCCGCTTCCGGGTATTGAGGGCCTCGAGGGAGCGATCGTAAATCTTGGCGTTGTGCCGAAGCAAAAGGCAACGGCGCGACAGGTATTCCAGCGTTCGGCGAAGCAAGCGGGGTTTTTTGACCTCGCGCCTAATAAACTGGTGATGCCTGTCATAGGCACTCCCCAACAATCCCAAGCATCGCAGCCACCCGCGAAGAACAACAACGGCGGCGGCGGCCAGAGAGCACCCCACGAATCGGACGGCAGCATCCACCCATTCATACAGGGTTTGCTTGCGACTCTACCCAGCCCAGATACGGAGTGGGAGACAGACGCACGTAAGAGGTGGCTACAGGCGGCCGCGGGCATTTTCGATCTGATGTACAAGACGAAAGATGGTAACTTAATCGTCGTCGAGTGCAAGAATTCTGCCAAATAAAACAGCCGTCTGGCTACAGAACCAGACGGCATCGGAAAGGAGAACCTATGTGCGGACCGTAACAGTTACGATTCAGATCACAAAAGTAGTAATTACCATTTGCGCTGGCGATGAAACCCTTGTGATCGAAGTGCCCATAATGTAGTACAGCCGAGCTTGCAGCACGGGTGGAGTCATGATCCGCCCATGCATAGATTATACATTCCTCTGCTTCCTTAGCCCAGCGGGATTTGGCCGCCCGCTGGGCTATTGATTACTTGTGTTCGGTCGAATCCGGCCTTTTCCCAGGGAGTGATCACATGAAACATGCAATTTTAGGAGCGGGAGCCATCGGAGGCTTGATCGGTACGGCGCTGGGATCGCTCGGCGAAGACATTACAGTCATAGTTAGACCGGGAACGTTGCCGAGTTTCCCGGCGAGTTTGGTGCTGGAACGTCCGTCAGGTCCTCTCACAGCGCCCGCGAAAGCCGTCGCCGAACTGACGGAACCGGCCGACGTCCTGTGGATCGCAACCAAGACGTATCAGATGGAAGCCGCACTGGCATCGGTACAGGCTCCGCCGGGCCGCGTGGTGCCGTTGCTGAACGGGATCGACCACGTCGCGGTCCTGCGCGCGCGCTTTGGAAAAGAGTGCGTCGTCCCCGCGACAATTGCGGTGGAAGCGGAGAGGCTCGCCCCGGGACGATTCATCCAGCGCTCGCCGTTCGTTCGCTTCAACCTCGCCAGCAGCGGAGAGCCATTGTTGGGGGCCCTCATTCGACAACTCGGCGATCTTGGATTCACCTGCCAGTTCATTCCGAACGAGCAGACTCTGCTGTGGAGCAAGCTCTGCTTCCTCGCACCCTTCGCACTGGTGACATCGGCATCTGGCATGAATGCTGGCGAGGTTCTCGCGGATGCCGCATGGAAAGAGAAATTGACTTCAGCGATCGCGGAAGCGTGCACCGTGGCGAAGGCAAGCGGCGCGGAAGTTGAAGCGAAGCAGTTCCAGGCGATTTTCGACGGCGTGCCACCCGGCATGCGGAGTTCCATGCAGAAAGACCTGGCCGCGGGCCGGCAGCTTGAGTTGGATGCGATTGGTGGCCCGATTGTGCGCGGTGGGGAACGGTACGGCATCAACGTTTCTACCACCATGAACCTCATAGCCGTGATTCTCTCCAAAACCGTCGCTGGCGTGAATGTAGGAAGTTAGCAGTTTGCTGAAAAACTTCGGGCTCTCAACGAATGGGAAGGGCACGAGTTTACTCGTGCCGTTGAGGCGTTGAAAATGTGTCAGCGCTTCAGCGCCTGAGGGCGCTTTATTGCGCCATCGATTAGTTTTTCAGCAAACTGTTAGAGCCTTCGATCGTTCGCATAGGCGACCGGACTGGGCAGATCTTCCAGCCCCCTGCCCGCAAAGATCTCCTGGAACTCGTGCAAGAGCGCGTCGTGCACCAATCCATTCGATGCCAGCGTTTCGCGGCTTGCGATCTGAAATGCGCCACCGGACAAATCCGTGACCTTGCCGCCCGCTTCTTCCACAATGAGCACGCCCGCCGCCGTATCCCACGGATTGAGATTGAATTCCCAGAAGCCGTCAAACCGGCCCGACGCAACATTGCATAGATCAAGCGCGGCTGATCCCGCGCGCCTCACCCCGTGCGTGCGCAGCGTGAGCTGATGATAGAAATAAATATTCGGGTTCTTATGCCGCTTGTGGCTCGGGAAACCGGTGGCGATGAGGCACTCTCCCAGGTCTACCGTAGCCGAAACATGGATCGCCTTATCGTTCAACCGCGCGCCGCCGCCTAGTTCAGCGGAGAACATCTCGTCGCGCGTCGGATCGTAAATCACTCCCGCGATCCGTTGTCCACGGCGTTCGACCGCGAGCGAAACGCAAAACACCGGATAGCCATGCGCAAAATTCGTCGTTCCGTCGAGCGGATCGACGTACCACTTGTACTCCCCGCCGGTCTCGATGCGCGCTCCCTCTTCCCCCATCACGTCATGAGTCGGGAACTGTTTGCGAATGCGCTCCAGAATCAGCGCTTCCGACTTTCGGTCGGCCACCGTAACCAGGTCCACATCGCCCTTATATTCAATCTTCACGTGCTGCCGGAAGTAGTCCATCAGCAACACGCCCGCTTCACCCGCCATCGCCTGCATCGGAGAAATCAGATCCAAAGATGGATTGGATTGGTTGGGTGTCATGCAACTTCCAGACTTTCATTTTCCGGATTCGTTATGAGTGCTGAATACTGAATGCTGATTGCTGAGTGCTCTACTTCTTCCTCCCATCTTCCGCGATATAAACAATCTCATGCTTGAATATGAAAAGATTCGGACCATCCTCGCGCGTCACGCGCACCATGTTCCTGTCGTAGTACTCAATCCAGCCGCGGACCACTTCTCCGTCGGCCAGTTTCAGGCTCACAACTTTCTGCTTCTCTCCCAGCGCTTTCAGATAGGCCGCTTCTTCAAAAGTCTCGTCCGGCGGGGGTGTGCGCTTCTTGTTGAACGTGGGGTTTTCTGGTTGTAGCGGCATAGCATCATTTTACAACCTTACGCCCCTAGTCGCTTCCTCAGGCCGAACCAATCGCGGTAACCACAGCGGACGGCGAAAGCAGCTTTAGATCTGGTAGTCGATATCTTCGATGATCCGTTGTAGCGACGCGGAGAGCGGCTCGCTTCCCCCCGTACCCTCGAGCTGATGCACTCGTTCCGCTAACCTGTTTACCTCAGACGCTACCGCAGCCAATGCCTCTGAAAGCGGGTCGTTGATCTGCGTAGGATCGGTGATGACCACGCGCTTCCCTTCGCGAAAAATGATGTGCGCCGGCACGCCCACCACAGTGGAATCATCGGGTACGTTGCGCAACACGACCGACCCCGCGCCAATCCGGCAGTTGTTTCCGACGGTGATGTTGCCCAGAATCTTCGCGCCTCCGCCCACCACCACGTTGTTGAGAAGCGTGGGGTGCCGCTTCCCGTGCTCCTTGCCCGTTCCACCAAGGGTTACACCTTGATAGAGCGTCACGTCCTCGCCGACAATCGCAGTCTCGCCAATCACCACACCCATGCCATGATCGATAAACAAGCGCCGGCCGAGCTGCGCCCCAGGATGGATTTCGATACCGGTCAGCCAGCGCACCACCTGTGACAACCATCGCGCCAGGAGAAAGCAGCCGTGGTCCCATAACCAGTGGTTCATGCGATAAAACCAAACCGCGTGCAGGCCAGCGTAGCAGAGATAGATCTCCAGGCGCGACCTGGCCGCGGGATCGCGCTTCAGCACGGTGGCAACGTCCTCGCGAATTAGCGACAACAGATGCGGCATGGGTTGAAGAAGTTCTCAGTTCTCAGTTCTCAGTTCTTGGTGAGACTGGTTTCGGTTTTCACTGAGAACTGAGAACCGGGAACTGAGAACTCATCCTGGCAGTTGCGCCGTCGGAATCTGCAACGCCTGGTTCCGGAGTCCTTCGAAGAGGATACTACTCAAGTAGCGCTCGCCGAACGATGGCAGAACCACAACAATCAATTTCCCTGCGTTTTCTGGACGGCGCGCCACCTGCAAAGCCGCAACCACCGCGGCTCCAGAGGAGATACCGACCAGCAGTCCTTCTTCAAGTGGAAGCCGACGTGCCATGTTGATGGCGTCGTCGTTGCTCACGGCGATGACCTCGTCAATGTAATCGCGGCGCAAGATGCTCGGAACAAAACCCGCGCCGATGCCCTGAATCTTGTGTGGCGCTGGCTTTCCGCCAGAGAGGACCGCGCTGTCAGTCGGCTCCACGGCCACAGCCTTGAACGAAGGCTTGCGTGGTTTGATGTATTCCGACACACCAGTGATGGTTCCACCGGTGCCGACGCCGGAGATCAGAAAATCGACGCGACCGTCAGTGTCGTCCCAAATCTCGGGACCAGTAGTCTCGAAGTGAATCTTCGGATTCGCCGGGTTGTCAAATTGCTGAAGCATGTAGCCGTCTGGATTGCTCGCCAGCAATTCCTCGGCTTTCAGAATCGCTCCCTTCATTCCCCGGGGACCAGGCGTAAGTACAATCTCGGCGCCCAAAGCCAGCAGCAGCACGCGCCGCTCCAGACTCATCGTCTCAGGCATGGTGAGGATGAGCTTGTACCCTTTCACGGCCGCCACAAAGGCAAGAGCGATTCCTGTGTTGCCGCTGGTCGGCTCGATCAGCACGGTCTTCCCGGGCTTAATGCGTCCCGCACGTTCGGCGTCGGCAATCATGCTCACGCCGATGCGGTCTTTCACGCTGCCCAGGGGATTTTGGCTTTCCAGTTTGGCCACGACTTCGGCGGCCGCGCCCTCGCTAACCCGGATCAGCCGCACCAACGGCGTGTGGCCGATGAGTTCCGTTACATCTTTTGCGATTTTCATAGTCTTCGATCCCAATGGTTCTCAGTCCTAACGATTTTCTGCACACATTGTCATCTGAGCGGAACAAGGTCTTGGCTCGGCCGATGACCTTGTGGAGTCGAAAGACCCCAGTTCCGTTAGTTCTGACAATGCCGCGTCAGGGAGTCCTCCCGACGACGTCGACGTGTCTGCCAGCCATGACTCCGAATGCATCGTGCAAACCCCTGGCCTCGTTCATCGTCGCCCACGCGGCGATGGGGTCCTATTCGACTCCGCAAGACCTTCACTTCGTGAATGTCTCACTTCGCTCGTCATTGTCATAGAAGGATGACAATCGACATATTGGGATTGACACCGGCCGCGGTAAACATCACGCAGTCCCGGTTCTAGTCCAATAAATCATAACTGGCAAGCGTTAGAAATTCCGCAAAGTCCGGGCTCGTCGTCAAGTCTTCGAGGACTTTGGCCGCCTGCCGCAGCTTTTCGTCATTGCCCGATTTCCCGCCCAGTTCCGCGGCCCGCTGATGGATGATTTCCTTCACCATGCCCGTCGTCACCACCCGGCCATCTTTCAGGTGCAAGGCGTGTTTGATCCACTGCCAAACCTGGGCGCGACAGATTTCCGCCGTCGCCGCATCTTCCATCAAGTTATAAATGGGAACGCAACCCAACCCCTGCAGCCACGAATGCAGGTACTGCAGCCCCACGTCGATGTTCCAACGCAATCCTTCGTCAGTGATGTCACCGGTGGGGACCTCAAGGAGATCTTTCGCGGTGACAGTCCGGTTGGATCGTTTGACAGAAATCTGATTCGGCGCCGGCATGTATTTGTCGAAAATTTCCTTTGCCACCGGCACCAGCCCTGGATGCGCCACCCAAGTACCGTCATGGCCCGCCTGCACTTCCCGAAGTTTGTCCCGCCGCACTTTCTCCAGCGCCTTTTCGTTGGCCGCCGCATCGTTTCGTATCGGAATCTGCGCTGCCATTCCACCCATCGCGTGAATGCCGCGCCGGTGGCAGATTTGAACGAGCAATTCGACATAAGAACTCAGGAAATGCGTCTCCATTGTGACCTGCGACCGGTCGGGCAGCACGAATTCAGGATGCGCGCGAAACTTCTTGATGAAGCTGAAAATATAGTCCCAGCGCCCGCAGTTCAGTCCCGCCGAATGGTCGCGCAATTCATAAAGGATCTCGTCCATTTCAAACGCCGCCAGAATGGTTTCGATCAGGACGGTGGCGCGAATCGATCCGCGCGGAATACCCAGTTCGTCCTGGGCAAGACAGAACACGTCGTTCCACAGCCGCGCCTCCAGATGACTCTCCAGCTTCGGCAGATAGAAGTAAGGGCCTGTGCCCTTGCTCAGCAAGGCCTTGGCGTTGTGGAAAAAGAACAAGCCAAAATCAAACAGCGACGCCGAGATGGGCTTCCCCTCGACTAAAAAATGCTTCTCATCCAGGTGCCATCCTCGCGGCCGCACGAACAGCGTCGCCAGTTTGGGTCCCAGTTGATATTGCTTTCCCTCCGGGCTCACATACCGGATGGTTCCCCGAATCGCATCCCGCAGATTGTGCTGGCCTTCAATATTGTTGCTCCAGGTGGGCGAATTCGAGTCCTCGAAATCAGCCATGAAAACATTGGCGCCTGAATTCAGCGCGTTGATGATCATCTTGCGATCGACCGGGCCGGTGATTTCCACGCGGCGATCAAGCAAGTCCTTCGGGATCGGCGCCACCTTCCAATCGCGTTGGCGAATTTCAGCCGTCTCCGCCAGAAATTGTGGAAACTTGCCCTTATCGATTCCCTGCTGCACGGTTCGGCGCCGGGTCAGCAGTTCCTGCCGCCGGGGCTCGAAGGCGCCCGCAAGTTTCAACAGGAACGCCCGGGCTTCCGCGGTCAGCACTCCAGCCTCGATCTGCTTTGGGGTCGGTGCTTGGCTGTCGATGGAACTGGAATTCGACTTATTCTCAGCAACAGTAGGGTTCATAGAACCACATCATAGTCGTTCGCCTCGCCCTTTGCAGGCGCAAGATCGTGGCTGCTAGGTCATTTTGACCCAGTGGTCCCAGACGGACAGCGGGGTTGCCGGCGGACAGCAATTCGGCGTACTGCACCCTGGGGACGAACTCCGGACGCAAATTTGTGATTGGGGCCAGAAAAAATATGTCGCGCTGAAGGAAGAGTAATATGGCACCATTACGGATGGAGCGCAGGACACAATCATCCACGGAGGCGGAAGTTTTGATCAGCGCTGAGAACCAGGAAACCACCATTTCGATGTTCGACCAGCAGGTCGCGGCCGCGAAGGAATGGTTCGCCAGCCGCCGATTCGATGGGATCGTCCGTCTCTACTCCCCGCGCCAGGTGGCCGAGCAGCAAGGCACGCTTCCCGGCGGCTACACCGTGGCGCGACACGCGGCTGACGAGTTCTTCACACGGTTGCGCGAACTCTTCGATGAACGCAAGCAGATGACTACCTTCGGTCCCTATTCGCCGGGCCAGGCGGTGATGATGAAGCGGGTTGGGATGGAAGGCATTTACCTGGGCGGCTGGGCGACATCCGCCAGGGGATCGCTGGCAGAGGATCCCGGTCCGGACTTAGCCAGCTATCCGCTCAGCCAGGTGCCAGACGAAGCAGCAGGACTGGTGCGGGCACTTCTCACCGCCGACAAGAACCAGCACTTCACGCGCGCACGAATGACCGAAGAACAGCGCAAGGCGACACCGGTCGTCGACTTCCGGCCTTTCATCATCGCCGACGCCGACACCGGACACGGTGGTGACGCGCACGTCCGAAATCTCATCCGCCGCATGGTCGAGGTCGGAGTGCCGGGCTACCACATTGAAGATCAGAAGCCGGGAGCGAAAAAGTGCGGCCATCAGGGCGGCAAGGTGCTTGTGTCCGTGGACGAGCAGATCAAGCGCCTCAACGCTGCCCGCCTGCAACTTGACATCATGCGGGTCCCAGGCATCATTGTGGCTCGAACCGATGCTGAGTCCGCGACCTTCATCGAGAACCGAAGCGACGAGCGTGACCAACCCTTCATCCTCGGCGCGACCAATATCGATCTGCCCAGCTATAAGGCAGGCTATCTGGCTATCTTGCGGAAGCTCTTCGAACTGGGCGTCGAAGAGGTCCGCGGCCATTTGCTTTTTGCCCTCTCCGACGCCGAGTACGCGGCCGCCTTCGCTTGGCTGGAGCGGGTTGGACTTATGTCCATAATCGCCGAGCGCGCCTCGGCCCTCCGGGATATGCCGGCAGCTGAGCTCGACGCCGCCCTCGACAAGATAGACACACGCTATGTGGAATCCTGGCAGGCGGAAGCCGGGATGAAGACCTATGGGATGGCGGTCGCCGAGGTGCTGGAGTTCCGCGCGGCCGAGGGCGAGCGCTTCGAAATGTCCGTCGATGAATGGCTGGCATTCTCGAAACATGCTTCTTTTTACGAGGCCCGCGAACGGGCCAAGTCGATGGGCGTCCGCGTAATCTGGGATTGCGAACTGCCCAAAACTCCGGAAGGCTTCTATCACATCCAGGCGGGGATCAATTACGCCACTGCCAAGTCCCTTGCTGTTGCGCCCTTCGCCGACATTCTGTGGATGGAGACCAAGACGGCGGATCTTGAGGACGCGGAAAAGTTCGCACACGCCATCCACGCCCAGTATCCCGACAAGATGCTGGCCTACAACCTCTCGCCCTCGTTCAGCTGGGACACCACGGGCATGAATGACGACCAGATGAAACGGTTCCCCGAGGAGCTCGGCAAATGCGGCTTCGTCTTCAACTTCATCACCTACGGCGGTCACCAGATCGACGGATTGGCTGCCGAGGAGTTCGCAACTGCATTGAAGCAGGACGGAATGCTGGCCCTGGCGCGTTTGCAGCGCAAGTTCAGACTGCTGGAGTCACCATATCGCACCCCGCAGACCCTGGTCGGAGGGCCACGGCTGGACGCGGCCCTGATGGCTTCTTCGGGACGCACCGCGGCAACGAAAGCCATGGGCAAGGGTTCGACGCAATTTCAGCACCTGGTTCAAACCGAAGTCCCGACCAAGCTCCTGGAAGAGTGGCTTGCGGAGTGGAGCAAGCACAACGACTACGCGGCAAAAATTCGTGTCCAACTGCGTCCGCACACCGCGGGTTCAGAACTGCTGGAGCTGAGTGTGCTGGGCGAGCCCAGTGTGAATCAGCCCAGCGGGGAGAAGCTCGCCAACGTGGTCTTCGCCTGCCTGCAGGATCGTCGCGGGCGCAGCATACTCTCGATTCGCGACCAGAACACCCTCGCGCCGGTACGCAAGAAGCGACTGATGACGATTGCCCAAATGTTCCTGATCCATCGCTACAATGCCAGCTCGGTGTACTACGTCACCCCCACCGAGGACAATGAGCTTCAGACACAGAGGATGAAGATCATGGGGATCTTCTCGGATGTACATACCGAGATTGGCCAAATCATCGTCGCGCAAGTCAACAAGGAACGTGTCGCCGAACTACTCAAGCTCGACCGGAGTCAACTCTTGGAGATAATCCGTAAGAAGTCGCCGCCATTGCAAGTCCAGACGTAGATACCTTGATCAAATTCAAACGTGGATACCTTGTTTGCCGCGATGCAGGGGTTTTGGGTCCTACTGCAATGGGCTACCACAGCGACCTAGGTTGGCGCAGCGATTTTGGGTGGCGCCGCAGTTCACCGCTGCGATAACTGGGTGCTTTCAAAGCCGGCTTTACAGTTTGCTGAAAAACTCGGTTTTCACTGCCCAGCCCCTAAAGGGGCATCTGAATTCAAGGCATTTACGGCATCGCTAAAGCGATGCCCTGATACGAAACTGAGTTTTTCAGCAAACTGTTTAGCCCCTGAGGTGAGACTGCGCGGAGGAAAACGCCGCTTCTGCAACCTGCTCACGCGTGTTCGATCTTCGCCCGTTCGCGCTTGTCTTCGCGGAGTTGCGCCGCGGTAAATGCGGAGCCGCATGTCCCGCATCTCCAGCTGGTAAATGCGCTCACCAGGCCCGGGCCATCATTTGTACTCTGCGGTTGGCTCGCCCGCACCGCCAGAACCAACTCTCCACCGCAGTCCGAACATTTGCGTTTTTGCATAGCCCTCGTCGAAGAATGGGTCGCTAAGCCCCGGCGTCCTGCGAACTCCTTCTACTACTATGGCACAGATACCCCGAACCACTTGGTCAATATTGACCGCACCGGTATTTCGCGCCGTTGTTACCTCAATGAAATAGGGGGGCTGCTCCGGCCACGGCACAGGCATCACCACGTTGTTTCCGCATGTGAGCTATCTTGCTCAGACGCGAAAACCCGTACCTGTCATTGTTTACTACGGCGAATCCGATGTGACCCTAGAAAGCTTCTCGGACGCACAGGCCCGGGCATACCTCAGAGCGCATGAGAGGTGGGTCAGCCCGCGCAACAAGGAAGGTCAAAATGCCGTTAATTCAACTCCTGGAAGTTCTCATCGTGGTGGGTGTCCTCCTGTGGCTGGTGAATCGATTCATTCCCATGCAGTCATCCATCAAGTCAATTTTGAACGGCGTCGTCGTCATTGCCGTGGTTCTGTGGATCCTGAATGTTTTTGGACTCTTTCATTCGCTTTCCCGGATCCACGTTGGCACTTAGAGGATACGCGTCAAACAAGGCTCAACCCGGTCACACGAGCGCGACACAATGCAACCCAGCGGACGTTGTTGTCTGCAAGGAGATACTTTGAAAACTCAGCTGTTGTTAGCAATCGGAATCACCCTCACTGTAAGCGCATTTGCTCAAACCAATAGTCAAACAACCGTAGTCGTCGAGCCCATGAGTTCGACGCCGATATTCCGAGTGAACGTAGTAAGCCGCAGCGTGCAAGCCGTCAACTACGAGCATCGCAGCGGAGCCTCCAAGCTCGACTTCGCGGGCACAGCCTTGATGCCTTCCGCGAACGGCGAAGCTAAGGTAAACAGCCGCCGCGGATCGATTGAAGTCGATGCGGAATTTGGCGACCTCCAGAGACCGACGACGTTCGGCAATGAGTACCTGACCTATGTTTTGTGGGCGATTTCGCCCGAAGGCCGGGCGGTGAATCTGGGAGAAGTGCTGGTCGGCGAAAATCATCGCAGCAAGCTGCGCGTGACCACCGACCTTCAGGCTTTCGCTCTGATCGTTACCGCCGAACCCTATTATGCCGTGCGGCAGCCCAGCAACGCGGTTGTGCTTGAGAATGTAGTGCGTGAAAGCACCAAGGGAACCACCGAGGCAGTCAATGCCAAGTACGAACTGATGGAGCGCGGCGGCTACATTCCGACCGGCTACAAATTCGACCCGGTGATTCTGAACGCCAGGTTGCCGCTCGAATTCTTCGAAGCCCGCAATGCCCTGCGCATCGCTCAATCCGAGGGCGCCGAACAGTATGCCAGCGACAGCTACCAGCATGCCGTCCGGTTGATGAACAATGCCGACGAATATGCCACCAGAAAACACATCGACAGCAAGCCGCTGATCGCGGTTTCTCGCGAGGCGGTGCAGACTTCGGAAGATGCACGGGCAATCGCTGTCAAGAAACTGGACGAAATACGACTAACCAACGAACGTCAGGATTCAGCGGATGCTCAGGCGAAATCGCAGCGCCAGGCCGATCACGCGATTCGTCAGAAAGAGCGAGCCGAGTCCGACACTGCGAAAGCCCAGGCAGCCAAGACCCAGGCCGAAATGGACGCGCAAAATGCCCAGGCCGCCAAGTCTCAAGCCGAGTCGGATGCAGCCAATGCCCGCGCCGACGCTGCAGCCGCACAATCGGCGACCGCGCAAGCTAAGTCCGATATGGCGGACAGCCAAGCTTCGTCAGCCGATGCCCTCTCGGCAGCCCAAGCTGACGCGGACCAGTCTCGTTTAGCCGCACAGCAGGCGCTGGCAACCGCTCAACAAGCGGAAACCGACAAAGCAGCCATGCGCACGCGCTTGTCCGAGCAGTTGAATTCCATTCTTCAGACTCGGGATAGCGCGCGCGGCCTCATCGTCAGCATGTCCGATGTGTTGTTTGACACGGGACAATTCTCGTTGAAGCCCGGAGCTCGGGAAAAACTGGCGAAAGTTGCCGGTATTCTGCTCGCCTACCCTGCACTCAACATTGAAGTCGGCGGCTACACCGACAACGTGGGCAGCGATGAAATGAATCAGGCACTGTCCGAGAATCGAGCCGGATCGGTGCGCGATTACCTCGTGCAACAAGGGGTACTGACGAATTCGGTCTCGGCCAGAGGCTTCGGCAACACTTTGCCCGTAGCCTCCAACGATAACTCTTCCGGCCGCCAGCAGAACCGGAGAGTGGAACTTCTCGTGTCCGGCGAAGCTATCGGCAGTCCAGTCAACACGACCACCGGAAGTTTGCGCTAAAGCAAGCGTACTCAACGAATCGTAATTGAGAGGGTAACAACTATGAAAATAATTGGAATCACCGGCACAACCATTTTGTCTTTGCTTCTCGTAATTGCTCCCGCCTATGCACAGCAGGAGCGGCAGGGCGAAAAGCAGGACACCCCAGAACAGAAACAGGGTAAGCAAGAGCAGGCCAAACCCGAGCAACAGCACGCCCAACCGCAACATCAGCAAGAACAAAAATCACAACAACCGCAGCACGCTCAGCAACAGAAGGCGCCCGATCAAAACAGGCAGCAACAGCAAGCTCAGCAGCAGAAGTCGTCCGATCAAAACAGGCAGCAACAGCAAGCCCAACAGCAAAAGACGTCAAATCAAAACAAACAGCAACAACAAGCCCAGCAGCAAAAGGCGTCAGATCAAAACAAACAGCAAGCGCATCAGCAAAAGGCGTCAAATCAAGACAAACAGCAACAACAAGCCCAGCAGCAAAAGGCGTCAGATCAAAACAAACAGCAAGCGCAACAGCAAAAGGCGTCAGATCAAAACAAACAGCAACAACAAGCCCAACAGCAGAAGCCCTCAGGTCAGACTACGCAGCAGCAACAACACGCCCGGCAGCAACAGACGCCAGGCCAGAACAAACAGCAACAGCAGCACGCTCAACAACAGAAACCCTCGACTCAGAACGATCGGCAACAGCAAGCCCAGCAAAACCGGGGCACTGCGCAACCGCAGCAACGCACTCAGGAACAGCAACGTGTGGAGCAGACCGCCTGGCAACAGCATCGCTCACAAAACTGGGGTTCCGACCACCGTACCTGGCAGCAACGCGGTGGATACAACGGTTACCGCATTCCTGACGAACGCTTTCAAGGATACTTCGGTCAGAGCCATGGGTTCCGCATCTACGGCCTCCCTTTCCTGGTTGTGGGCGGATATCCCCGCTTCCAATATGACGGCTATTGGTTCAGCATGGTCGATCCATATCCCGAATCGTGGGCGAATGATTGGTATGACACCGACGACGTTTACGTCGCCTATGTCGACAATGGCTATTATTTATTTGACCGCAGGTATCCCGACGTCGGAATCGCAATCAGCATTTCGATGTAGTTGCCACAACCGGGTGCGGTCTCAGGGAGACTGGATCTTTACGAATCCAATAAAAGGAGCACACTTATGCTTGGAACTATCTTGATCGTAATTTTGGTGCTAGCTCTCTTAGGCGCGCTGCCACGGTGGCCGCACAGCCGAGACTGGGGTTATGCACCAACCGGCGGACTGGGTCTCATCCTCTGCGTCGTTGTCATTCTCCTGGTCCTCGGTCGCATTTGACCGAAGGTTAGGCTTGTTATTGCGGAGATCGGGACGCGGGCGCAGCCCAGGCTCGCGTCGATCTTCTTGGCCTGGTTCCCGAGCAACCGGATCAATGTGTAAATGATTCAATGATTCAATGTCTCAATGACTCAATGATTCAATTCACTTTGGGGCGTTGAAAAAGCCATCCATATCAGGAGCCGTCTTTGCACGGCCCGGGAATTGCTCAACTCCAAGCGCGCGCAAGCTCAACCGTAGAACACTTTCATGATGGTAGAGACCGTCGCGAGTAGTGCCGGCGGGAGTTCGCGAACTGATGATCAGCGCGGGGATGTGTCCCCCGCCTTTCATGCCGGGTCGACTGGAATCGTATCTCCAATCCGCTTTAGGCCCCGCCTCACATCCCTCATCGAAAACGATCACCAGAAGGCCGCCGCGTTTGAAGATGTCCGATTTAATTAGCGGCTCGATATTGGTCTTTAGCCAGCCGTCGACTCCCTGCAAGGCCCGATGATCTCCGCAAGGTGCAGTCCGCTGGGTCACCGGATCGTGGTGCCCGTCGTTGTACAGGTTGGGCGCGATGAACGAGTAATCGGGCAGAGTGTCGTGCTTCAAATCATCGGCAAAACTGTCAAAAGGGACAATATTGGACGCTGGCGAAGCTTGCCCCGAGGCAACCCTGCCGTGCCGAACGTTCTCAAAATACGCGAATGGATTGTGCCGCTTCACATAGGGAGGTTGATCGGAACCGATGTAGCCAGCCCGGGGCAGGCTCTCCGCGTATGCTTTCCAGGTTTTACCGTTCGCTGAAAGAATGCTGGCGATATTGTCTCCTGCAACTTCACCGGGGAATAAGTCGGCCATACCCCCAACCCAAGGCGATCTGGTGCCGCTACGCCCAGCCGTCAAATAGAAATAATTGTTCAGCGAGGGATGCGTATTTGCGTAATAGTTCGTGGCCAAGCCATACTTTGCAGCCAGCGTGTTCAGGTAAGGCAGATCCTGCGTGTTTCTGATCACCTCGTCGTAGTTCTCGTTCTCCTCGACGACCACAAACACATGTTCGAAGTGAGCCATTTCCACCGGAACGGGAACCGTGGGGACCTGGGAAGCCCTATCCTGCTGCCGAGCGCAGGATATACAAGTGACAAGTAAAAGAAATACCGGCCGCATTCGCATATTTGTCCAGCATACAAGGGAGGCTGTTGGCCTGTCAGTGTGCACTTTTGCTCAGAATCGCAATCGGGATCAATGGCAGACTGGTTCCGGAGATTGTATGTAGTTCGCTTGCAGGGTTCACAAAATCGATGCCAAGCCCCGACCTGATTAGCAATGATCTGACCAGGAACTATCCCGCCAGCCCCCATCCGACCAGCCTTGCGGAATTATCGTCTTCGCGCACCCCATGCGAACGATGGCGTCTGCGGGCCATGTGCGCGGTGGCCCTTCTTCTGGTCGTCGTGATGTGCAGCAGCAGTTCGCTCGCGTACTCGGTTTTGACCCACGAGGAAATCGTAGACCTGCTCTGGTCCGACGAGATCCGCCCGCTGCTGCTCAAGCGATTTCCCGGCCTGACGGACGATCAGATCAAAGAGGCCCATGCCTATGCCTACGGAGGCGCCGTCATCCAGGATCTGGGTTATTACCCGTTTGGCAGCGTGGAATTCAGCGACCTGGCACATTACGTTCGCAGCGGAGATTTCGTTCGCGAGTTGTTGCGGGAAAGCAACGATGTGAATGAGTATGCTTTCGCACTGGGCGCGCTGGCACACTATTCGTCCGACATCACCGGCCACCCGGCAGTGAACCAGGCGGTGGCCATCGAGTATCCCAAGCTGCGGGCGAAGTACGGCAAATCGGTGACCTATGCCGAAGGCAAGACAGAACACTTGAAAACGGAGTTTGGCTTCGACATGGTACAGGTGGCGAAAAATCGTTACGCCTCGCAGCAGTACCACGATTTCATCGGGTTTCAAGTGTCAAAGCCCTTGCTCGAGCGAGCCTTCCCGGTGATCTACGGGGTGGAATTGAAAGACGTCATCGCTCACGAGGACCTTGCCATTGGCTCCTATCGTTTCGCCGTCAGCCGTCTAATTCCGGAGATGACTCAGGTCGCGCTCAAGACCCATGAAAAAGACATGATGCGCGAGCAGCCTGATTTCGCGAAGAAAAAGTTCTTGTATCGCCTTTCGCGATCCGCATACGAAAAAGAGTGGGGAAAGGACTACAACAAGCCTGGCATCGGCGCCCGCATCCTGGCGGTGTTCTTCCGATTCATGCCGAGAATCGGTCCCTTCAAAGGACTGGGCTTCAACAACCCGACGGCGCAGACCGAAGATATGTATTTCAAGAGCATCAATTCAACCGTCGACCAATACCGGATCTTCCTGCAAGAAGTGCGCGCCGATTCGCTCCAGCTCACGAATTGCGATCTTGACGACGGCAAAGTGACCCAAGCCGGGGAATACTCTTTGGCCGACCAAACCTACGCAAAGTTGCTGCAGCAGTTGTCGGAGAAGAAGTTCGAGGGCACGTCTACCGTGTTGCGCGCCAATTTCCTAGATTTTTATTCCCATCCCTTGGCTTCGATCGACGCGAAGAAGATCGAAGCGAAAAAGACCAAGACGAAAAAGGACCAGGCCGATCCCAAAAACGTGCAGACAGAGTTAGACCAACTGAGGGCTATGACTCCGATTCCAACGGCTACGGATATGGGCAGGCCGCACCGCGACTTCACACTCGGCACCGAGGGTACTGGCGAGCATACTGGCATGTGCACTTCGAGCCAATAGAGAGAAGAGCCAGCTTGACCGAAAATGCTAGGCGCTAACCCGTACGGATACCAGCTCCGGGTTGCAGTGGGAATTTTGCATGGACTTGACCGCGTCTTCCGCGGTAAACCTCCCCATCACCAGGGCCAGCTTGCGGTCGGTTGTCGTCTGGATGGGAAGCCGATCGATCCGCAGCACATATTGAGGAGCATGAGCGCCGCCGCGGTTCACTTTCACAACAAACTTGATGTTTTTCATGATTCCTTCCAGGTTCTTCGATCTGATTACTGTCGTATCGCTGCCACACGAACCTCAATCGGCTTGGGTTTGGAGTCGAAAAGATCCCCAGCGGATCGGCAGTTTCGTTGACTCAGACTCCTCCGAGCAATCGAAGAGGAGACAGTTTTCAGATAGGCTAATTCAGAAGACCTGAAAGAGTAAGAAAAGGTGCTTGCTCAATACCAATCGTAGGCTTGTAACCTGCCATTGTCAAGCTTCCCCGCAGCCGACAACGCGCACCAAGTTCAACTCGGGGAAGAATAGTGCAAAGGTAGAGACGAGGCTTGCCTCATGTTAGACGGCTGAAAAGACAATGGAACTTCGCTTGAAACGTTGTAAGCTTCACTTCTGGATCTATGTTCCGGAGTCCTTCTGGCGAGTAGCCTTGACCCCCGTCAAGATCCCGAGTCCCACCAGTACAAGGCCGCCTACCACAATCCAGTGAGTCGGCACATGCATCAAGATCGCCCCGTAGATGAGCCCTGCAATCACCACCACAAAACCGGCCAGGTAAATTCCAAATGACATAACACCCCCTCCCAAACACCGCACGTGTGACGCGGGTGACCACAGCTCACAGCGCACAGTTCCAAAATCGGACACAATTTACAACAAGAAGCCTATCTACCGAATCGCGCAGCGGTCTGTTCCATATTGCTCAGCCGGGGGTTTGTGGAGCCCTAAACCGCCCGATCAGGGGTTTGAGCCCTGAGCCACCGCCCCATGCGAATTATTGAGGTGCATGCGGGAAAGCAAGGAGTGCGGACCGCTATAGAGGAATTCCAGCGCGACGTTTGCGCCCACATATCCCAGCAAACTGTAGTTTCCCATCCGGAAACCGTCCATTGCATTGTAGCGGTTCGGGTACCACGCATAAACGGCAGTCATGGATCCGGCGTATGGAGCGACTAGGGCAGGGAAAGAAAAGACGCGATGGCCATCGTCGCCACGGCGTGATGTGAGGCTCGAAATCATGGCATGGCCCAGTCGCGGAAAGAAGCCCTTGCACTCACACCGGTAATACAACGTGTCTTCGCGGAAGGCTGCCGCAAGCGTATAACGCGTAGTCGTAGTTACCGCGGCGATGGCGAAATCGGATCCGTATCGCTTGCCATAACCCTCCGCAGCTTGCTTCCACTCCGGCGGCGCATTATTTGCCTGGTTAATGCCGGCGGCCAGCCCTGCGCCGACGATGGGATAGGGGCCATACGCATCGAAGAAGTAGTTGCGGAGCTTCGTTTTCTCGGTCGGACGCGAATAGGTCAGGTCCGGTTGCGGTTCCGCCGTACTGACTGACACGTCGACCGTATTGCTGGAGGAGTCTCCCGCAGAGGCGAGCGCTTGCGCCTTGGCCAGCGCCGGCCGAGCCGCCAGGTCCGCGATTACCAGCAGCAAGAGCATAATTTGGCGCATGTTCATGAGATACCCTTGATCGGTTCTTATTTTCCTCAGACGGTAAGCGGGCAACTTCCGTGGTCGCACTGGCACGCAATCTCGACCTCCGCGGCACCCGCGTCCTTACAGGCCGGACCGCAGTACTTGTCGCCCGGTTGCACCACGCATCGGCAGGGCAGGTGCGCGCATTTGGTCTGCTCATTGGTAGTTGTCATTATTTCTCCTCTTCCAACTCCGAATCGTAATTTCGTAAGTCTTGTGCCGGACACGACTCCAGAATCCCGCCACTGCTTTCTGACGGACACCCCGTCCCCGCGGGTCTGTGGCTCTGACCGGAACTGTCATTGCTTCCGGTCAGCCACAAATTACTTGTTGTCTTCTCTGGCTTCCGCGATGTGAGCCTGATGGCCCGCTTCCGACACCGCCGCCACAAACGCGTCGGCGCTGCGGGGAGTTGCCGCCTTGCCCGAGAGAATGTTGCGGAACATCATGTGCCTGCCATAAATGGCGCGAGTCGAGTCGTTGTCCTGCTCCACGACCGCACCTTCCAGTGTGAGCCCCGCGAACACGCCTTTCGAGCGCGAGTAGGTTAGTACTTCAGTGTTCAGCAATACGTCGGTTCCGGCGGATGTGTGACGGCCTACTGGGCCCGCTGCCACCGAACCTTCACCCGTCATTTCAAATTTGCTGGACAGCAGATGCTGCAAACCACGGTCGTTCATCACTAGCATGACCAGGTCCACACCTTCGACTCCGATCTGCAATCCCCAACTCCCCCCTCCAACCGAGACGAATGCGGGAGCGCTCCAGCCATCGCTCGTGCGGCAGGAAGCTACTCCGCGACCGTGCTTGGCGCCCAAGATGAAGCCGCCTTTGATTAGATTGGGCACGATCACCATGCACTTGGCGCCGCTCAATACTTCTTCAGGGATGCCTTTGTCGGGCGTGGACATGATCGATTGGAGGACATCCACCGATTTTTGCATGCGCTCGACCGTATCTTCCCGATCCGAGCCTGCCCATGCCAGTGTCCCAACCATCCCGATCAAACTCATCAACAGCAATGACATTATCTTTTTCATGAATTGTTCCTTCACATAGGATCTGCGGAACTAAGAGGAGACGACTTCAGATCGGCTGACTTAGCTCAGGCAACCTGAACGAGGGAGAAGAGGTGCTCGACTCAATTGTCATGATCGCTCAATCGACGCGTGGAAAGCTGGTCTACATTGCTCACTTCGGCCAACGGCGAGCGCCGAATTTCAGGTGTCTGGTCCTAAAAGCTCTTAGGTCTCAGGTCTCAGGAAAACCGAGCGACCGCGATCAATGTCCGGAGACCGGAGACCGGAGGCCCTTCCGTAGGTTTGTTTGCCGATGTGAGCAATCTTGCTCAGAATCACCACTCCCATTTGTGTCATGGTTAGCTCAGGCCGAGATGCGGAAAAGCAGCCCTCCCCCAGAACACCTCGGCCATTTCATACTTGCCTCATAACGAAACCATCCGGCATGGGGAGAAAAGGTGGATTGCCGGTGGAACGCACCTTTTGTCAGTTGCGCGATAGTTTTCGTAGACGGCTCGCCCGAATCGGCGCGTCCGTCTCGAAGTTGTTTGCCTCCGTCACGCCACCAATTCGCGGCTACGCGTCGCAAAGGATGTGTCCGTTTTGCGGTTTAATCACCTCGCGGACCCGGACCTCTTGCCTGGAGTGCGGGAAATCGCTCGCTCCGGCCAGCGCGACAAGATGAAGGTAGACAAAATGAAGATAGATGAGTTTTCACCAAACCTTAAGTGAGCGAAGGAGATCGACATGCTTTGGACAATATTCGTTGTACTTCTGATTCTGTGGCTTCTTGGTTTCAGCTTTCACGTGGCCGGCGGTCTGATTCACTTGCTGCTGGTGGTTGCTCTGGTTGTATTGGTGATTAACCTGGTGAGCGGACGTCGCATCGCCTGAGTCCTCCGCCTCATGTGATGGATGGGGCTCTGCCTCGTCGCGGGCGGGGCGAAGCCCCCGCCATACACCCGCTTAGCCTTTCGAGGACCATACATGAGAAAACACTACCTGCATCTCTCCGCCTATTCTTGTGACCAGTGTGCGGGCCCGGTCGTAACGGGATCGATCGCGGTACGCGAGAACGAAATCTCGAAGGAAACCGACATCCGGGCCGTAGGAGCGATCTGTTTGACCTGCGGCCATCGGCAAAGCAAGGCGACCGAACCGGGCATCACTCGCAACTTTCCGCCCTCGCTCTGGGACCCGAGTAAATCGATCAAAGCGATACGGAGTACGACCGCATAGCCTAGGGCAGGCATAATCACAGCCTGCAATTCTGGACCTAAAAGGCGGTTCGTCCCACGAAATACGCTGTCGCAATGCAAGGCATCGTCGCTATCAAATTGCGCATCAAACCCTGGCATCGGAGCGCAGGATGTCGATCTTCGACGAGCAATATCGAGTTGTCGCCATCGAAGGTGACCGTCTCGTCATCCGGGGGATTCTCAGCGGCGCTGTCCTGACCATCGTCAATCCGGAACCCGACACCCCTCTCACCCCGGAAGACTATCCACCCGGAAAGTTGATCGCCCTAACCGATCCTTCCGTGGGACCTACCAACAATTCAAATTGAGGAATGAGAACAGGCTGCAGGTTTGACGAAGAAGCCCGAACTGCCCAGGTTTTTCCTGAGACCTGCCACCTGAAACCTGGTTTTTGGCAGCCCGGCAGGGATTCGAACCCCGATACGCAGCTCCAGAGTCACCGGTCGTCCAGCACGCGCCGACAGTTCAAGAATTCCATGTAAGTAACTCTAGATAAATACTTTGGAAGTTTACACGCTGCGGTGTCGGATGAACGCTTTCGCCCGTGTCACCACTGTGTCACCACTTTGCCAGGCCAGCCGTCGTTCCACGCCGACGAACCAGACTCGCAACTTCCAGCGCAGGGCTTTGCGGTCATTCGTGGACACACTGCGATCCTAGGCCATCGCAGGCGGTCTTTTTTCCCGCTGGCGGCCTGGATTTTGGGTGATGGTGGGTTTTTCAATTCGGAGAGTTCGGCTCGTCGATCGCAGAATGCGCTCTTCTCTTGGCGCGCGCGCACGCTTGTAGCATTTAGGACTCGCTCGCGTGCTGCAGCATCGCTGCGGCCCATTGCCGTTGAGCGTCCAGAACATCAGTGAGCGCATGCGGCGATTCATTCCCGCGCGTGACGACATACCGCCGCGGGTCGCCGTAATCCTTCCAGAGAACGGAGCCATCGCCTACGGAGATGACATCGAACTCCATGCGCGGGTTCCACTCCGTTTTCTTCTTCTTCGTCACGCCGCCTCCTGTTTTCATCCCTCGTTTCTTTTTTGCCAACTAACCGACGAACCGTCCTGGTAGATCGCGTCTGAGGATCGGCTGCGGCCCATTCAAGCTGTCATCCTTGGCGTTTCCTTGTCTGCCGATCGTCTCTCCCCCGATTACAACCACACCTACCGCCAGTCCCGCGTCGTTCAAGATCGGGGAGCCTGACATACCGGGCTTCGTCGGCCCGGTGGAGAGCGCAGTGCCGAACCACGTCGAATGAACTTTCATGGGCGTCGGAACCCAATGCCCGTCCAAGCTGAGTATCCAACCCCGTCCGGTACGCGGCTTGCCAATGCGAAGCGCAGGCGCGACGTCGACCAGCGCCTCATAGTCCTCGGCCTGTTCGTACATTTCCTGGCCGAGCTGCCCATCGGGGGCGCCCAGAATGGCGATGTCAGCCACGGGGTCGACGAACAGGCACTCGGCGCAGATGTTGCCCTTGCCTCCGTCGAGGCTTCCGAGCAGGTTGTAGGTTTTGTCCTCCGCATAGGCCATCGCGTGGGGAGGCGGCAGCTTGCCAAGACAGTGGGCCGCCGTGACGATCACCCGCGGCCAGCGTCGACGCCTGAGTTTTCCTTTCCCGATAAGTCGAGAGCGCAACTCCCGAAGCAGTGACTGCGGGACATCGTACGGATACTCGAAGACGAAGCCGCGCCCATCGCCGACTTTCAGGACACAGCCGGGTTCCGGCAATTTTTTGTTCTTCATTTTGCATCCTCCGTTTTCTTCCTCATTGCAGCACCAGGCCGTCGCCGATCATTCCCGCAGCCAGACCCCAAGCAGAACGGTGCCCGATGACTAGCTGTCGCCGTACCACGTGGCGTCCGGCTGCACGTTCTCGTCGACCCACTGCTTTGCCCTCGCCGTGATTGGCGAGAACAGGAACACCGTGAAGGCGTTCGCGACCAGAACGTCGGGTGCTTTCGTTGTCGTTGCCATTTGCTGCCTCCTTCGGAGTCCGCGCGCGGCGAACTCAGTCAATCAGCGAGACCATGCCCTTGCTTGTGTCGTTGTCCGGCTCGTCGAACACTTCGCCCGTGCTGGCCGCCTTCGCGTTGTGGTAGTGACAGATGACCTCGCCCGTGACGGCCATCGCCTCGTGCGGCCCGAGCGGTAGCACGGCGACGAGCCGGGCCAAATCTGCGGTCCGTTTTTAGGTCCTGGGACGACGGCGGTCGCAGCCATCGGACTCGCCCGCCGCGTGATCGGCTGCGACGTCGACCCCGAACAGGTGCAGAAGGCGCTGGCGCGTGTGGCATTGGCGAGCGCAGCAGCGAGGCCGAATTAGATGGAGGATCACACACCTCATGCCAGCAGCGCGATCCTGAAGCGGAAGGCGACGAGCTTTTTGCCTCCTCCTGCGTGCCACACTTTTATCAGACTCTTCACCCGCGCATTAGCCTGCCCGTGATTGGCTTCGAAGCTCAGCGGCAATTTGCCGTAAGTGTCGAGAATCTTGGCTTGAGATTTCGGATCTGGTTGCGATCCACTGATCGGAAACGCAACTTTCGCACTTTGATTGATTACTGGGACAGGGTTAGACTGCGCCAGCGCCATTGCGCTGATCAGGATTGCAAACAGGTAGACAAAGCAATGTGGTCGCATGGAGTTCCTCCAGCGGGCGGCTCTATTAACCAGGCCGATTGAGCTAGGACGAATCAACCAGTAAGGAAGGGCTGGGGCCTGAAATCCTGTTTTTGGGCTAAAAAGTATCGGGCTGAAGGAGCCCGTGCAGGGCTATACGCCCCTCTGGCTTGAGGGTCTTAACACAGTTTCAATTATGGACCCTTTTCTGAAAGATCGCTAGTAAGCCTTGACCGCGTATATATATCAAGGATGTGGGACGGCCAAATGGTGCGGGACCCTTAACAACACGTGACGAAAACGCGAGCGCAAGCGGGGCGCTGCCGGGCGGCCATTTGGGGACGATAGCGGGGGCGCCACCACCAGCTACCATAACGGGCGCTCACACGAGCGGATTTACGTACTCGCTCACGCGGTGCCGCGTTCGCGGTGCGCTTGTCAATTGTTGAAAAAGTCAACTGCACCTGAAAATAAGTGGTTTACTTCTCGAAATCGCTAGCGGAGCACGATTTGAGGGCTGAAGTTAACTCATTAGCTATCAGGTGTGGTCGAGAACTCCTCGTTTGTTCAAGTGCAGTACGCGACGACTGGTTTGTTCTTGGGGATACGAGGAAGGTTGTCTTCGAGTTTGTCTTGTGGCACTCAGATCGCTTCCGGCAGCATCGTGTCCGATTCCGCCCAAGCCGTCGGGTTGCGAGTGTCCAATCACCGTGAAATCTTCTCCGGCGTCCATTCGCCTTTTCAATTCTTCGACCGTGATTCGTGGAGCGTCAGCCATAGACTGCCTCCTCGGACTTGAATAGTAGATTCCAGACGGCAGATTTAGGCTGTCGAAGAAAGTGGCGTAGGGCTTAACGATCTCTACGCAGCCTTCTCCACCGGAAGTCCGGCTTCCATCCACCCCTGCTTGCCCTCGGGATAATGCGCTACGTTGGTGTAACCCATGGCCGCCAATTCACGGGCGGCGTATTCGCTGGCGTTTCAATGCAAGCTCGTGCAGTAGGTGACGATCTCAGCGTTCTTGTTGGGCAACAACTGCGGTGCGAGTTCCTTAATATTCTCTGGGGGAATGTTCAACGCTCCGGGAAGGTGGGCTTCGCGGTAACGTTCGGGCGCAAGCGTCTCTACTACCGTGATCGGGTCTTTCCGATCTAGCTTGGCTTTCAGGTCTTTGGTCGAAATTGTGCTTTCCATTCTGATCTCCCTCAGAATTCGTTCATAGTTTGATTGGTGGCTGTCGAAAAACGATTTGCCGTCGGTGGCACAAAAGAATCGTGCAGTCGAGTTACTTGACTTGCTGTGAGAACAACTGTTCAAAAAGGGAGATGTGGCGCAGCGGGTTTGGATGAACTAGCTTCCTGTATACGAATATACGGCTGCGCCACCAGAGGAACAAAACGACCCTGAGCCGCATGGTTCCTTCAAATCTGCTAACAAATTACAACGATGATCGAATTGGTGACTGTTCAAAATTGCTCAGGTCTAGGAATATAGGCGTCCAGACTCCGTGAGGTGTTCAGCGCGACCGAATGGCGATATGCTCGCTTCGACTCAGAATACATGATCCAAATTGACCTGTAGACGCCCCCGACTCGTGAAATCATAGGGTATGAGTAAGAGGAAAACAAAAAAGCAATCGGCCAAAGCGACACTCGCCGAAGTCATGAAGGAGATGGCGAAGCCGAGAGTGGCTACGTCTGCAAGAGAATAGAGTTCGTTTTTTCGGAATGCAGTTCTAATCGTGGAGAACGACGCTAAGAAGTGAACTGTGAACCTGCAAACCACTCCCGCCGTCATACTCGACGAAGCCCAACTTCCTGAACCTGTTCATGAAGAAATTGACTCGCGAGCGAGTTGTGCCCACCATCTCCGCTAGAGTTTCCTGACTGATCTTGGGAATCGCAACTTCGGGCTTTCCCTCCTTGCCGAAATGAGCAAGCAGGAGAAGAATGCGAGCAAGGCGCTTTTCACTCGAATTGAAAAGCTGGTCAACCAAATCTTCCTCGTATCGGATGTTCCGCGTCAGCAGATATGCTACGAACATGTCGGAAAACGCACGTTCCCGGTGAATCACGTCCATCATGGATTTCTTGTCGATGCGCATCACTGTGCAATCCGTCATTGCGCTTGCTGAACACATGCGGAGAGCTTGTCCCACAAGGCATCCTTCGCCAAAGAAGTCGCCCTCATTCAGAATGCCTATCGTGGCTTCCTTCCCGCTTTTCGCCACAACCGTCAGTTTTACCCGCCCTTCTTGAATGTAAAAAACAGCGTCAGACGAATCGCCCTGAGCAAAGATCGTCTGCTTCTTGGGAAAGGCTGCTATTGTCCTGCCGCCGTCGATGGACGAAAGGAATATCTGGGGGTCAAATTTGCTGCGTTTCTTGGCCGTTGCCGTGGCTGCCATGATTGGCCCCTCAAGACTTCCGAAAGCGGTGAGGGGAACTTCGGGTTACTGCATTTCGCTGCTCGCATCCATTGTAACTTGCCACAAAATCGATCCCTCCGGTTGAACGTAAGACATCGTAGGTTGTGAATCCAAGCGAAGTTGGCTCCCAACTCATAAGAACGAGAACTCCCTCTAATTCCCTTCACGCGAGAAGAAACAATGCAATTTCTTGAAACGGTTCATCTTTTTTGAAGCGCGACCCTTTCCGTGCAGAGCTACTATCAAATCCTTGTCCGTGATCCCGCCCTTCAAATCGGGCCAACAGAATCTGTTGGCTGTGTCGCCCTCCAATCGGAACGCCATTCCCTCCTTGCAAACTGAAGGTTATGATCAAGATATAATTTAGTCGCGGAAGGATGTCGATAATGCTTTAGTTTAGGTAGGTTGTGTAGCCTGATACTGCATTAGTGACCTGTCGCACAATCATTTCCAGACTTCGCCATCTGCCGTTGCGGTCGTCGAAGCGAACCATTGCTTACTCAATACCGCATTCGGCATCAACTGCGTCGGCTTGCTGCCTCCGTAGTAACGAACTCACTGCGACAGGCCACTAGTACCGTGACCGCGTAATTTTGTAGCCAAACTTGTGACGAGCCTGCTTGCGAGTAAAGCTCCACTGGATCGTGACACGGCCGCGATTGGCGCGACGGTTCCACGCCCGAGTTTCCTTCC
>Ga0182024_10004705_pt1 | contig 31135 bp, 30 predicted proteins | sample P32metaG_FD_120480 | JGI IMG/M metagenome (GOLD analysis project Ga0182024, IMG submission 120480) | Permafrost microbial communities from Stordalen Mire, Sweden - P3-2 metaG (Illumina Assembly) | ecosystem: Environmental > Terrestrial > Soil > Wetlands > Permafrost | place: Sweden: Stordalen... | reverse complement strand
TCGGTGTAAATTTTCTTCCCGTTAAAGGAATTCAATACCTGTTAGCAACGGTGGGATTTGTATGGCTCTCCCAGTTCATAGCGCAGATTGCTGCTCGATACCTCGAGCGAAAGGTGGATTCAATGGCCCCTCTAAGTTATATTTGGCTGAATAAGGGCGACGAAAAGCTTATTGAGAAGCGAGATCGGGCAAAAAAATTCTGCTTATTAAGCCTTGTGGGCGGCATCGCATTTTTGCTTCTTCAAGCAGCCGCGACAAAATATTTTGTGGAGGTAATCCTGAAGTGGCTTTTCGACACTACCCCCTGAATAATTGTTTCCCCGGATCACAGTGGTAGCCGCTCGACATCCCTTCCGCTCTCGGCCAAACTAAGGAGATGCTCTCTGTAAGGGATATTGCGAACCGCGAACTGCTTGATCTGGTGCCGTATGAGCCCGGCAAGCCGGTCGACGACGTGGCGCGTGAGCTGGGCCTGGACCCGGCATCGATCATCAAACTCGCCTCCAACGAGAACCCGCTCGGGCCGTCGCCCCGCGCGGTTGAGGCGATGCGCGAGGTCATCAACAAGGTCCACTTTTATCCCGATGGCGGCGGGTTCCACCTCCGCAACGCCATCGCGCAGCACGTCGGCCTGTCACGCGAGAACGTGGTGCTAGGCAACGGCTCCAACGAGATCATCGAGCTGCTCTTCCACACCTTCACGCGGCCGGGCATCCACGAGATCGTGTCGTCGCGCAACGCCTTCGCGGTCTATGCGCTGATGGCGCAGCTGTTCGGCGTGCGCGTGATCGAGGTCGACGACGTCGATTTCACGCCCGACCTGCCCGCCATGCTGCGCGCCGTGACGCCGCAGACGCGCCTCATTTTCCTCGCCAGCCCGAACAACCCGACCGGCACGCGCGTGACCAACGCCGCGCTGGACGAATTCCTGCGCGCGCTGCCGCCGCACGTCATCGCCGTGCTGGACGAGGCCTACTACGAGTTCCTCGACAACGCGCCCGACACCGTCGCACGCGTGCGGGCCGGCGAACGCGTCGTGCTCATGCGCACCTTCTCGAAAATCCAGGGCCTGGCCGGGCTGCGCATTGGCTACGGGCTGGCCTCGGCGGAGATCGCCGACCTGCTCCAGCGCGCGCGCCAGCCATTCAACGCGAACTCCATTGCACAGGCCGGCGCCATCGCGGGCCTGGCCGACATGGAGCACCAGCGCAAGACCAAGGCCGTGACCGACGAGGGCCGCGCGCTGCTGGAGAAGACCTTCGCGCAGATGGGGCTGACCTACACGCCGTCCTCCGCCAATTTCGTGCTCGTTCACGTCGGAGACGGCGGCGAGGTCTTCAAGCGCCTGATGAAAAAGGGCATCATCGTCCGCTCGATGGTGAGCTATCGCCTGCCGGAATACATCCGCGTCAGCGTCGGTACACCGGAGCAGAACGCGCGCTTCCTTTCGGAGCTGCCCGAGGCGCTGGAAGGGCTCGTGACCTTCACGAAGCCGGAACCGAACACGGAGCCCGATCCGGAAGAGCCGGAGACGACGCCCGCACCGACGACCGCCTCCTTATGAACTTTGGGACGGTGGCCATTCTCGGGCCCGGCCTGATTGGCGGCTCGCTCGCGCTGGCGCTGGCCGAGCGCGGTCTTGCCGACCGGCTGGTGATTTACGCCCGCTCGCCTCATGCGCTGGACGCCATCCGCCTGGCAGGCGTCGACGCGGAGTTGACCGGCAACCCGAGCGAAGCGGTGCGCGAGGCCGATGTGGTCATTCTCTGCGTGCCGATCGAAGCCATGGGGCCTCTCGTGACCGAATGCCTTGAAGCGTTCAAACCGGACGCCCTGGTGACCGATGTCGGCAGTGTGAAGGGCAGCGTCGATGCCGCGCTGGAGCCGCTGCTGCGCGGACATGCGCTCTGGATCGGCAGCCATCCGATGGCCGGCAGCGAGCAGAGCGGCTTTGTCGCGGCGCGTCCCGATCTCTTCGAGAACGCCGCCGTCATCCTCACGCCCACGCCGCAGACCGTGCCGGCCGCGCTCGAGCGCGCGGAAACATTTTGGAAGGCGCTCGGCGGCCGCCTTTACACCATGGCGCCGGCGGACCACGACTTGGCCGTGGCCGACATCAGCCACGTACCGCACCTGCTGGCCTCGCTGCTCGTCGCCAACGCGAATCCGAACAGCCTGCCCCTGGCCGGCGGCGGTTTTCGCGACACCACGCGCATCGCCGCGGGCTCGGCGGAATTGTGGACTGAAATCCTCTGGGCCAACCGCGACGCGCTGGCGAAACATTGCCACGCCTGGTCGAACCAGCTCGCGGAAATCCAGCGTCTTTTCGCGAACGGCGATGCCAACGCAAAATCCGAATTGTTCAAACTCCTGGAAAATGCGCAGAGTGTGCGTTCGCAATTGATGGACAAGAAACCGTTCCCGCCGAAATTCACCCCTTCCCTCCACGCATGAGCCGCGCCGTCGCCACCACCCTTTCCGTCCGCCAGGTGCGCCATATCCAGGGCGAGCTTTCCGTACCCGGCGACAAGAGCCTGTCGCACCGCGCCGTGCTGCTCGCCGCGCTGGCCGACGGCATCACCACGATCACCGGATTTTTGCCGGGCGAGGATTGCCTCTGCACCATGCGCGCACTGCAGGCCATGGGCTGCGTGATCGAGGTCATTTCCGACACCGAACTGCGCGTGCACGGCACGGGCGGCAAGCTCCAGCCGCCGCTCGAGCCGCTGGAATGCGGCAACTCCGGCACTGCCATGCGGCTGATCGCCGGCGTGCTGGCGGCGCAGCCGTTCAAGAGCCGGCTGATCGGCGACGCCTCGCTCTCGAGCCGTCCGATGAAGCGCATCGTCGATCCGCTGCGCCTGATGGGTGCGAACATTCAGGGCCGCGGCGAGAAACACACCGCGCCGCTGGAAATCGAGGGCGCCCCGCTCACCGGCATCGAATACACGCTGCCCGTTGCCAGCGCGCAGTTGAAGTCGTGCCTGCTGCTGGCCGGACTTTTCGCGCAGGGAACGACGAGCGTGACGGAGACGACCCCTTCCCGCGACCACACCGAGCGGCTGCTGGCCCATTTCCACGCGCCGCCGGTCATCGACACGGCGCCCGACGGCAAGGGCCGCATCGTGCGCGTGCGCGGCGGCTCCAAGCTTCATGCGCACGATTTCCATGTGCCGGGCGATTTCTCCTCGGCCGCGTTCTGGATCACGGCGGCCGCGGCGCTGCCCGGCTCGAACCTGACGCTGACCAATCTCGGCATGAACGAGACGCGCACCGGCCTGCTGCGCGTGCTCTCGCACATGGGCGCGCACTTGAACGAAACGATTTTCGATTCTTCCGGCGAGCCGACCGGCCTGCTGCAGGTGCATGGCCGCAAGCTGCGGGGCGTGCGCGTCGACGGCGCGCAGATCGCCAACGTGATCGACGAACTGCCGATCATCGCCGTGGCCGGCGCCTTGGCCGAGGGCAAGACGGAGATTCGCGACGCGAAGGAATTGCGCGTGAAGGAAACCGACCGGATCGAGGCGATGGCGCACAACCTCCGCGCCTTCGGCGTCGAGGTCGAGGAGCACGAGGATGGCATGACCATCCATGGCGGCGCGACCCTGCGCGGCGCGCGCGTGAACAGCCGGGGCGATCATCGCATCGCGATGGCCTGCGCGATCCTCGGCATGTTTTCGCGCGGTGAGACGATCATCGAGGACACGGCCTGCGTGGCCACGTCGTACCCGACATTCCAGGATGATCTGCCGCGCATCGCCCACTTCCACGAGGGCGGCCTGGCCTCGCTGTTGAGCGGCCGGCGTTAGACGGTAGCGGCGGTCTATGACCGCCGGGCCTTCCTGATTCGCGCTTGCCTTCGGCAGTCATAGACCGCCGCTACAGTTACAGAAGTTGCCACGGGCCTCCATCTGCGCCAAGCTGTTGGCGGCATGGATGATTACGCGATGGCGGAGCGTTACCGCGCCCTCCTGCTCGCGGCGCGAAATCTTTTTTCGCTCACCGACCTCGAGGACCTGGTCGAAAACATCCTCACCTACTCGTGCACGATGATGCAGGCCGAGGCCTGCTCGATGTACCTGCCCGATTTCGCGACGAAGGAACTCGTCATTTACTCCGCGCGCGGCAAGACGGATGCCATCAACGCGTTTCGCATCCCATGGGACCGCGGCATCGCGGGCGCGGTTTTCCAGCAGCGTAAATTCATGCGCATCGACGACGCCCAGCACGATGATCGCGTCTTCAAGACGGCCGATTTAAAGACCGGCTTTGTCACGCGCGCCATGGTCTGCGCGCCGCTGGTCGATCGCGACGAATGCTTCGGCGTGCTCCAGGCACTCAATCCGGTTGGCCGGCCCAACTTCACGCCGCTGGACGAGGACATCTTCGACGGACTGGTCAATATCGTGACCGGCGCGCTCGTGCGTTTCGACCGCGAGTTGAAGATCGACCACGAGACCCGCATGGCGCAGGAACTCTCCCTCGCCATGGAAATCCAGAAATCGTACCTGCCACCCGAGGAGCTTTCCCTCGCGCGCGCGGAGATGCGCGTCCGCTATCGACCGGCCCGCTCCATTGGCGGCGATTTCTACGCGGCGATCCCGCTTTCCGGCGACCGGCTGCTCGCCGCGCTCGGCGACGTGAGCGGCAAGGGCATTCCGGCCGCGTTGACCACGGCCCAGATCACCGGCGAGCTGCAGGCGCTCGCCCATGAGGCCGACGCCGGCCTGGCGCCTTACGTCAACGCGCTCAACCACGCGCTCTGCCAGCGGTTGGCGGCGGGCCGTTTCGCGGCCACGACTTTTTTGCTCTACGACCCGCAACGCGAACGAATGGAGGTCATCTGCGCCGGCCAGTTTGCGCCCTGGCGCTGGCGCAACGACGCCTGGGAACAGGTCCCCGTGCCGTCGATGCTGGGCCTCGGCATCTTCAAGCACCAGTGCTACACCGCGACCGAATTTTCCACGCAGCCGGGCGAAAAGTGGCTGCTCTTCAGCGACGGGATCAACGAAGGCCGTGACCGGGCCGGTCAGGAATTCGGTTTCGAGCGGCTGCATGCGAGCCTCAGTCTCGGCTGCGCGGCCGACGTCCTGGCACGGAGCTGGGCCGCGTGGGAGGCGTTTGTGGATCGCGATCACCAGCACGACGACGCATGCCTGGCGCTCGTCCTGACGAAGCCGCCCGCGACGCTGGAAATCACCTCCTGCGCGACCGATTGCAAGCACGCGCGAAAATTCATCGAGGAGTGGGCGCTTGCCGCGGGCTATGGCGACCTGGAACGGGGCCGCATCGTGCTCGCCGCCGATGAAGCGACGACGAACATCATCCGGCACACCTATCACAGCGCGCCGGACCAGCCGATTTTTCTCTCCGCCGCGATCGAGGACGGACGCCTCCATCTCCGCCTGCGTGATTACGGCCCGGCGGTGAACGTCGCCGAGTTGAAAGGCCGCGCGCTGGAAGATGTGCGTCCCGGCGGTCTCGGCTTGCACCTCCTTTCCACGGTGTTCGATGTCGTGGAGCATGTCGTGCTAGCCGACGGCAACGAGTGGCATCTGGCCAAGCCGCTCCTTTGACGGGGCGTCGCCCGCAGCCTGTCAGCCTCGCCATGAAAGGGACGCCACGCCTGCTATTCCTGGGCGTTGCCGGTCTCGCGGCCTGGTTCGGGCTTGCCCTGCAAGTGTGGGTCGCCTTCGAGGCGATGTGGGCGGAAGGATTTTCGACCCCTGCCGCGCTGGTGAAGGTCCTCAGTTATTTTACGATCCTCACCAACGGCCTGGTCGCCGTGTGTTATCTCGCGGATTTCATTTTCTGTCTCCAGCGCAAAAAGCCAACCCACGCCTGGATACGAAATCGCAGCGGCGTGACGACCAGCATTGTCATGGTCGGGCTGGGCTACGAGTTGCTGCTGCGTCACCTGCTCCACTTTGATGGCTGGGCCTGGCTGGCCAACTTCATGGTCCACGACGCGACGCCCGTTCTCTTCGCCATCTACTGGCTGGGCTTCGTACCCAAGGGAACCCTCGAATGGCGCATCCCGTTGCTCTGGCTTCTCTACCCGGTACTCTATCTGCCCTGGGCGTTGGCGTACGGCACATGGGGGCGCGGCTATCCCTACCCTTTCATCGATGCCGCCAAACTCGGCTATCCCCGGGTTCTCCTGGCCAGCACAGGGCTTTTCGCCGCATTTGCCGCGACGGGATGGGTGCTGGTGGCCGTCGACCGATTCTGGCCGTTCAAGCGGCCACGCCGTCCTTAACGCGCGATCGATTGGTTAACCGGCAAAGCGCGCACCGAGCGGAAAGTGTCATCGGAGGCAGCATCCGCCGGGCGCACATCCACTGCGTCGTCGGTGTTGGCGGCGGCCGGGAGCATGGCGATTTTGGTCGGATGCGAAAAGGCGCCGGGGAATTGCATCAACGTGCGCGATGTATCGGCAGAGGATGAACTCGGCGTGGCAACGGGAGCCGAAGGAGGAACCGCAGCAGCAGGAGCCGGAACGGTCGTCACAGCCGGCACTGGGGCGGGCGCCGCGGCAGCCGCGGCTGCGGCCCGGCGAGCTTCTTCGCGCGCCTTTTCGAGCTGCGCAATGCCAGTGGAGAGTTGTTTCTGGGCGTCGACTTGCTGGCTTTGAGCCTGCTGAAGCGTGGCCACTTCCTGGCGCACCTGCGCCAGGGCATCGGTCTGCTCACGTGACATCTTCCCAAGCGGTTCGAAGGACGATTGCAGCGCCTCGATCTGCTTGTTCAGGCTGGTGAGCGTTTCCGTCTTCGACGAGGAGAGCGTGTCGATCGAATCCTGCATCTGCTGCATGGCGACGGTGTTCTGCTGCAGCTTCTGCTCGATCAGGTCGAAGCGCGATTCGAGCGTGAAGTGGTAGGATATTTCGGTGCCGAACACCGCGAGGATGATCAGCACGATGGCCAGCTTGCGGGAAAAATTGGATTGGGCATTCATCGGGCATTCACCAGTTCGCGCGCGGCGGGGAAATAGCCGCTGACGCAGTTAAGCCAGCCCTGCTTCTGGTTGCGCAGGACATCCAGTTGCTGGCGGATCATCTTAAGCTGGACGGCGATTTTCTGGCTGGACTGGTATTCGAGGTCCGAGATCTGCGACTTGAGCATCAGCAGGTCCAGCGACTCGTGCTCCTCGGGCCCCGGGGTCCAGTCAAATTCGCGGAGGCGGTCGGCCATGAGGCCCTTCCGCTTCTTCAGTTCGGGCAGGTCCTCCCACTTGCGATCGGAAATGGTCGCCAACTCCCACATGAGGAGTTCGGTGACTTCGCGCAACAGGAGCATCCGCTGACGCAAGTCGTCGTCTTTGGCGCGTATGAGGGACATCTGCCCGTTCTATCGGACTGCCTCCAGCGATTCTGAGGCCCTTTTAGGATTTAATTTCCGAAATCGAAGACCACGCCCGATCGAGTCTCCGGCCGGGAGTGGAGCTTTCTTCCCCTGTCGCCCCACTTATATATAGGCAACGGGCTGCCCTTAGCTCGAAATCCGGCCGGGTACGTGATTTTCTCCTCTGAAAACGTACCTCCAAAAAAATCTTTAAACTCTTTCTCAGGTTCTTTGAGGATGTCCCGATGAGTTGAGTACGCTGGCACAAAGCCAGTCGCAGGACGGCTGGAGTCCTGAATAAAAACCCGGCGTCCGGTAACCCCGGAAGGTCGCATGACGCGGCTTCGTAACAGGAAAGGAAATCCACTATGTCCGTTATCGGTTACAATGCGGCCGCGGTTAACGCAGCCTACTATCTCAATCAGAATACTAACGCCCTCAACTCGTCCATCTCAGAATTGGCCTCCGGCAGCCGCCTGGCCAACGCGAGCAACGACGCGGCGGGTGTTGCCGTGTCCGGCAACATTACGGCAAGCATCGGCGAACTCGGCGCAGCCTCTCAGGCCGTGCAGGACGTCGTCTCATTCGCGCAGACCACCGACGGCTTCTTGAGCACGATCGAGCAGGAACTGCAGCGCATGGGCGAACTGGCCCAAAGCGCCACCAACGGCGCCTTCGGTTCGGCCGACCGCGCCAACTACGCGACGGAGTTCACCACGCTCGCCACCCAGATCAACAGCATCGTCAGCGGCGCCCAGTTCAACGGCACCAGCCTGTTCAACACGGCCAGCAACCCCGGCACCTCCTCCATCACGGTTGGTGTGGACTCGAACGGCGATACCGCCTCGTTCACCACGGCCACCCTGGGTGACACGACCAGCCTGGGAATCTCGGCCCTTGATATCACCACGACCACCGGCGCAGCCGCCGCGGTGACCGCGTTGAACACGGCGCTGACCTCCCTGACCAGCCAGCGTGCGTCCGTCAATGCCAGCATCTCCGAGTTCAACTTCTACGTGCAGAATATCTCCACGGAGACGACGAACCTCCAGTCGGCCAACTCGCTCATCTCTGATGTCGATGTGGCGACCGAGAGCACGGCCCTCGCCCAGAACAACATTCTGGTGCAGGCAAGCTCCTCGATGTTGGCGCAGGCGAATGCCTCCCAGAATTCGCTCCTCGGCCTCCTGAACGGCCAGGGCTAAACCCTCGTCTCCTAGATTAAAGAAACGGGCTCCCGGATTCGGGGGCCCGTTTTCGTTTTCGGGAGATAGTTACCCGTCCGGGTAAGATTCCCCGGCGTCATGCCGAAATGGTGGGTAGGCAAATTCACCATGACGAAGGACGCACCCTCAGTTTTGGTCCTCGCGCGCTATCGCTCTCCCGGCGAGGCCGCCCGCGTCGCCGTCGCCCTCTCCGGACAGACCTACTCCCACACCCGGCTCGTTTTCGTCGCGACTGGCGTCGATGATGGGGCCGGATCGTCTGCTCCCGCCCCGCACGAAATTTGTCCGCGGGAGTCCGTGCCGGACCTTCTGGAGAAATCCGAGGCCGATTACCTCTTCTACTGGCCCGAGGCCGACGACCTGCACGAAACGGCGCTGGAAAAATTGGTCCTGGCGCTGCACCCGGCGCCCGACCAGGACGGCGTGACGGACGCTTCCCGCGGTCTGGACGGCCTGCTTTTGATTCGTTTGCAAGGCGACGCCCCGATCTTCGCCCTGCGCTGGCTCGATTCCAAGATGAAGTGGCTCACGGAGATCACGCGCCGGAAACTCCATTTCTTTTTTATCGATGAGCCGCTGACCCGCACCCCGGCCGGCGACGCGACGGACTTTGGCGCGACCGAAAAGGTTTTTGTGCCACTGCCTTACGTTTTCAGCCATAGCCACTACGAATCGATCCCCGAGGAGCCGCTCTGGACCGTGGCCGCCGAGACGCCCGATCCGCGTAGTATCCTCTTCCTGGTCGCCAGCCTGCCCCTGGGCGGTTCCTCCAAATTTCTTCTCGATGTCGTCGCGCAACTTAAGGCGCACGGCCACCGCATCACGGTCGCCACCACTTCCGATGAAAACAACCCGTGGCTCGGCGAATTACTCAACATCGTTCCCAAAGTTTTTGTCCTCTCGCATGCACGGCCGGCGGAACTTCCCCGGCTCATCGTGCATCTCGCGCGCTCGCGCCGCTGCGGCCGCGTCATCAACTCCGACAGCCTGCTCGGCTACCAGTTGCTTGGCTGGCTGCGCGGCAAGCTGCCCGGGGTCAGCTTCGTGGACTATGTCCACATCGAGTATCCCGACGGCTGGTACGCACTGCGCTCCGTCAACTATCAGTCGCTTCTTGATCTCACCATGGTCAGCTCGGAACACCTCCGCAACTGGATGATCGCGCGCGGAGCGGATGGCGACAAAATCCGGGTCTGCCACACCAATATCGATACGGAAAAGTGGAAGCCGGCCGCCGCGACGCGCGCCAGCGAACGCACCGTCCTTGGCCTCGATGACGAGACCACGATGATTCTTTATGCCAGCCGGATCGCGCCACAGAAACGTCCCGAGCTCCTGTGCAATATCGTGGCTGAATTGCGCCGCACCACGACCCGCCCTTTTGTTGTCGTCGTGGCCGGAAGCGGTCCCCTGATGTCCGCCCTGCAAAAATTTGTCGAGGAACAGAAACTTTCCAGCCACGTCCAGGTCCTCGGCGCCGTCCCCCTCGAACGCATCTCGCGCCTTCACGATGCCTCCGACATCTTCCTGCTGCCCTCGCAGAGCGAGGGAATCGCGCTTGCCCTCTACGAGGCAATGGCCCTCGAAAGCGTGCCTGTCATTTCCGACGTGGGCGGCCAGCGCGAGCTGGTGACAAACGAGTGTGGCCATCTGGTTCCCCTCGGCGAGCCGCGCGAAGAAATGGCCGCCTATGTCGCAGCCCTCAAGCGCCTGATCGAAGATCCCGTTTCGCGACGGAGGCAGGCCACCGCGTGCCGGGCGCGCATCCAGGAACATTTCCCCCTCAGCCGGATGACGGAACAATTCATCGCCGCGCTGGAGGAAGCCGACACGCGCCGCCTGCACCATTCTGTTTCCGCCCCGGAGGCCGCCATCTGTCGCGATGTCGCCGCGCTCGCGATGGACGATATGCGTCTCAAAAGGCAGGGCCGGCAGGCTTACGACTACGGCACCGACATGGCCGAACTCGTCGCCAAGCGCGACAAGGTCATCGCCAAACTTCAGGAACAGCTCAAACAAGTCCGCGCGCAGATCGAGGAAGAACGCACGCATCACGACGCCACTTCGGATTATGCCGCCATCTCCTGATCATTCGGACGCCTCGTTGCCGCGCCGCCTCGTCATCTGGCACACCGAAGGAACCGCCATCAGCGGCCTGCTCTCGTGGATGTGGCGCCTGAAAAAGAGCCTGCCCGCCGCCGGCATCGACCTGACCCTCGCCAGCCTGGAGTTGCAGCCCCACCGCTTCACCCAAGTCTGCGCGCCCGAAACGTTCTATGACGCGCGCATCCGCAACACGCGCGAATGGATCGCCTTTCTCAAGTCAAACCTCGACGCCGTTCATCTCATCAACCACGCCTACGACTATGTTGACCTGCTCGAGCAGGCCCGGCCCGAATTGCTGGATCGGCTGACGCTCGTCGGCATCTGCCACACCGACCAGGATTATTATTATCACTACCTGCAGCGGCTCGATGCTCGGCTCGCCGGCATCATCGCGGTCAGTCCGCTCTGCGCGGAGAAACTCTCGCATCTCCTGCCTCATCGCCGCGGAACCATTCCGGTGCTTCCCGACTGGGACCTGCCCGTCGGCGAGGCGCCGCCGCTGCGCGAACGCACCGCCAAATTACGCGTGCTCTTCAACGGGCGCCTCCTTCATCTCCAGAAGCGGGTGCTCGATCTGCCGGAAATCAGTCGACGCCTGGCCGACGCCGGTGCGGCGGTCGAATTGACCATCGTGGGCGACGGACCGGACCTGCCGCGCCTTCGCGACGCCTTTGGCGACGGTCGTCACATCGCCTATCGCCTGCTCGGTCCGCGCGCGCCCTGGGAAATGACGCCGCTCCTCCAAACGCACGATGTTTTTCTTCAGGTGTCCGAGTTTGAGGGCGCGAGCGTCAGCCTGATGGAGGCGATGGCCGCCGGACTCGTCCCGGTCGTCACCGGAACCGAAAGCGGCACCGAGTTGCTCGAGCATGGTCGCAACGCGCTCGTCTGCCCGGTGGGCAACATTGAAGTCATCGCGCGCCAGATCGCCGAGCTGGCCATTGATCGCACGCGAATCGATGCCCTGGGCAACGCGGCGTTCGCGAGCGCGAAGACGTATCTCCAACAGCTCAATTATCCCGCAAAACTGCGCGCTTATCTCCAGACCCTCAACGTGGCCGCCCTTGCATGTTGACCGTCCTCATCCCCACCGCCTCGCGGCCCGCGATGCTGCGCACCGCCCTGGCATCGATTACCAGTCAAAGCGCTGTTGAAAAAATCGCACACGTCATTGTTTCAGAAAACGGCGGCTCGCGTGATTCCGAAGCGATCTGCGCGGAATTCCCGGCCCTGCCCCTCACGTATCTTTTTCGATCTCCCACAATAACGCCGCTTGAACATGGGCGCCTGCTCATGGGCGATGGCCCGCGGGATGAATTCACCGCCATCCTGCATGATGACGATTGGTGGGGACCCGCGCATGTCGCCAATGCGCTCGCCTCGCTCGGAGCAAATCCCGACGCCTCGGTTTATGGCGCGGGTCATTTCGTCGTCTCGGACGAATCCTCCATGCTGAATTGCAGCGGAAACCTGTTCCCGTGGTTCGGCGCAAATTATCCGGCGTTCGCGCCCGTGTGGCGGCTCTCCCGGCTTAACGTCCTGCTGGGCGAATTGCTCGGCACCATCGCGCATTACTCAACCATGGTCGTGCGCAGTGAGGCTTTGCAAAAGAGCGCCTACGTCTACGATCTCGGCAATCCCTTCGACAATGATCGCATGCTGCTCTTCGCTCTCTCGAATTTAGGGCCCGTGCTTTTCAATCCAACGCCCGAAGCCTTCGTCCGCAACCACGGTGTGCAGGACTGCTTTCTTTTCAGCGATGACGCGCGGCAAAAGCACATGTGCGGCACCACGCGTTGGATGATTGAATCGAGCGGCAAATCCTTTGACTTGATCGCAAACACCTTCGCCCAGCGGATGGCGAAATGCCCTGAGGCTGCCGTTGCCACGCTTCAAGCCCTGGCCATGAGGGAATGGTGCGTGCCGGAATTGAAACGGCACCTGACTGGACCCGTCATCGTCTAGTTAACCACGCCAGAAAATCGTCGCTAGAGAGGAACATCCAGCATCGCCGCCACGCGATGATCCCACAGATGCTCGCGCGCCGTGCGCTGGCGCGCCTTTTCGCCCGCGGCCAGCGCGGCTTCGGGGTCGCGCAAAGCCTGTTCGGCCGCTGCTTCCAACGCTGCGAGCGAATCGACCAGCGTAATCTCGCCCGGATCGTAGCACGAACGCACATCGGGACTTTCCAGATTGATCGAAAGTCGGCCGCTCGCCGCGATCTCGAAAAGCTTCTCGTTGGCCGTCGCATCGCGGATCGCGTTGGGCGCGTTGAGATGCGCCGCATACATGCGGTAATGCGCCGGCAACTCGGCAAAGTTCACGTAGGGCAGCGCCTCAACGCCGTAGGGCTGCCACTCGTCGGCCGCGCTGTAGACATCGACCCAGCCGCGTTTCCACAAACGATGAACGAACGCCGGCCGGTCGTAGCGATTCACCAGTTTGACCAGGAACGCCAGGTCGAGAATGCTTCCCTTCTCGTTCATGTAATCGAACGCACGCGGGTAGTGCGTACCGGCGAGCTGCACGATTTGCAGCGCGGGCTGGTACGGGAAACGGCGCCGCGCCTCGACCGCGACGCCCAACAGGTCGCGCACGGTCGGCTCCTCGGCGAACCACTGCACCGCCTGGGCATTGGGAAATTTCAGAATCTCGTCGCGGCTGAAGCTGCGGAGCCTCTCCAGGTCCGCGCCGGCTTCCATCAACTTGAGAGCGCCCGCGTGCGGCGGCCCGCGAAAGCCGGGATTTCCGATGAAGGCCAGCCGGTCGGTGCGCAGGCAGGGCGCGGCGTTGTCGAGCAACTCGCGCGGCGCGGCCAGCCGGGTGAGCCGCTGGCGCGTGACGCCGAGCAACCGGGCCTCCTGCGCCTGGCTTTCGCCGTAAAAGTGATGCATCACCTTCGGATGCTTGACGTGCTGCTGGAAGACGTCGCCCTCAACCGGGAAGCACGGATTAAGCGGCGACGTGCACCAGCTGCGAAAGTCATCGAACCAAAGCGAATGGATTGCGCGGATGGCCGGATCATCCACCAGCAATCCCGGCGTAACGAACCAGTTCAGGTCGAGGCTCAGCACGGTGTCGATTCCCGCGTACTGGATGAGTTCGCGCTGCGCCTCGGCCACGGCCTCCTGCGCGCGCGCCATCTTCGGCTGTATCTCCTCGGAAAAGAGAAACGTGAGCAGCCGCGCGTCGGCGTTGTCACGCACGTAGGCGGGAATGCCGCGCCGCTCGATCGCCTCAGCGAGGTAATCCGTCGTCTTGGCGAACGGCGTGAGGAAGTCGTTGCTCAGGAGAAGCACGCCTTCAGGGCGAGATGCACTCATGACAGCGCCCCCTCCAGGCGGTGTTCCCACAGATGCTCGCGGGCCGTGCGGGCACGGGCTTTCTCACCGGCGGCTAGCGCGGCGTCGGGATCGCGCAGGATCGTTTCGGCGACGGCCTCGATCGCCTCCTCCGATTCGGCCAGGACAATTTCGCCCTCCGAATAACAGGCACGCACGTCAGGGCTATCGAGATTGAGCGAAACTCGCGCGCAGGCCGCGATCTCGAAAAGTTTTTCGTTGGCCGAGGCATCGCGCGCACAGTTAGGCGCGTTGAGATGCGCCGGATAGCGGCGATAAATTCCGGCGAGATGTGGAAAGGAAACGGTCGGTTGCGCCACGATGCCGAACGGCTTCCATTGGTCCGGCGTGCCGTGGACGTCGAGCCAGCCGCGCTTCCACAAGCGTCGCACGAGCGCGGGCCGGTCGTACCGGTTCACCAGCTTGACCAGGAGCGCGGCATCGAGAATCTGACCGCCGCGATTGAGAAAGTCGAACGCCTCGAGAAACGCCCGGCCCGCCTCGACGAGCAGCGAGATCGCCGCCGCATGCGGCTGCGCCAACCGCGCCTCGGTGGCCGCGCTGATCAAGTCACGCATGGTGGGAACGTGGCGCAACCATCCTGCGGTTGATTCGTTGACTGCCAGGTCGTCGAGAATCTCTTGTCGCGCAATCTGCCGCAAGGCAGCGAGATTTTCACCGCGCTCCATTGCCGCCAACGCCTTTCCACTTGGTGACAGGGGTAATCCCGGATTGCCGACGAATGCCAGCCGATCGCGCACGGCGCACGGCTCCTCCGCTCGCAGATATTCCGCCGGCGCGGCCAGTGCCGAGGCGCGAAGAGACTTCACCCCCAGCAGCCGCATTTCCTCGGCCTGCCCGCGACCGTAGCAATGATGCGTGACCTTCGGCGTGTTGATCAATTCCAGCGGCGTCCGTGGTCCGAGTGGGAACATCGGAGCGGCCTGAAAATGCGAACGCAGGTCATCAAACCAGAACGAATCGATCCGCCGCACGCGGTCGTGGTCCAAAAAAAGGCGCGATGAAAACAGCCAGTGCAGATCGAGGCTCATCACCTGGTTGATGCCGTAATCGGTGACGAACTTGTGCCATTTCGCCACCACGGCCGTCTCATAGGCCGCGCGCCGCTCGGGACTTTCCTGCTCGACCTCGTGCGCGGACCAGCGGGCCAGCCGCGTATCGCGGACGATGGCGTGGCAGCCGATCCGGTTCAAGGCCAGGACGAGGTGGCGCGACGTTTTCGCGGCGGCCAGGCTTAAATCATTCGCCAGAACGAGAACAAGCGGGCGCGCAGGTGCTGCGCTCTTTTTGTCGTCAGGACCCGCCACGCCGTCGGTTATGCGCCCCGGCCCCGGCACGGTCAAGCGGCCTGCGGCACGATGTCCTCGACGTACCGCGCGGGAACCCACGAGACGGTGGCGAGCGACGCAACGTAGGCGAGATTTTGCGGGCGTTGCGCCAGTTGGTTCCAGCGTACTTCCCACGTGTGATCGTCGAGAAAGCATTCGCGCAGATCGCGGCCCTGCGCGTGCAGTATCTTCTCCGGGGTCTCGCGCAGCTTTGCGGCCGCCTCGGTCAATCCGGCTTCGTTCAGGGCAGTCATGATGCCGGACGAGGACGGGAAAAGTTCAGCCAGTTCCGTGCGGTGATCGCTCAGCAGCGGAACGCCGCACGCCGCACATTCAAAGACGCGGAAGGGAAGACCGCCCTCAACCGATTGCGGATCGGTGATCTGCACCTGGAATTTTCCGGTCTGGAACAAATTCTTCCACGAACTGGACGCAACGCTTTTCGTGTCCGCGTAAACAAAATCGATGTCCTTGGGAAGAGCCGCCCGCAATTCCTCCTCACCCGCGTAGGCCTCCGTGCCGTGGCCGCTCATGATGGCCAGCGGCGCCCCCTGCCCCACGGCGGCCAGCCCGCGCAGCCGCGCGATGCGCTTGCCCCAGCGCCAAAGAACGAGATTCCAGTACGCCTGAATTTCCGGTGTTTGCAGCGCGGCGTCGATGGCGAGGCCGTACTTGCTGCCGAGGAACGACTGGCATGCGCGCGCCAGGTCGTAAGGACGAATGGGCCACGGCGCAACCTGCATTGAGGCGCACGTGTCCTCGAGCAAGCGGTCGAGCGCGCGCGGAAAGTGGGCGGACATCGCCTCAAGCGATTTGAGCGACGGAATGGTGCCGACGAATCCGGCGCGGTCGCTCCACTCCGGCTTCCACGCGGGCGCGCCGGGCGTGAGCAGCTTCGGGTCGGCCGCGAGGTGGATGGGAAAGGCCTCGACGCCAGTGAGCATCTTCCACGAGAGGCGCCAATAGGCATCCCAGATGCCGACGCGCACGCCGTGGTTGTTTTGCCAGGCCGTCCAGATCTCCGGATGAGCGAGCGTCTTCGGCGAACGGTAATAATCATCGAACCAGAGCGAAATCTTGTCCACGCCGGCAAGTGAGGGCGCCTCCCACAACCGCTCGAGATGGAGCGGCGCATCCATGAGGAAGCACACCGTATCAGGCCGCTTCGTCAGCAGCTCGGTGCGGACGTCCTTGTCACTACGGGGCTGGTTTTTTTCGTCGGCGATGAAGACCACGTCGACATCCCACCCGGCCGCCTTGGCACCGGAGCGCAGGCCGCGGGTGAAGAGGGATTCGGTACCCGCCTGGCTTTCGAGGAAGGTGACGCGCGTCGGCTTTTTCATGATAGGCGGCCGTAAGTTGCGCGCCCGCCTCAGGCGGCGACGAGTTGTCCCCGGCTGGCTGTTTTTTGCGCCTGGCTCCACGCGGTCCTCAGCTTCCGCAGCAGGGGAAGGATCGCACCTATTTTGCCCGGGTCACTTTTCGAGAGCGCCTCGGAAAATTCATGGGCGAAGAAGCGATAGAGACCGCTCAGGGTGGCGCACAACTGCGGATCATGCTCCGGCCGCAACGCGGAGCTGAGTTCGGTGATGATGTCGATGCAGTGCGAAATCGTGCGCGGGGCCAGGACACGTTCCTCCGAACCCACCGGCGCGGCAAGTTCGCTCTCCGCGGTTTCGGCCTTCTGGACGAGATAATCGTAAAGCATGACGAGCATCTCGGCGGGCGAGGCGTTCTTGATCCGGGTTTCCTCGTAGAAGTAGCGGAGGCGTTGGTCCATATAGTTATCTTTAGCGATGCAGGGTCTTGACCAATTGCAGGCAGTTTTCCAGGAAGAGGCGCTGCTGCTTCAGCCACGGCAGGAGCCGAAGCTCGATTGAATCGGAAATTTCCAGCGTATCGGCATTGTTGAAGGCGGCGTGCAGCACATGCATGACGCGCCCCAGTTCCTTGAGCTCGCGATCGACCAGCTGCGTGACCTGCGCCTGGGTCAGCAGGCCCGAGAGACGCGGCAGGAAGCCGACCTGCGCCTTGATTTCGTCGCAGATGGAGTGCCAGCGGTTGGCGATCTCGACCGGCTCGCCCAGCAGCACCTGCGTGACCATGTCCTGGCAGTCCTGCTCGAGGCGGCGCGCGTCCTGGCATTTGGCGGCGAGCGCCGTTTCCATGGCGACGGCCAGCGGGATGGAGGCGATCTTGCACACCTTGCAGTCCGAGAAAAGTTGATCGGCCTCGGCCAGGTTGTTCACCACCGTTCCGTCGATTTCGCAGGAGCCGATGGAAAGGTTGCGCGTCAGGAGGACTCCCATGATTTTTTCGCAAAATTCGGAAAAGCTGTGGGTGGCCGGAAGGTTTTCCGTCAGCGGGTCGTTGTCGATCAGGATTTTCATAAGTGGTGGGGTTTAGGCGCTGGTGCTACTTGAAGAACTGGTGCTGGAGGAGCCGGTGGCCGCAGCGGCCTCGTTATTCACGGTGCTGCCGACGCTGCCGAGGCTCGATAGCGCACCGGACGAACCGGAGCTGGAGCTGCCGTTGATGATGCCGGAAAGGGACTGCGCGTTGGCTTCCGCCTGGTCGAGCGCGGCGAATTCGTTTTCCAGCGTCGTCTGCTCGTTGTTGAGCACCTCCTGCATCGTCGAGATTTGCGTTTTGTTGAAGCTGATCTCGCTGGCGATATTGGTTTGCTCATTCACGATGACACCGTTGAGCGAATCGTTGTAGCCATCCAACACGCTTTGCAACGTCGTGGTCAGGCCGCTGGTCGGATCGTTGAAAAGCGCCTCGACGTCGCTGAGATTGTTGGTCAGCGCGTTTTGCAGGTCCGTGGTATCGACGTCGGTCAGGGTATTGTCGTTCGCGTTCGTAGCGACCCCGAGATCGCTCAGCATGCGGATGACCGACGTATTGTTGATCGCGTTCGACGCGACCTCCTCCAGTTCCGGCGCCAGGAACGTCAGGTTCGAGTCATTGGCCAGCACGCCGTCCTGGTCCGAGTCGGAGGGATTGACGAACATATCGCTCGCGATGGTCGTCTGCGTCGAATTGTATTGGGCCACGAACGCATTGATCGTGTTCGCGATCGTGGTGACGTCGGGCGCGACGGCGACCTGGGTGCTGCCGGTGGCGGTCGCCGTGAAGGTGAGGCCCGTGACCCCAAGCTGATTGCTGGTGAGAATATTGGAATCGCTCTGGCGGGTGGCGCCTCCGTTCACGGAAAACAGGGTCGCCTGGCCCACGTTGAGCTGGCTGTCGCTGCTCGTCAGTCGCAGCGCCGTCCCGAGGTTACTCGTCCCGTCGTCCACGGTGATGGATTGCGGTCCGCGCTGGTTCGAGCTCAACACCAGCTGGTCGTCGAAAGTGTCGTACGTTGCCGTGACACCCGCACTGCTGCTGTTGATGTTATTAATCAGGTCGTTGAGCGACTGTCCCGAGGTGTAGGTGATCGGAACACCATTGATCGTGAAGGTGCCGGGCGTCACCGCGGTGCGGAGGCCGGCCGTGGTGAGGTCGGCATCCGGATCGATCCGTCCGATACCGACCGAGGAGGTCACGCTGCCCGTGCCGTTGTTGAAAAGTTCAGTCTGCTGGAGAAAGTCGCTCGTGTCCGAGGCCGAGCCCAGGATGATCGGCGACGAGGAATTCGAAGTGAGCGAGATGTCGCCGGTCGTGGAATCGTAGCTCGCCGTTACCCCCGCGCTCGAGCTGTTGATGTTGTTGATGACGTCGCCCAGTGTATCGCTGTCGGAAAGGGTGATCTGGGTGCCGTTGATCGTGAAGGTCTGGCCCGACACGCCGGTCTCGTTCAGTACCGAATCAATCGACGCACTGGTGGCAGGCGGCGCGGTCAGCTTGGAATCGGCGAAAGCGCCGCCGGCCTCGCCGCTGGTCAGCACCGTCGTGGTGGCCATTTGCGAAATGTTGACGGTGGTCGTGCCCGATGTGGCTCCGGCGGCCACCGTCGCCGAGCCGACACTCGTGTTCGAAAGCGTCGCCGTCTGGGACGTGAATAATCCCGGCGCGGCGAGCGCCTGCAGTGCCACGCTCAGGTTGCCCAGGCTGGTGCCCAACGACCCGAGCGTGGTGCTCTGGGTGCTCAGCTTGGTGTCCTGGGTCTGGAGATTGTTGATCGGAACGCTGTCAGCCTGGATGAGCGTCGAAATAATCGACGACACATCCAATCCGCTAAATGTTCCTGAGATGGTAACGCCCATGGCCGTACACCTTTTATCGGAACGCGACCGCCGTTTCTGACCCGTTTTTCGCGGATATCAGAGGACGAAATTCGCGCGATATTGCGGCGTGGGAACACACCGGACCGCGCGGCACGCCCGACCGCGGCATGATTTGCCCGGCAATTCCGGCGAAGGCTTTCGAACCGGCTATTTCTCGACGGGCTCGGGAGCTTCCTCGTCCTCGAGGTCCGCTTTGTCGTCCGCGCCGACCTTGCCCTCGTACTCCTTGAGCTTGTTGCGCAGCGTGCGGACGTTGATGCCGATCAAATTGGCCGCCTCGTTGCGATTGCCCGAGGTGCTTTTCAGCGCGAGATAGATCAGCCGCTTCTCGACTTCGCCCAATGTCGGGAATGTCGTGCCGTCGCCAAGGATCGCGTCCTGCGCCGGGGCGATATGCGAGGGAAAGATGTCGCTGAAGGTCAGCTCCGCGTCGTCGTTAGCGAGGATCACCGCCCGTTCGGCATAATTGCGCAGCTCACGGACGTTGCCCGGCCACGGATAGCGCGCGAGCTGGTCCAGCGCGATGGCGCTGACCTTCGGCACCGGCTTGGCGTGTTGCTGGGCGAAGCGCTCCAGGAATTTCGCGAGCAGGAATTCCACTTCGCCCTTGCGGTCGGCCAGGCGCGGGACCTTGATCGGCACGACATGCAGGCGGTAGTAAAGGTCCTCGCGAAATTTTCCCGAGGCGACCGCCTCGGTCAGGTTGCGGTTCGTCGTCGCGATGATGCGCACGTCGATCTTGATCGTCCGCGAACCGCCCACGCGCTCGAATTCATGCTCCTGGAGGACACGCAGGAGCTTGGACTGGAGTGGCTGCGAAATTTCCGTGATTTCGTCGAGCAGCAGCGTGCCGCCGTTGGCCAGCTCGAAGCGGCCTTCGCGCTTCATCGTCGCGCCGGTGAAGGCGCCGCGCTCATGGCCGAAGAATTCGCTCTCCAGCAGGTTCTCCGGCACCGCGGCGCAGTTGACCTTGATGTAGGGCTTGTCGCGCCGGAGACTTTTGTCGTGCAGGGCGCGGGCGATGACTTCCTTGCCCGTGCCGCTTTCGCCCTCGATCAAAATGGTGGCGTTGGTCGGCGCGACCCGCGCGATGAGCTTCTGCACCTCGCCCATCTCGGGGCTGACGGAAAGCAGTGAGGTAAATTCGGATTCCTCGGCGAGCTGCGTCTTGAGGCTCGCATTCTCCTCGCGCAATTCCTTGTGATGCTGGATCTGCGCGATGGCGAGGTCGACCTGGCTCGTCGTGAACGGCTTGAGCAGGTAATTCGACGCGCCCATCTTCATCGCCTCGACCGCCGACTCGATCGTGCCGAAACCGGTGATGATGATCACCTCGACCGACGCGTTCGCCTTGCGGAACTGCTTGAGCAGATCCATCCCGTTGCCGTCGGGCAGGTGCAGGTCGGTGATGACGAGATCGGCCGGCTCCTTTTCCTGCTCCTCGCCCGCCTGGTAGCAGCTGCTGACGGCGAGGACCGGGATTTCCAGCTTCTGCAGGGCGGCGACCAGCGAGCGGCGGACGATCGGATCGTCCTCCACCACCATGATCTTTTCGAATCGCGCGGATTTCAACAGGGCGGGAGTTTACGGGGGGTTGGCGGCAACGACCGGCGAGGCAATCTTGGGCGGCGCCAGTTCGTCAATCGAGCGTTGCATGGCCGACAAGTCATCCTGCTCGCGCAGGCCGGGCAGCGTGGCGCCGGCGGACGGGGCGGAGGCTTGGGGATGAATGGTGCGCATGGTGGCCGCTTCGAACTTGGCGAGCCTATCATAATGGTCGAGTTCGCCCTGCCAAGTCTTGTCTTCCGCCTGCAGCCGCGCCGATTTCAGCAGCAGCGGCGGCAGCGTCGAGCCGCTCTTGCGGTTGAGCGCGAGAAGTAGTTCGGCCGTGCGCTTTTGCCAGTAGGCTTCACGCTCCGGCCACACCGTGCGGACTGTCCAGACCAGCGCCTGCAATTCCTGCTGCGCTTTCGCCGGTTGACCTGCGAGGACGTCGAGATGGTAGAGCCGCAGCCGCGCCTCGGGCGCGAGCGGATGGAAGGGATGCTTGTCGAGCACATCCACGTAAGCCGCGGCAGCCTTGTCGTTTTGCCGCAGCTGATAGTAACAGTCGGCCTGCAGATAGGTGGCCGTTTCCAGCGACGCGGCGGAGGCCATCGGCGCCTCGCGTCGGTAACGGTCGAAAAGCTCGGCCGCGCGCGCCCACTCACCCGCGTGATACTCGTTGTCGGCCAGCGCCCAGAGCGTGCCGTTGGTTAGCCGCTGGTAACGCCGAAGATCGTCGGCGTCCTGCACCTGCCCCTGGTTGATGGCAAAGGAGAGCGCCAGGTAATAGGAATCGCGCGCCAGGCTGGGCAGACCCATTTGCGTATAAATCTTCCCCATGCGGTAAGCCACCGCCGCCGTTTCCGTCCGGCCCGAATACAGGCCCATCCAGATTTTCAGCCAGCAAAGCGTCTCGGCCTGGCGGCCCAGCACCTGCAGGCAGTCGGCCAGTTCCAGGATGGCCCGGGCGCGGTCGGGCGGTGAAATATCGGCGTCATCGACGATGACATTCTGGAGATAACCCGCCGCCATCGCCTCGTCATGATGCTGGCGCAGGTATTCGACGTGCTGCAAAAACGGCGGCAGGTTTTCGGCCGGGTCCGGGATCGGTCGAAGGGTCAAGGCACCGACGGAATCCAGCGTCTCCGGGTCGATAAAGGGCGTAGGCGCAATGGGAGCAGGCCCGGACGCGGCGGGCGATGGGATTGGCGTGGGGGCAGGCGCCGCCGAGGCCGGAGCGACCGCCGGTGCGACCTTGGCAGGCGGTTTTGCAGGTCCCGCAGATGCCGGCGCCGCCGCGAGGGCGGGAAGGCAGGCCAGTCCCCAGGCAAATGGTAGCAACCGGCGCAACATGGTTTTGAAAAGAAGTTCTAACGCTGGGGCCGGGAATAGATCGCGGCTGAACCGGGACCACCCACGGCTTGAACATCCGGCGGGGGAGCCGAGGCAGAATCAATCATGGGCGGCATCCAGTAAGGATCGGCCGGGACGCCAGCCGGCGCGAGAGCACCTGCAGGAGTTGCCGCAGGCGTTCCGGAATCGGTCGCGGCTTCCTTGCGGGCGGCAGCCACCGCTTCTGCCGGGTGGTCCTTGATCCACTGGAGAAAGGGAGAGATGGCGACCTGGTCGGGATCGGGAGCCGGGGCCATCGGCTTCGGGGCCGGCTTGGGCGGAGGCGCGCCGTCGGGCTTCGTCTCGGCCAAGGCAGCCTTCGACGGCTTGACTTCGCTTTCGGGCGAGACGCCCATGGGGGTCAGGACGCCGGGCAGCGGCGGCATTTTCGTGAAGCGGGACCATTCCGGGATCGGCAGGAACATCTCGCTCACGCAATTCGTCGTGGAAACCTCGGACCGATCGGGTGCGACGTCCTTGGGATCGTCGCCGGGAAGCCCGGTATTGTCATCCGCCCGCGCAAAGGCAAGCGACGCCAATATCAGCATGAAGATGATGCCAGCCGCCTTAAACTCTTTGTCCCAGCCATACTGGGCTTCAGTCCGGCGACGCCAGCCAGGTCGGCCGAAGACGGGACGCGGGGAATTTTCGGGCATCATAAAAATCACCTTTCTGCAAACCGGTACAAAATGTCCCGGATGTTGAATTTTTTTCCTTTTCTCCCCTCATTATCGGGCCGATGGCTTCAAATCTGAGCCGAAACGCGGCGCCGAATCGGCCAAACGGAAGAATTGTTCCCTTCCGCATGCTACCTTGAAAAAACTCTCCTGATATATAGCGGCTCGCGCTCAGATTTCACCCCTTCGGGACGATCAATGAAACACGACTCCCTGGGGCCGCTTATGTCTATGATTCTCCTCGAAAAAACAGCCCCCATGGCCCCTCCGCGCAAAACGATTTTCGAATGCCTGGAAGATCCGCGGGCCACGGCCGTGCTGCCGTCGCTCAAGTCCATCATCAGCGAGCTGGAAACGCTCGCCGACCGGGGCAGTTCGCATTTGGTCGAAATCACGCGACTCGTGCGCATGGACCAGAGCGTCTCGCTTCAGGTCCTGCGCATCGCCAACTCCGCTTATTACGGTCCGCCCGCCCCGATCGCCGATATCCAGTCCGCGATTCTCTACATCGGCCTCAGCACGCTGCGCGGCGCTGTCGCGTCAACGCGCTGCATGGAAAAGACCTGCGACCTGCCGCAGGACATTCTCGACTGGAAGGAATTCTGGGTGCACGCGGCCGGGGTCGGCTACATCACCATGGACCTGGCCGCCCGCCTGCCGGAGTCCATCGTGACCCCCGAATCGTTTTATCTGATGGGCCTTTTCCACGACGTTGGCAAGGTGGTGCTCGCCTGCCTGATGCCCGATGAATTCATCGACATCTACGCCCGCGCCGCCGCGGAGGAAAAGCCGCTGGCCGCGATGGAAATCGAATGCCTCGGCGTCGAGCACGGCCACATCGGCGCCTGGTACATGGAAAAGCAGGGCATCCCGCTGGTGGTGCGCGAAGCCGTCCGTTTTCATCACAGCGATATGCTCGAGGACCAGCCCCATTTCGTTCACGCCGCGCTGGTGCGCCTGGCCGACCGGCTGGCGCACGATATCCATCTCGGCAACTCGGGCAACCAGGCTCTCATGGGCGACCCGTATGCCTCGGTGGAATGGGCGTGGTACCGCGATTACTGCGGCATGGCCAAGGGCCGCGCCGATAAACTTCAAACCGCCGTGGCCAAGCAGGTCGCCAGGACCGCCGGTCTCGTTCGCGAGGTCATCACCTAGGGCCCTGCGCCCTTCCCCGACGATGAACCCCGACCGACGCATTCCCGGCTCGCAAAAGCCGCTAAGATCGCCCGATAACGATCCGATAAAAAGAGGAGGCTATATGACAATCAGCGGAATTTCCTCTTCCAGTCCCCTGTCCTACGGGCAGCCGGCCGCGCGTACCCCTGCGCAACCGGAGGGCGATCAGGTATCTATGAGCCTTTCCGCCGACACATTTTCCAGTCTGGTCAGCGAAGCCGGCCAGCTACCCGATGTGCGGAGCGAAGTGGTCGATGCCTACAAGTCGCGCGTCGAGTCGGGCGATTATCCCTCGTCGAAGACCCTCGACGGTTTGGCCGATCTGATGGGCAGCCATTGGTCGCAGTTCGCCGCAGCCGGCAATGCGGACGACACGTCCGCCTCAAGTTAAGGCTGACGGGAGCAACCGCTCTCACGAATCCTAGCCAGCCGAGCCATCCAACTCCTTCTTCTTCGTGACCGGAAGCGGCGCGCCGACGGCCTGGCTATCGACCATTTGTAAAAGGAGTTTAAAGAAGGCTGAGGGCGTCATCTCGCCCTTAAGCCGGTTTAGAATTTCTTCCGACTTCGCGTCCAGCTCAATGGTAAGGGTCATGGCGGTGATCGGATTCCTCTCTCCCTTCAGTCTAGTCCGGTTGTAACACAGTCAAGTATACATATTTAACCCACGAAATCGTCGTGATTTTGCTTGGCAATACTTGGTGTCGCTTATATCAACAATCCCGTTAATAACTAGGAACCAGTCATCACCGTTGGAGGCGTATTATGCCAAATGTGAAGACGGAGCCATTAAAGGTTCAATCAGGGGATGTCTCTCCCGGCTTAAATTTGGCCGAGAGTGGTTTGCTCAATCTTGGTCTTCACACTTGCACGCTGGCTGAGCTTCGCCCCCTCTTGGCTACTAATCCCCATCGCGAAAAGATGTGGCAGAAGCTAATTAGCTTCATTAGTTGGCCCATCCTGACCCGTAAGTTCTCCTATATTTTCATCAGTGGCGGATATATTTCGCTGAACGAGGCTCCTGACGATATCGACGTCGTTTTGCAGACCCGCGAGTCCTTCGGCCCTTATGCCTTCAAGGCGCTTGAGCCATTCTTTTCCATCGGGCTCGAATCGATTCGCGAAATTTATTCCGTCCACCTTCATTTCTGGATGGAAAACGCTCCGCCGGGCATGACCGACTTTCGCTCATTCTTCCAGTACGCGCGCCCGGAAAAGAGCGCCGTCCGACCGTTTCCCAAGAGGGGGGTAATCCGCATTCCCCTGCTCGTTCCCGATATCCGCGAACAACTTCGGGAGCAGTTGGATGGACCGTTCGGGAAAAAGTCCGCTTAGGCGCTTTTCTACGGATTATTTTTCCACCTCCAATGGCTTCATTGGAGATATTTTCCGTTCCATGCCAATTAACAAAATAGGTATCAATTTGATTATCAATAGGTAACGATCAATTCCCATCCGTGGCATGTCCTCTGCAACCGCGAGGGCATGTCACTGTCCGGTATGTTCGCCACTCCAGGTGTGCAGAGTCTTTCTCTGGCACTCGATGAGGCTTCTCTCCGTCAGCAGGCGATTTCTTCCAACATCGCCAACGTCAACACGCCCGGCTTCAAGCGGCTGGACGTCAGCCCCTCTTTCGAAAGCGCGTTTTCGAATGCGCTGAGCGACATCAGCGAAGGCCGCTCCGTCGGCATGATGCCGGACGCAACCCTCACCACCGCCGCGGACCAAGGCCCGGCGCGGCCCGACGGCAACACGGTGCAGATCGAGCAGGAGATGCTGGGCCTGGCGCAGAACAGCGCCCGCTACGAGTTCTCCACCGAGATGCTCGCCAACAGTTTTCACGGCATGAAGACCGCCATCACCGGCCAGGACTAGAGCTGATTTTACGAGGACAACACCATGGGAATGATACCGGGAATCGACGCAGCCAGCAGCGCACTCACAGCCGAGCGCACACGGCTCGACGTGATCGCGGGCAATCTCGCGAACGCGCAGAACACGAGCGATGCCTCGGGCAACGTGTACCGCCGCAAGATGGTCGTTTTCGAGAGCAAGCTCAACGACGCGATCGGCGCCGATTCGAGTGGCAGCCAGCAGGTGAGCGTCGCCCGCGTGGTGGACGATCCCAGCCCGCTGCCCAAGGTCTACATGCCCGGCAATCCCAAGGCCGACGCGCAGGGCATGGTGCAGATGCCCAACGTCAATCCGCTCGACGAAATGGTCGACATGATGACCTCCAGCCGCGCCTACCAGGCCAACCTGCAGGTCATCCAGACAGGCCGCAGCATGTTCGAGCAATCGCTCAAGATCGCGCAGCCCTAAACCCTTTTCGTAAATGGACCCCCTCGCCGCACTCTCCGCCCTCACTTCCGGCTCCGGTTCCGTCCAGATGCCGCTCACGGCCACGACGCCGTCGATGCCCGGCGCGCCGGTGGGCGAATCCTTTCAGCTTCCGGGTGTCGACCAGCTTGGCCTTCTGCCCACCATGGGCAGCGCGCCCGTCTCCACGGTGGCGCCCTCGGCTGCCGCCGGCAGTCCTTCCACCTGGGGCCACATGGTCCAGCAGATGGTGATGGACGTGAACTCCAAGCAGCACACCGCGGCGGCGCAGGTCAGCGACGTCCTGCGCGGCGGCCCGACGCCGATCCACCAGGCGATGATTTCCACGGAAGAGGCCGGCCTTTCCTTCGAGTTCCTCAACGAGATGCGCAACAAGCTGGTCGATGCCTACCAGCAGGTCATGCAGATGCAGGTCTAGTTAACGTCCACCCCGAATTTATATGGAAGAGATCAAAAAAAACCTGCTCGCCCTGTGGAAGGGCCTTTCGCCGCAACGGCGCGTCTCGCTCATCGGCAGCTTCCTGCTGTCGCTCGCCGTGCTGAGCGCGGTCGTCTACTTCGCGAGCAAGCCGCGCCTGACGCTGCTCTACGGCGGACTCGCCCCGGCCGAGGCGGGCAAGGTGACCGAGTATCTCGACTCCAAGAAGATCACCTACGACATCACCGACGGCGGCCGCGCCGTGATGGTGCCCGCGCAGGAAGTCTACGCCGCGCGCATGGGCCTGGCCGCGGAAGGCATTCCGACCCTGTCCGACAGCGGCGTTGGCTTCGAGCTCTTCGACAAGCCGACCTTTGGCGAATCCGACTTCATGCAGCGCGCCAACTACTACCGCGCCCTGCAGGGTGAACTGGCCCGCACGATCAAGCAGCTCGACGAGGTGAGCAACGCCCGCGTGCTCATCGTCGTGCCGGAGGACAAGCTCTTCGGCCAAGACCACCAGGAGGCCAAGGCCTCGGTCTTCGTGCAGCTTCAACCCGGCCGCACACTCACCAGCAACCAGATCCAGGCCATCCGCTTCCTCGTCGCCAACGGCGTCGAGGGCCTCCAGCCCGAGCACGTCGCCGTGATCGACAGCACGGGCCGCGCGATCGGCGATTCCGATGACTCGTCCGACACGGGTGCCGCGACGGCAGGCCAGGTCACCGACAAGCAGCGCCAGGCCCGCGCCGATCTCGAGCATTACCTTGAGGAAAAAGCGCAGAGCATGCTCGACCAGGTGCTGGGCCCGGGCCAGGCCGTGGTGCGCGTCGCTTCCGAGATCGATTACACGCAATTGCAGGAGACCTCCGAGACCTACGACCCGAAAAATTCCGCGATCTCGTCCGAGACGAGCACGACCGAGTCGAGCACGACGCAATCGCAAACCAGCTCCAGCGCGGCGGGCGTGACGGCCAACTCATCCGCTCCCTCGGACCAGGGCAAGGGCATCGATGAAAAGAAGGAGGACACGACCAACTCCTACGATGTCAGCAAGACGGTCGACAACAAGGTCGTCGGCGCCGGCGCGATCAAGCGGCTGACCGTGGCGCTCATGCTCAACGAGCGCAAGCCCGCCGCGGGTGCTCCCGCCGGCACCAAGGCCACTCCGCGCACGCCGGCCGAAGTCGCGTCGCTGGAAAACATCGTGAAGGCGGCGGTCGGCTTCACCACCAGCGATACGCGCCAGGACATGATCTCCACGCAGGAAATCCCCTTCGCCGACATGTTCGACGACACGCCGGTGGTTCCGAAGAGCACGATGACGCAGCAGTTGAACAGCTACCTGCCCTACGTCACCCAGGGTTCCCTGGTCCTGCTGGCCATCGGCATCCTGCTCTACTTCCGCAGCGTCGCCAGCTCCTCTTCCACCTCGGCCGGTGGCGATCCCGATACGTTCGAGGCGCTGTTGAACACCTACCAGAGCCACGCCAACGGCGCGAACGGCAACGGTCACGCGCCGGCGTTCCGCGCCAACGGCAATGGCACGAACGGAGCGCATGCCCATGGCGCGACCGTGCTGACTCCGACCGAGCTTTCCCGCCTGATCCGTGAAAATCCCGACAACGCCTCGCAGGCCCTCAAGCAGTGGCTGCGTCGCAATTAAAGAGGAGAACCTATGCCCGCCGCCGCAACCCCCGAGAAAACGAGCCCGATCGCGGGCCTGAACAAAGTCCAGAAACTGGCCGCCCTGCTCGTCGTGCTCGGCCCCGAGGAGGCGTCCACCATCCTCTCCGCGTTCAACCACCGGCAGATGGAGCAGATCATGGGCGAAATGGCCAAGATCGAATTCCTTTCCGCCGACGTGCAGCAGAGCCTGCTGCAGGAATTCTCCTCCGTGACGCTCGACGGCGTGACCTCCGCCCTCGGCGGCGTGGAGAAGGCGCAGAACGTTTTGGAAAAGTCCCTGGGTGCGACGAAGGCGATGGAAGTGCTGGGCCGTGTGGCGCCGCAAGCCGCCAAGTCGGCCGCGATCGAGGAGCTGCGCAACACGCCGCCCGCGGTGATCGCGCAGATGCTGCGCGGCGAGCAAAGCCAGACCTGGGCGCTCGTCCTGGCGCAGCTCGACGCTGAGAATTCGGTCGAGATTTTCCGCACCATGGAGCCGGTGTTCCGCGGCGATGTCATGTTCCGCATGGCGCGCATGGAGCCGGTTTCGCCCGAGGTGCTGGAGATGCTGGTGAAGAGCCTGCTCGCGCGTCGCCCGACTTCCGGCACGAACCAGATCGCCGCCAACGGCACGCTCTTTTTGACCGAGGTGATGAAGCGGTTCGACCGCCAGGCCGCCAGCGACGCGCTGGAAATGCTGGCCAAGGAAGACCCGGAACTCTCCGCCGCGATCCGCAAGGGCATGTTCATCTTCGAGGACCTGACTCAGCTCGACCAGCAGACGATGGGCACGATCCTGCGCGAGGTCGATTTCAACACCCTCGCGATGGCGATGAAGGACTGCTCGGAAAAACTGCGCGAGATGATCTTCAAGGGGATCACCAAGCGCGCGGCCGAGGGGCTGGAGGAAAATCTCAAGTTCATGACCAAGGTGCGCCGCAAGGAAGTGGAAGAGGCGCGCACGAAGGTGATGGCGCAGATCTTCGACCTCGAGCGCAAGGGCGAGATCAACCTGACTCCGGAGGACGCAAGTGCCTCCGTTGCTTGACCTGGTCGTGCCGATCCGCGTGCGACGCGTCGAAAAAACCGCCGCACCCGTCTCGAACCCCGACAGCGCGCCGTCCCACGCCGCGGGCTTCGAGGCCGGTTACGAAGCCGGACGCCTGCGCGCCGAATGGGAAGCCGGGCGCAAACGCGACGCCGAGCGCGCCCGCGTGCACGGACTCGTGACGAAGCTGGAAGGCATCCACCGCGAATACGAAAAATTGCTCGAGGAGCACCTGCCCGAGCTGGTCCAGGGCGCGCTCGCCCGGGTCTTTCGCAAACATCCCTTTACCGCCGGGGAGATCGCCGAGGAGATCGCGATCCTCACGCGCGAAATGGAACAGGCCGGCAAGATCGCGCTGGAGTGTGCGCCCGCCGAGGCCGACGACCTGCGCCGCCAGCTCGAGGAGTGCGAATCGATCCCGAGCGGCGTCCGCTGGACGCTTCAGCCCAACGCCACGCTCGGTTCCGGTGAATTTCTGCTGAAGAGCGATCTCGGCACGGTCGATGGACGCCACGCCTCACGCGTGCGGCAGATCCATCTCGCGCTGGAGGGCTCCGCGTGAGCGCCCCCGCGTTTCATCTTTATCGCGAACGGCTCAAGAAGCTCAACGGAGCGGGACCGGTCGGGCGCGTCGTCAAGGTCGTCGGCCTCACGGTCGAGTCGGAGGGTCCGCCCGCCGCGCTCGGCGAGGCCTGCACTGTCGCGACCCGCGGAGGTCGCGAAACGCTGGCGGAGGTCGTCGGCTTTCGCGACGGCCGCGTGCTGCTGATGCCGTGGGAACAGCTCGACGGCATTTCGCCCGGAGCCGCGGTGCGGTCCACCGGTCGTCCGCTGCAGGTTCCGGTCGGTCACGCCGTGCTCGGACGCATCATCGATCCGCTGGGCCGGCCGATGGACGACCTCGGCCCGCTCGCCGCGCAGTACGAAAACAAGAGCATCGTGCGCGAGGTTCCCAACCCGTCGCGGCGCGGCCGCATCTCCGAGACGCTCGAGACAGGCGTGCGCGTCATCGATACCTTTACCACCTGCGGGCGCGGGCAGCGGCTCGGCATTTTCGCGGGCAGCGGCGTCGGCAAGAGCAGCCTGCTCGGCATGATCAGCCGTCATAGCACGGCTGAGATCAACGTCATCGCACTGATCGGCGAGCGCGGCCGCGAGGTGCTCGAATTCGTCGAGAAGGACCTCGGCCCGCAGGCGCTCAGGCGCAGCGTGATCGTGGTCGCCACCTCGGACCAGCCGGCGCTCGTGCGCGTGAAGGCGGCCTTCACGGC
>Ga0182024_10004704_pt1 | contig 31141 bp, 26 predicted proteins | sample P32metaG_FD_120480 | JGI IMG/M metagenome (GOLD analysis project Ga0182024, IMG submission 120480) | Permafrost microbial communities from Stordalen Mire, Sweden - P3-2 metaG (Illumina Assembly) | ecosystem: Environmental > Terrestrial > Soil > Wetlands > Permafrost | place: Sweden: Stordalen... | reverse complement strand
TTCGTGCATCGACTGCACAGAAATTGCACCGAAGCAGCACGCTAGAAAGGTCTATGCAGCGAAAGCCCGCATAAAATATAGCACGGAGAGGTGGCAGAGCGGTTGAATGCGGCGGTCTTGAAATGTTTGCAGCTAACCTCGATAAGTCCTCGCAACTATCGTTTGAGCACGTGAAGCCGACTAATCGATCCTTATCGAGGCCTATCGTGTCTTATTCGGTGAGAAAATCCGTGAGAAGAATCGTTTTTCTCACGGGCGCCCTGTCAGGTCACTAAGGACGATGTAGAGCGCACGGCCGCTTCAAGTCTCTCCCAAGTCGATCCGTCTGACTGAGCGATCTGCTAGCCCCAGCGGGATTCGAACGCGAATATAGCCGGTCCTGACTGATACTGAAAACCCTTGCCGGATAGGGGTTTTTCAATGGCCCGGCTCCTAACCGTTCCGGTCTAAAACGGTCCTTTTTCGGACCCGTCTGTGACACGAGTGTGACACGGAAGCCCCCATGCCGCTGGATTCCCGTTGAGTCAGCATTGACGAACATACGTTCGTTGGCTAGAATGGGTTGAGTATTGCCGGCTAGCTAGGGGACGTAACTTGACCACGCTCGCAAACATTTCGGGATCTTGACTTCGCACCGCAAGCCTTTAGCTGAGAAGCGTCGTTTGCTACTGGAGCAGACCGATGCGTTTGAAGCAGAGCTTATGAAGATGGTCGATCCCTGGGCTTCCCAAACCGATCCCATTACTGGGCGCCCCTGGCTCGCTTTATTAGAGAAGGGTAGCGATGATGTTCCTTGGCGCAAGCGGCTGGGGCTCTTTAATCGTCGCTTCTTAGAGTTCGTAATAACCGAGGATGGTAGGTTCTATGTGTGCACGTCGGACGGGGTTCACGAGCACTACGGCCAGGGCTTCACTTTACCTTCGGCCGTGACGCATATGGAACTCAGGTTAGAGCAGACTCGCAACGGTTCTCGAATCGGGACTCCTCTATTAATGGTGGTGGAAGAGCATGTTGAGAGGTTGGCTCAGATGCCCGACCTACAAGCAGGCGGCGCCGAAGTCGGTGGTCGTTAATAGGATCGGCAGCCCGACCGAGGTCATGCAGTGGGTCGCGACCGGCATTATTATCACGGGGCTTGTCGTCATCGGTACGAAGGAGAGGGCTTGGACGTTTCTGCGAGCGACCACTTCGGAGAAGCGCGAAGAAACCGCATCGACAGCGGTACGCAAGGCCACCGCACAGACGCTGTTGGCGGAGAGCCCTAGACTTGAATCGTTTGAAACCTCAGAGTTCCTATTGGCGACCGCTGTCGACTTGTATGAACGAAAGCACGCTGCAATGGCGGTACTTGACGACAAGGCTCAGAAACTCGTAGCGTTTATAGGAGGGGGCGCAGCGATCTTCGTTTCCCTGGGCGGCTTTAGGGCGATCTTAACACCGCTTTTGGTGATGTCGGCGCTGTGTTTTTTAGGGAGCTTGGGCTTCGCGCTCGTCGCGCTCGTGCCCAGAGACACAGAGATCCCGACGGTTAGCGAATACAACTCGCCTAAGGTTCTCGAAACCCCCACCTTTCGCGCCAAGGTCGCACGACAGTTAATCGAGACCTGGGAAGATATAGCTCTCCAGGTTAGACCAATACTGAAAAGGAAAGGGCTGGCCGTTTATTTTTCGATGGTTCTTGTAACCGTAGGGGCGACCGGATTACTGACGAACTTTCTGCTCCTAGCCGGGAACTCGCGGCCTGCGGGGGCGCAGGTGCTAAGGTGCTCTAGTTCCGTAACATGGCGCAGACCTGACCGCTTAACATTAACTTGTGAGGAACCGAAACCGTGAACTCTAACCAAGACGAAGACGAAGCTGAGTACGGAAAGCCAAGCCGGGGTGGTCGGCAGCCGTTAACGGAAGGCTGGAAACCTGACAGTGACAAGGGCGACAAGGACGATGACTGACGGAGAAACTGAAGTCCCACAAGGGGACGTGCAGCAGCCTGGCAGCGCCAGTCAGGACCAGTCGGACTACGGTAAGCCCAGTACGCCGCAGCGCAGCACGATAACCAAGGCCGACCCCTCCTAAGCAGCGGGACCTCGGCGGTATACTCGGCCGCATAAGCGAGGGCGAATCGGGGAAAGTCCAGGGCCGCGCTTCGGCTTCGCAGCCTTCTGTTGGCACTTAATCGGTTGGGTTTGGTGGAGTAGGCCATGATCGAATGCATGATCCGCCGGCACATGGGCGCGGAAAGCAAGGAGCACATTATCCCTGAGGCCATTGGCGGCCGGCTCATTACCCGTAAGGTATGCGTCAAGTGCAACAACGATCATTGTGCCAAACTAGACGCGGCCCTCGCCGACGACCGCATCATGATCCTCGCGCGAAACCACTTTAAGATTCCCGGCTACGAAGACGTGGCGGATAAGGTGTTCGGTCGCGGAGAGCTTCAAGACGGGACTAAGGTGGTCGTCAACTTCGACGAAGCAAATCAAGTGTATGCACCGCGAGTACTAGGAGGAAAGAATAGTCGGGACAACGGGGACGGTACGAAGATAATCACCTGGAGTCTGCCAGAGGGGACGCAGCCCAACGACGCCTTGAGTAGCGTGCGAAAAGAACTCGCTCGACATGGTGAAACGGAACTGAGCGAGGAAGAAGTGCGAGCGCTCCTGACTTTCAAGGAAGTTGAGATCGAAAAGCCCGTTGTAGACGTCCGGTACAAGCTGGACATCTATGCCCTTGCGCCAGCGGGGCTGAAGATCGGTTACGAGTTCACGGTCGAGACACTCGGCCACGACTATCTTGCTGACAGTTTCGCCGATGAGGCCCGAGACCTGATCGTTGCTGGAATCCCAAAAGGCGAAGCAGCGCGTGCGGCGTTCTCGTATCAGGGCGGCGGCATTGTCATAACCCCGAGCGGAATCCCCAACTCAGAGCACAAGCTAATCCTCGTGCGCCAAGGGGAAAGGCTTTTCGTTCTGATGTCTCTGTTCGGAACGTTCGTCGGACAGTATACGATGTCCAACTCAGCATCCCGGTATCAACCTTTCACAGCCAGGATGTACACCCTAGACGTCTTGACGCGCGCCGCGAACGAGTATTCAGTGCCGTCTAGGTAGGGACGATCGGCAATGCGTGAGGCCGCCTTTAGCGAAACGTACTGGGGTCTAGGTCATAGTCCCGCTCTTGACCAACTTCGTAGGCGAAGTCAATGTTTGCAGGATGAACGTGAACGGGGAGAGATAATCAAAAGAGCTCAAAGAGAACGAGCACTGTAGAGTGCGACGGTAGGCGGCGTTCTCATTTATTTCAACAACGTCGCGACCGCTAAGGGTTTGTTTCGTGGGCTGGATGACGCGCCCGTACTCCTTAATAACGCAGGCCGCACTATCGTTCCCGCCGAGAGCCTCCCGGTCGCCCCGAACGAGGCGGTTCCGTTAGGACAATTGCTACGACGAGCCCGTTTTCCTGAGTATCAGCGCGAACAGTGTAGTAGCGGGTAGCGCGGTGCACAAAAAGGAGAGGGCCGGCTTTCGCCGACCCTCTCCTTGATAGCTCAACGGAACCCTAACGAAGGTCTCCGTTATAGCAGGCCGGGGACGGGCATTTTATGGGCAAAAAGGACTGCGGTTAAGTCGATTCCGCCTGGCGTTCTGTGCACGCGCCTTTGGCACTTCTTGTCGTGGTATATTTTCGCCGGTTGCGACGTGATAAACTCAACGCCGTCACATGGACATACTTTTGTTATCTTAGCCATTTCGAGTTCAGGGAATCCTTAAAGGGATAACACCGCATCACTCGGAGGCGGTGCGAGGTTCGAGCGCCACGATGGAGTGACGCGGGGAATGGAAGATCGCTCTAGGGTTACGTCGCGCCGAGCGAGTCGAGGCTGACCGACAAAGACGCCAAGCAGCTGCCCAAGGTCCCGGTCAAACAACGCCTCATAGATTCTTCACACTTTCTTGCTAGTGCTTGGCTACGGTGTCGCAGCATAAGTGATCTGAGTTGGTTTGCTGACGATGGAACGGCGGCCGGGGGCCGAACGCCGAGAAATAATCTGCGATTCGTGTCTACTCGAAAAGGAGCAACGTAATGAATACCCCTGGTTTCGTAAAATATACCGGTACGCTGGCTGCACTCGCGATATTATCAGCTTGTGGCGGCGGTTCGGCAGTGGCGCCGTCAGCCGCCACGCCCAATGCGACCTACATAGGTAGAACGCTGTTCGTGAATGGAAGGCCGGTAACGGCGGCGAGGCTGAATCCGCTGCCACGTTACGCAGAACTTGTACCGGACAAATCGAAGTCAAAGAACTACGAGTACATCTTCAACTTCTACGATACCTACGCTAGCATTTTCGACTATCCGAAGAGCGTTGCGCAGATCGGTACGATTAATGGCGCGGGCGGCCAAGGGTGTACCAACGTGTTGTACGGCTACGGGAAGAAGATTTTCTGGAACCCCGGGCGTACGAACGGCGGGATTGACGAATACAAGGTTCCAGACAAGCTGCTCAAGACGCTACCTATTAGCTACACGATCACATCCAGCTGCGCCATGAATACCAGCGGCGATCTTGCAGTCGGAATCCTATTGGGTAATTCTTACGGTCCTGGCGGTCAGGTCGTGATCTTCAAGAACGCGACCGGCTCGGGTACGGTGTACAATACGCCGTTAGCCAAAGAGTACTTCGACGGCTACGATCCCAGCGGCAATCTCTTTGCCGACGGTTTTACCAGCGGCTCTGCCTTCGCGCTCGTCGAGCTTCCGAAGGGCAGCAGCAAATTCGTCACAATCAAAACGAGCAACTCTCCGGATTTTCCTGGCTCGGTGCAGTGGGATGGCACCTACCTCACCGTCTTCGATCAGGAAACGAGCGAGACGTATCAGTACACGGTTAGTGGAACGACGGCGACGTTGAATAACACCATACAGTTCACCGGAGCTGGCGACTGCGCCCAGACGTGGATCGTTAAGGGCCTGCTGTATTGCGGCGACGCGGATAACGGCGGCGAGGTTTTCAACTACCCGGCCGGCGGTTCAGCGATTGCGACACTTACAGGCAGCTTCGACGAGCCGCTCGGCGTGGTGGCAGTAAAGAACAGATAATCTGCATTTCTTTCTGCGCAGAGAGCCACGAATGAAGAGCACCGGGTTATTCAGGTTTGCTGGTGCTCCAGCGCCTCTCGGAAGAAGTATAGGCAGGTGTCCATACCGACAGTAGGATGGTCAAACCGGTCGGTTATTCGGCATTTCTCATGCAAACAGCGGCCTACGACATCTTCGACGTGACGCCCGAAGGCGCGATGCTCAGCGTTCAGCCTCACACTGGCGGCGATACGCAAGGCAGCCTAAATCAAGACAAGCCTAAATTTGGTTTATCTGGGCTCCAAAAAGGGCGGTTCACCGATAGTTCGGGCCCCTCTATCGCGCAGAATCACCGTGCGAGAGACGAATGCCGCTCGTCGCACCCATGGTCTGGCGTGACCAGAAGTACGTCGCTCAGTCAGTTGTTGCGAGGTTAAAGATCTCGTTCGAACACGCCGGGAGCGCCGAGTTCACAAAATCCGTATATGCGTTCATAGGTGTGCCGGGCGCGACGTTATAGGCGTTATCGTTGTACATGAGATCGACGACCTGACACTTCCGATTCGACCTCTGCCAAAACCAGGATTGCGCAGCCCAATTGTACGTGTCAAATGCGTCGGCACGCAACGCTTTTATGGGCGTTTCGGACTTGACGTCCGCTTTGAGCTGTGTAAAATCACGCAAGAAGCTCTGTGTCGCGGGGCTCACCGCGTCGGCGAAATTGATTACAGCGGTGATGGTCCCCGGAAGAAAATGCAAGATTCCGGTAATCGCAACCAATAACGCGACTATTGAGGCAACCACTACGGGCAGCTTTTGGGTTGGCATTTTGCACCCCTAGCAGAGTCAAAAGATAAGCGTTCGGGGCGGTGCGCAGGCTTCCTAGGGGCTGCTCGATCCTAAGGTGGCCCCGCCGAGCTAGCCGCTTTGACCAGATCGGGTGGGGCCGGCTTCCGGTGCCCTGCGGCGGTAAGGCTGGCTAGTGCGGCGCGTGGCTCGGCCGTCGTCCCCAATCCAGACCGGCCTAAAGACGCGAGGCGGCAGTTCGTGATAAGTCAGCGGCCGCAACGCATTCGAGAGGCTGACGGAAGGCCGTTCCAAAAAGAAGCGGTGGGTAGACCTCAAGTACATTCTAGCCTTACTTCTTCCCCTTGGGGTTGGCGCGATTCGGTGAAGCACTAGGAAGCTTTCGCGTGGCTTAAGTGTGGTCGGAGGCGAGAACGTGGCTGCGTGCCCGCGACTCAGCGGACCGCTGGGCAACTTGGCGCCGAACTTACCCTCAATGCGCCTCGGCTCGGGGGTTCGTCAGTAGATCGTTTGGATTGAAGTGCATCTTGGAATCCTGCGCGTTCATCACTTCCCTAATGCCCACCATCTGCGTCGCTTTGTAGAGCGGGTTGCCGTCGTAAACGCCGGTCCACCAACAGATGGAGACCCCAGCATCAACCAAATCGTGCTGGTAGCGTTTGAGCAGACCGGCGGGTCGAACGACGCTCTTCGGAGAGGCTTTCGCTCGAACGCAGAACGCGGCGAGCGCGCCGGCGGATTCGCCCGCGTTCCACTCGGTCGGATGTAGCCGGTACGCGCCGCTCGTGTAGTGCGTGGTACCGATATTTTTGCAGGCCGCAAAGAAATTGGAGATCCGCCTCGATACCAGCGCGGCCGCCGGAATCTGAAACGGAAGACCGTAGGCACTTGGGAAAGGCGTCGATCTCGGTTGCTAAAGGAAAAGAGAAACGACTCGAACTGAGCGGTTCCTCTTTGCGAGGCTTCTCAGGTCGTTCCTATCGGGCTTAGCTAACTGCTCTGGGCGCCAAGCGCCGTTTTCGACGACGGCCGAGGATGATGCTCCGAGGTATGAGGTTACTCGACCCTGGCGCCCGGCTGCAGCGCAGGGCACTATTACGCATAAAAACGGAGCCGGAATATGCGGCGAGGGACTCGTCTGTTGCGCGTCGTCGTCGCGCGCGCTTTAGAGCTTGGGAAACCGTCCGTGCGGCTCGGGAAATGACCACGATCTCTGCGACTCGGCGCGACCTTCAGCTCCCCCACTAGTCTCCTTGCCAGAGTCATCGGTGCTTACGAAGAGATCCGGCCGGGGCCAAGTTTCGGCGCGGACGACTGACGCGGATCTGCACTTTCACGGCGTTCGTCATTGTTGCGGCGCTTGCAGCGATCGTCGGCCTTGGCCAGCTTCGTGCGATCAGAGAAAGCGAGATCACAAGCGCGACCATCGCTATCGTCGGCCTGTCAAACCTTCGCCGGTGCCCTCCTCCTGAGGGATAGGTCAGGCAAGGACTAGCTAGAATAGGTCATACCTTATCTAGTCAGGGCTTCGGCCCGGAAGGAAGGTATGTCTTATGAAACCGCTTTGTGCTGCGGCATTGCTTACTTTGGTGGTCCTTTTCTCTTCAGCTTGTTCGGACGGCGGGGCGCTGCCGGCCGTTTCCTCGCAGGCTTTGAAGGCGGCCCACCTGGGGGGTGGCGTGACGCGCAACGACTGCCCGAACGATTCGGGCGGGATCTCAACGGGCGACGGGCCCTGCTAGGGGTATATGGCCCGCGATAACCATTGACCGCTAAAAGCCGGGGTGGCGAGGACTTGCAACTCGCCACCCTAATCATCGCTATTCATGGCAAAAAGCAACGTTCGGGTCGCGCGGGACTGGTTCTCGGAAATGCGGAGACTCTTCGACAGTGCCCACTATCGCGGTGCGGCCGAGTTATATGACGAAGTGATCGAGGACGGGGAGCGTCCCACGAACGACGCGATCTTGCTGCGCGCCCGCATCTTTCTGAAGACCGATAGTAAGCGCATCGTGCCGTTTCTTTTGAAAGAGGAACTGCAAAAACCGACTCAGCCTCAAGGGGCGCGCCGGGCCATGTACCTAGGCACGGGGTACGCGCGCCTTGGCGAGTTCGCTGAGGCCGATAAGCACTTCATGAAGGCCAAGGCCGTCTTTCGGGAAGGCCCTGAGCTAGCCGAGCTAGCGGCGCACATGACACGCCGGTACTCAGATCAGCGGGATTTTGAGCAGGCCGACCAGTGGCGGAAAAAGAGCCTGCTCGACCGCAGCATGCGCGGAAAAATCCGCAGCGAACATCTGGCCGCGTATATCCATGCGCGCCGCGAGCAGTATCGCGAGCAGGCCGAGAGCCTCATCCGGGTTCTCAACTTGATCGGGGACAAGCGCGAGCAGTTCGCCGAGGATTGGTACGCCGCGGTTCACACGCTGTCAGTTCTGGCTCGAGAGTTGCCCCTGGCCAAGGCGGCGAAGCACGCCAAAGCGGAAGTGGATTTGGACGTCGACTGGTCGAGCGATTTTTCCACGAGCCTTTTCCAGTCGCTCAAAGCCGTTGCGTGGTGTCAGGCTCTGGCCGGCGACGAGCTGAGCTGCCTACGCTATCTGCGCCTTGCGCAGCACGTTGATATCGGGCCGGTCTGGAGGGTGATTCTGTATCTCGATCGATCGTTTTTCGCGTCGGTCGTCGGCGAACATCAGTGGGCCGTCAACGAGTTTTCGGCGGCGGAAGAGCTGGCCGAGGGCATCGAGTGGGATGAGACGTCGGGCGACGAGCGGGTGGCGCTACTGCTCTTGGCGGAGCTGGCCGCGCGCCATGCGCCGAAACGCGCCCCGTTTTACATCGCTCGGTTCAACAATCTTGGGAAACTGCGAAGCCACTTGCAGCACTTCGCGTTCGACGACCGGCTACAGGCGATGGCCGCGTATGCGACGGGGATCGTCAAGATCGCGTCGGGCGAGGAAGCGGCGGCGGAGGGGCCGCTGCGGACTGCATGGGGCGTGTTCGACCGGATCGGTTACGACGTTCGCGCGGGGCTGGCTGCGATCGGTTTGCACCGCGCGACCGGGAAGGCGCGGTGGCTCGCGCTTGCCGAGGATAAGTTGGAGCGCTATCCGCGGTCGTGGATGGCGCGGAGCCTTGGCCAGATGGCGCCGGCTGTTCAGACCGATGGGACGACGGCGTTGTCGAAACAACAGGCCGTTGTGATGCGGCTGGTCTGTGAGGGCCTATCGACGGAGGCTATGGCGCAGCGGCTCGGGCTCAGCCCTAACACGGTGCTGAACCACCTCAAAGTCGTCTATAGCAAGCTGGGGGTCAACTCCCGAGCAGCGCTTGTAGTCGAGGCAATGCGAAGGAAACTCGTGGGCTAAGCGCACCTTTACAAGGAACTGGCGCGGCTTGCTGTCATTGAATTCTTGGTCGGACGAAAAAGATAGGTGTTAGCGTTCCGCCAATACCATTGATTATCGAGTTGTCCGCTTAGATCCGAGCGACAGCTTCTGACGTGCAGCCCGTAAAGTGACCCAACGATAGGTGGAGAATCCAGGGGCCTTCGGCCTCAAAGGAGACCACCGTGAAGAAGTCATATTCGCGCGCTCAAAGGCGTGGGAATGACAGAGATTCTCCATAAGCAATTTGCTCGCTGCGAAAACGTGGCTGTTTGGTACAGTCTTAGGTTACTACTTTGGCGGAAAGGCTCGTCCCTCGCCTCCTCCGGCTACGCGATTCAATAACCAGTCGGATTGCCTTTCGGCCGTTGAGAGTTACGACAACGACGGAAGCATCGCTGGAGCCGACTGCACTTGGGAGTACGCCCTACTCTGGGGCTGGTGAACGCAAAGATCTTGGCACCGCCGGCGCTGGTTTGCGAGGCCGTGTTTGCTTGGCGGGCTTTGCGGCATTGCTGAAATCGCTGCGTGGATCGGCATTGCAACTGCGCCAGCATGGCGGCCTCGATCGCATAGCCCCTTAGCCACGGCTTCGATCGCTAAGAGCCATGCGACTGCGCTGCTACGCGCGAGAATGAGCGCGAGGACATGCCACGAGGAACCGCTTTGTGCTCCGTCGTACCCGCGCGCGTTGGGGCTTAGGAAACCTGCACACTCGAAGCTTGGCGGAGAGTGTGAACGATACGAGTGGCCTGACCGGAAGGGCATTGGCCGCACGCGTCTGCAAACACGTGAATTACTAATTCCAATGAGGCCGATCGTTGTTGTCGTTGAAGGTCGCCCGCAGTATTTCAGCGTCATGAAAGCAAGGCCCACCGTGAAAGGCGCCCGTTAGCGATTCCGCCCCTTGAATGTCACGTTCAGCTAGAAATGGCACGGACGCCGTCTTGCTAGTAAATCCCTAGCGCTCCTTTCCGAGGACAAGAAGCCTTGCAAATGCGCCCTATGTCTCGGATGCAGTACCCTCGCACCGGCCCGAATCCACGGTGGGAGAACCACCGCTGAGTGCGGCTTCGCACGAAGCTCGACGTCGTCCAGCGCTATGCCCAGACCTTTCGATCTGCGTGGACGGCGAGCGCGGCGCCTTGCGCCGACTACCCGGACCGAGCTAAGGACGGAATGAATCCGCCGTCGGACGCCTATCAATTTCATAATACGGCTCAGATTCCGCCTGCGGAAAAGGCCGCGTACGACATCGTCGACGTTGTCAAGGTAACGGGCGCTCCACACGCCTCGCTCTCATTCCCTGGAGCGCCCAGACCCGTCTCTGAGCTCCACTCGCCCCCACGGTTTTCCGTAGAGGCGCTCTTATCGGCGTTGACAGCCAAGCGAAGGAAGACTACGATAGACTGAGCCGGTGGCAGCTAGCTCTAACAGGCTACGTCGATGCCTAGCGATTGCTTATTCGGCTTCCTCGATGCAAGAGTAACGAGGTGATTGGCTGATGTTCCCTATCCCTTTCGATTTTGGCATTTGGGCGCTATCGGTGCTATTCGGTGCTTTCTGCGTCTGGAATGCCTGTCGCATCATAAATGGCCTGAACGCCACGGCCGGCAAGGAACTGGTGGCTGGGGGCAACGGCGACGCGGCTAACGTACGTGTCGGAAACTGGCTGCAGGTCGCAATTAAGAGTCCTGCCGTTGCCTTCTTTGCGCTGGGCGTCTGCAGTGGGGTGGTGGTGCCGGCTCTTTACTCCTGGTGGTACAGCCCGATGGGGCCGAAAGGAAGCCAGATCGTAACCGTCCGCGGGCAGTTTCACCCGAACGTCGCCAACGTTTGCTTCCAGACCGATCAGGTGGTGAGTTACGCATCGGGTTACGCGATCAGGATTCCGCGACAAGTACGGAGCGTGACCTACAGTATCCAAACCCCTAACATGACGACCGCCAATCTCTTTCTCGAACTGGACGGCAGCGGGGCTTGGTACTCGATCGATAACGGGCCGCGCAAGCCGGCAGCGGTCGATAGCGAGGGAGTGCTCCCCATAGGCGACCCCATACCGTTCGAAGGAATTACGCAGGCAGGACCTCTCGCCGAGCAGGTTCCGAATGGCACGCAAACCAGTAGCCTTAAACAGGCGCTTACGGTGCACCAGCAATGATTATCCGTTATTTTTTCGCATTTGTCGCTCTTATCCTCATTACGATCACCTCCGTAGCCGCTCAAAACCTGGCTCTAACCGGATCTATACGGAGCGGCAATGGCCCCGTTTCAGGCGCTAGCGTGTACGTAACGCAGACGGCAGACGCAAACGGAAATTCGGTAGGCGGCCATGTAGTTGGCCCAGTCGCGTCGGGCGGGAATGGACAGTTCTCCTTTTACAATCTCCCGTCCGGGCAATATTCTGTGCGCGTAACGGTGGCGGGCGTAACGGTATGGCAGGGCAGCGCGAGAGTTCCGGGCCAGCTAAGCCCCATCGTGCTTCATTGAGTCCTTGTCGCGCCAGTCGCAAGAGAGCTAGCCAAGCCGGAACGATGGCGCGCCGCAAACATCGCGCGACAGCACGGAAATCGTCACGCCGCAAGCGCCGGGAATAGCGCTACATCCAGCCCGAGCTTCCTGCTTAGGAGGGTTTCCAATGGCATCAGCAACGTACCGATGGATTTTGGCGTTTGTGCTCGCCGTTGTTTCGGTATTGTGCGCGCCCGCCAAGTGCTTGGCGACGATAACCATAAGGCTTAATAACGACTTCATAAATCAGTATGCGAATCGAGCGACGATCACCGCAACCGTGCATGTCGACGCTGCGGCTCCGCGTCCACATGCCAACAAAGAAGACGGCGACGAGCACGCGGCCGGCACGTCCGACACCATCGGCCTCGCCACGGTCGTCGAAATCATGAACGCGAACGTAGGCGCCGAGAGCAAGGCGGTTTCCGATCTCGAAGATGCGACCGGCAAGGACGTTTCGATCACCGGTTACTGGCGGATCTGGCCGGAGCACGGCGGCTCCGCCAACGACTTCTCGCAAGGCGGCACGGTCGAAAGCATCGAGAACACCAACCCTCCGCACGTGTTCGAGATTCACCCGATCCTCGCCATCGACGGCGTGCCGCTGGGAGACTCGTTAGTTCCGATCTCGGATTACCAACCGAAAGATCCAGAAGATGCATTTCAGGCATACGATCGCACCCGCTGCACTATCGCGTCCGGTACAAAGACGACGACGATCACGACTGAAATGATCGGCTATAACTATGTGCGCTACCGCTTGGCGCTAAACGGTCAATCGGCGCTGAAGAGCACGGACGACGGTGGAATTGAGTTCTTTGCGCAAGTCGAGAATCCCGACGATTCCGATCTAATTGCCAACAAGGTTCGCATGATCGCGGCTCCCGGCACGGCGCTAATGTCGAAAATCAGGGCCATGCACAACGGAGACTCGATCGTCGTGTGGGGCATACCGAGAGTCGACCTCAGCCTCGTGCGCTACCGCGCATCTCATCCGGACGCCAACCAGTGGGCCTTGCCATACGAGATGATGCTCGTCGGCGTTGACGATACGCAATGAGTTTGCAAGCGAGGCAGCAGTTAGTCGAAGAGCTCTTTTTTCAAAAAGTCGGAAGTACAGAAGCACGACTTCCTTCGCGAAGCACCCGCCCGCGACGCGCGTTTTCATGGGACGCAGACTCAATTGATAGCGTTTCTTCTGGAGCTGCTTGCGAAGGGTCATCACCTCGAAATAACTATGGTTCAGACCGGTCATCATGACGACGGTCCTCACGGCCACGCCGGGGGTACGCCGTCGACTGCTGGCCCCTGGCAAGCGCAAAGGCCGGCGACTATCTAGACGCGTCGACAAGCGCGTTCAGAAAATTCCTGAAAGATGCTTAAGCTTCCCCTCGGTTATATCAGATCGGTCTTGTCGGCGACGGCGCCAACTCCAAAGAAAATTTTGCAGCAGCCGGGCCAACCGCGTTTCAAGACGACGGCGGAGCGCATGTCCATTTGGGTGCGCACTGGTAGGCGTTTAACATGCCAGCCATTATCTAAGCCCAACCTAGCAGGTTCAAGCGGGCAAATTCAACATTTTTACTGCGCGATCGCCGAACCTCGATCCCGCTAAGATCGAGCCGCTTGATGTCCAAGAACTACCTCTCGGTCAGTTCGGAAACTAGGGAAATGGGTGCGGAGCCCACGCCGGCACTGATGCCGCGGTACCGGCGCGTTTTGCTTCTGCAATATAGCGCGTGAGTCTAGGATGGCCGAAGAGCGGCGCGGCCGGCACGCACAACGGTACGAGCTCCGGCACGAAGACGCGGCAAACGAAGAGCCCCTTCTCGCGCAACTCTGGGGTCGTCATATCGAACCCGATCGGCGTTAGGCCGCTCGCCGCGCAGCGATCTAGCAACAGATCGCAGAGCTCGGCGGGGTCTTTTGAGTTTGGCGCGGCGAGAAAGTTCCGCGGCGATACAGACGCGTTTTGCGAAAACCATTCGACGTATTGCCCATTTGCCGGCTCCGCGTAGAATCGAGCGTTCGAGTCAAAGCCATTAAACGTGGCGTCGCCGTTCAGCGCCGTGTCGCGATTCGCGAGAAACTTTATGAAGGGACGCCCCTGCCCGACTTCGAGCAGCGCTTTGCGCGCTGCGGTGAACGTATCGAGCGCGGCAGCACACCCAATCACGAAGAAGCAGGGGCGCCCCGATCTTTCTATGCAGGTAACGCCGACGACCGGCACTTCGCCGTCCACGGTCATATCGTGAAAGCGGATTTCGAGCCCCTTGCCCGGCAGTCCCAACGGCCGCGCCAACAGCTCCTCGACATTGAAATCTAACCTCGGAGGCGCGAGCCGCGCGTACCAGCGCATTACCATGGCATCTCGTTCGATGCACTCCAACAACCCACCGAGGAGGGCTCCCTCCGCCGTCGTCGCAAGCGCGCATCCCGAACTGCTCGAGTAGAAGCAAGGTGAGATTTCGTCCGCGCCCGGCGCGTAGCCAAGCGACACCAGCTGACCCGGGACGCAGGTCGGCGCGCCGCTCAGCAAATCGGTGCCTTCGAACCAACCAACCGGCGTACTCTGTGTAAACTCCTTATAAGGAAACCCCGGCGACAGCAGCTGTTCCCGCGAAAACAGCGTAAGCGTTTCGAAGGGAACCGACCTATGTCCAAGGCGCTCAAGGCCCTCGTACGACGAAACGAGCCTTTCGCCGCCGTCGTAAGCCAACGATGCATACCGCTCGAGGCATTCTCCCATGGCCCGGTTGGCGCAATCCGCAAGGCTATGGCCCGCACCGCCCGCGCGAGGCTGAAACTCCCTCGTATCACCTAGAAGCGCGGGAATAAAAGTCGTCGTTGGAAAGCAGTGGTGCAGATCGAAGTCTTCAGGATCGACGACGGGAGAAGACAAGCGCTTCACGATCCCTAAGCGGTTTCCGAAAAATGGCAACCACATGGGCGGGAGGCATTTATTTGGCTGCGCGCGCATGACGCGTTACTTGCCGTTTCGCCGCGTGCTCAACAGATGGGAAAAGACGTTGACTGCCGGAGCGCCCCCGCGCGCAGAACAGTCAGGACAGCGTGGCAGCCGAAGAACCGATTCTCGCTGAAACGTCAGGTTCAAGCGGTGCACGATCAACATCGCATCGAACGTAAAGCTTCTCCCCTGCGTTGCCGCGACGAGTTCAAGCGCGAATATCGACGCGATCAACGATACCCACGGCGCGGTTTCGGCCCCAATAGACCATGGCGAGGGGACCCGGTGAACTTTAATTCCAGGGTCCAAAAAGACGTGCTTTGGCGCGGCGGAGCCCGCGAAGAGACGCCGTTGAAAACAGCCGAAGCAGGCGGTCTGCCCAGGGACGAAGGTGGGGCCGACCCACCCTTCATAGCCGTCAAAGCACACGAGCGACCACGGTGCGCCGAGTTTCAGCGCGGTCGCGTTGAGCGCCGCTAACTCGTCGGGCTCAAAACAGTCCTGAGCTGCCACAATCCAGTCGTGTCCCCGGAGAACGTCAACCCACTCGGACGTTTCGCGTGGCGTTGTAGGAGCGCGTCCACCTTGGGCGACCGAAGAGCTCTCAAGTACCGTGACCGATTGGTAAGGCATCCGAGTTAACAAGGCTCGAACGGCTTCTCCGAGCACCCCGTTGCCGACGATCGCAACGCGAGCCTCGGCCAAGTTCTTGCCGAGAATTGCCGGCAGTGCGGTGCGATCTGGGCCGGGCACCGGCCGCGAATCGACTTCGACGACGCCGCTTTCTTGCAGTTGTGGCAAAAGCTCCCCAACCAGTTCGATCTCGGCTTGATTCCATGGCCGTCGTTGCGTCACGTCCCGCGCGAGAAGTCGCTGGATGACGGGTCCGAGGAGGCCGCGTCGCTGAGGGTCCGACACAACGCATACCATCCCGCTTAACGAGCCGATCCGGAACTCTACGTCGTCAGCAGACGTCATAAAAACACCAAAGACGTCCTTGAAGCGAATCGAGTCGGGCGACAGTTTGCCGTCAGTAGTCGACACGCCGCGACTCCGTTTCCGATTGCTCTTGGGGAGTTCCGACCGCGACCGCAGTGATGACCGCGTGATCGACGCCATCTATCTCTAAACGGTCGTGCACTTCGTCGTCGTAGAATCCGCCTAGAACGACGTGCGCGAGGCCGAGCGCCGTCGCCGCCAACGAAAGGTTCTGACAGGCGGAACCCGCCTCTTGCAGGCAGTACCGGTAACCACGCGAGCCATATTTTGCGCGCACTCGCCAGAACTTGGTCGAAATGAAAAATATTGCGGCCGCCGGGCCGAGATCAATGCTGAACGGATGGATCGGAAAGGCGGCGAAAAGCGCTTCGACTTCCGAATCGGGCAAAGGCTTGACGAACTCCATCTGGTGATCGAGCGCGTCGTAGTGGTAGATGCCGCGCTCGAGATCGCCTGGACGCAACAACGCTACGAACACGCGGGTTGGATGGAGTCCTCCTCCCGACGGTATGGACCTCAGCGAGACGTCGATCAGTTGGTCGTCCACGACGCCTGCCGCTAGCCGTCCGGTTTCGCCCACGGCGCAGAACAGCAGGGTGCTCACCTCTCCAATCGCAAGAGGCTTGCCGGCGAAATGCCGCGTGCTGCGTCTGCTGCGAACGACGTCTCCGAAGGATCGGTCGAGGCCGCACGGTTCGGGCAACGGTATTCTAGCCTGAAGCGGATATTCGCGATCTTGACTATACTCAACCGAATACATCCACGGAGCTGCAAAGATGCTCAGTGCATCGGCGGTGTCGCCGTCGTTAACGCGTCGCAGCTTGGTCGTTTCGTGCCCGATCTCAACGATGTCGTCAAGCACGTTGCGATCGCGATATGCCTTGAGAAATCGCTCTTCCCGGAGCTGAATTCGACGAGGATCGTCAATGGGGGCGCACAGGAATCCTAGCCGCCCCCCGGTCTGGTTGGTAGCCATCAGGTCAGCGCGAACTGGCCGCTCTCGAGCAGTTCGCGCTGACGTATAATTGTCAGGCTATTACGTCTTATCGCGAATCGGGCCGTTGGGATCCGGCTCCGGAATGTAGCTGTAATTGCAGCAACAACAGCACCATCCGCCGATAACAATGTCGCTGGAAACGCGCTCCGCTCCGGTATCGGCGTCGAGGATCCGAACCTGAATCCGATGCTTCTTCGTAGGGTCGTTCATTTCGCTAATCCTTCATTGGAAGAAACGTAGTAGCTCATGGCGCCTCGACCCTTACAAAGTTGGCTGCCGAATCCTGAAACGGGCCGCGTCGCGCGGGGCTTGCCTGCCCGAATGAGCTATCCTAGCATATCGTCGGATTTTACCGGCGTCAAGGGTCGGCATGACCCAAAGCAGCTAGCCAGGGAAGGTCGGGCCGTCTAGCTACAGAACCCTCCAACCCCCTCAGGCTCAAGCCGAAGCGGAGGTTGCGTGGCTGACCATAACGATCCCAACGCCGTCAACTCCATTTTTTCAGATATTCAGTACAGCGCGGCGGATCTTTACGATTTCTTCGGATTTCCCACGCAGGGAGGTCGCAACGTACTCCTGGCCTTGACGTTTTCCTCGACGCCTAAGGCCGGCGTTCTCGACAGCGACCTGCTCTATCGCTTGCTCGTCACGTCCCACTCGCGAGTTGCGGTGCCCCGGCCTAACCACGCGACCCTCGAGTCGTTTCTGGGATACCTTGACGCGGTCAAGCAGAAGTACCTCGGCGAGTTTGCGACGGCAGAGGTTCGAGTTACCGTCAATGCTGATCAAGTCGCGACGGTGAAATTCCTAAGGTTTCCGTGCGGCGACTTTACGGCCGTCGTAGACCTAAACAAGGTCACGCAGATCCAGACACCGGACGGCCAGACGATTCAAGCGTTTATCGGTGGCCGGGACGACGCGTTCTTTAACGACCTCACGGGCTTTTTCCGTTCGATCAACTACGCGCCGCAGTTTTACCACGTGCCGCAGACGATGACCGAAGCGCGCGAGCTGCCGATCCCTAAAACGCTGCTCGAACTGGAAGGCAACGACCTCTTTAATTACCGCCCGGACTTTCCGACTTGGGGCTTTGCTCAGCGAGACGGCACCGCTCCCAAGCTCCCTCTGCCTCCGGGGCCGTGGGTTTGGAAGGGGGACAAGTTCAGCAAGGATGCGGACGGAAATTTTCGGTTCGTATACGACGGTTCGGATTGCAGGGCCGGGCAAAACTGCAATGCGATCGTGCTAGAGATTCCGCACACCTTCATCACGCCGGCTCCGGCCGCCAACCGCATCGTAAATGCGTGGGGCGAGAGCTGGGTGCTAAAGGCGGCGCACAAGGTGGCATCCATTCCCGACGAACCTTCGTGGTTAAATCAGCCGTGGAAAGCGGTCTGGGAACCGCGGTTAGACGCCGAGCTGAAAAAGTACAAGCTGGTAGACACCGACGGCCAGCCGTTCGCGGATGCGGCTTTAAGCGAGCGCGAGAACGATCGCCAGCTTGGCGCTAACAACTTCTGGCTTGGACCGCATTTCGTGATGCGTTTGGCGCACTTAGGCTGGGGTTTTGGACCGTCCATCAGCGCTCTCGGGCTGAAAACCTCTTTCGATCACGACAACTCCCGGGTTTCCGTTTATAAGACGTACGACACGGCCATCGGTGCGTTTCCGCGCGTAAAGAATACGCTGTTTCAAGCGCTTAACATGCCGGACGATTCCTGGAATCCCAAAGGGCTGGACATTCCGCTGCGGCGATCGTTCGAGATATTCGTCCCGAACGTTTGCGCCGTCGACATGGACACTACCGGTACGTGGCCGTTCGGACGCCGCCTCGAAGACCAGGTTGCGACGCGCTTCCTCTCGCTGTTCTTAGATATGGCAGCTGAATTGAACGGTAAGAAATATCACATCGATATGTTGGGAGAGCAAGCGCTTTGGGACTCCGCGCCGATCGTCCCGAAAACGCCGCCAAACCCCTTGAAGAACGACAAAGAGTTCCTCGCTGAATTCCCGTACCTGGCGGACCCCTGGCCGGAAGCGTGGTAGCGGCGGGCTACGACGAAGAGTTAGCGGCGACGACAAAGGATGTTGCCAGGCTAGAATCGCTCTTGAGCCAGAATCCGGCCGATCCGGGGAGGCACGTCCGCCTCGCCTACCGCCAGTTCCATCGCGCGTCGCTTACATGCAAGCCCGCGGACTTCGAGGCCGTGGAAGCCGCGATTTCGGATGCCGTTCGCGCGTTCGGAGCGTTGGAAGATATCTGCCTCTTGCAGGCGACTCTGGATCTGCGGTTTCACCGGCTCGCTGCCGCGAAGACGTCCCTAGGGATGCAGCCAAGATTAGCATCCCGCTTCGAGGGCCGTAGTTTGTTGGCCGACTGCGACTTTCAGCAGGGCCGCTACGAGCAAGCCCGCGCGGCCTTCGAGAGTTTACTCAAAGAAAATCGGACTTGGGACAACTTGGCGAGGCTCGCTCACTGGGATAGCACGATGGGACGCGCCAGCGAGGCGGACGCCCTATACCTCGAGGCGGAGGACGAACTGACCGCCAAAGAGATGCGGGCTTACGCCTGGCTTGAACTCCAGCGTGGTGCACTGCGGGCCTCGAGGGGGGCGTTCGGGAAGGCTCTGCTCCACTATCGGCGAGCAGAAGCGGCTTACCCAGGCCATTGGGATACCGACGAGCATCTCGCAGACCTTTTCGTGGCAGAGGGACGTTTCGATGAAGCGGTGACGCTCCTTTGCAACGTTATATCGCGCGTCCCGAAACCGGAGGTGAAACAGATGCTCGGCGAGGTGCTCTTGCTCGCAGACGAGCCGCGCGAGTCGCAAGCTCTGTTCGAGCAGGCGTTGGCGGCCTACTTGGACTCTGTAGAAAAGGGAGAGGTTCATTATTACCACCACCTCGCCCACTTCTACACTGAAGCGCGCCCGGAAGCGACCGAGGCCGTGAAGTGGGCACGGCGAGACCTCGTTCTGCGGTCGAACTTTTCGACCCAAGCAGCGTTAGCAGCTGCGCTGCATCGCGCCGGGGAGGTCGCTGAAGCCTTGCAATACATCGGTGAAGCCCTCGCATCCGGCGTTCAAGAATGGCGCGTTTTCGCCACGGCTGCGGACGTCTACGAAGCGGCCGGCCACTCTGCGGAAAGCAAACGCTACGCCCGCGCGGCCTCTGAACTCAACCCGCACGGTCGTCATTTGCATATGCACCAATGAGCGCAGAGTACGACTACATTGTGGTGGGCTCGGGGGCCGGAGGGGGAACGGTAGCCGCCAATCTCGCCGGGGCGGGCATGCGAGTTCTGTTGCTCGAGGCCGGCGGCGATGCCGAGCCGGCTAACTACCAGGTTCCGTGCTTCCACGCTTTCGCCGCCGAAGACTCGGCGCTGAGTTGGAACTATTTCGTGCGGCATTACGCGGACGATGCCCAGCAGCAACGCGATGTAAAATTCGTGGCAGAGCGCGACGGCATACTCTATCCGCGGGCGGGCACGCTCGGCGGCTGTACGGCCCACAACGCGATGATCACGATCTATCCGCACAACGAGGATTGGGACGAAATCGCGCGGATTACGGGCGACGACTCTTGGCGCGCTGAGAATATGCGCAAATACTTTCGGCGGATGGAGGCCTGCCGATATCAACCGCTCCAGAGATTGCTCAGTTTCTTGGGATGGAACCCAAGCCGCCACGGATTTCGTGGGTGGCTAAGCACAGAGGCGGCAATTCCGCTTGCGACGCTGGGGGATGCGGAGCTAATCGACGTCGTGGGGGAGTCCGCCTTAACGGCGATCGCGTCGCTGAAGCATCCGGTCGGCAACCTGGCGCGCGATATCCTGGGGTGGGGCGATCCGAACGACTGGCGCTTGGTAGAGGAGCCTTTCGAAGGCCTCTGCTTTACGCCGCTAGCCACTCGCAATCACGCTCGCACGGGGACGCGCGAGTTCCTCAGGGCGACACAGAAAGCGCATCCTGCCAATCTCACCGTTGCGACGAATTGCCTCGCAACCGCCGTTCTCTTCGAAGGCACGACGGCGAGCGGGGTTCAGTACCTTCAGGGATCGCATCTGTATGAGGCCGATGCGGCTTACAGCCCGGCTAAAAGGGCCACGGAGCTTACTGTCTCGGCAAAGAGAGAAGTCATCCTCTCTTGCGGCGCCTTCAACACGCCCCAACTTCTCATGCTCTCGGGCATAGGGCCCGCCGACGACCTTCGGCAACGTGGCATTTCGGTCCGAGTCGACCTCCCAGGCGTCGGCGCCAACCTGCAAGACCGGTACGAGGTCGCGGTCGTCAATCGAATGAAGCAAGACTGGACGGTCTTGCTCGGCGCCGATTTTGATACCGCAGACAAAATCTATGCGCAGTGGGCAGCTTCACGAGAAGGCCTCTACACGAGCAATGGGGCCGTGCTCGGAATCGCGAAACGATCCTCTTCCAAGCAGCGGCTGCCGGACTTATTCATGTTCGCCCTGTTGGGGAAGTTCTGCGGTTATTATCCCGGGTTTTCCCGCCAGCTCGCCGAGCATCACGACTACTTGACGTGGGCGATATTGAAGGCCCACACGCGCAACACGGGCGGGCGCGTGACGCTGCGGTCCACCGATCCCCGAGCAATGCCGGCGATCGACTTCCATTATTTCGACGAAGGGACCGACTCCGAAGCAGAGGATCTCGACGCGGTCGTTGCCGGGGTCAAGTTCGCTCGAGAACTGCAAGGATCGCTCGGCGACGCGATCGCCGAAGAGGACCTTCCCGGAGCGAGCATCGTTTCGGACGACGACATCCGCGGCTTCGTCAAAGACAACGCATGGGGTCATCACGCGTCGTGCACGTGTAAGATCAGCCCGCGCAGCGACGGCGGCGTGTTGGACTCAAGCTTCCGCGTTTACGGAACGGAGAACCTTCGCGTCGTCGATGCGTCGGTATTCCCGAAAATCCCGGGATTTTTCATCGTGACGCCGGTGTATATGATTGGTGAAAAGGCCAGCGAGGTTATCCTGGCGGACGCCAAGCGAACTAAGGCGCCCGAAAGCTCTTCTCGAGGAAGATGAGATGCGAAGAATACTCCAGGTAGTGGGAGTTCTGGTTCTCTTGGCAATTGCGGTTCCGGCGATCGCTTGGCTCGTCGCCTGGGCCAAAGCTCCGAAGCCCGGGCACGTCCCCGATGAATCGCTGTCCGCCGGACGCAATGCCGCTTTCTTTCGAGCCGCCGACGAGGACTATTTCAAGCAGATGGACGGCGGCGTAAAACTCACACCGGCGGAGATTCAAGGTCGCAATACCTGGCTGGTTTGGACCGCCGGGAACGATCGCTTCTGGGATCGGTTGGCAACGCTGAGCTTCGGCAACCTGGATTTGCTCAAGACCCTCTCGTCATATCCAACACTTGAGGCAAACCGGGACAATCGCTGGGTCGTCCTCGGGCTGATTAACGAGCCCTGCTTCAAGAAGGCGACCGCGCCGAACCCCGCCCGTTACAAGTTGTGGCTCGACGTCCGCGTACCCGGCTGTCCCCCGGATCCGTTCGAAAACGAGCAAAAGTATCCCGGCGTTGAGATCGGAGCCAGAGGTAAGAGCGTGCCGGTCGGCTCGGAGTATGGCTACGCGAGCGGAGTCGTGGGCCTTCGCATTTTCCCTAATCCGGCTTTCGACGAGAAGGCCGCGAAAGCGTGGGACCCCGTGCGGTACTATACCGATCCGAACTACTATAACGGCAAGGACTTGGTTCGCCCGTACCGCGTCGGAATGTCGTGCGGCTTCTGTCATGTCGGGCCCAGTCCGGTCAACCCGCCGGCGGATCCAAACAATCCGGCGTGGGCGAACCTGAGCTCGACGGTCGGTTCCCAATATATGTGGGTCGACCGGATCTTCTCGTGGCAGGACGATTCCGCGAACTTCATCGGGCAGTTGTTCAGGACCTGGCGACCCGGAACGCTCGATACGTCGTTTATATCTACGGATAACATCAACAATCCGAGAACGATGAATGCGATCTACAACGTTGAACCGCGACTGGTGGAGGCCTTACGTTTGTCTCACGAGCAACTAGCCGGCGGGGGTCTCGACAATCGCCAGATTAACAATTACATCAGCTCGGGCCCGTTCACGAAATTCTACGTGAAGCCGAAAGATGTCTGGACGCCGCACGTCTTGAAAGACGGGGCGGACTCGGTCGGGATCCTCGGCGCCCTCAACCGAGTGTACATCAATATCGGCGCGTTCAGCGAGGAGTGGCTGCTTCACTTTAACCCGATCGTTGGCGGCAAGCCGATATCTCCGATCCCAATCAGCGTGTCGCGAGCGAACTCGAGCGCCTTCGCGGCGACCGAAAATCAAACGATGAATGAGGCGCTATTCTTGCTTAAGGCGAGCCAGCAACTCGACCATCTGCGCGACGCACCTGGCGGAGCCAAGTACCTCACGGCGAATCAGCAAGTATTGACGCGCGGCAAGATCGTGTTCGCGGAGAACTGCGCGCGTTGTCATTCGAGCAAGCTCCCCGATTCGCCCCTTCCCGGGCTCGACTCGAGCGGCTGCATCGGGCCGCAGTACCTGAACTGCTTCAAGAAGTACTGGGCGTGGACGAAGACACCGAAGTTCAAGGCCGACATGCGGCGCATCGTGTTAGCGCCCGATTTTTTGACAAATAATTATCTGTCCACCGACATTCGCGTTCCGGTCACGCTCCTGCGCACGAACGCATGCAGCCCGCTCGCGACCAATGCGATCGCCGGCAACATCTGGGACAACTACTCGTCGGAATCGTACAAGGAGCTCCCTTCGGTCGGAGCCATCACTTGGTACGATCCTTATACCGGCCAGCCGCATCAGTATCAGATGCCCGCCGGGGGACGCGGTTACACGCGCGTGCCTTCGCTTATTGCACTATGGTCGACCGCCCCGTATCTGCTTAACAACAGCGTCGGTCCGTTCGACCCGAGCCCTTCGGTCGACGCACGCGTGCGAGCCTTCCAGGCATCGATCGAGCAAATGCTGTGGCCCGAAAAGCGCGTTCACGATAGCGTGCTCGGCACGAAGATTCCAGGTCTTATCGATCGCACGACGGCACGGTCCTACTTGCAGGTGGCAAGGGGTTACCTTCCCGACGCGCTGCCGATCGGCTTTTTGCAACGGATCTTCCCATGGGCGTTTGGCGACGGTAGAGATCCGGGGCTGTCGATCGGACCGATTCCGGCGGGAACGCCGGTCGATTTGCTCGCTAACGTGCGGCTTCTCTCCGAGGACCTGGATGGAGCCCAGCGTTTGGACTACGAGAAAAACGCCTCGCTCTTGATTCCTGAGGTCTTAGAAGACCTGGCGCATCTGCCACAAAACGCCACCGACGACGAAGCGCGCGCGACGTTCAAGAATATTTATCCGCACCTCTTGGCTCTGAGTAAGTGCCCGGATTTTGTCGTCAATCGAGGTCACTATTTCGCGACGTCGGGAGATCCCGCTGCCAACAAGGAGCCCTCTGAACCCGGCCTAGACATCGGACCCGGACTGAGCGACCAAGATAAACGCGCGCTGATCGAGTTTCTTAAGACCTTCTAATCGAGGATTTTTACTGCGGCAGTGGAGGCCACTGCGTGGAGAAATTGGGATTCGTTGAAAAGTTAATGACGGTATAGGTGCCAGTGACGTCACGTTTGAGGCACACGTCAACGTAGGTCACTTCGTTCGGGTGCACGAGCCCTTGAAGTGCGGGCGACACGACGTAGTCGACGTCACGGTAGTCGACCAGTGGGCTCCCGCTGCGAGCCTCAATGTGCACCTTATGCGGCTGAGTCGCCATGAACGCGGCGTTCTTCACGTAAAACGAGATCACCGAACCGTCGACCAAGTTTTGGATGGGCTGGTGCGACTGCAGCGACGGGGTCACGCTGGCCGCAACGCTCGAAGAGTCGGCAAGGAGGATCAAATTGTCGGTGATGGCGCGACCGCTCTCGTCGGTCAATCGAAAGATCAAAAGAGAGCTGCAATCGTCGGGATGAGCGGCATTCCACGCATCGGTCGCGGCGCGCCACTTTACGGAGAAGAGCCTGGTATGAGGCTGGGTCCGTCACCGCAAAAGCCTCGAGCAACGCGCTAAACGGGGCGTCCCGCTCCGTGCGAACGGAATCGATGATCCCTTTGGCGCCAGTGTGTGAGAAGCCGGGCAGGACCAAATGCGGTACCTCTACTCCTGTCGCTCGAGAACGAAAGAGCGGCTGATTTTCGTCGGGGTCGGCGACGAGCCAACTGTAGTTGAGGTTGGCGCCGCAAATACGGACCGTCGAATCACAGCCATTCTCTTTCGTCTGCCAAAAGAGCTGATCTGAAAAATCGCTGTGATCGTCGCCGATCATGCTGAAGCAGAAAACGGCCGACAGCTCGCCGGAGGCGATCGCATCGATCCATTCGCTGTTGAGCCTTCGTAGAAACGCGCTTTCGTAGTCGAGATCGCTCAAAACCTGCTGGCCCACCCCGTCCGCTCCTTGAACGTCCTGCCGGATGCGGTTGACGATCGTTACGCCAAGCTGGGCGAGAGTCGAACCATGGTTCGCCCCCGCCAGTGAAACGAAGTGACTGGGAAGCCGCTTTGCAGTCGCGGGCACCGTTCGGTTGTACAGAATCCGATTCAAAATCCAGCGACGCACGATGATTGCTCCGGTCGAGTGCACGACGAAGGCACTCTTGGTTACGGAAGCCTTGCGTCTCGAGCGAAGCCATGCGGTCCTCGAGACCTTCGGCTAGGTCATCGCAGGTGACGCAATTATCCAGCGAATCGAAAGCCGAAAGCTCGATGTCGGCCCGCGTAAACCCTTGAGCGACGAGTGGAGCTGGAAAAAACCCATAGGTGGAAAGGCTGCGCACGCTGTAGCCGTGGACGAAAACGACCGTTGTCGGCATCGCTTAAACTCCTTCCTGATTTAGTGCCGTGAGATCCTCGAGCGTGCTGCTGGGATCGGCGATCTTCCTTCTCCGGACGAGCCACGTTCGCAATCATGGCCCGAAACCGCACCTCGCAGCGCACGATCAGGGTGAGGCTAGCGGGTCGCGGCGCTGACTACCGCGGCGGCCGGGAATCGCATCGCACCCCTGATTGCCTTAGCTGCTTTCCCGCCTGCAGGGTACTTGAAGCACAACGTCTCGAAGTGAGTTTTTAACTTACTCGCTTTTCCCGTGACGTATTCATTCGGCAAGATAAGGGTTTGCTTTTCAACCCAGAACTGTTTAAAGAATTCGGCATGGCTCCCGAGCGGAGTCCTCCCTACCTTACGACCGCTCTTTCCACTTATCTTGAACTCATAGATGACGGGGGTGTTTTGATCGCCGACAAGAACACGATCGCCCTGCCACTGGACCCCAGCGGGCCAGCCGATGGGCTGATTTAGAGTAATATCGGTGAAGGTGCGGCTGCCCTTGGGGAGTTCCGCAAAACGGAATCCGCTACTACTGTCTTGACCGTCAACGAAGAGGTCGCCGACGCTGTCGTAAGCGCACCAATAGAACTTGGCGATTTGCGGGTCCGTATATCTCGTCGGCTTACCTTGAGCGTGCTTATAGATTGCGACGATACCGCCGAATGCTGAGACGGCGAGATTTCCCGTGACAGAGTCGACGGAGCAGCCTATTGGCCCGGCCGTTGGACTCTTAAGCGTTTCAATACGTTTGGTACCTCCGTGCTTGTACTCAAAAATCTGTCCTGTACCAAAGTTCGTGACGAAGACATCACCAATCTTGTCGACGCATTCACCCTGTGGGGCATAGAAATGCTTAAGTGTTCCCAGGAGTTTACCGCTTGGATACGAGTACACGGTCACCGTCGTCGAGTTGGCGACGTAAAGCAAATCCTGGGCCACCGCTCCAGGCGCCATCCTAGAAGGCCCGGTGTCGGCGAGAGGGAGCCGCAGAAAGCTCCGCACCGAGCTCGGCGATTCGCTGCCTGAGGCGGTGCGGCCCCAGCCGCTAGTGGCTTGGAACGGTACTGCAGTAGTTATCCCGCCGTTGCAGGCGCTTAATACGGCGAGCGCTGCGGCGCTAACATATTGCAGCCGCGGGCTTAATCGCGACATCTTCACCCCATAAACGAGCCCCGACCCCTTGGGGAGCTCCGGTTTTTTCCCGTTTCGCGCGCCGGATGTTAAACAAGCCAGCAGAGGCGCTCCAAGACGTCCAGACGCATGTTTCCCTGGCCTTCAGACGTGTATACCGACAACGGAATCTCGTCCTCCACGGGGGAAAGACGGATGCCGTCGCGTTGCGTACGTGTCTGCGAACGGCCGCCCCATTAGTGGGAGCCGGCATGGATCGCCTTGCTCACGGATACTATGTCCAGCATGTACTGCCGCTCGTTACCGCCGCAAGAGCACGAATTGCTCTTACACTTACCGGTTCGCACAACGCCTTAGGCGTCATCGACCTTCTGCCTTAGAAATGGTTCCGGCACGAAACCGGCCGCTCCCCGCGAAAGCATTTTGCCGACGCTCTATTGCGCTCTTAAACGCAAATTGATTAGCCTGAATCTCATCGCATCCGAACTGACTTGATACTTTGAAGCGAGGTCGTCTAGTTCGTCATCTGTAAAATCGCGCCGCGAAATGGTCTTGAAGTCCTTTTCGAGGGCTTTTCTCGGCATAATCAGGGCAGCTGCGAACATATTGGCCTGTCGCTCTTCCGGACTATGTTTTACGCTCTCCTTGTTGTCTCTATACTTGACATAGTCAACAAAGGTGTCTTTCCTACGATGTAAATAGAAATGCGCAAGTTCGTGAGCAATCGTGAAACGCTGCCTTGTAGATGAATCTTTGCTGTTTACTCCGATTAGGGCAAAGTCTTTTTTCCGAATCAGGATTCCGGAAAACTCATTACTCGGTCCGCGACTTATTTTGATTCCGCTCCTGCTCGCTATTTCTTCAACCGGAACAGGAATCGTTCTAATGTTCAGACTGAGAAGGATTTGCTCCGCCGCGCATTCGATTTTCTCAATGCCGATGATCATTTCCGCTTTCTAAAGAGTTTCTCGGCCCATTGCGCTGCCTTTTCATCCTCCTGCGCAATCTTATGGAGGTCTACGTTGGTCAACTCGTAGCCGTCGGGAACTGAGGGGAAGAAGTCCGCGACGTCACAATTAAAAAGCGTAGCGAGTTTCCAAACAGAAACTGCTGAGATGTTATTTCGGCCGGTTTCGATGTGCGTAATCGCTTCTCGAGACAGGCCGAGCTCATCTGCAATCCGCTGTGCTGTCTGGCCAAGCTTGTTGCGCATCTCGCGGATCTTCTTGCCGACGTGCTTACGAATTTCTTCGTCAGTCTCGTCATTGCCCTCGATGATACTACTTTTTCGCTTCATTTCATATCAGGGCCGCTGCCTGAGGCCCAATTGGCGTTACTGGTCATACCAAGCCGGTATCCTGGAGAACGGGTGGTATCATGGATAACAATTGCTACGTTCAGTTACGTTGCCACGGTATCACAGGGATGGTACGATTGCAACCGGGGCTTTCCGGCGCCCGCCAGCGCAAGTATGATGGCCGGACAACGAGGTTAACGCGCCGCACAAACACGATCAACCCGCAGGCAAGACCATCATCATCACTGTGAACGGCGGAAGATGTTCACGTATAGTCCGCACATGATACGGTGCCGCATTTAAAGGAGGCATGCATGGAACAAACCGGCCAAGGCTTGTCCGAAGAGCACAAGCACGCATTTGAAATCTACGTCAACACCGTCAAGGTCCTGACTGACCATCACAAACTGGATTACCATCAGGTGGTCAAAATCGCGTTTCCCAATGAAACGCAAAGAAGATACAATGTTACGTATCGCGGTGCGAAGGACCCCAGGGAGGGGCACCTAGTTCCCGGCGGTCCTTCGGTAGAGATAAAACAAGGTACCATCTTCGATGTCACTCCAACAACTGAGTCGTAGCCCCGAGCTTCTGCAGCTACGAGACGAAGGCTACGACGTTGGGCTCCTGAACAACCAACTGCTTCTGCGCAACGTCCCCTACCTTTCTGAGAACCGCGCCATCCAGCGCGGCTGCCTGATCGTTGCCCAACTAAATATGGCGGGCGGAGTCGTCGCCAATCCCGAAAATCACGAAATGTTGTGGGTGGGCGATTCCCCGCGCGGATTAGAGGGGCAGCTCCTGCCCCTCGGCGACCGCCAAATCCGCGAGGAAATAGCGCCCAATTTTGTGGCAGGGCACCGGTTTTCGCTTAAGATCGATAACCGGCAGTATACCGACTACTATGAGATGTTCAGAACGTATTACTCGACAATCGCTGCGCCCGCTGAGGCACTCGATCCTCAGGTTGCAGTACGACAGCTGCCACCATACGTGCCCGACCAGGATGAATCCGTATTCAATTACATTGATACCGCAACGAGTCGCGCCGGCATCCCGCAGGCGGCACGAAGGCTCGAGCTCGCTGCTATCGCGATTGTCGGCATGGGTGGGACTGGTTCATATGTTCTCGACAGCATCGCTAAGCTGCCGGTAAAGACGATCCACATCTACGACGGTGACGTATTTCTCACTCATAATGCGTTCCGATCCCCGGGGGCTGCGTCTGTGACTGAATTGGAAGAAATGCAACATAAGACGGAGTACTTCGCGAGAAGGTATTCGGCCATGCACCGACATATCGTGCCGCATAACGAGGCCGTAGGTGAAGCAAACGTCGAACAATTGCGCGCTATGGATTTCGTCTTCGTTGCGATAGATTCTGGGGAGTCGCGCCGTCTAATCGTACGAAAGCTTCAGGAGTGGGGCATTCCTTTCGTTGACGTGGGCATGGGTCTGGTTGCCAACGATAACGTCGAAATCAGCGGGCTCGTAAGGACAACCGCCAACGTTCCCGGGCGGCCGAGCCCCTTTGATACGTATGTTGACTACCACGAAGGTAAGGATGAACTGTACAAGCGCAATATCCAAACTGCGGACCTTAACATGCTGAATGCGGCGCTCGCTGTCATAAAGTTTAAAAAGCTTCGAAACTTTTATTTTGACGATCAGCGCGAGCTGCACTCCAACTATGTGGTCGCTGGTAACGTCTTGCTTAACGAATCAAAGCCGTGAAGGCGGCCATACTAAGCGCTGTCTTTCTTGATTCCTTCCCACCCCGCGACCAAATGCAAGAGGGCATTCTTTACATTTCTATGCCGTTCGCGAGCGTCGCCCACCTGTGCGCCTGCGGCTGCGGAGAGCAGGTCGTAACGCCACTTCGCCCCGGATCCTGGGAGCTGCATTACGATGGGCGCGGAATCACTCTTTCGCCATCAATTGGAAATTACGAGTTCCCCTGTAGGTCGCACTATTACATACGGGCAAATCGGATTGTCTGGGTGGAAAAGGCGCTGCCGCGGCGCCGGAGCTGGTTAGCGCGACTCTTTCGCTGGAAATAGTCGTACCGCGAGTAGGGGTAATGGTTGTAGGGCGCTCGACGACGCGATGGCCGAGTGCTCGCGATGGATTCGCGGGCATGATCAGGCGGCAGCGGACGGCATGCCGTTGCCCGGACCGGCGGATCTTCGGAAATGCATCGATGACTCAGACGACCGGGTAAAAGCGATTAGAAAGCGGCGCAAGTAGCATCCCGTCGCCACCGGCGGCCAAAATCCCGTAAGCTTGGCACTTCCGACAGCTCCATCGTGCGCTGCTGAGAATTGAGTAGCCGAAACGGGGGAGCCGCCGCAACCGTCGCCTCCGATCCTCGCGCTGCGCGCTGCGGTCTCCGTCTCGGCGCTACCGCGCCGCAGTTGCCCCGGCTCCCCCGCTTCGGCTGGGGCCTCTGCAGCAGCGCCCGCTGGAGCCCGTCAGAACCTAAGAATGTTGGGCTTCGACGGCACCGCTCACACGCCAACAGTTTCGCGCGCGATACGCGCGCGAGGAGAATATGAAAATGATCGAAGGGACCCCGCTCAGCCAGCTGGCCCAGCAGCTGATCGCCGAACGCCAGATGCAGCGCGACTTCATCGCAGACACGCGCCGGCTCACCCCCCATCCGGTGGGCGCAGGTGTGAGCATCGAGCTTCAGCACGCCGACGGCACAACCGCCGTCGCGCCTACACGGTTCGCACTCGGCCAGATTGCGAGCCACTACAAGATCCCGATGGCCTACGTCGATCGGATGACTCAGGCCGGCGCCGGGCCGCTGCTTGCGCAGAACCTCGCGTATTGGTTTGCCGAGCAGCCATCGACGCGGCTGCTGCGGACGCGCACCGGGGAAACCGGAGAGCTACGCGCATTTCTGTCACGCCGATACCGCCCGCTGGACAACTACGAGCTCGCCGAAGCCGTGATCCCGCGGCTTGAGCGGCCCGGCGTGCATGTCGTGTCAGCCCGGATCACCGACACTCATTTCTACCTTCAGGCGACCAGCGATCGCGTCACGGCAGAAGTCCGC
>Ga0182024_10004703_pt1 | contig 31142 bp, 30 predicted proteins | sample P32metaG_FD_120480 | JGI IMG/M metagenome (GOLD analysis project Ga0182024, IMG submission 120480) | Permafrost microbial communities from Stordalen Mire, Sweden - P3-2 metaG (Illumina Assembly) | ecosystem: Environmental > Terrestrial > Soil > Wetlands > Permafrost | place: Sweden: Stordalen... | reverse complement strand
GTTGTGCTCATAAACCGACCGGTGAGGAACCGATTCGGCGTGCCGCAGCAACGCCCACTCCCACAGTAAACCCTTATTCAGAAAACTAACTCAAGCACAGAAAAGATGTGGGTAAAGACAAGCACTAAAGTGCTGGGCTATTCTCGGTCGCCACTCCGTGGCCGCGCAACGGGCGTTGGTGGCGGATTTGAAGACGTTCCAAAACCAGACGGCCAAACCGGTTCCACCGCGCCCGTCGGACGGGTGAGGGTTGCTAAATCAAATCCCCCGCGTGTCCACGATCTTGTTCCCGTTGCCGAGGACGATGACCTGCGGCTTCCATTTTTTCGCCTTCTTCTGGCTCACGGTGCAAAAATTCATGATGGTCAGCAGATCGCCCTTTTTGCCGAGATGCGCCACGGCGCCGTTCATGATGATCTCGCCGGCACCGCGTTTGCCCTTGATGGCGTAGGTCTCAAAGCGTTCGCCGTTGGCCATGTTGCCGCAGAGGATTTTTTCATACTCCTGCAGACCGCATTTTTCCATGAGGTCAACGGAAATGGTGAGGCTGCCCTCGTAGTTCACGTCGCCGCCGGTGACGGTGGCGCGGTGGATCTTGGATTTGAGCAAAAAAATGTCCATGAGTTATTTCAGTTTCAGAAAATTCTGGATGATCGTCCGGCCGCTCTCGGTCAGGATGCTTTCGGGATGGAACTGCACGCCCCAGATCGGCAGCGTCTTGTGCTTCACGCCCATGATTTCGCCCTCGTCGGTCTCGGCGGTGATCTCCAGCACGTCCGGCAGCGTGTCGCGCTTGATGACGAGCGAATGATAGCGCGTGGCGAGAAAAGGATTCGGCATGCCGGCGAACAGGTCTTTGCCATTGTGTTTGATGGGCGAAACCTTGCCGTGCATCATGCGGTAATTCACCACCACTTCCGCGCCGAACGTGTGCCCGATGCACTGGTGCCCGAGGCACACACCAAAAATCGGAATACCTTCACTCGCGAAAGTGCGAATGACGTCGTTGGACAGGCCGGCCTCGCGCGGTGAGCACGGGCCGGGCGAAACAAGGATGCGTTCCGGCTTCAGGGTGCGGATTTGGTCGAGGGAAATCTCGTCATTGCGGCGCACCTGCAGGTCCACGCCCAGCTCGCCCAGATACTGGACGAGGTTGTAGGTGAACGAATCGTAGTTGTCCAAAACGAGAATCATTTTCGGCCGGACAATTTAATTCAAAACAGGGAAAATGAAAGTCTTAATCAAAACCAGTCCGGTCGCGATTTCGGTCTTTGCCCTTGTTAAGGGAACCGCACCGCCAATAAGCTGTGCGCCACCGCGAACATTTTTTCAAACCACTGACATCATGAAATCATTTCGAGTTCTGTTCGGTTCCGTCGGACTGGCCCTGAGCCTCACGGTTTCCGCCGCGCCCGCCGATTCGCTGGAAAACGGTTTTCTCAGTCCGCCGGATTCCGCCAGGCCGCAGACGTGGTGGCATTGGATGAACGGGAACATCACCACCAATGGCATCACCGCCGACTTGGAAGCGATGAAACAGATCGGCCTCGGCGGCGCGACCATCGTGAATGTGGATTGCGGCATCCCGGCCGGCAACGCGCCGTTCATGAGTCCCGAATGGCGCAAGGATTTTAAATTTGCCGTGTCGGAGGCGAACCGGCTCGGCCTTGAGCTCTGTGTGGAAAACTGCGCCGGCTGGTCGAGCAGCGGCGGTCCGTGGAACACGGTGACCAACGCCATGCAACGCCTGACCTCCAGCGAAACGCAGGCCCAAGGCCCCGGCGTTTTCAACGCCGTGCTGCCGCAGCCGCCGGTCACGCTCGGATATTACCGCGACATTGCCGTGCTCGCCTTCAAGGCTGCTGTGGACGAGGCCGTCCCCGCTTCCGGTTCCGCCTCGCCGGCAGCAAAGCTGGAAATCACGCGGGCCGTTTACGGGGCGGACGGTGCCGGTTCAGCGGACGTGACGGCCAGAATCATTGGTCTGATCAAGAGCGGTCAAAAATCCATTGTCGCCGGCAATGATGAACTGGGCGGCGATCCGGCCTTTGGGTCGGTCAAGCAATTGCGCGTCGAATTCACGCTTGGTGGCAAACCCGGCACCGCGACCGTGGATGAAGGCGACACGCTCATTTTCCCCACGAGCACCGGCCAAATGGCAAAGACCCGGTCGTCCGGAAAAACCTCGGTGAAACGGACGTTCGTCAACCCGCCGCCATACAGTTCTGCCGGCAACGAAATTATTCCACGTGACGGCATCATTGATTTAACGACAAACCTTGCGGCCGACGGCCAGCTTCGGTGGGACGTTCCACCGGGCAACTGGACCATCCTGCGCCTCGGCTACACGCCGACCGGCGTGAACAATCATCCTGCGCCGGCGGCCGGCACCGGCCTGGAATGCGACAAGTTCAGCAAGGCGGCGCTCGATGCGCATTGGGCTGGCTTCATGCAGAAGGTGCTCGAAGACATCGGCCCGCTCGCCGGCAATGGGCTCGACAGCTCGCTGATTGACAGCTACGAAGTCGGCGGCCAGGACTGGACGGCTGATTTTCGCGGGGAATTTCAAAAACGGCGCGGTTACGATCCGCTGACATTTCTGCCCACCTTCACCGGCCGCGTGGTGGACAATCCGGCGGCCACCGAGCGTTTTCTCTGGGACATGCGCCGCACCATCGCCGATTTGTTTGCCGAAAATTATTACGGCCATTTCGCCGAACTGTGCCGGCAGCATGGCTTGATGAACGCAGTCGAACCTTACACCGGGCCGTTTGAATCCCTGCAATGCGGCGCGCCGGCAGATGTGGTCATGGGCGAATTTTGGAGCGGCAGCCAAGGGCATCCCTCCGTGAAAATGGCCGCATCCATTGCGCATATCTATGGCAAAACCATCGTCGGCGCGGAATCCTTCACCGCCGCGCCGGGACCGCAGTCGGGCCGCTGGCAGGAGGACCCCTGTTCACTCAAGGCGCTCGGCGACCTGATGTATTGCCAGGGTTTGAACCGCTATGTTTTTCACCGCTACGCCATGCAGCCGTGGACCAACCGCTGGCCTGGCATGACCATGGGGCCGTGGGGGTTTCACTTCGAGCGCACGGAAACGTGGTGGAACCAAGGCAAGCCGTGGATCGGTTACATCACGCACTGCCAGTTTCTCCTGCAACAAGGCCGCGCCGTGGCGGATGCCGCGTATTTCACCGGCGAAAGTGCGCCGGTGGAAATGCGTGTCGGCAATCCCAGGCTGCCAGAGGGCTATGACTATGACGCCATCAACGCCGACGTGCTGCTGCACGGCGCGACGGTGAAAAACGGCCGCATCACGCTGGCCAGCGGCGCAAGCTATGCCGTGCTGATCCTGCCGCCCGGCGATGTGAACCTGACACCACCAACGCTGCAATGCCTCCGCGACCTGGTCCGTGCCGGCGCGACTGTCATCGGCCCGCGTCCGGAACATTCGCCGAGCCTCGCGAATTATCCGCAGTGCGATGAGCAGGTGAAAGCCATGGCCGCCGAGCTTTGGGGCCAGTGCAATGGCACCAGCGTTCTCGAGAACGCCGACGGCCAGGGCCGCATTGTCTGGGGAAAATCATTGGCTGATATTTTCGCGGCGCAAAACTTGAAGCCGGATTTTGAATTCAAGGGGCTGGCCGCTCCGTCGCAACTGGCTTATGTTCATCGCATCGCGGGCGAGTCGGACATTTATTTCGTCTCCAACCAGCGGCGGCGATTTGATTCCGCTGATTGCACCTTCCGTGTCGGCGGCAAACTGCCGGAATTGTGGCATCCCGACACTGGCGTCATTGAGCCCGCACCCATCTGGAACGAACACGATGGGCGCACGACCGTGCGGCTGGACTTGGATCCTGCCGGCTCGGTGTTTGTCATTTTCCGGCACGCGGCGGACGGAGCAGATCACGTGGTCGCCGCCAGCGGCAGCTTCGCCACCAAGGCGGCCGATGCGCCGAATCTCGAGATTCAGCACGCGATTTATGCCGCGACCGATGGCACTGGCCAAATGGATGTGACCGCAAAACTTTCCGAGCTGGCGCGCGACGGCCAATCCGCTATCAGCGCGAACAATGATGCATTTGGGCGTGATCCGGCGCCGAATCACGTGAAAGAACTGCGGGTGGATTACACGTTCGCCGGCAAGCCCGGCCACGCGACGGTGCAGGAAAATGCAACGTTTTTGCTGCCAGAAACAATCACCATTGGTCCGGCACCGCAATGGGAAACGGGCGTTGCCGCCGACGGGTCGCCAGCCGTGAAGGCGTGGAGCAACAGCCGGGTTGAATTGCGCACTGCGGCCGGAAAAGTGTTGCACGCGCGTGCGACCGGTCTGCCGCCAGCACAGGAAGTTTCCGGCGAATGGAATCTGAGTTTTCCGCCGAACTGGGGTGCGCCGCCGGCGGTGACATTGGATAAATTGATTTCCTGGACCGACCATACGAACGCCGGCGTGCGCTATTTTTCCGGCACGGCAACTTACGAAAAAGACATTGAAATTTCCGCCGGCCGCCTGACCGCCGGGCGCGAACTCTGGCTGGATCTCGGCGCGGTGAAAAATTTCGCCGAAGTTTCCTTGAATGGTCAGGACCTCGGCGTCTTGTGGAAACCGCCGTTCCGCGTGAACATCACCGCCGCCGCAAAACCGGGCGTGAACCATCTGCTCGTGAAAGTCACCAACCTCTGGCCGAACCGGCTGATCGGCGACGAGCAGCTGCCGCCGGATGTCGAGTGGAACGGCGACCAGCTCAAGGCCTGGCCGCAATGGCTGTTGGCCGGCAAGCCCAGCCCCACCGGCCGGCTGACCTTCACGACGTGGCATCATTGGAGGAAGGATTCTCCGTTGCTGTTGTCCGGATTGCTTGGCCCGGTGACGCTGCGCACGGCGGAAATCATTCCCGCCAAATAGGAAAAATCCGATGAGACTTTCTTCAGTCAGATGGCAAGTTTTACCATGAAAGACGGACTGATTCTTTTGGCGCAGACTGATTTCTTGTCTTCAGCAAACCGTCGCGCAATCCACACGTTGCGGAATGGCGGAAGTTTTGCGATAGTGCGGTGAACAATTAACAAAGGCAAAACTATGGCGCAGGCAATCATGGAACCGGAAAAAGTGCGGCGGTTCGCCGAGGAGCTGCAGCGCTTCAACAGCGATCTGGAGAACCGGATGATCCAGCTGCACGCGCGGTTCGCGGCGCTGGGCGACACCTGGTCGGACCAGGAGCACGAGAAGTTTTCCGAGGAGTTCAAGCAGACGATGAAGGCGTTGAAGAAATTTGTCGAGCTCTCGAAGGAGCACACGCCGTTCCTGCTGCGCAAGGCGCAGCGCATCGAGGAATATCTCAACCAGCGCTGAACATGGCGGACAAAGCCCAGATCACGTCGGTCGAAGCCATCGAGTCCTTCCGGGCCAGCCTCATCGTGTTCCTCAGCCAGGCGCGGCCCGTGCTGGATGAGGTCGCCAACGAGATGTCGCGCATGCGGCTCTGGCTGCAAAACGACCAGCGGATGTTCTGGGAACAGGAGCTGCGCCGTCGCGAACGGCGGCTGGAGGAGGCCAAGCAGGAATTGTTCAACGCCACCATTTCCAGCCTGCAAACCGGAACCGCCGCGCTGCTGCAAATGACGGTGCAACGGACCCGGCGCGCGGTGGACGAGGCCGAAGCCAAGCTGAAGCTCCTGAAACGCTGGGACAAGGAGCTCGACAACCGCAGCGCCCCGCTGATGAAGCAGATCGAGCAGTTGCAAGGTTTTCTTGCCACGGACATGGCCCGCGCCGTTGCGTATCTGGACCAGGCACTCAGGGCGCTGGACGCCTACCGGAACGCCGGCCTGACCGGCGACACAAAGACCGCCACTGAAACGACCATCGTGGAGGAGAAGAAATGAATTTGAGTGGGAACAAAGGCCGGCTGGTGGGACTGACTCGGGAGTTTTCGCTTCAGTGGTCGGAGACCCAGACTCACTGGCACGATGCGAAGAGCGAGGAATTTGACCGCAAATTCATGGTGGAACTTTCCGCACACGTGAACCGCGCGGTCGTGGTGCTGGAACAACTGGAGGAGCTTTTGAAAAAAGTGAGGAGCGACTGTGAATAGCCAGCCCGGCGTCAACGATATGCTCGCCCTGCTGGACGCGCTGAAAAGCACCGTCCGCGATTTCGTCGCGCGCGAGGAGAAGCTGACCGGCGAATTTCACCTCCAGTCCGCCGCCGCGACCAGCGCCCTGGCCACGCAAAACCAGGCGCAGGAAAACGCCGCGATGGCGAAAGAAATGGACGCGGGCACCGCCTTGGAAACGGGGATGCAGCTGCTCCAGTCACGGTTTGAAAAACGCAAGTCACGCATCACCCGCGCGCATTCCGCCGTCAGCCAGCAGGTGTCGAAGGCCATCACCCAGTGCGACGCCGAATGGCGGGAACGCACCCAGCTCGGCGTGCAGGCGGCGGAGCTTCGCCGCGACGAGGAACTGGCCGGTGCCACGACGGCTTACAACGACTTCCAGCTAAACCTGGCCACCGCCGGTGACGAATTGAAGCGGCTGGAAGGCGCCGCCCACAGCGCGTTTCGCGGCTATGGCAAATTCCGCCGGCTGCTGGCCCATGGCCGCAAATGGCTGGAGCCGGACTTGTCGGCGGATCACCAGGGACTTTTCCGCGAATTCCAGAAGCTTCAGTCAAAAATTTCCGGCGACCTAAATCGCTTTGGAAAATTCCCGCTGCCGAAGCTGTTCAAATTTATTCCCATCTGGCTGGTGGCCGTGCTTCTGCTCGGCGTCGCGTCGGCGGATCCGGTGCTGGCTCATTTTCATCGGACGGGGATTTCGCATTTGCAGGCCGGCGCGGCGCTGGCGGGGTTTTTCGTGGTCGCGATTATTTTCTTCATTGGTGGTCGCAGTGCGGCGCCGTTGGCCAAGACCATCGGCGGCGATTTGGCCAGGATGCGCCGGCAGTTTGATGCCTGCCTGGAAAAATCCGCCGCGCATCTTCAGTCGGAACAGGAGCGGATCAAAACCGAATTTGAAACCAGCAAACAAACCTTCCATCAGGAATGGCGGCAGGCCGTGCGCGACATCAGCCAGTCGCGCAGCAGCAATGCGAAGGTCATCAGCGAAAAGGCGTCGCGCCTCTTCCGCAAGAATGAGCTATGGCAGCAGGCGCAGCTTGACGCGTTGCAGCAACGCCACGCCGAAATTGTGGTTCGCCTGAAAGCGGCGGACGCGGCGGAAGTCAAAAAAATTGCCGAAGGGTATCAAACCAAAATCGCGCAGCTTGAAGCCGGCCACCAGCGCCACTGGCAGGAATTGGAAGTGGACTGGAAAAATCAAATCACGACGCTGTGCGACCAGTTGCGCGCGGCCAATGATGCGGCGGTGAAAAATTTTCCGGCGTGGGACGACGTGGTTTGGAAAGACTGGAAGCCGACCCTGGAATTCCAAAACGCCGCCAAGTTCGCGCGACTGGAGGCGGGCGTCGAAAAGTTTTTTGAGGCGCTGCCGAAAGATTCGCGCCTGAAATGGCCGGGGCCGGCCACAGTTTCCGCGCCGCTGGCACTGACGTTTCCAGCGCAAGGCTCCATTTTGTTTGAAACCGGCAAGACCGGCGGCGACGAGGCGTTTGGCGCGATCAACAGCATCATTTTCCGGCTGCTCGCCACCACGCCGCCAGGCAAGCTGAGCTTCACGATTTTTGATCCAGTTGGTCTCGGTCAGAATTTTTCCGCGCTGATGCACCTTGCGGATTACGAGGAAGGCAGCATCAACAGCCGCATCTGGACGCAGGCGGCGCAGTTCGAGGAGAAGCTCGCGGAGCTGAACGAGCACATGGAGAAAATCATCCAGATGTATCTTCGCAACGAATACGCGACCATCGCGGAATACAACGCGCAGGCCGGCAGCGTCGCGGAGAAATATCACTTCCTCGTCATCGCGTCGTTCCCGGTGAATTTCAGCGACACCTCCGCGCGCCGGCTCCGCAACATCGCCGCCAATGGTGCGCGCTGCGGGGTGTTCACGCTCATCCACTGGGATCAGCGGAGCGCGCTGCCGCAGGATTTTGTCCCCGACGAATTGCGCAAGAACAGCCTTTGCCTCGTCCGCAACGATCGCGGTTTTGAACTGGCGAACTGGAGTTCGCCGGGCATGAAATTAATTTTCGATCCGCCGCCGCCGCCGGAATTCGCCACGGATTTCCTTCACCGCATCGGCGAGGGCAGCAAGAATGCCAACCGCGTGGAAGTGCCGTTCGCGCAGATTGCGCCGGCGGAATCGGAAATGTGGACGGAAGAAACGGCCGAGCTGTTGCGCGTGCCGATCGGCCGTTCCGGTGCGACCAAAATGCAGTATCTGGAAATCGGCAGCGGCACGCGGCAACACGCGCTCATCGCGGGCAAGACCGGTTCTGGCAAATCCACGTTGTTCCACGTCATCATCACGAACCTCGCGCTGCGGTGCAGCCCGGAGGAGGTGGAATTTTATCTCGTGGACTTCAAGAAAGGCGTCGAGTTCAAGTGCTACGGCACGCGCCGTCTGCCGCACGCGCGTGTCGTCGCCATTGAGAGCGACCGCGAATTCGGTCTGAGCGTCTTGCAGCGGGTGGATGACGAGCTGCGCAGGCGCGGCGACATGTTCCGCAAAATCGGCGCGCAGGATCTGGCCGGTTACAAACGCGCCGGTGGCAAGGAAGCCGTGCCGCGCACGCTGCTGATGATTGACGAGTTTCAGGAATTTTTCACCGAGGAAGACCGCATCTCGCAGGGCGCGGCGGTGTTGATGGATCGCATCGTCCGGCAGGGCCGCGCGTTTGGCATCCATGTGCTGCTCGGTTCGCAGACGCTCGGCGGCGCTTACACGCTGGCGCGCGCGACCATCGGGCAAATGGTCATCCGCATTGCGCTGCAGTGCAACGAGGCTGATGCATATTTGATCATGGATCAGGACAATCCCGCGCCGCGTCTGCTCTCGCGTCCGGGCGAAGGCATTTACAACGACACGGCCGGTTCGATTGAGGGCAACAGTCCTTTTCAGGCCGTCTGGCTTTCCGACCGGACCCGCGACGGTTATCTGGCAAAAATCCGCACGCGTGCCGATCAAACCGCAGAAAAATATCCCGGCCCGATTGTCTTTGAGGGCAACGCGCCGGCCGATGTGCACGAAAACATCCCCTTGCGCCTCGCACTGCAAAAGGCCGCGACGCAAATTCCCGTTCAGGCCAATGCCTGGCTGGGCGCGCCGAATTCCATCAAAGGCCCGACCGAGGCGGTGTTCCGTCGCCAGAGCGGCGGCAATTTGCTCGTCGTCGGCCAGAGCGAGGAGCGCACCACGACGATGCTGGCGGTGACGCTCGTTTCGCTCGCCGCGCAGTTCCCGAAAACCGCCGCGCGCTTCATCGTTCTCGACAGCACGCCGCCGGGTTTTCCGCAGCGCGAATTTCTGGAGCGCATCGTCAAAACGGTTCCGCACGAAACTGTTTTTGCCGGCAACAGCACGCTCGCTGAGGTGATGACCGGGCTGGCGGAGGAATTGAAGCGCCGCGCGGAAAATGAATCGGCCGGCCCGGAGATTTTTGTTCTGATCCAAGGCTTGCAGAATTTCAAGAAGCTGCGGCAGGAGGATGAATTCAGCTTTTCCAGCAGCAGCGCCGAGGCCACTCCAGCGACGATTCTCCTGAACCTCATCACCGAAGGCTCCGCGCGCGGCATCCACGTCATCGTCACCTGCGACACCTACAACAACGTCAGCCGCTATCTGGGCCGGAAAACCTTGAGCGAATTTGAAATGCGCGTCGTGTTCCAGATGAGCGCAAGCGACTCCGCCAGCCTCATTGACGCGCCCGCCGCCGCCACGCTCGGCCTGAATCGCGCGCTGTTTTACAACGACCGCGAAGGCAGCCTCGAAACCTTCCGGCCCTACGCGCAGCCGGACAACGACTGGATTGAAAGCCTCGCGCCCCTGCCCGCTTGAGTCTCAAACCACTGGGATTATGCCTTTGACAAGGCTTGCTCCCTCTCCTCGCATTAAGGAGGAGCAGCAACAGCGGCTATGGTGGGGTGAGGAGGTCAAGACGCGTTCGGATTTAAGCACCCCTTACCCCAGCCCTCTCCCCGTTGGGCGGGGAGAGGGAGTCGGAGCCGCCGCCCTTTTGTAAACTCGGCAAAGCCATAGTCCCTCAAACCACTTCGTTGATGGCCGCCGTCGCCACCTTGCAGCCGAATTTCACCCGGCCGATTTTTTCGGCCAGCACGAAGGTCACCTCCCCGCCGCTCACTTTCTTGTCGAGCTTCATCGCGGTGAACAGTTTTTTCCGCCGGGCGGCGTCCAATTTGATCTTCACCGGCAGACCGGCCTGAACAAACAGCTTTTCAATCCGCTCCACCTCGCTCGACGGCAGGCCGAGAACCTGTTGCGACAGCCTGGCCGCCGCGACCTGGCCGATGGCAATCGCCTCGCCGTGCAAAAACTTTCCGTAGCCGGAGCTATTTTCAATCGCATGGCCGATGGTGTGGCCGAAGTTCAAAATTGCGCGCAGGCCGCTTTCGGTTTCGTCCTCGCCGACGACGAGCGCCTTGATCTCGCAGCAGCGGGCGATGACGGCTTGCAGCGTCGGCCCATCGCGCTGGAGCAGTTTCGGCAGATCACGTTCGAGTTGCGCGAACAAAATCGCGTCGTAAATGATGCCGTATTTGATGACCTCGGCGAGGCCGGAAAGGTATTCGCGTTTCGGCAAGGTTTTCAGCGCGTCCAGATCGCACAGCACCAGTTTCGGCTGGTAAAACGCGCCGACCAGATTCTTGCCGGCCGTGAGGTTCACGCCGGTCTTGCCGCCAACGGAGCTGTCCACCTGCGCGAGCAGCGTCGTCGGCACCTGCACAAACGGGATGCCGCGCAGATACGTCGCCGCCACGAAGCCCGCCAGATCACCCACCACGCCGCCGCCGAGCGCCACGATGAAGGATTTCCGTTCCAGCCGGTGTGCCGCCAGTTGGTCGTGGCATTTTTCCACCATGGCGAGGCGCTTGGATTTTTCCCCGGCCGGCACCGTGATGAGCACGGACTGAAAGCCGGAGGCGGCCAGTGATTTCAATGCCGCCTTCGCCAGTTTTTTGCCGACGTTGGAATCCGTTATGACCGCGCAACGCTGGCCCAGCTTCAGTTGCGCGCAATCCGCGCCGAGCCGCGCCAGCAGGCCGTCACCGACCTTGATGGCGTAACTCCGGCTGCCGAGCGAAACTTGAACAATGCGCATGAGCAGAGGATAAACCGCCCTGCCCGCGTGTCAAAAATCAAAAAAGCCGGAACCATCGCCGGCTCCGGCTTTGCCTCAATGGCGGTGACGGCGGCCTCCGGCTCAAAAAGACAGGTCATTTAGTTTGTGGAGAAAGTCTTCACGCCTGCAAGACTTGCCACAAATATGCCGCCCCGCCGGGGCTGAAATTGATTTTGGCCCGGTGTGCTACAAATATGTCGCGCCGACGGCGCTGGAGTCGAAGGCAGTGCGGTCAGTCCTCTGGATCTATCAAGGTATGCAAAATATAACAGACGTAGCTTCTTCGGCTGATGGCAATATATTATTTGCAAATGAAGTAGTTTTATATGCTTCCACAAATTCTGGTTTGTCTTGGATGTTGATAAATGCACCAACCTATAACTATACTTCAGATGTTCAGTTCATTGTATCTTCTAAAGATGGAGGTAAATTGTTTCTGGCGCTTGGTGGCCGACAATACCGCTTGAACAGTTCAGCCAGCCCATTATATACCTCGGCTGATTTAGGAATGACTTGGACTTCAAATAATGCGCCCGTGACAACGTGGCAATGCGCCGCCGCTTCGGCTGATGGAAACAAACTGGTGGCGGTCATCAATGGGGGTGGCATTTACACCTCAACCAATTTCGGACTGACTTGGATTTCAAATATGGCTCCAAATAAATCATGGACGGCGGTCGCCTCTTCCGCCGATGGAACGAAGCTGGTCGCGGCCGCCACCGGTCCGGTTGGTGGCGGCATTAACAGTGGCGGAATTTATACCACAACCAATGCAGGAATTAATTGGGTGTCTAACAGTGTTCCAAACGCAGCCTGGTTCTCGGTCGCCTCCTCGGCAGATGGCAACAAACTGGTGGCCGCCGCCGGAGGATATTCTGCTTCCGGCCCGATTTATTCTTCAACCAACTCCGGGGTGAATTGGGTTTCGAACAGTGCACCAATTACACATTGGACTTCGGTTGTCTCCTCAGCAGACGGTAGTAAACAGTATGCCTCTATTGTGCCCGGAGCGCTATGTTACAGTTCAGTCATGCCACCGTCGCCACAATTAAACATTTCTCCATCGAGTAATTGCGTCGCGCTTTCATGGATCATCCCTTCGACAGACTTCGTCTTGCAGCAAAGCACAGATTTGATCTCGTGGACAAACATCACGGACACTCCCACGCTCAATCTGACCAACCTGCAAAATCAAGTCAGCCTTTCACCTTCCAACAGCGTTGATTTCTTCCGTTTGTCAACGCCTTGAATAGTCTGCGACGTATTTATTCTTCACTTCCCGATGCAGAACGCGCTGAAGATGGAGTCGAGCAGATCTTCCGTGGTGGTCTTTCCAACGATTTCGCCGACGGCATTGGCGGCGATCCGCAAATCCATCGCCACCAGCTCCAGCGTGGCGTCGGCGCGCAGCGCGTCCGTCGCCAATCGCGCGGAGCCGCGGGAGCGGTTCAGCGCGTCCTGATGCCGCGAGTTGATGGCCACCTGCAGCATCTCGGCCTTGATCTCGCCCGCCCAGACGAGCGACTTGATGGCGTCTTTCAACGCCTCAATCCCCTGCCCGCTCACGCAGGAAACGTCGGCCATTTGGAATTTGAAATTTGAAATTTGAAATTCCACAGGCAGTTCCAGCTTCACCGGCAAATCCGTTTTGTTGCGGACGAGGATGCGTTTCTTGCCGATAAACTCGGCGAGGTAAATTTCGTCCGCGCCGGTCAGCGGTTCGCTGGCATCAAGGACGTGCAGAATAAATTCCGCCGACGCGAGCGAGGCGCGGCTGCGGCGAATGCCTTCGAGCTCAATCTCGTCGCGCGCCTCGCGCAGGCCGGCGGTGTCAATGAAGATGACCGGCAGGCCGCGGATGTTCGCGGTTTCCTCAATCGTATCGCGCGTGGTGCCGGCGATGGGCGAGACGATGGCGCGGTCGCGACCGAGCAGTTGGTTGAGCAGGCTGGATTTGCCTGCATTCGGCCGGCCGACAATCGCCGCCCGGATGCCGCGCCGGAGGATTTGTCCTTCGTTCGCCGTGCGCAGCAGTTCGTCCATGAACGCGATGCCAGCTTCCAACCGCTGCAAAAGTTTTTCCTTCGTGTCGGGCGAAATATCCTCGTCGGGAAAATCAATGTGCGCTTCAACGTGCGCCAGCGTGAGCATCAGGTCATCGCGAAGCTGGTTGATGCGTTGCGACAATTTTCCGGCAAGTTGTTCGTTGGCGGCGACGAGCGCGAGTTCCGTCCGCGAATGGATCAAATCGGCGACAGCCTCGGCTTGCGCGAGGTCAATGCGGCCGTTGAGAAAGGCGCGCTTGGTGAATTCGCCCGGCTCGGCCAGGCGTGCGCCGTGGGCAAGCAGCGCATCTAAGACGAGCTTGGCGGGCAGCAGTCCGCCGTGGCAGGAAATCTCCACGGTGTCTTCGCGCGTGAAGGTGCGCGGCGCGCGCAGGACGGCGAGCAGAACTTCGTCAATCACCTTGCCGTCGCGGATGATTTTGCCGAACTGGATTGTGTGCGTCGGCGCGGCGGAAGGTTTCAGCGAACTTTTGCCGACCGGCTCGAAGCATTGGTCGGCGATGGCGAACGCCCGCGCGCCGGAGAGGCGGAGGACGGCCAGCCCGCCTTCGCCGAGCGGCGTGGCGATGGCTACAATGGTGTCGTCGAGCATGGGCAGAAATCACGAGTTGCTGATTGCGAATGTCGAATCATGCATCATTCGCAATTTGACATATGAAATTTCAAACCTGGCGGCAGTTGCCCGCCTGATTCTCCGCATCGCGGCCGTGCAGAAACAGCCGCGCCTTTTCGTAGCTTTTCTTGTGCAGATAATGCAGCAGCGCCGGGTCGGTGTCGCGCGGGAGCTGCGCGGCCAGCTCGTCAATGCGCTTGAAAAGCGGCAGGAGATTGGGCCTGGGGTTGGCCGAGGCCAGGGATTTCACGGTTTCGTCCAGTTGCGTCAGGGCGGCCAGCAGATGTCGTTCGGCGGCGGAGTTCATTGGAAGAGGCTGGAGAATCTGTGCGACAGATAGGATTGCCTGAAGTCCACATAGCCGAGCAAATACAAAGCGGTCATCAACCGCGCCATGCCGGAGGTCAGAATGACCACGAAAATGGTCGAGAGATAAAGCCCGAAGGCGTGGGTTGGATCCGGCTGCATCACCCGCGGGATGCCCTGATAAAGAATCCAGATCGTGAGAACGAGGCCCAAGGCCCAGGTGGCCCACGGGCTGACCATCGGGCCGGCGTCCAGCAGCCGCGCCAGCAGCAGCGGGCTGTAACCGTAGGCCATGGTTGTGAACGCCCCCAGAAAGTTGCGCCGGTTTTGAAACGTCTGGCTGACTTTCAGCAGCACCAGGGCGCTCAAAAAAACCATCCCCAGCAGGAGCACGGCCTGGATGACCTCGAAGGTGATGATGTTGTGGACGGAAAACACCTTGAACTTCTCAAACTTCGGCTGCCATTTGCCCCAGCGGTTCAAACCCCAGCCCTCCACGGCTGTCGTCAGGAAGATCATCGGCAGCAGATACAGGCACAAAATAAAGGTGAAACCGCGCCGCGCCTGGGCAATCCGATCCCAGGCCACGCTCGGTTCAAAAATCAGGAAAAACGCCTTGATCATGCCACGCAGAATCTAAACCGCGCGCCGACGAATGTCAGTAAAATCTGCTTTCACTTGCGCATCCTGCGCCGTTAAACTGGCCATGTGAAAGTGGATCTCGGCATCTGGAGCAAGCTCACCCAGGCGGTTGTCGCCCTGGTGGTGGCGGCCATCTTGATTTTCATCATTCTGGCCTACCGGCAGCCCATCCAGGAAAACGAACGGATGCGCCGGGAGATTCTCCGGCTCGACGCCCAGGTGCAGCAGCAGGAGGCGGTCTCCCGCCAGCTCCGCGCCGACATTGACGCGCTCCGGAACGATCCCGCCGCTGTCACCCGGCTGGCTCGCGAAAAACTCGGTTACGCCCGGGCCGACGAAACGGTCATCCGGTTCGATACGAACGCTCCCGCCACCGCGCCCAGATGAATGATGATCTTCCGGCTTCAGTTTTTCTGACGGCGGAATGGCGGCATCTGGTCATGCTCAATTATGAAATTGATCCGGCCCGGCTCAAGCCCCACGTTCCCGCTGGAACCGAATTGGATTTTTGGAGCGGCCGGACGTTTGTCAGCGTGGTTGGGTTTTATTTTCAAAACATCCGCGTGCGCGGCATTCCCGTTCCCTTTCACCGCCACTTTGAAGAAGTCAACCTGCGATTTTATGTCCGGCGTAAAACTGCTGACGGCTGGCGGCGCGGCGCGGTGTTCATCAAAGAACTGGTCCCGCGCCGCGCCATTGCCTGGACGGCCCGGACATTTTACAACGAACCCTACCTCGCGCTGCCGATGTCGCATCGGATTGAAAAAATTCCCGGCCGGCCGGAGGAAGTAAAATCTGCCGCCTACTTCTGGCGTTTCGCCGGCCGGGAACACAGCTTGAAACTGACCACGCGCGGCGGCGCCCAGCCGCTGGTTGAGAATTCGGAGGCGGAGTTCATCACCGAACATTATTGGGGCTACACTTCCCAGTGCGATGGCTCGACGCTGGAATATCAGGTCGAACATCTGCGCTGGCGCATCTGGGAGGCGCAGACGACGGAGTTTCAGTGCGACCTCGCCGGACTTTATGGCGAACCGTTTTGCCGCCCGCTGAACCCCGCGCCGGCGTCCGCGTTTCTGGCCGAAGGCTCGGCGGTAAAAGTTCATCAAGGCGTCCGGCTCAAACCGCAAGCTTTGCTCAAATAAAAAAGCCGCCCTGGTTTTCCAGAGCGGCTTTTTCAATCGTAAATCGTAAATTGCTTCACACCGTCATGATTTCTTTTTCCTTGTTGACGACGTGCGCGTCAATCTTGCCGATGTAATCGTCCGTCAGCTTTTGCAGATCTTTTTCCGCCTGTTTTTTTGCGTCCTCGGTAACGCCGCTGTCATGCGCGTGCTTCTTGAACAGATCCATCGCGTCGCGCCGGACGTGGCGGACGGCCACGCGCCCGTCCTCGGACATTTTCTTGATGAGCTTTACGAATTCCTGCCGGCGCTCCGTGCTCAATTCCGGAAACGACAATCGCAGCAGCTTCCCCTGCACCACCGGCGAGAGGCCGAGGTTCGCCTTCTGGATCGCCTTCTCGATGGGCTGAAGCGCGGCCACGTCCCACGGCTGGATGACCAGCATGCGCGGCTCCGGCGTGGTGATGCTGCCAAGTTCGCGGATGCGCATCATCGAGCCATAAACCTCCGCCTGGATGTTCTCCACGAGGCTGGCGGACGCCTTGCCGGTGCGGACGCCGGCAAAATCATTCGCCAGCTTCTGCTCGGTCTTGATCATTTTTTCTTCCGCCTCCAAAAGAATGTCGTCGAGTGTCATATGGAACTACCTTAACCAAGTTCATTGCGCCTGTAAAAACCTTTCCGCCTCCGCGTTCGTCAAACCTTGTTTTGCCCGCACCACCGCCATGCCCACGACCGGCGGATAGGCCTGGTCCGCCTTCATGCGCGGCTCGACATATTCGATGATCTCGAACAGCAACGCATTGGCCGCCGTGTAATCCAGTCCGGTCAGCTTGGTGATGTAGCGCGTCGCGCGGTCAATCAGCTTGAGGTTGCTCGGCACCACCCAGACCATGTAATTGCCCATCACGCGCCCCAGCCGCACCATTGTGCAGGTCGAGAGCGCGTTCATCACCAGCTTCACCGCCAAGCGTGTCACGCCGTCGAGGAGGAAACTGGTCTCCGGCAGCGGAACGCGGATAATTTCAGATTTCAAATTCTGAATTTCGAATCCTTCTGTGCCAAAGAAAATCATTCCGGTCTGCGCGCCGGCCTGCTGCGCGGCTTCGAGCTGCGAACGCTGAAAATGTCCCGGCTCGGCAAAAGCGTCAGCCTCGGCTCCGCTCAAAACTGCGATTGCCGAATCGCCCGCGCCCAGCGGCCGGTTCGGCACGCCTTCCATTCCAATGCGGAAGCGCATCAGCTCCGCCGTGCTGATCTTGCGGATGATTTCCTGCGTGCGTCGGAACTTGTCTTCGCTGACGAGCGCGTGGATTTCCGCCTCGCTCCATTCCACGCAGCGTGGCGGGCGTTTGAGGATGCTGCGCCAGGCGGACGCCGCGTCCGGCTCCGGCAAAAACAGATACGCCCACGATTCCGTCGCCGTCGCGTCGTCAAACTTGCGGAACGGCGGCGTGCAATACGTTGGCGACCGCTCTGTGGTGTCCGTCAAAACATCCGCGCCAAACTGATCGGCAAAATAGTTGTTCTGGTGGCCGCTCCGGTAAACCGATTCCTCTAATGCCACGAGCTTGCCTAGCAATGCCAGAAATTCCGGCGTGCGTAAACTTGCGTGGAGGGTTTCCAAGTGCGCGAGAAATTGTGCAGGCACCAAGGTTGCGCTGGCCTGATGGTCAGCCTGAACCCGACCGTTGACCAATTCCCGCACCACCATTTCCAGAACCGTCAGCATTACACAGAGCTGGATCGAGGTGGCCTGCATCCGCGTTGAGCCGGTGATGCTCATCGGGCCGGTGGTGAGGTTGACCTTCTCAATGCGCGCGTCCTGGATCACCTCGCGGCTGCGCTGGACGTGTTCGCACAAAATATCGTCAGGATTGTTATAGACAAAATAAACCTTTGCGCCCGCCTCCACGCCCGCCCACGCCGTGCCGATCACGAATGACGTTTCGCCGCCTTCCGTGATGGCAAACACCACGTCCCCGGCCGAGACGCCCAGATCGGAAATCTGTTTTTCCCCGAACGCGGTGAAATCCTCAAAGCCCTCGACCGATTTGATGAGCGCATAATCACCGCCCGCCATCACGCTGATCGTGCGGTGCTCCAAATCCGTGGCGGCGACGCCCTCGTCGCCAGTCCGAGCCCACGGCGACGGGGCGTTGCCGCCACGCTTTCGCCAGAAATCACGCCAGATGGAATCCAGCAGGATGCTCAACCGGCCGGTCGAGCCGCAGCCGGTGAAAAATATTTTTCCGCCGTTGCGCAAGGCCGCCAGCACGGTGGCCGCCATCGGTTCCGCACGGCCGGACGCAGCAAACTCGCGGAATTCCTCCACCACGTCGCCGTCTGCCTGGAACAGCAGGCCAAGCGCGGCGGCGATGTCCGTCTGCGCCACGTCGCTCAGGCTGGCCGTAACGGGATGTGAGGATTCGGTGACGAGCGCGCCGAGCTTGAACTGGCCGCTGATCTGCAAAAACTCTTCTGAACGCTTTTGCGACGTGATGCTCATATTAAAGAATTACAAATGGTCTTGACCCGTCAGAAATGGAAGCATATACAAAACTGATGAAGGGCATAAAAATATTATTCCAGTTGCTGGTCTGCGGGCTGCCACTTTTTCTGTGTTCGTGCGTTTCCATTGGAAACAATTTCAATTACAAGAACACATCGGCGCTCAAATTAAATGAATTAACCCTTGCAGAAGCCACCAACCTTTTTAACAAGCCGTATCAGGTGGTAACCAAAACGACCAGCGATGGCAATTTCATCATCAATTACTATCCCCACGCGGTGGTTGGCCCTTTTGGCAGTGTGCAATCGCGGATTTTGATGCTGGAGTTCCGCAACCAAAAACTTAATTCCTACGAGTATTTAAGCTCTTTTGACGAAGACAAGACGACCGTTGACACCAGCAAAGTTCAAGCCCTCAAGGATGAGAAAGCGGACCAAGCGCAAGTGATCGCCGCCATGGGCAACCCGGAAGGAAAGGCTCTCTGCCCATCGGTGGTTGAGGATTTCAAGGATAAATGTAAAAATGGCGGGGAGATCTGGTATTGGGGCTCGCTGCGTAAAGATGGCGGCGATTTGCAGGAAGCTTTTGTCATTTTTGGGGCAAACAACCGGGTTGTGGATGTCGAAACCGATGCGTCCCACCGGGAGCGTTTGCACCCAACTCCATGGTGATTGGCCGCCGCCGGTCACGCCGATAGCAGCCCCCGCCTCACTTCGGGTCTTCGGGGATTTCGCGGTCGGGCTGGCGGCCCAGCAGATAGGCGGCAATGTCCCGGGCGTAGCTGATCACCCAGATTTCTGAGAGATTAACGGCACCCAGCATCCTGTATTCATCCGCCAAGGGGTGCGCATCATCGCACCAGGACGGCGGCGGATCAGGCTTTTCCTTCACGACCACGCCGCCTTCGCCGTCGTTGCTGTCGTCCTCGTCTTCATCCTCCGTTTCCCACGGCGGATCCGACATGGGTTCGGACGGCGGCACCGCAAAGTCCTTGGGGTTGATGGTTTCGCCGGCCTGCTTCTTCAGGTCGTAACGGTAGAGGCGGTCGAGGTATTCCTGGTGCTCGCGGTGGTAGCGTTCGTATTCCTCCTTGTCCAGCTGGGCTTGAAATTCTTTTCCAGTTCGACTTGTTCCGGGGTGGCCTCCACGGCGGGCGCCTTGAGGCAGACCCTGAAACTGGCTTGGTAATTGCCGCGCAGGCGGGCGATGGCCTCGCGCATGGCTTCCAGCATCAGGGGCAGTTTAATTTAATTCGGATGCCGAAAGCAGGGTTTTTACGAACTTTATTTCGTCCAACTCAAAGGTAGGAATGAACATTTTATAAGCCCGTTAGGAATTCACCACTTCCGGCTCGACCCACTTGTTGTGTTCCTTGATGAGATCCACGAGGCGGTCCACGGCTTCGGCTTCGGGGATGTTGAACTTGATGGCCTGCTTGCCGACGTAGAGGTTGATCTTGTTCGGCGCGCCGCCCACATAGCCGAAATCCGCATCGGCCATCTCACCGGGCCCGTTCACGATGCAGCCCATGATGGCGATCTTCACGCCCTTGAGATGCTCCGTCCGCGCCTTGATGCGCGCGGTGACGGTCTGGAGATTGAACAAGGTCCGCCCGCAGCTCGGGCAGGCAACGTAATCGGTCTTGAAGCTGCGGCAGCCGGCGGCTTGCAATATATTATAAGCGAGCCGCAGGCTCTGTCCCCCGCCGGCTTCGCCGCGCACGAGAATCGCGTCGCCAATGCCATCCGCAAGCAGCGCGCCGATGACGACGGACGCGCGGAGCAGGGCAATTTTGGGCTCCAGCGGCACGGGCTCAAAATTGATGCAGTCCTTGAGCAGGATGGGATTGTTGCGGCCTAGCCGCTTGAGCTTTGAGGCAAGCAGACGGAACGCCGTGATGGCCGGGAGCTTCACTCCGTCCTTCACGGTCACGAGCTGGGTTTCGCAATTAAGTTCGAAATCCTGGGTCGGATCAATTTCAAAAATGTTCAGGTCTTCATAGACCGCTTCCGGCTTCACATCGTCTTTCGGGCGGATCTTCGGCGCGACCTTGTCCCACGTTGCGCGGGTGACTACAACGCGAATAAGCTGTTCGCCGCCGTACTTGGTGGTGTCGTTCAGCTCAATCTCCGGTGTTTCGCGTTTTTCGAAATGAAAAGGGTCGAAGGGAAATGACGAATCACGAATTTCGAATTTGGAATTGGAAAGAATGGGGATCTGCGCGAGCAGGTCGGTGCAGACCTCAATCTCGCGCGGGGAATCTTCCGTGAGCGAGACGCGGATGGTGTCGCCCAAGCCGTCGCACAAGAGCGAGCCGATGCCAATGGCGGACTTGATGCGGCCGTCCTCGCCTTCGCCGGCTTCGGTCACGCCGAGGTGGATGGGATAATTCCAGTCAGCGCCCAGATCGTTCAGCCGGGCGACCAGCAGGCGGTAACATTCGATCATCACCTTCGGGTTGCTCGACTTCATCGAGAACTTGAAGTTGTGGAAATCGTGCTTGCGCGCGATGTGCGCAAACTCCAGCGCGCTCTCGACCATGCCAAGCGGCGTGTCACCAAACCGGTTCATGATGCGGTCGCTCAACGAGCCGTGATTGGTGCCGATGCGGATGCAACGCTTCAGTTTCTTCGCCTCGATGACGAGCGGCGCGAATTTGTCCTCGATACGCTTCAACTCGGCGGCGTATTGCTCATCGTTGTATTCCTTGATGGCGAATTTCTTGGTGTCGGCGTAATTGCCGGGATTCACGCGGACAACCTCAACCCATTTCACGGCTTCCATCGCGGCTTCGGGCTTGAAATGGATGTCGGCGACAATCGGCACGTGGCAGCCGAGTTTGCGAAGTTCGGCGACGATGTTCTGCAAGTTCGCAGCGTCCTTCACGGTCGGCGCGGTGATGCGCACGAGCTGGCAACCGACGGCGACGAGTTCCAGCGTCTGCTTGACGGAGAGCGCGGTGTCCATGGTGTCGCAGGTGAGCATGGACTGCTTGACGACCGGATGATCGCCGCCCATGACAAAACCGCCGATCGCGGGATCGCCGATGACAATCTCACGAGTCTTACGTCGGTGGTAGAAATAAGGAGATTCGCAGTAGCGCATAAATCATTTCGGAGCGGAAAAGACAATCGGCACTTCGCGGTCAGCGTGCGCGCTGCGCAACCAGTCGCCGGTGTCAAAAAAGGCGATGTAAATCATGAAACTGATGAGCAGCGCGGCAAAACCGTTCTGGATGTAGTTCAAAAGATTGGCGCTCACCGGCCGGCGGCGAATCCACTCGATGAGCGACAGCGTGATGTGCCCGCCGTCCAGCACCGGCAGCGGCAGCATGTTGAGCAGCGCGAGGTTCACGTTCAGGATGACGCTGAACCACAGCACGCGCCGCCAGCCGTCCTCGTCCTGAAAAAGGTTGCTGTAAACGCGGATGATCATCACTGCGCCGCCGAGCTGCTGCACGCCGATTTCGCTCTTGGAGAACAACGCGCCGAACGTGTTGAAAATCTGGCCGGCGCTGGCCTGGATCTGTTCCACCGGGCTCGGATGAACCAGCGTGGTGTTCGTGTCGCCCTGCCAGGCCATGATGCCAAGCTGCGGATAAGCATTGGTCGGCGACAACGGTTTTACCGGCAGCAGGGTGCGGTCAAATTGTTCGCCAGCGCGCCGGACGGTGAGCGTGAGCGGTTTCACCACTTGGTTGCTCATCGCCTCCTGCGCCGCATCCACGGCGAACGGGCTGTAAATCTTCTCGCCGTTCAACGCCACGATCTGGTCGCCCGGCTTCAAACCGGCGAGCGCGGCGGGACTGTTCGTGGCGACTTCATAAATGATCGCATCGCCGGCCGAAGAGATGAGAATCTTGCGGAGCGCCCGGCGTTCATACCATTTGGTCTGGGCATGGAACGGCACCGCGTAAACCGTCGCCTCTTTGCCGTCGCGGAGATACTTGATGGCAATGTTCGTGCTTTCGCTGGTGATAATGCGCCAAGTCACGCTGTCGGATGACGTCGGCGCGAAATGATGGACGGGATGGCCGTCCACTTCGAGAATCGTGTCACCGGGACGCAAGCCGGCCTGCCAGGCCGGCCCCGGCTGGCCATAGTCGTCCGTCGGCATCACCCAGCCGACGGTCGTGGTGTTGTCCGCCTCGTTGCTCGGCTTGCCGACCTGCCAGACGACGACGGCAAACACGCACGCCAGCAGAAAGCTGAACAGCGGCCCGGCGAACGCCACGATGATTTTGTCGAGCGGCGTGACCTTCGGCAAAATTTCGTCCGGCTTTTGCGTCTCGACCAGGTCGCCGCCGACGCGTTCTGCCCAAGGTTCGACGACTTTTTCCTGCGGCTGGCCGCTTTTGCCTTCGATGATTTCCATGCTGGCCATCTGCGGCAGAGCGACGTAGCCGCCGGCGGGAATCCAGCCGAGCGCATATTCCACGCCGCCGATTTTCTTTTTCCAGACGGGCTTGCCGAACCAGATGGCGAAACGATCCACCTTCAATCCGCGCCAGCGCGCGGCGAGAAAATGGCCGAGTTCGTGGACGCCGATGAGCAGGTTGAAGAGCAGCACCACTTCCAGGGCAACAAAGATGTATCGCAAAATAGTCATGTCGAAACCGTGGCATGATACCGGCGGGAAAATTTACCGCAATCCCAGAGCGCGGGAAACCGGCGACCGCTGTTGATTTCCCGCGCGCAAAAATCTACGCTCCGCGCGATGTCATGGCTTGATCAACTCGCGCGCTTCTGGCCGCACCTCGCGGCCGGCTTCGATTTAATCGCCGCCCTGCTCGCGTCCGCCCATGCGCTGCTCCACAAGCGCGATTCCCGTGCCGCCACACTCTGGCTTGGGATCATCTGGTTTCTGCCGGCGCTCGGTCCCCTGCTCTACCTCGCGCTCGGCGTCAACCGCATCCGCCGCCGCGCGAAGTCGCTCGCGGTGCACAAAACCTTCAGCCGCCCCGTGCCCGAAGATCTCGGCGAACCGGAACATGACAGTGCGGAACATCTCCAGCACATCGCCCGCGTCGTCAGCCGCGTCGCCACACAGCCGCTCACGACGGGAAACAAGATCGAGCCGCTCGTCAACGGCGACGCCGCGTTTCCCGCGATGCTGGCCGCGATAGAAGCCGCCAAAAAATCCGTCACGCTCGTCACCTACATTTTTGACAACGACGCCACCGGTGAAAAGTTTCTCGCCGTGCTGAAACGCGCGGTGCAGCGTGGCGTGGCCGTCCGCGTGCTGGTGGACGCCGCCGGTTCGCGTTATTCCTGGCCGCCCATCACCTACAAGCTGCAACACGCCAAGATTCCGTTCGCCAAATTTCTACCATCGGCCATCTACACGCCCTGGCGCGTGGCCACCATCAATCTGCGCAACCACCGCAAGGCGCTGATTGTGGACGGGCAAGTCGCCTTCACCGGCGGCATGAACATCCGCCACGGCAACGTTCTCGCCAGCCGGCCGAAAAGCCCGGTGCAGGATTTGCATTTCCGCGTCACCGGCCCGGTGGTCACGGAATTGCAGGAAGCCTTCGCGAACGACTGGATGTTCACTACGGAAGAAGTTCTCGACGGCGAGCTCTGGTTTCCCGAAACCAAGGAAGCTGGCGACATCATCGCCCGCGTCATCCCCGACGGGCCGGACGCGGATTTTGACAATCTCCGGCTGACCCTGCTCGCCGCGCTGGCCGAGGCGCAAACATCCGTGCAGATTTTGACTCCATATTTTTTGCCGGACAACTCGCTAATCACCGCGCTCAATCTCGCCGCGCTGCGCGGCGTGAAGGTGGACATCATCCTGCCGGCGAAAAACAATCTGCCGCCCGTGCATTGGGCGTCGCGCTCGCTGTGGTGGCAGGTGCTGGAACGCGGCTGCCGGGTCTGGCTCACGCCGCCGCCATTTGACCATTCTAAGTTGATGATCGTGGACAGCCACTGGGTTTTACTCGGCTCCGCAAACTGGGACAGCCGCAGCCTGCGGCTGAATTTTGAATTGAACGTGGAGTGCTACGGCCGGGCATTCGCGCAGGAGATGGAAAAAATCATTGCCAGGAAAATTTCCGCCGCGCACGAAGTGACCCTGGCCGAAGCAGACGCGCGAACCGTTGCCGGAAAACTGCGCGATGCGATTGCGCGTTTGTTCTCGCCTTACCTTTGAAAGAAAATGGCGGCAACCCGCCTTTCCATCAGGTCTTCCAGTCGAACGCTTTTTTCTTCAACGCGTAGATGTAGCCCACGAAGAGGATGCCGAGGAACGAAATCATCGAGCCAAGCACGAGGTTGCGCGTGGCGTGTTCGGCCAGCATGTCGCGATAAACGACCGCCCACGGATACATGAACACAACTTCGATATCGAACAGGATGAACAGCATCGCGACCAGATAAAATTTGACCGAGAAGCGTCCGCCGCCTTCGCCAATTGGGTCTTTGCCGCATTCGTAGGCGGAATCCTTGGCGTTGCTGGACTTGGCGAATTTACCGAGCAACACGGAGATCAACAGCGTCCCGCCCGCAAAACCGACGGCGGCGGCGAGCAGAAACAAAATTGGAATGTATTGGGCTAACTGCGATGGCGACGAATGTTCCATGCGAAAAGTCTAGTTGCGCCGGAAAAAATTTCAATGACGAAAACGCCGCTCATTTCCGCAACAACCACATCAGGAGCGTCAAAACCGCGCTGACAATCAGGCAGGTCACGACGGGAAAATGGAAGCTGAAATCGCCCTTGGAATAATTGATGTCGCCGGGCAGCCGCCCCAGCCAGCCCTTGCCGACGCCCGACCAAAGCAACGCGCCTACCGCAGCAATGAGCAAGCCGGCGACGACAAGAAATTTGCCGAGGTCGTTCACCGCAGGTTGGCGTCGAGAAACCTCACCATCGCCATGCCAAATGGTGCGCAATCGCGCGGCGTGCGGCTGGAAATCAAATTACCGTCCACCACGACCGGTTCGTTCACCCAGATGCCGCCGGCGTTTTCCAGATCGTCCTTGATGCCGAGCGAGCCGGTGACGCGCTTGCCTTTGAGAATTTTTGCCGAGATTGGAATCCAGCCGCCATGACAGATGAAGGCGACAAGTTTGCCCTGCTCGAAAAACTCGCGCGTCAGCGACAGCACCTTCGCGTCGCGGCGCAATTTGTCCGGCATGAAACCGCCGGGCACGAGCAAACCGCAAAAGTCCTCGCTGCGCGCATCCTGCAACAGCAGGTCCGACGCGGCGGGATAGCCGTGCTTGCCGGCGTAGGTCTTGATTTCCGGCGCGGCGCATTTCAGCGCGTAGCCCGCCTCCTCAAGACGTAACTTGGGATACCACAGTTCGAGGTCTTCATAGACATCATCCAAAAACGCGAGCACGGTTTTATTCTTTTGCATGGAATAGTTATTCTCCAAAATCCCCGGCAAGGAAAGCCGGAATTCTAACCAACCATCTTTTTCCGCCGGGATTGGTTACGGAAAAGCATTCCAGTTTTTTCAAATCATTGCGGCGCGAAGAATGAGTTTTTTCCGGCGAACAAAAACTTTTCACCACCGAGAATTAGGAGCTGGCACTCGTGTAACGGCGGACGGAGATACGCCAAAACCATTCGGCGATGGCCGCCCACGCCGCGCCCAGGCCGAGCAGCAGCAGCCAGGCATGCGGCGAATACAGCTTGTCCGCCAGCACGCGGGCCGGGACGTTGCTCACCAGCAGCACCGGCAGCGCAAAGGTGAACACGGCTTTGAACGCGCCGCGAAACGCCTCGTCCGGCAGCCGCGCGATGTTGAACAGGTTGTAGTAGCCCCAGACGATGCCTTGCGCCCGCACCGTCCAGAAGCAGATCGTGGCGAGGATGAACATCAGTGAATAGTGGATGACCATTCCCACCACGCACAGCGCGGCGAAGCCGGCGAGCTGGCCGGCGGTCGGATGCAACTGTAGTTTCACCGCCGCAAACGTCATGACGCAGACGGCGAAGATGGCGTTGACGAACGCGCCGAGGTCCACGACGCGCAGGGAGACGAGGAAGCGCGTGTTGACGGGCAGCAGCAGAAAAAAATCCATCTTGCCGGTGCGGACAAGCTCGGAAAGGTTGGTGCAATTGGTCAGGAAAAACGCCTGGTAAAGCTGCTGGATGAAATTGCTCGCGCCGACGAGCAGCACCATCTGCCATTTCGTCCACGAGCCGATGGAACTGGTCTGCGAGTAGAGCACCGAGACAAAGCACAGTTGCAGGCCAAACCAGAGCAGTTCCACGACGATCCAGAGCAGGAAGTTGCCCTTGAAGGACATCTCGCGCGCCACGGAATTTTTCCAGAGCACGGCGTAGAGGCTGAGATAGCGCTTGAGATTCATCATTCGGCCCCGGCAGCATAATGAATCCCGGCCGGCCGAAGCCAGCCGCAAAACTCAGTTCACGAGCTGTGCGAGGCACGGTTTCAAGGCGGTGTCCACCCGCAGGATGTGGTCCTGCACCCAGGCGTTGATGGTCTGGCTCAGCTCAATCCGCATTTCGACCCGAAAGCCTTCTTTCTGGGAGCTGGCTTTGAAGCGCTGAAACATCTGCCGGAAATTTTCGTGGGCCTGGAGATTTTTCTGGTGCGCCGGACAGCGGTGGCGTTCCATGCAATCCTCCTCGAATTGAAAATGGGATTCAACGTAGTCCCCGAGGAAATCAAGAAACTCAATGATGCCGGCAATGTCCCTGGGAGTCGGGTTGCTCACGACCAGCAGGCCTTCAAACTGGTTGAGATGACGGATCAACTGGCGATGCTGTTCGTCAATGGCCGGCGAGCCGGTTGAAAATTGTTCAGTCCAAAGCAGCATGGCATGGTGTTTCTGGTTTTATGCTACGGCATTCCGCGGATTTCAGCGGCAGATGCACGATGCGCGAACCCACAAATTTCTGCCAACCGAATTTTGTCATTCGCAAAGCCGAAATTGTGTCGGCCGAGGATAATAATTGAATTTATTTATTTACCTCAACCAAGCACGAAGATGAAAGGCTATTTCGGGATGTTGTTCAGGTGTTTCATCACCCAGACAAGAACCAGCCCTAAAAAAATGCCGGCGGCGATGGCACCAGTCATGATTTTGGCATTGCGGCGGCGCTGCCAGTCCTGCTGGTGTGAAAAAAAGACCCGGCCAATGAGATCAAACAACAGATCTATAAATGACCTTTGCATAACAAAACGGTTAACGGTTCAACTGAAAACTGAATGTGCGGATGATACTCAAAACCGACCAGACCGCCAAACGATAAATTTCAGCCGCCGAAAGCCGCATATTTTCTCACGCCCCGCCGCCACATGAACCGGGCGAAAACATAGGCGGCCAAAACCCAGAGGATCTGGATGGCCAGCCCCTGCCACAGGCCGGCCCCGGCCACTTTGCCCAGATAAATCTGGATGGGAAAATATAGCTGATACGGAAACGGGGTGAGGAAGAGAATCTGTTTGATTGTCGGCGGCAGCACGTCAAGCGGAAACAAATGGCCGCTGGCAAGGTATTCAAACGCAAACAGGATGAAGATGAGGGTGGAGATTTCCAGCAGCCAGAACGCCAGCATGGCCATGGCGAAGGAGATGAAAAATTGCAGCAGCGCGGTGAACACCAGCGAGACCAGAAACACGCCGAAGGTCAGCGCATCCGGTGGCCGCAGAAAATACCGCCTGAAGCAAAGCATGAAGACGACCAGCGGAATCGCCGCCATGGCGATAAAGGCGATCCGCCCGGAAAAAAACAGGCAGAGGCGATACCAGAGGTAGTCCACCGGCTTGAGCAGGAACTGGCTGATGTTGCCCTCGCGGATGTCGGCAGCGATCTGCCAGTCGTCCTCGTTGACCGCCGTGAAGACGTCCACCACGGCGACGAGCAGATAATAAAAAATCATCTGCTCGCGCGTGAAGCCGTTGTGCTCCCCCGCCCGCTCGTTGCCGGCGTAAATGGTCCGCCAGAGCGACAGCATGGCGAACAATGGGATGAAGCTGAACAGCGTCCGCGTCAGATAATTGAAGCGATACTGCAGGTTGTTTTGCAGGCCGATGCCGATGACGTAAAAATATTTTTTCAATCGAATCAAGGTCGTTTCTTTTCGCCATTTACAGACACGGCGTAAAGCCTAAAGCATTGCGAACCCTGCCGCCAGCCCGCCCGTCACACCAAAGCTGACTGCGTCATGAACGCGTGATCCGCGCCGGGAAAAATTTGTTTGCCGTGACGGGCATTACAAATTAGTTTCAACGCCGTGCCGGACGGAGACCGGCATTATTTAATTAAGGAAAACTCTTACTCATGAACAAGCCTCTAGCGAGCGCGGAAATCAACGAAATCGTGGCCGGCCTGAAAAAACTGTCCCGCAACCTGTGGTGGTGCTGGAACCAGGAAGCCCAGGATTTTTTCTACGAGCTTTCACCACGCGGCTGGCAGAACATGTTTCATAACGCCGTGGCCGTGTTGCGCGAGGTTTCCGACCAGGAACTGCGCGCACGCCTGCAGGACACCGCTTTTGCCGCGCGCGCCCGCTCGGTGCTGCGCGAGTTTGAAGGCTACATGGGCGAGAATAAAACATGGGCCCACACGAACGCGGCCACGCTTTATAAAAATCCCGTCGCCTATTTCTCCGCCGAGTTTGGCTGGCATGAATCGCTGCCGATTTCCGCCGGCGGCCTGGGCATTCTCGCGGGCGACCACACGAAATCCGCGAGCGATCTCGGGCTGGGTTTCGTCGGCATCGGCTTGTTTTACCGCGAAGGCTATTTCCAGCAGGCGATTGATTCCAACAACTGGCAGACGGAATATTACAATCCCGTTGACCCGCACAACATCCCGATTGAGCCGTTGCTGGACGCAGACGGCGAACGCCTCATTTGCAACGTCGAAATTGGCCTGAACGTCGTGGCCTTTCAAGCCTGGCGCGTCAACGTCGGCCGCGTTCCGGTCTATCTGCTGGACACCAACCTGCCCCAGAACGAACAGCTTTACCGCGACCTGACCAACCGCGTTTACGGCGGCGACAGCACCACGCGCATCATGCAGGAAATTCTGCTCGGCATCGGCGGCGTGCGCCTGCTGCGCACCCTCGGGCTAGATCCGTCCACGTTCCACATGAACGAAGGCCACGCCGCGTTTCTCACGCTGGAACTCATCCGCGAAAAAATGGCCGCCGGCAAAACCTTTGCGGAGGCGCAGGCGCTGACCAAGCCGGAATGCATCTTCACCACGCACACACCGGTGGAGGCGGGCCACGACCGCTTCACGCCCGAGCTGATGAATTACACGCTGCAACGTTATCTGGCAAATCAGACCATCCCGTTCAATGACATTCTCGCCCTCGGCCGCGTGAAGCCGGCGGACACCCACGAGCCGTTCTGCATGACCGTGCTGGCGCTGAAACTCTGCCGTGCCGCCAATGCCGTCAGCGAACTCCACGGGCAGGTCAGTCGCCACATGTGGCAGCATCTTTACAATGTGCCGGAAAAAGACGTTCCCATCGGCCACATCACCAACGGCATTCACCTGCTCGGCTGGATGAAGGGGTCCGTCCGCCAGTTTTGGCGCCGGAAGCTGACCGACAGCGGAAATGGCGAAACTGGATTCTTCCGCGAAAAATTTGGTTCCGACTGGTCTGCGGCCGTCAATCATGCGGATTTCTGGCAACGCATGACCGACCCGAACTTTGTCAGCGACGAGGAGCTCTGGGCGCTCCGCTACAAATTGCGCCGCGAGCTCATCGAATTCGCCCGCCGCAAACTGCTCCAGCAAAACCAGCGCGTCACGCCCGGCGACTACATCCGCTTCGACCACCTGCTCAATCCCGACGCCCTCACCATCGGCTTCGCCCGCCGGTTTGCGACCTACAAGCGCGCCCCGCTGATTTTCCAGCAGTTCGACAACATCGTGAAGCTCGTCCGCGACAAGCAGCGGCCGGTGCAGTTCATTTTCGCCGGCAAGGCGCATCCGCGCGATGACGACGGCAAGCGCTTCATCCAGCAGATCATTCACCTGAGCAAGCACAGCGAACTGGCCGGCCACGTGGTCTTCCTGGAAAACTACGACATCCACGTCGCGCGCCAGATGGTTTCCGGCTGCGACATCTGGCTGAACAATCCGCGCCGTCCGCTCGAAGCCTCCGGCACCAGCGGCATGAAAGCGAGCTGCCACGGCTGCATGGGATTCAGCATCCTGGACGGCTGGTGGCGCGAAGGCTACGACGGCACGAACGGCTTCGCCATCGGCCCGGATTCGCACCCGGACAACATCGAGGAGCAGGACCGCGTGGACAGCGCCAATCTATATAAGACGCTCACCGAACAGGTTGTGCCCGAATTCTACAACCGCGACGTCAACGCCATCCCGCGCGCCTGGCTCAAGCGGATGCGCCACTCCATGGCCACGCTGGTCCCCCAGTTCACCACCGACCGCATGGTCAAGGAATACACCGGCAAGTATTACGACCCGAAATAGCCGGCGGGCAATTCCTCCCTGCCCCTCGGCCATCGGCTGGGAGAGGCTACATGTCCGCGTATAAATAACACGACATACGAGGTTTAAAAAAACGGCACCAACAGGCCTTGGATTTTTTCCGGGTGGCGCTGCATGTCGGTGAAGGTTGTGAACAGCGATTGGCATAG
>Ga0182024_10004702_pt1 | contig 31143 bp, 33 predicted proteins | sample P32metaG_FD_120480 | JGI IMG/M metagenome (GOLD analysis project Ga0182024, IMG submission 120480) | Permafrost microbial communities from Stordalen Mire, Sweden - P3-2 metaG (Illumina Assembly) | ecosystem: Environmental > Terrestrial > Soil > Wetlands > Permafrost | place: Sweden: Stordalen... | reverse complement strand
TCCGGTGCCAAAGCTTTCCCGGAAGGAGCTCCCAACTCAAATCGGTAGTTCCGTTCACCGCGTTGATCACGAATGAGCCACCTCGAGACCCTCGAATGCTAAATCTCGGACAGACTCCTAGTACCGGAGACCGAAGTCCATTGTTTCTAAACTTTGGTAGCGATACCGGGATTCGCAGAAGGCAATCCAAGAAAAGCCAATAAAAGCTGCCGAAACCTACTGTTTGCTGCCACTTGCCTGTGAAACTCGGTTGTCAATCTCAGACAACTTTAGACCATGTTAGACTAGTTGAGTCAAGGGAAAATGGCAACACTGGATACAGTTCCCAACGAAATTTCTCCCACCTGAAAAGTTGGAAACTACCGTGAAGTCCGTCGGGCTTGCCGACTTGAAAGAATGTCGTGGATGGGAAGGTGACCTCCTACGGCGGGCGAGACGAGGGCGTTTGACTTCGACTTTGTGAGACCGAAGACAACCAACAGATTTCAGCTACGCGCCCCCAATTAGGGGTGACTGCGATGGCTGAAACAACTATCCTTTGGCACTACACATTTCTTCCGCACCTAAAAAGTATTCTCCGAGACGGATTTATTAAACCCGCGACGGCGCTTGTGGAACCGCCCGAGCGTCCAATTGTGTGGTTCAGTAAGAATCAGTTCTGGGAGCGAACCGTGACGAAGACCATGAAGTTCTCTGATGGGCGCTGGATAGAACTGGATTTCAAGGGGATGGTAAAGCATGGCGTATTCCCGGTTCGGATTGGCGTCCTACCTGAAACCGCACCCTACGATTGGCTAGCCCTGCGAACAATCAGCCACATGAAACCCGAGATGGAGGATGGTCTGGTTCGCGTCGCCCATCAAGTGGGGGCCGACGCTCAATATTGGTTCGGCACATTCACCCCTGTCCCAATGGAAGGGTGGGTGGACCTGCAAGTTTACAAAAATGATGCTTGGACGACACCGCCGTGCTTCGTCGGGGCCTTTGGATGATACGGGAATTAGACGTTGGATGCTCAATGCAGTAACTCCGAAGCGCCACTTGCGGCAAGTGGACTTCGTATTCGACGGGAACAAAATTCGAGGGCTAGAGCAGAACCCTGACACGAAATCCCGTTGGGCGCAGATGGCGCGTGCTGGCAAAAAAGTGATGCAGTTCCTCAGCGAGGGTCGCTACGTGGCGAACGTGGTTGACGGGGAGGTGAACGTGTATGACAGGCGAGCAGAACACGGCACTACCTGATTCCCTCATTGTCGTCATCTCGCGGGACGACATCGAGACAGGGGACATCACCGCCCCACTAAATATCTTAACCCGTTTGCTGGAGCGTGATGCCGCTGTCCGCTTCCGCGAGGGCGTCGAGATTGGTGTCCATGGCTATGATTCCGATGCCAGAGAACTTTACGAGATACCCGAAGTACGGAATTTTATCTACAAGCTTGATATTGAGTTCCCTTATTGGTGCTACTTTCTTAGCACGAAAGCAACGGGGCTAGCATGGGTAGTCTATTGCTTCTGTCCCCCGAACCTAACTCCAGTAGCCAAGGCTGAGATTTGGCCCAAGCGGATTGGCGGTTACCTTGAACGACGCGGTTTCCCGGCACTGAACCGCATGTGCGAAATCACAGGCGTTTCTGAGGATGAGATTCAGAAGATGTCAGAGCGCATTCTCCAGTACTTTTTCACTAGCCCTGAGACCCCGAGCGGGAACAAAACGTCGCCAACCTAAACTAAAAATGCTTCTTTGACTTCTTCCCAAGAAGTTTCCTCTATCCACTTCCCCACTATCATCAGCTTCTTTTGTTGACGCCATTCGTCCCAATGGTTTGCTATTGCCCCGCGAGAACAGTTGAATAAGGTGTCCGAATTGGGATGTACAACAATCAATCGGTTTCCCGATTCCGAATTTATCCATTCAGAGAGTTTTGTGTTTATGCCCTTATCTCCAAATCTGTACCCGCAACAAACCATAAGATGGGTTTGTCGGAGACACTGATGAAAATGACAGTGGAGGTCAGCGAAAATTCCCGTCGTATATTCGATAATTTTATTGAAGGTGCCCACCAGCAATTCGGGGCGAGGGTCAGTTTGACCGGAATCAGGTTCGAGCGTGATTCCGATATTCCTGTTCGAGCGAAAATGGAACCAATCAACTGACCCATGAAGTTTGGAAAGGCGGACTCGATGAGGTCCCTGAAGGCGATTAGGCTGCCAAAAGCGAATTCCATCGACGGGGTCACAGAAGCCATCACAGAATGTCACCGAGTTGCTCCTCAAGGCTTGCTCAAGCACGGTGTCGTGATTAAGAGTCAAATATTCCAGTGAAACAACGTCCTTGTCATGTGCGATGTTTGTCAGCCAGTTCAGATATTTGAGGTCGGCTGACTTTGCGGAGAGCATTCCCCAAACCACATCGCGGATGTAGTTCTCCGTCTCGCTAAAGAGACGCTGTCGGTCCTCCTTCGTACCCATCAAATGACGAAGTCCTTCATTTTGCGCGAGGTTGACTATCATTGGCACCACTGCCGGGTTGTCGAATTCACCTGATTCGGTATCGCGGAGTTGGGCTGCAACGTAGCAGCAATTTTCATAGTTTGAAGGATGAGAGCGCCTGTCAATGTAGTACGCATCAATCTCAGAAAACAGAGCTTCCGTAAGACGAACGACGTGTTCATTTCGCTCATCCGGTAGCAATTTAGTGGACAAGCGATACACGCCATCGGTATGGCGCATGACTCCTTCACCCGACCGCACTCTTGCTGTGATGTCGTCTGTGGTCGGCATCCCCGCTCGTTGCGATGCGCCCGAACCAAGCAACACAGTTAACCGCATATGAGGTGCTTGCCTCCCCCGTTGACACGGCGGTATTACGACTCGATGCTGAACCTGTGCCATCAATAGAATCAAGCTCGAAATATCCTGATTGGCAGAGTGCCGCTCCGACCCTAAGGCAATTTATTTGGGCACGGAGTGAGGCAGCAAAATTGTAGAATCCCATCATCATGCCCTCACTCTTCATCGGCACCTCCGCCTTCACCGCTGCCGGGTGGGAAGGCACGTTCTACCCCGAGGGCACCAAGCCCGCTGATTTTCTCCGATGCTACGCGCAGCACTTTAATTCGGTCGAGGTTGATAGCACCTTCTACCGCACGCCCACGAAAACCACTGTGCAGGGTTGGGCAAGCAAGACTCCCGCTGGCTTTGTCTTCGCCGCGAAAGTTCCGCAGGTCATCACCCACGAAAAAGTGCTCGTCGATTGCGACGCGGAGTTCAAGCAGTTCATGGAAGTGATGGACCAGTTAGGAGAAAAACTCGGGCCGCTGGTGTTCCAGTTCGGCTACTTCAACAGGACCGTTTTTCGGGGGGTGAACGACTTCCTCGCCCGGCTCCGACCGTTCCTGATGAAATTGCCGAAAGACCATAAGTTCGCGGTCGAAATCCGCAACAAGAACTGGCTCGTGCCTCAGTTCGTCGAGACCCTGCGCGAGCATGGCGTTGCTCTTGCACTGATTGACCAATCGTGGATGCCCCGGCCCGCGCAATGGTTCGAGAAGTTGGACCCCATCACCGCTGAATTCACTTACGTCCGCTGGCTCGGCGACCGGAAAGGAATCGAGGAAAGGACCAAGGTTTGGAACGAGGTGATCGTAGACCGCAGCCATGAATTGTCGGAGTGGGCGGAAATCCTCGGGAAGGTCCACAAGCGGAAAATCCAAATCTACGCTTATGCCAACAATCACTACGCGGGGTATGGCCCTGCAACCGTGGAGATGTTCCGAAGTCTCTGGCAAGGGAATATAAAAGAGGAAGCGAAGAGCGGCAAGACTGGGACGCTGTTTCCGATGTGACCGCGCTCCGATAGGTGGTCGAGCATTTATGTTTTACATCGAGGTGCACTCAAATGCCTGCGTCTGTTCAGGTGCGGGTTCGTCAACTTAAGGATATCTTCGGAAGCGCGTCGGGAAGCAATTTCCAGCCAATCATTGCGAGGCTTTCGGCGCTGTATGAAGACCTCCGAATAGAGCTTTTTGGTATCCGCGAGGAATCCCTTTCGCAGCTTGACCAACTTGACGTGAAGTACCGCCGCATGTATTTCCTTCGTAAATCTATTGGAACTCTTTGGGAATTCGCCGAGGCCGTCCGGCATCTTGAAAATTGCTCTGAGTTCAGATTGATAGCCTCGGAGTTCACTCCAGAAATAGCTAGGCGTTGGGAAAGGGCATCGGCATTCTTCAAGCGGAACGAACGCACTTTGAAGTTGGTCAGGAACGACATCGGTGGTCACTTCGGATTGGAAGCCGCTAGGTTCGCTTAACTGCACCTTGATATAGACGCAGTGAATGGAATTGAAATAACTGAGCCTTTCTCGGGACGAGGTCGAGTTTTCTTACGATTCTCGGGTGAAGTCGTAGCCACGGCGATGCTACGTCATGCATGGGGTAAAAACCGCGACCATAAAATTAAGAGGCTGGTGAGGCTTGCCCGCATCGGTTATCAGCACGCGACACGGTGTGTGCATTGCATCGTTTTTTGTCATCTTTGGGAAAAGTTCGGAAGGTAGCTTCGCCGCCGAAGGCAGTCCTCAAGTGTACGTCACTCGACGAGGTCCGCTTCCGAACAATCAAGCAGCCGAACAACAGTGTTATGGTCGCCCGCCATCCGTGCGGCTGTGCTGCCCCCGCAGGCTAAATCCCGATATTCCTCCACACCCTTGCGCCGCAGTCGCCGATAGGCTCCGATTCCACGCATAGATGCAGGCATTAAGATGAGAACGCGACGAGCGTCACCGGGCGGGTCCCTGAACCAGCCGTTCGGGATTGGGAACACTTCGTCGAACGCAGTCAGAGCGACCGGAATTTCGTCCACCGGCACACCCGTTTCTCTCTCAAGTTGGGCGTACTCCTCGTCAAGTCGGTCCTTCAAAAGGAACCCTCCCCAATTCCATAGGAAGATTTGCCAGAAGACGGGGAACAATCTAAAGCTCTTCGAACCGCTCAGCTTTTGGACGCCGGATTCCATCGCCTTGGTGAGTTGCGCTGGAGCACTCATGAAGAGTTTGTTCCCCATCTTGATGACGCCGCGTCTTCTCTCTTCAATTGCACCTCGCTCGCGTGCTGCCCAATACTCAACGAGCGCCTTCATGATGTAGAGGCGAGCGCGGTGCTCCACATACAGGCAAGCCTGAATGGGAAAGAACTCTCCCCAAAAGTAGGCTCGTTTGAATGTGCGTGTCTCGGGTGGATTAGCGAACTCGACGTTTCCGGTTTCACGCTCGTAAGCCGCGCTCCGACCTAACTGCTGATGTCCAAAGTGGGCTGAAAGCAGCTTTTCGATGCGGTCTCTCATGTCCGGGATGAAAAACACGGCGTCGTTTACAAGGTGAAGATATTCCTTCGCAGCTTTCGCGCTCTCCCGGCAGACGTTTGAGGCAATTGCCACGCTTAAAGACTTGCCAAGCCGTCTTCGCGCCCAAAAAGAGTATCTCCAAAGATGGGGCAATCCTTCCCACGTGGGTTCAGGCAGTCCAAAGCTCTTGAAGTGTGCCTCGGCGTCCTCGGGTCTTGGTAAATGAAGGAAATTGATACCCGTCTGTTTCTGAATGTGCGCGAGGCTCGCAGGTTCTACACGCCCACAAGGTTCCTTGTGGATAAATTGACCGGGTCCCATTTCAAGGTAGCGCGTCCAACCGTAGAATTTGAAGACATCTCCAAGCCCCCAAACTCCTGACTTTATCTCAACTGGATGCCGCTCCTCAGGGTCCTTGCGGTAATCGGTCCAGACTACGTCGAGTTCCAGAATTTCGTCCGGCTCGCGCTCTTTGATGCAGGTCTCAACGTAGCAACTCCTGCTTGCGAAGTGGGCTGATACGAAGTCTTCAAGCTCCCAACCTTTTGGGTCGTTCGATAGTTCAGCCATTTCTAAGCTCCGTGACGAACTCTAGCTCAATCGGAATGCCGCGCTCAAGTTGGAGAAGCTGTTGGAGTAACTAAAGGTGTTCTCGCAACCCATCAGTTTTCAGAATGTGGTTCAATTAAGATTACAATTTCTTGTCGAGAAAGTAATCGGATGCCACGAATAGAAGAGACTCTTAATCGCCTCGCAAAAGCGTTCACGGTCAGAGACATAATGACCCCGAATGCAGCCTTGGTCTGCGCGGCGAATGATATTCAGGCGGGCACGGTTTCGGACGATTATCCCGATTTTGACGTTATCCCCATTCAACAGGACGGAACACCCACCGGCTACTTCGAGCGCAAGTCTCGGAGAACGAAGAAGATTTCGCCAACCGATCTCATCGCCGATGGGACGAGTCTCCTCGACCTTGTCGAGATTCTCGAAGAGCGTCAGTTTTCTTTTGTCCTGAGTGGCCACAAGATAGAAGGATACGTCCATTTTTCAGATTTGAATCATCAGTTGGTAAAACTGGCATTTCACGTAATTCTGGAGGCTCTTGAGAGGGTGGCTCTGAATTCGATACAGAGCAGAAGCGACCGTGAATCCTTAAAAAGAGACCTAGACCCGGTCCGGTTCAAGCAGATTGAAGGGGCATATAAACGCGCCGGGCGAGCTGCCCGCAATCTTGTTAGTTACCTGAATCTCTCAGACATACTGCGATTAGCCGCCATGACGGGTCCGATATCAGTTGAGGACCGTCACATCAAAGCCATGAAAAAAGTTCGGGATGGTGCGGCTCACGGCTCGGAGAACTTGGTATCCAGCTACGACGATGTGACACGGTTGGCGGATGTTAAGCGAGAGTGCCTGCGCGTATTGGGCACTTCGTGGTAACCTGCGAGGCACCGCGTCGCAAATTTCATATCAGTTCCCAAGCCCGTCCCGTCTCAGTGCCGTTCTTTCCTCAACGTCTCACCTTTAGCCAAGATTCTCTATCTCCAATTTATAGTACTTTCCAAGGGTTGGCGTTCATGCGAGTAAGAAGTCCTTGAGGCATGTCCCTCTTGACATACGTACCACGGTGTTATACACTGTGGTACGTGAGAAAGAAACTCACCGCCATACGGCTCAAGCCTGAGCAGGTTGAGAAGCTGGCAAAACTTTCGGCTCGACAAGATGTTCCTGTCTCGTGGTTGATTCGCAAGGCGATAGACGAGTTTTTGAAACGACAGAAGTAAGCGGGACGCCCCGGCGCTTCTAACGCCGAGACGCCCCTGACCGCGCAACCTTTATGGAGGCTGCCATGGCTGCTCGCAAGTTATCACTGTCGCTATTCTCCGCAAAGGCTGGAATCACGCAGCCCGACCGCTCGACGCAATACCTCCATTTTGTTGCGAGCATCCGTCAAGACAGAAATCAGTATGCCTTCGTTTGCGAAGCTCAGCCGCTCCCTACGCTGACGAGCTATGGACTCCCAAAGCGGTGCCCGTTTTGTAAGCAGGACAACCCAATCGGCAGCGAAAGCCGATGAGTAAAACCCTTCGCCAACGTATTTTTGAGGATACAGGTTACGACATGTTATCCCCCATCTCGATTGCCCGTGACCGCAAGCTCCGGGCACTCTACGAAGCCATTATTGCAGCGAAGGGCACGCCCGAAGAAGCAGCATCCCGTGAAGCGTTCGTCAAATTTGTCCGCGAGGAATACCCATGAGTCCCAAAATGACTATCTCTCGATGACGCACGTGTTCATCTCGAACGACAAGAGCCAGTGACAACGGAGGAATATGAAAAAAGCAGCCATCTACGCGAGGGTCAGCACCCCTGACCAGCATATCGAATCTCAATTGTACGACCTGCGAAAGCTGGCGGCAGAGAGAGGCTTTCAGGTTGTACGGGAATACTGCGACCGGGGAATCTCTAGTTCCAAAACACGCCGCGAGGGGCTAGAAGCTATGCGGGCTGATGCGTGTCGGGGCGAATTCACGATTCTGTTAGTGGCCGCATTCGATAGATTGGCTCGGAATACGAAGGGGTTCCTGCAACTTATCGACGAACTTGACAGCTTCGGAACCGTACTAATTTCCGCACGTGAAGCAATCGACACCAGCGGTCCAATGGGTCGGATGTTCATCACGATTGTCGGCTCGATTGCCGAACTTGAACGGTCGCTGATTGTCGAGCGCATCAAGGCCGGGATGCGGAGGGCGCGAATGGAAGGTCAAAGGCTTGGGCGTGCTCCGCTGGACATCGACCATGCTGCGCTTGTCCATGACCGTCTGGCCGGAATGTCGCTGACCAACGTTGCGAAGAAGTACGGCGTCAGCCGCGCCAGTGTCGTCCGATTCGTTCGAGAAGCACAGCAGCGTCAGGCGGTCGCGGCGTGAGGAATCGGCGGCTGCGAAGTTTTCCCCGTTTGGGGGCGCAGCCGCCAAGTCATTGAAAAATGGTGCTAGTCCAAAAGGCGTGTTGCCGCAAGGGTCGTAAGTCGTGACGTTGTAGTGCCGATGTTCGAGGCATCTGCTGGTTCGGAGACTACAGTCTGTGAACCATACGGGGTGCATAGCTAAAGTTGGAAGCTATACGCCCCGTTTCCTGAGATAAGCTGCCGTAGTTTAGCTGATGGCACCAATCTCCAAGTGTTGAAGCTCTTTTGTGGGAGGCGACGATGCGACTCACCGCTTCGGATTTCATGACGTACTGGCGACCGTCTGCCTGCGAGCTTCGCATCTTCTTGCACGAAAAGGGCGAACCCGGAGCGGAACCCGGCGCTTTCGATGAAGTCAAGCGACGGCTCGGGATTCGCCACGAGCAGGAGCACTTGGAAACGCTTGGTCCGTATCTGGACTTGAGCAATGTGTTGATTGACGAGCGCGTTGCGAAAACACTGGAAGCCATCGCCAACAAGGTTCCAGTCATCTATCAGCCCGCCTTCGTTGTCCGTCACAGGATTGCAGGTACCGACATTGAAATTGTCGGCGCACCCGATTTCCTCATCCTCGATGGCGACGGGTACGTGATTCGGGATTGCAAAATGTCCCGCCACATCGAGGCAGAGATTCACCCCGAAATCGTTGTTCAAGTCCAACTATACGGATGGCTCTTCGAACGCAGCACTGGCACCCCTGCTAAGCAATTACAGGTCTACAACGGAATGAAAGAAGTTGTGCGCGTCGAGGATGACAGCGGAGAGTGGGCCCTCGCGGTATTGGAAAACATCCTACGCCTCAAGCAACTCGACGACGAGCCTTACGAACCCGTGGGATGGAGCAAATGCGGGGGCTGCGGCTTCAACGCGAGATGCATGGAAAAAGCGGAGGCGGATCACAGCGTCGCCCTTGTTCCTGACGTTGACCAGAACCTTGCTCGCACGCTCCGTGGGATCGGCGTCACAACGCGCAAGGAACTCTTGGCCAAGTTCGACACTGTCAGCCTCAGCGAACTCAAACGTCCGCACGGGCAAAGTCAGCGGCGAGTTGGCAAGACGGCTGAGCGCATCATCCAGTTCGCACAGTCTATGGAGACGCAGCAGGAGCAGATTCTCTCCGCCCCCGCAATCCCGCTCTTCCCCAATTACGTCATGTTTGACCTCGAAGGGATGCCACCGTATCTCGACGAAATCGAGAACATCTACCTTTGGGGCATGCGGGTCTACGGGGAGAATCCGAGCGAGTTCGCGCCAGCAGTTGCCGGGTTCGGACCAGACGGGGACCGGGACTGCTGGTTGACGTTCTTGGAGAATGCCAAGAAAGTGTTCGACGATTGCGGCGACATCCCGTTCGTTCATTGGGCGTCATACGAAAAGAGCAAATTGAATCTCTACATTGACCGATATGGGGACGCTGACGGCATCGCAGACAGGGTGAAGGCTAATTTGCTCGACCTCTTCACGGTTGCGAAGGAATCTATCATTTTACCCGTCCCAAGTTTCAGCTTGAAGGTCATCGAGAAATATATCGGATTCAATCGCACACAAAGCGAGTTCGGCGGACAGTGGGCGATGGCGACGTTCATCGAGGCGACGGAAACCAGTGACGAGGTGAAGCGGAAGGAACTGATGGACGAAATCCTGAAATACAATGAAGAAGACCTTGCAGCTACTTGGGCGGTGTTCGAGTGGCTGAGGGCGAAGACTCCGGCCGCGAGTCCGATTCAGGAATAGCGGAAAGTAAGAAGCCCACCCAACGTCTCATTTCTTGTTCAGGAGACCAGCAAGCTCTTCGCTCTATTGATAGCTCGATCGAATGCTTGATCCAGCTTGGTATTTACACCTCGGCAACCGGCGACTACGTGTTCGCTCCATTCCAAATAATCGCGTCGACGTTGTAGCGGCCAATCTACTGGTGGAGAGTCTGTGATGTCGCGAATATTACAGATCTTGTCTGCGATTTTTAGCTGTTTCGCTCGAATCGAGGAATCCCGGGCGTGTTCGATCTGAAGCCGCTTCCGCTCCGTTTTCTCCAAGGACTTGTCATCCGTCAACTCGCGTACCAGACCGGCCACCTCAGAGCCGAAATGTTCCTCTAGCTCCACAAATGTGGTTTGCGTGTCCTCAACTGTATCGTGTAGAGCCGCGGCGATAAGCGTTACCTCATCAGATACATCACCCTCGGCCGCCAGAACTGTGGCGACAGCTATCGGATGATTGATATATGGGGATGCTTCAGCGTCATTGCGACGTTGGTGCCGATGCTTGTCGGCGGCAAATGTGATTGCCTTTAGAAGTTGCGTGGGCTTCAACTGCGAGGAACCTCCCTCACGCACGCCTTTGTTCGCATCCAGTTGCTTTGCGATTCGGGGTATCTCTCGCCCACGTAATGATCCTTGAATTTCGATTCCACGACTTTCTGCCCTTCGTAGCTTAAGTACTTTTTGATTGTGTCTGAAGCCAAAGAAACAACTCTTGAGCCGCTGTTCCTAGATCTCCAGAGGGCCGTTTCTTCATCAGGACAGATGGAGCATTGGCGGTCCTACTGTCAGCTTGCCTTGTGTAGTCGGTTGGAGAAATTCGGACCTGTATAGGAAACCTTCCTCTCCACGCTGAACGGTCAAAACAGTCAACGCCAGAAGCCGCTGAGTATGGCCCGCGTACCACGCCGGACTTGAAATTGAACAAATAAATATCGTCTCCTGATTTGATGGCCGCGGCCCATATAGCATTTAATTGGGTAGTCCCCACCATAAGATTTGCTAGACACTCCGACTCGGTTTCTTGGTCACATAGAAACATAAAAGCATTCTTAGAGGGCATGTCGATTTCTTCGGCACTTCATACCTCTTCCTCCAAAACCTGCCCGTGCTCTTTCAACCAAGCCTTTGCCTTTTCCATCGTGGGAGTATTTGCCCGGACAATGCCCCAAAAACGGGGCGTGTGATTGGCTTCGATGAGGTGAGCGAGTTCGTGGACGATCACGTAGTCTATTACGAACATCGGGGCCTTAATAAGACGCCAGTTGAAATTGACGTTGTCATTCACAGTGCATGAGCCCCAGCGGTAACGATTATCAACAATTGTGGCCTTTGTGAACTTTACACCAAGTTCACGTGCGTGTAGTTCTACGCGGGCGAGAATCTTTTCTTTGGCTCTCGCGATATACCAATCGCGCAGCACTTCTCGACGCTTGGCCTGATGCGCGGCAGGCACCACAAAGACGCGAGAGAACTCAATCTCACCACTTGCTGTCTCGCTAATTTCAATTCGGTAGTCCCTTCCGAGGTAGGGGACCGATTCTCCGTTCACGACTTCCTTGCCGGGCGCGTGGGGCCTGACCTGATATTTTTGCGGGTGGCGGAGTTTCGCTAATAACCACTGGCGCTTGGCATCCACGAGCTGACGTACCAATTCTTCAGGCGTTTTCTCTGGGGCGTGAACGATGATCGCCCGGTCGCGTTCGACCGTGATGGTCATTTTCTTCCGTTTTGGCGAACGTACAATTTTGTAGTTGAGTTTCATCATGGGGCATAGAGGATTGTGTCGTTATTCTTTTCAGCGATTTCCATGACACGGCTGATTATTTGTGCGCGGTTCTTAACGAGTCCCGGCAGCTTGGAAAACTCCGGCTGAAGCAGCATCTTTTGAATGTCTGCCCTGAGCTTGTTACGGGCAGGAATGCTTTCCCAGAAACCTGTCAATTTGAGTTCACGCTCTACTTCGCCAAAGAGTTGCTGCGTTAGAGACACCAACGAAGAAATGGCGTCCTCATCCAGTTCTGTGTCGCCAAAAACCTCTCTCTTAAGCATTCGGAAAAGAGGCATTTGCTTCTTGCGGTGCAGTCCATAAGTTGGCTCTTTGGCAGTGCTGATGATGCGCTGACGAAGTTTCTCAAGCTCCTCGTAAATCTTATTCCAGTTGTTCTGGAAGTCTTCGAAAATCTTCTTCAGTGCCTCAGCAAAGGAAGCTTGGAGGTCAGGATCATCATCGAGCTCAACATCGAGGTGGTGTCGAACGGCGTGTTCGATCTCGGTGGCCTTGGTCTTTGTCCGGTTTCGACTATTGACCTCCTTTTGAAAGTCCTCGTCGAGAATTGAAATGGGCTCCACCTTCACCGCGATGCCTCGTGATTCAAGGAATGCGTCGGTGATGCTTCGCAGCTTCGGTGGAATTCCTTTCATGCTCAAGCGTTCGTCGCGGAAGTGTTTTTCGGCGAGAACATTTATCTCCATGAGCCTCTCGTAGTTGCTCATGAAGTCGAGCGCCTCCTTGGATGGAAAGACGAGGTTTAGACATTTCGTGAACTTCTTGAAGAGACTTATAAAGTCAAATCGCAGGTCTTCGTCATAGAACAAATCGAAAAAGGCGTCGTGATCAGTGAGGTCTGTGAGACCATGCGCTTTAAGGAAATCTATGATCGCGGCATGACTCGCTTGGAGTTCACGCAATTCCTCCTCGGGGAAGCTCAGCACATCTAGCACTTCGTTCTGTTCCCGCTCGTCGTAGTTATCGAGGGCTTTCTTCAGGTGGTGGCCCACACCGACGTAATCCACGACAAATCCCTTATCCTTTGCAGCTCCGCTTACCCGGTTCACGCGGGCAATTGCTTGCAGAAGACTATGCGCAACGATAATTTTGTCGAGATACATCACTTGCTCTACCGGGGCATCAAATCCAGTGAGCAGCATGTTATTCACAATCACGATTCCCATATCGCCCGAGATGCCTTCATCCTCGGCATCGAAAGGCAACTTGAAACTCTTGATGCTGGTTTTATGTTTCGAACTGTCCGTGTAAGGCTTCAGATGAAGCTCATCATTATGACTGCCTGAAATGATCACGTCGGTCTTCAGTCTTCTCAGACACTCTAGGTTTAGCTTTTCCGGGTTCACCCTCTCAAGGCCAGCAAGAGCCTCGACGATGGCTGAGTCAATGTGCTTTTTATAGCGGACGGCGGCCTCACGGGAAGTAGCGACGATTTGTGCCTTGTACCCATTTGGAAAGACATGGGTCAGGTAGTGCGTCACCATGTCTTTGGCCTTAGCCTCGATGGTCAGTTCGGCTTCGAGATAAGCGTCACGTGATCCGTAGGCGAGAATCTCCATCCGCTGCTGGAGGTTGTAGTCGCTGAATACATCTTCAAAAGCGGTGTCCATGGCCGCCTTGTCGGTTACTTCCGCATTATGGGTGCGGCCTTCGTAAACGATCTCCAGCGTCACGCCGTCCTCTATAGACTGGCGCATGGTGTATTTATCGATGTAATCCCCAAAGACGCGCTCTGTCTTGTCGATGGGTGTGCCGGTGTACGCAATACGGGCGGAGTTTGGGATTCCTTTATCGAGGTTGGCTCCTAACATCGAGTATTGCGAGCGATGCGCTTCGTCTGTCATTACGAGGATGTACGGGCTCGCGTTTAGCTCCGGAAAGGTTTCCTTCAGGTCCACCTCGCGGAACTTGTGGATCATCGCCATTACGAGATCGGAGGAATCGGAGGCCAGCAGTTCCTTCAACGCCTTGATGCTATCGGCGACTTTCACAGTGAACTCGATGCTCTGACTGGTCTCCGAGAGCTGGTCTTCCAGTTGGGTGCGGTCGGTAACGAAGACCACTTTCCATTTCGAGAGCGATGGATGCCTATACATCTCTCGAACCATGAACATCATGGTCAGGGATTTTCCTGAGCCTTGCGTGTGCCAGATGATGCCGCTACGCTCATGCGGAGTTTTCCCTTCCAGTAGTCGCTTCACTGCCAACTTCACGGCGCGGAATTGCTGGTAGCGCCCCACGATTTTGATGACCTCACCTTTTTCACTGGTGGAGAACAGGGTGAAGGTGCGGATGATGTCGAGCAGGTTGTCGCGATCCAGCATTCCGGCCACCAGACGTTGCTGGTCATTGGGGCTGCTCTCGCCGTGCTCAAGATCATTCAGCGAACGCGGAAACGGGTCAGCCCAGCGGTAAAAGAGTTTTTCGTTGTGGGTGGTGATGGTCCCGAACTTCGCCTCTTGGCGGCATGTGGTGATGACGAACTGATTGTAGTAGAAAAGGGATGCACTGCCTTCACCCTTGGCTCCCCGTTGTTCGCTGTATCGAAGTATCTGGTCAATGGCTTCGGGGATAGGCTCCTTCACTTTCGGCGACTTGCACTCGATCACAACGACCGGCAGCCCGTTCAGGAACAGTGCTATATCCGGGACAATGTGATGCTCTGTGCCAAGGATGCGCACCTTGAACTGGCAGACGGCGATGAAGCGGTTGTTGTCCCGATGTTTGAAGTCAATGAAATGCACCGTTGGGCTTTTCTCGCCCGTCTTGCGGTTCTCACTCACGCTGGTGTTTTCTAGGAGGAGATTGAAGACATGGCGGTTGTTTTGGATCAGAGCGGTGCTGGGGAAGCTGGCGGTGAGTTGTTTGAGTACTTCTTCCACCTGATCGTCTTGCAGCCACGTGTTGATGACCTTCAACTGCTCGCGCAGCACCGGCAGCATTACCACCCCGGTGAAACTTTCGCGCCCGGTGTCGCTGGGGCGTTGAGGTTTGTCGGTAAGGTCAATGATCTCCCAATTCAAGCCGTCCAATTGATCCAACAGAGGCTTCTCGACGTGGTTGCGCTCGTCGAGCTTGATCTCCTTGGCGGTTTTGTCGGAATAGTCTCTCATCGCTCAACTGTTTGGTCGGAGATGCCATAGTGTCGGAGGATTCTTTTGAGCACAGTTCGGTGGTTTGCTTCCAGTTCTATCGGAGTCCAGTTCTCTTGTTGCAGTACCCTCAGCGAATTGGGACAAGTGTCGATTGACTTCGCAAAGTAATTCGATTTCTTTAGCTTATAATCTAAGCGCCCTTGAGATGAGTTTTTGGCTCGCGAGATAAGGACAAGATTCCCCAGCCTGTCAGTCAGGCTCTTCCTCTGCTCATCCGAAAAATCACGTTTCCATTGGCTGGTGTCCTCTGGGGTTTGCGGGAGAACATGCTCGACAGATAGCGTCTCGAACACCATGCGGTGTGCGGGGTCGCTGTAGAAGTAATCGAGCTTGAGCAACAGGTAGCGTGTGAACCTGCGACCATAAACCGCACCATCCAAGGCCCGATGGAAACCGTCAGAATCAATTGCAAAACAATCATTGGCAAGAAGTACGTCGGGGTCGCCGCCTTCCTCAACAGCTTTGATAACCGTATTCATATTTTCAATGCGCTCGGTCGGAGTGCGTTGGACGATCCAGTCCGCTGAAAACTTATTGTCGAGATTTGTGAGAAATTCAAACAGGCGGACATGGCCAAACTTATCGAAATAACGGAGCAGCGGTGGTACCCAATCAGTGGCAGGCAGGCCTGTTAGCATTACCTTGACGAGGTTGTCGAACCTAAAGCTCCCACCGGTTTGGTCGTAGTTCCCGCCTCCGATAATCGCATTGTAATTCTTCAGGTGACGCTCCACGAATTGGAACGTATCCTTACCCTTCTTGAGGAGGGCTGGCTTCTTCTCCCCGGTGGACTTTTCCTTCTCCTTCGGATCGTAGATCTTGTCCTCAAACTCTTGTAGCAACCCTAACCTCGCCTTGTCTTTGACAAGAATGGTTCGCAGATAAGTGAGAAAGCGGTCAAAATTCTCGCCGAGTTCACTTTCCGCCTCCTCCCACAGTTTGGCGTAGCGCGTCTTGTCAGCTTCTCTCTCCAATGCACCCAAGTTCAACGATTTCAGGATGTCACTATTTCGCAGGGGTACACCCCGGTCGTTGAGAATAGTGAAAAGGCGGAAGGCGTCTTCCAGATCCTGTGTAGCCACATAGATTAGAAGCACCTTGTTTAGCAGGAATTTTAGCAAGCCTTCAGGGGACACCATATTTTCGGGGTCTTCAAAAAAGTGGTGAATCTCCAGAATTGCCTTGGACATATTTTGAACCGAAATGTCCCCGTTCTGATTAGCAAGTTCTTCGAGATCCTTTGCCCTCTTTGTCCCTCCATCGGTTTTGACGAATTTATCTACGAAATCCTGCACCTCTTCTCGAATCGCAAAAACAAGACGATTCCGCTCCGGGATATTTCGATATTGGCTACCTTGTTGGTAAATTGAATTTTGGCAGTCTTTCTTTGCTTCTTGATCCTTTGTCATGTCCCGCATGCAGGCAAACAGCATGAGCAGCGTGGTCATGCGCTGTTGGCCATCGAGCAGGTCGTTCTCATCAAACTCCTGCCCGCTTTGGGAGCCCGCTTTTTTGAATTGAAAAACAAAGGACCCAAGGAAATACTCGTGGTTCGGTTTGTCCTTGCTGGCGATGGTCAGGTCGTCGAGCAATTCATTCACTTCGTCACTCGACCAAATGTAGGGCCGCTGATATTCAGGGATGCGGAACCACATCGTTGAGAAAATATCCTTCACCAGAATCTTTTCGCTCTTAATTTCGTTTTCATTGGCCATAGGGGTTCTCATTTAGAAAGCATCTCCGGCTCAAGCAAGGGCGTGACGCGCTTCTTGCCGGTTAGCAGGTCTTGCATGAGAGCGGTTTTGAGGCTTATCAGCTTGTCTCGTTGTATCTCGTTTCGTCTCGTTACTGCATCACTCGAAAGTATCGCATTTACTATGGCCCTTTGTTCCTCGGTGCTCGACGGGACAGGAACGTTAAGCGATTCAAGCTCTGGCTGGGAAATAGTTGTCATTGTGACGTGTTTCGCACGGGACATCAGAAATAGACGGGCAATGTGCGACTGACAAAAGAGTGCCAAAAACTCAGGAACGATCTTGCTTTTATTGGGCCTTATTCTCATGACGTGACACTCGAATAGTGTCGGCTCATTTACTTGGCGAAGGATGTTGCAGTATGCAATACCTCCAAGTACTAACGAGCTTCTTGTGAAGAACAAGTCACCCTCACTTGCACCATAGTTCTTGAGGTCATTTTGTGAAGCCGCTATACGCTCCACCTTTTCAAGATCAGTGTCGATTCCAAACGGTTGGTAGATTTCTGAGACGTTGATAAGTTTATATCCCGAGCCAACAAGCTCGGGTTTTTTGAAGTAGCCATTTTGAGCACCTCCGTGCGCAACACTTCGCATTGGTGCAGTACTCCACTCCATGGGGATACGGCCCAATGGAGAATCTTTGAACGCATGGGTTTGTTCGGATCGCAGGTTGCCGTGTTCGTCGATGCCAAGTGTGAGGAGATCCTGCATCAGGCCAGTCTTGATGTGCTGCTGTTTGGCAATTAACGCCCCTGTCTGTTCAATCGCCCGGTCCACTGTCGAGAGTATCGCGGCGATTTCGGTTTGTTCACGCTTTGAGATTGGAAAGTTGATTGGCAACGTTTCAAGTCTTGCTCTCTGTATGCCTGTTGCTGTAGTCCCGGACGACTGCTGCCGCATGAGAGTTTGAAACAAATCTGATGTCAGATAGTGTTTCAAGTAATCGTTGCATAGCTCAGCATCATTTGCCCTTAGAAGGATGGCTCTCTGGCTGAGAATGTACCGCCTTTCATCAGGGATCTGAGCGACATTACCAAGCGGCGCTTCAGTCGTAAGAACGACATCTCCGATCTGGGCATCCCCTCTCGTCATCCACTTCCGATAGAGTGCATCCGAACCGAAATAGCACTCTTTGGAAAAGTTGATTCTCCCCATCTCGACATTGTTTGCTGACAGGGCAGGGATGTCACCACCTCCCCATTCCATGCCGAGCTTCTTGGGTGTTTTCCCTCTGAAGTCGAGGATAAGAGACAGCACTCCTGATAACTGTTTTGATGTCCATCCCTCGATGGCAGTCATCCCAAATACCCCAATCCACTCAGGAACCCATCCAGCGTCTTGAGAGTTCCGGTTCGTTCGGATTCCAGAGCACGGCTAGAGACGGCGTATTTGTCCCAGAGATTCTCTACCACGTGGATGAGCCGCCGCTTCTCGCCACTAAGGTAGCGGTTGAGTTCCTGATTCGCGAGGTCGTATAGCTTTTTCAGGATGAGCGTCTTGGCTTCGGACTCGGTGAGCTGGCCACCGATGCTGGCAACTAGAGAGTCAGTATTGGCCATCCTCGCCTGTAATGCCGCCTTGTCCATTAGCAGGGCACTGACCTTTTTCTTTTGCTCCTTGTCGCCTTCATCAAGAGTGGCGAGCCGGGTTTCCACCTGCCCCAGAAGTTGCAAGCTCTCGGCTTTAAAATCCTCGCCACCTAGGCGCTTGAGTTGGAGTTTGTGTTCCAACTCGTCGGTCAAGGTCTTGAGTTCGGATTTGCTCTCCTTGATTCGGTTCTCCAAGGCAGTGATTGCTTCTTCCTGCGTTTGCAGAGCCTTTAGTTCCTTCTCTGCCGATGCGCCCGTGCTGGCCTTGAGGTCGTCAATCAATTCTTTGAGGGCTTTCTTGATGACGGCGGCGGTGACGGTTTCGTCCTCCTCCGGTTCGTAGGCGGCGACTTCCTGCGCGGTCTCCACAGCTTCGGCCAGCTCGCTCTGATTCGCGCTGATCTTTACCTGCAGCGTCTCAATGGCATCGGCTTCAGTCTGAAAGAAGGCGGCGATGAGGTATTCATCGGGAATCAGGGTGTGATGCCAGCCGGTGGAGATGATGGTCTTGAGGTCGTAGCGGATTTGCTGCCACCAGTTCACGAAGATTCCGGCGCTCTGGAACTCGTCGAGAACACCGAGAGGAATGAGCTTGCTCTTAATAGTAGTGAGCAGCTCGTTGCGGACTTCTGGCATTTTCATGCCATCGCGTAGCTGGGCGAAGTCGTCGCGGGCCACACTCCACCATGCTTCCAGCACGTCGCGGTGAGCGGCGATTGCTTTTTGCAGCGCGGCGTTGGACTCCAGCGTGGTCTTGATGGCGGACTTGGCTCCGATGGTCGGGAGGAAGGCAAGGTAGCCGGGGCGTTCGGACTGGAACAGCACGTCGGCAACGACGCCGAACTTGGCGAAGTCGCTCTTTCTGGCCTTTACTTCTGCCTCCGGCACTCCGCCGATGAGGTGAGCCTGCACGTCTTCAGGCTCCGGGTCGGGGGTGTTGTCCACGTAGCGGCGGATGTTGAGGTTATAGTCGTGCTTCTCGACGATCTCCTTTTTGTCCAAGAGGCGACTGTATTTCGACAGCTCGCGCTTGTGGGTGAAAACATAGTTGATCTTCTCAATGTCTTCGGGACGAAGCTTGTTCTGGTTCTTACCTTCCGCGTATTCACGATCAGCATTAATGAAAAGGACCTTGTCTCGCAAAGCCTCTGGCTTGTTCTTGTTCATTACTAAGACGCACGCAGGGATACCCGTTCCGTAGAAGAGCCCGGGAGGCAAACTGATGATGGCCTCAATCACGTCGTCGCTGATGAAGAGTTCGCGGATAAGCTTTTCCTTGCCACCCCGGAAAAGCACGCCGTGGGGCATGATGGTGGCCATGTGCCCGTCAGACTTCAGGCTCGCCACCATGTGCTGGACGAACATGAGGTCAGCCTTTTTCCCTGTCTCGGGACACCATTCGCGGAAGCGGGACGGAAACTTCAACGTGGCGCGGCTGTAATTCTGTGAAAAGGGCGGGTTGGCGAGGACGCGGTCGAATTTGCGGATTTGGCCGTGGTCGAGAATCTGGGGGTCCTCCAGCGTATCCCCGTTCTCAATGGTGAAGCGGGTGATGTTGTGAAGGATCATGTTCATGATGCAGATTGACCAGACGGTGCCGTTCGAGTCCTGCCCATAGAGAGCGAGGTCGTTGGAATTCTCACCCTGCTCCTCCACATACTGGTGGCTCTGAATGAGAAAGCCGCCGGAGCCCACGGTGGGGTCGTAGATTTCATTGCCCGCACATGGCTTGACGATCTGGACCAGCAGACGGACAACTTCGCCGGGGGTATAGAACTCGCCGCCTTTTTTTCCGGCGCTGTCCGCGAAGAACTTGATGAGGTATTCGTAGGCTGCACCGAGGAGGTCGGGAAACTCGAAGTTATCGTTCACCAGCACGAATTGAGGTTGGTTGAAGTGGTCGAGGAGATCCTTCCACTTCTGGTCAGGAATCTTGGTCTTCCCTTTGACGGCGTTGAAATTGATGTTGTTTTTCAGGACCCCGACAAGAGCATCGTTCTCGTCTTCCACGGCAGCGATGGCCTTATTGAGCATGTTGCCGATGTCTTCCTTGAGATCCTTTAGCGCGGGAACCTCGTCGTCGTTTTCATCCTTCCATGACTCATGCCAACGAGCACGGACGGGGACGAAGAAGGTCTCCCCGTAGGAGGTCTTGTCTTCGAGCAGCTCTTTTAACAGAGCAGGCTTGTTAATGTGCGCGAAGTCCTTCTTGCGGAGTTGCTCGCGCTTGCGGTCAAACTCGTCAGACAGACGCTTGAGAAACAGCAGGCCGAAGATGAATTCTTTGAACTCAGAAGCATCCATCTTGCCACGCAGAATGTCGGCGGCTTTGAAAAGGAAGCTTTCGAGTTGGGAGAGAGTGATTTTTTCGCGGGTCATGGAATACTCGATAGGTGCATATAGCGTTGACGCCAAGAGCGAACGGGCCGAAGTTTGCCACGATATACCGTTAGTCCGTTATGATGTCCGGCGTTTCTGCGACGTGCGGCACTTCTGGAGCGACAGCCTGTGCTCCTGCGACGGCGGGGGATGCTTCTGCGGCGGCAGACGGTAGTTTCGTGGCTACTGCCTTTCTAGCGACGGCTCTCCGCTTCCTTTTTGCTGCTTTCCTGTCAGCCGATTTTAATTTCCGCGTCCGAATCGCTTTTTTCTTCGCCGCGCTTCGTTTTGTGGGCATGGGCATTCCTCTTTCGACGAGCAATATGTGGCATCGCTCTTATAACCGTTATTTAAGGGGCGTTCAAGTCGTGCTGCTGTGCCCGAGCATCCGAAGATTGTTGTAGGCGATGTTATATGTAGTTAGTATCTATCATAATTATGCGAATCGCACAGGTCACATTTTTCGATTTTCGTGGACTCAAGTCTGGGCAAATAACTTTGCCACTTCATGGCGTTCTGCTGGGTGGCAACAATGTCGGGAAAACTGGGGTCGTCGAATCAATAGCACTTGTCTTTGGCAGAGAGCGTGTTACCACTCAGCTTTCGGATTGGGACTTCTTCGGCGGACTACCGCAGCCTGACTCCCGATTCACTATCGTTTGTACCGTTACGGATTTCTCCACGAACAATCCAACTGACCACTCGAATTGGTTCAGCGGAGAGTCTTCAGCCCAGCCCGTTTGGTGGCACGAAGACAAGGGCGAATTGACATTCGAACCCGATTGTCCAGTTGGGGCGAGCCTTGCGGCTCAGGTTGCACTCTGCGGACGCTACGACGAAGAAAATTGCGAATTCGAGACAAAGCGATACTTCTATCACGGACCCGGAAATCCGTTCACCGACTCATGTGATGTTGTCCCATTTCGCCGCTTGGAAGAACTCGGTGTCTTCATTATTCCCGGAAACCGTCAGTGGGACCGTCTCATGAGTTTTGGTTCGTCAAGTTTTCTCAAGGCACTCCGGCAGAGCGATGCGATTCCCGGCGAGGAGATTGAGAAGCTCAAATTGGAATTGCGTAATTCGAAGTCGGGTGTTGAAAATTCGAGTGGTTTCAAGGCGGTGCTCACATCGGCTGAAGCGGAATTGCGGAGCTTTCTAATGTTGAAGACCGACAGCACGCTCGTCTATCGTACAACCTCGCTCGACACATTTGGCGTTCTCCAGAATTTGCTTCCTCATGTCAAAGATGCCCAAGGTGTTCTTCTACCCTTGAGCAGACAGGGTGCTGGAATGGTTTCGCTCCAATCATTCCTAGTCGTGCTTGCGATTGCACAAAAGCGGAAGAAGGCTGGAAAAAATTTCATTCTGGTCGCCGAAGAACCCGAATTACACTTACACCCATCTCTCCATAAGCGTCTCGCAAATCGCATTCGTGCTGTGAGTTCACAGTCCCTCATAACTACTCATTCGCCGCTCGTCGCTGCGGCCTATAAGCCCTCGGAATCCATCCTCATGCGAAACAAAGAGGGCAATCTCATAGCTGAGCCGCTGCGAAAAGAGGCAGTAAAAGACATCAAATCAAATGCTATCCGAAAGCTATATCTTCAAAAACGTGAGGCTTTCTACGAGGCCATTCTTGGGGGAGCAGTTTTAATTCCAGAAGGTGAGTTCGACTACGAATGGCTGCGGCTATTACAAAAAGTAGTCGAGAGTTCGGATGAAGGCTCGACAGGCTCGTTGCCACTTAGCGTGGTACCCACGCAAGACGGCGCAGTGGTCGATACATACTCGGAGGTTGCTCGTTTCAACAGCAGTCTCTTGCCAATCGTTGACGGCGACCCGGAGGGGAAAATCTATTTGAACAAACTTTGCGCCCTAACACCCCCTCCTAAAGATGTTGTGCGATTGGGCGACAACGCCGGAATCGAGTTGCTCGCTGCGTGGGTGCTTGAACCTTCACTCTCGAATCCCGGCACTGCGCTTAAGAGCTTATTGCCAACACCCACTAAACGAAATCTAAAAGAACTACAAAGGGCACTCGTGGTCGAGACAAACAAGAAAGACCGTGAATTGCGGGAAACCTTAGCCTCAGAGGCACTAGACAATTCGATGTGCGTGAGTCGCGCAACAGAGTTCCTATCAGACATTTCAGCCATTTTCACCCAGTCCCCAGTAAAGGGTGCCGGTTGGAAGCAATCAATCAGTCCGGGCGGAGTCCGCATTCACGTCGCAAGTCACATCCGCAAAGAATGATTATGGTCAAACCATTTTTCGTTGGAGGGGAAGCGGGCGCGGGTAAAACGAGGAGGTTGATGGAGGAGGCGGCGCTTTTTGGCGGTCGGCTCATCTCCAAGCCTCACCAGCGTGCCCTCGTCATGGCGGTCATGCATGGCGCTCGCCGACAATTGCATTCGACGCTCAACCGTTTTTGCCCGGCGCTGCCTGTCACGGTTTCAACCGTACATAGTTTCGCACTCAGAGTTGTTAACCGATGGCGTAGATGCCTCGGACTCGCGGCACCTGTCACAATTTGCGACACCAGCTGCCGTCTCGCTGAACTGCACGAGAGAACGCAGGCAACGTTCGAGGAGGTCATACATCTTGCCTGCGAGTTATTGGAGAGCACCACGGTGAAGGAGACGTTGGCTGAGTCGTATCCTCTTGTGATAGTGGACGAGTTTCAAGACTGTGTCGGCAGCACTTTGCGGTTCGTGCAAGCACTTGGCGATTCGACCAAACTCCTACTCGGCGCTGACCATTTTCAACTGTTGGGCGACGAAGTTGAAGGCTGCCCCGCAGTGGATTGGATTCAACACTTGAGGGGAGAGGGCAACGTCGAATATGTGGAGCTTGCCGGGTGCCACCGCACGAACGCCCCTGCGATACTGCAAGCCTCCCGCGCTCTTCGAGATAATGTTAAGGCAACTCAATGTACAGTTCCCGTGTACTACGGCTATCAGCCAGCGCAAGTTGCATATCGCATTTGTGAAAGGTTTACCGGATGGGGTGGCGTAAAGCAAATTGCCAACGGCACATGTGCACTTGTTGCCCTAAGTGTGGACGATGTTCAACTTCACAAACTGTTGGAATCATTCGGGCGGCAGCTTGAGCGCAGAACCTCACGTCGCGTAAATTGGTCGCAGGGCGCATCCGAGGGACAACTTCAAAACGAATTGATCGCAGAACTGGGATTAAACTCGGACGGGATTCCCGGAACTGAGTGGTCCGCGAATCACTTGGCTCTCAGCGGACGAGCATTAGAAGTCGCAGAGGATGTCGCCCGGTTCTCCAAGCTACGCGGTATTTCGACAATTCCTCGGGAACTTGTGCGTCAGTTTGCGAAACTTGCGGTGCATAATGCACGAGCGTTTGCAAAAACCTCGCCTCGATGTCAGGTTCTTACGGTGCATGGCGCAAAAAATCGAGAATTCGACCACGTATTCGTTTTCTGGAGCTACAAGAACTCCGGCTGGTCCATCGAGCAGCAGCGCAGACTCCTGTACAATGCGGTCACGCGAGCAAAAGTTGATTGCACTGTACTCGTTTTGGGGGATTTGAAGCGCACTCAGGCAGACCCAGCGGTCAGTCTGCTTGGACCGGCGCAACCTGCAATAGACCCTACTTGGAAGAAAAGGACGCAGACAAAGCCAAAGGCACCGCGACGCCCTGCCCATTCATCCTGAGCAAGAATGCAGTGCATCCCAATCGGAAACGATTGCGCTCCACCGTCACCCAACGTCGGTGTCGCGTCCGCCGCACTTAGGAATCTACAGAACTCCGAGAATCCAGCCCTAAATCCCTCCCGTTCTGCGCTCGTCTGGTCCAAGCTCAGGGCAGAGGAACCTTTCTAACGTGCCGTTCGCGTCCACCCGCCACACCGATTAGGCGGTCGCGTATGCGTCCTGCTGGTCGGGCGTTCGCCCCGCGCTCGTGAAAGTCCTGCTCCACAGCGTGGGATAGACCTCGACGATCACGGAACGATTGGGCGGCGGACTCCAACCGTCGAACGGCCAGAAATGCACGCGGTCCCTAGCGTGTTGCCGGATATAACGAAGCCACGGGATTCCTGCATGCGTGGGTTTCGCCACCGACCCCTGTACGTCGAAATGGAAGACCGACTTGGCTGTACGTGCCCGCAGTTCAGTCACTCGCCGCCACCGACGATTCCCAAGCGAATGTTAGACATATTGATGTGATTCTAGCTAGTGTCCTGTCCCGTAAATAACAGACAGGGGCAGCAGATGCGATTTCATTGATATTGCAAAACTTAGACCGTGGAACTTAGCGAAGGAATTTTCGGGACACTACACTAGCTCCACTCAATCTTTTGCAGGCGCACGGTCGAATTTCAACTTCATTCCAATCAACAGCAATATCAATAGGAGCACAATTATATTGGTCACGATGAGCGGTAGTGACTTGCTCATGATTCCGTAGACGATCCAGAGGCCCAGACCGATGGCTAGCGTCAGCAGCATACGGAAGGAAAGCCCTTCGCCAGATTTGTTGCGGTAAGTCTTCCATACCTGCGGGAGGTTCGCTGCCGTGGTTACCATTCCTGCGATAAATCCTACAATCGTGGTGCGTTCGTACATATTGGAAGCCCATTTCAGTACTCCCGAAGAATCGTACGTTGGCACAAGCCAACAATGCAAGCTGACCGTTCGGCACATTGAAACCATTGCTACGGGATTCGTGCCCCCTTGGCTGGCTCTGGCCGCTCGCCAGATGGCAGGGCAGGGTGGTCAATAAAGGTCTAGAGGCTTCAGAAACGCGAGGGTCGGCTTGCATGCCTACGATGAGCCGTCAGATTCGCTGACAGGCCTACAACCGGAGGATTCAGCGGTCGGTTTAGATTGAAAAAGATTCGCATTGAAAGCCCCGGCGGAAAACTTATACTTTGTGCTCTCCGAATGTCCCGACTATAGTTTTGTGATATCGTTCTTCTTCAAGTGAGTAAGTATCAAATCTTTTTGTCAGCCAACTGTGCTGACAGCTATATCCAAATCCTACAAAAGACTGTTGTGCTCAGATTCCAAGAACTTGGAATCGACGCTGACGCAATCGCATTTTTTGACGACTCGACGATTTCTTCCCGGGACCGCAAATCTCCAACCGTCGGCGCTTTCCTGAGCACCAAGACAAATCCATCGTCCCGTGCGAGCGTTACAGAGTTTGTTCGGGATGGTTTTATGGTGGTCCCCGTGGTCGAAAATTTGGGCAATTTCAATGACTTCGTTCCCGATGAACTTCGGGGAATTAACGGTATGCAATTCCGGCACGACGACCCGAGCATGGAACGCGTTGCCGCTGTTTTGCTCGAAGGTCTAAATCTGATACGGAAAAGCCGGAGACTGTTCATCAGCTACAGGCGGGCCGAGACGCGGGGAGTGGCAATTCAGCTCTACGAAGCATTAGATAGCAATGGGTTTGACGTTTTCCTCGATACTTTGAGCATTCGACCGGGTGAACAATTTCAGGAAGTTCTCTGGCACCGCTTGGCCGATACCGATGTGATTGTGTTGCTCGATTCGCCGGGATTTCTAAGCAGTCGTTGGACAACCGAGGAACTGGCGACCGCCAATTCCACCAACATTCAAATTCTACAGCTCATCTGGCCGGGCAATCAGCTGGAAGCGACAGCTGCCTTTAGCCGAGCTGTTCCGTTACAAGAAAGCGATTTTCAAGCTACTCCCCTGCGGTCTGATACTCGGTTAAAGGACGCTGTTGCACAAAAAATGATAGTGGAAGCAGAATCGCTGAGAGCCAGAGCCTTAGCTGCGCGGTACACCTCTCTGGTGGAAGAGTTTTGTGTTGAGGCACGACAATTCGGCTTGACGCCACATGTTCAGCCGGAGCGATTCATAACAGTTGAGTTGAAGTCTGGACAGTTCGTAGCAGCGGTGCCCACAGTCGGGATACCGGACGCCTTTAGGTATCAGGAAATCGAAGATGAAATAAATAAACATCCGAAGAAGCACACTGATGTCGTACTTCTATATGATGAGCGAGGCATCCGGGAGAAGTGGCTGGAGCACCTAACGTGGTTAGACCGCCACAAATTGCGCGTTCGTAGTATGCAAGTGACTCAGTGCTCGTCTTGGCTGCGAGGTCTTGCGAAATGAGTCTCTCGGTATTTCTCTCAGCAAGCATTCCTTTGCCCCCACCGGCTCGCCATGCCAAGTACTATGAGACGGCTGACCAGATTGCCATCCGAGACTCTATTCGTGCTCTCGTTTCGGTTGTAATCCCGCCCGGTTCCATTGTGTTTGGCGGACACCCCGCAATTACACCCATGGTCCGGCTGCTCGTCCTGAACAGGGGGCTTCCCGTCGTTGGCCATATCTTCCTCTTCCAAAGCAGATTCTTTGAAAAGGACTTCCCGCCAGAAGTTCGGCAATTTGAAAGCTTAAACGTCATAGACGCCGTTGGCGAAGACGGCGAGAAGAGTTTGAGAGTCATGCGTGAGGCAATGATTGCCAGCAAGGAATTTGCAGCCGGGGTGTTCATTGGAGGCATGGAAGGAGTGGAGGAAGAGTTTGAGATGTTTCGGGCTATCCACCCCAAAAAGCCAGCCTATCCGATAGCTTCCACCGGGGCTGCTGCACTCGCACTTTTTGAACGTCACATGCCAGAGCGACGTGAGCTGCTAGACGATTTACGGTACATGTCTTTATTTCGGCGATTGCTGGAAATCGAATCTTAGCGAGGGTTTACTCATGCCGAGAAGGGTTTTCTTTAGCTTCCACTACGAGCGCGATGGACAGCGTGCAAGCGTTGTCAGAAATAGTTGGGTGACCAAGGGAGAGACCGCTGGATACAGCGACGCAGCTAACTGGGAAGAGGTTAAAGGCAAGGGAGACGCCGCTATCAAAAGTTGGATTGAGAACCAATTGAGTGGCACAAGCGTAACGGTCGTCTTGATTGGCGCTGAAACCTCGTCCAGAGAGTGGGTGCGATACGAAATCGTTCGCAGTCATGAGCGGGGTAACGGGATGCTTGGTATTTACCTTCACAACATTTTAGATTTTCAATCGAAGACCGACACTCCCGGAAGTAATCAGTTCGGTGAAATAGGAAAGGATGCTTACGGAAACAGTGTGTATTTCTGGAGTCTGTATCCCACACATGATTGGGTTCAGAACAACGGATACAACAACCTAGGAAGCTGGATTGAGGAAGCCGCGAAGAAAGCAGGAAGATGATGGCACCCAGAGTCTATTTCTGCTTTCACTATGATGACGTGGAGACGTTTCGAGCAAACGTCGTCCGAAACCACGACTTGACGAAAGAAACCGGTAAGGCCGGATTCTTCGACGCATCCATCTGGGAAGACGCAGAATTGCACGGCGCTGGTGCGGTTAAAGGCCTAATTAACCGCAGCCTTGAGAACACGACTGTGACATGCGCTTTAATTGGAACTGAGACGTGGAAGCGAAGATGGGTACGCTATGAAATCCTGAAGAGTTACGACAGGGAAAATCGGCTGCTCGGCGTTCACATCAACGGAGTAAAAGATAAATACCAGCGGGTCTACGCTCAGGGTCCGAATCCATTTGATTATCTGGGCTTTTTCATAAGCGCCGATGGCAAAACGCTCACCTACTATGAACATGATGGAACTGATTGGAAAACTTATGAAGACATACCGCCGAAGGCTACAAGTTTTGAAGAGAAATGGCGTGGAAGAGGCTACAAGCTGTCGAGTTGGGTCCCCTGCTACGACTGGTCCACCCAAAACGGCTTCGAGAATTTTGCTTCGTGGGTAGACAGCTCGAAATAGTCTGGATATGACTTTTCCTTCAATTACGTCGTCGCTCGTATCTTTGTGCAAATGGGGAAGGCGGGGAACAAAACAGCGAGGAATGGTTTTCTGATTTAATCATGGGACGACTCCCCATGACTTCTCCATTTCCCCATGATTTGAAAAAGAAACTACAACTCTCTCATTGCCCTCGAACCACCAGCCTGCGCCCGCGCGATCTTGATGTCAACTATCGTGCTCTTCGTCTTCATCATTTCTCCTCTTCAAGCATCCGCCCGGAGGGGCAGCCCGGTGAACAGGGATTCCCGGAACCTCAGATACAGCATGCCCATGCGGGGGCTGCGCTCGCCAGCGGTGAAAAGCTCCCACATGCGCTTCTCCGCCCGGTAGCGTTCCTCAAGCGCGTCGAACCATCGGCACACGTCCGCCGACGAGTCCGTCCGAACCTTGGCGTCCAGCTTGTCGAACTTCCTTCCCGCCATGACAAGCGCGTCGCACGCCTCCGAGAACTCGTCGGCGACGCAACGCTTCTCCTTCGCGTGGCGCTTTTTCGCCGCATTGATCCTGTCGAGCAAGTCCAATTTGCCCTCCTTCACGGAAATCGCAACTCCCATCCAGCCGACCACTGCTGCCACGTAACCTCGATCCGCTCTCCGCCGCGCTGCAAGCCGATCAGAACCCCCTTGTCATCAGCCTTGCGGAGCACGATCATCTCGGCGTTGACGCCGATCACGCACCAAAACTTTCCGTCCGGTGAAGAAACGATTCCTCCCGGCTCGACCATCGGGTCTCGGCTCACTCGTCCTCCCTGTCGAACCGCTCCGCGCCCAGAGGCTTCGCAGCGCACATAGGATCGTGGCGCTTGAAGCCTTTGTCTTCCTCGTTCGCGAGGCCCATCGCTTGGTTGATCTCCCAAGCCAAGGGCTGCACGAACACGGTCAGCGTGCATCTGCCCTGCTGGTCGAGGACGGACTGCGAGTGGATCGCGATCAATTCCCAAAACAGGTCTGGCGTCATCCGCACGCGGCGCTCGCAGCCCATGCACGCCAGCATTTCGTCGGCGAGCCTCCTCTTCTCGTTGACGTTCGCTCTCGGAACGAGCGCAGGCAGGAACTCGTACACAAGGTGGGCGCGGGCTTCCCTGCGCTCTGCGGTTTTGCCGCGCATGGGGATCAACTTGCGCATTGCTGCGCCTCGGCGAGCAAGCTGCGGAGAATTTTCAGGTGCCGCTTGAAATAGGGTGCATGGTCATCGTGCTCAAGGTGCCCGTCTTTCAAAAGGGCGCGGTTGACTTGCAGGATGCCGAGGATCACGTCAAGCAGGCGGTCTTCGGAAATTTCCTTCAATTGTCCCTTGTCGCACATCGCAAGGATGCGACCCGCTACCTTTGTCCTTTGCCGTTGCGTCGCGCCCGGAAGCAGCAGGCCCACGCATTGCAGGGCAATGCGCCTGCGGGATTCGGGGTGGCGGACATTGATGTCGCTACTCATGCACGCGCCTCCAGAGCCAGCAATCTCTCCAGTCACTCGGGGCTTGCCGTCCACCGTCTCGACGCGCACCTCTTTCACGTCATCGAACATTTTTGCGATCTTCGCGTCCAACTCATCCTCTGTTTTCATGGTCGTCCTGCTCCTCACAGAAGCATTCGAAAATACGGTTCAAGGGTCTCGCCGCTTGTATTTCGCCGTGGCGCTTGAAGCCGCGATCTTCCTCGTTCGCGACGCCCATGAATTGGTTCACCTCCCAGCACAGGCTGCGGACTGACATAAGCATCGGGCATTTCCCGGCTTGGTCGTGGACGCACGAACTGTGAACCATCAGCAATTCGGTCAAAACCTCGGGCGTCAAGCGCCGGGGCTTGCGGAACGGGACGACCTTACTCACGGGCGTGCCTCCAGACCCAAGCGAACACCAAAGGGGAATAGGTGAAGACCGGAAGCAGCGCCCTGCCAGACGCCGAGGGACGGACAAGGAAGAGCATCAGGAACTCGGCGACATAGCTGAAGAACAACGCACCGAACATCCAGCCCGTGGCTCGGATGCTGGTATGCAGCAGCCCGCCGTTCGCCTCGCGCCACCGATGCACGGCGTCCCGTCCCTGCCGCCACGGCACGGCGCTGAGTTGCGAGTAGATCAGCACCCAGAAGCAGCAACTCCACGGCCCAGTCCAGAAGAGAAACTGAGCGCCGTCCGGCGTGCGGCACAAGATCACCGAGGCTATGGGCAGCGCCGCAGCGAACGGCACGAAGACGGCGAGGATGAGCAGGGACTTCAGCAGCCACTTCAGCATCGGTCGCCTCCCAGCGCGAGCTTGCGCATCATGCCCAGCCCGGTCGTCTCCCACCGCCAGTTCCGTTCGTTCCACACAATGTCTTTGGCTGCCTTGCGGTAGATCATGTCTTGGCTGAACAGCGTGTAGAGCACGTCGTCGCCTTCAATCTTTGCGACTACACCGATGCCGCCGTTCACATTGCCGAATACCGCGAGGCGGTCGCCGACCGCGAGGTGTGGGCTATTTTCTTGGAATTCCATTGCTTCCATTTCTCGATCAGGAATGAAATACCTTGCTGGCTGTATCCATAGTCTCGTATCCAGAGCGGGATTTTTTCCTGCCCGATACAAGCCTCG
>Ga0182024_10004701_pt1 | contig 31152 bp, 36 predicted proteins | sample P32metaG_FD_120480 | JGI IMG/M metagenome (GOLD analysis project Ga0182024, IMG submission 120480) | Permafrost microbial communities from Stordalen Mire, Sweden - P3-2 metaG (Illumina Assembly) | ecosystem: Environmental > Terrestrial > Soil > Wetlands > Permafrost | place: Sweden: Stordalen... | reverse complement strand
GGCCAGACGGAAGTCACTCAGGCCGCCTACCAAAGGGTGACGGGAGAGAATCCAAGCGTCTTCGACGGACCGGATTTGCCAGTCGACATGGTCGAGTGGGGGGATGCCGACTTCTATTGCCGCGAGGTCGGAGGAAGACTGCCGACCGAAGCCGAATGGGAGTACGCCGCCCGAGCGGGAACTACCGGGAGCCGCTATGGCAATCTCGATGAGATCGCCTGGTATTGGAAAAACAGCAACTTCACAACGCATCCGGTGGGCCGGAAGAAGCCCAACGCGTTCGGGTTGTATGACATGCTGGGCAACGTCGTCGAATGGACGTATAGCTGGTACACTGTGCAGCACTCGCAGGAGAACATCAATCCGACAGGGCCGAGCCTTGCGGAGTTCAAGTCGCTGCGCGGCGGCGGCTGGTGGGACGATCCCGAACTCGTCCGCGCTTCCTACCGCAGCCGGATCGAACCAGGCGATTACGGACTACAACATCGGCTTCCGGTGCGCTTCTAGGACGGGAAACGCAATAGGGCCACGACTGAACAAGCGACGGGCTTTGGCGCGTTGCGTGCGCGAATCGAGGGCACGTTTCGGTGTGAGAAGCGCGCTAAAATCGCGCGTTGATCCTGCTTATTGACTCCCCATGGCAATATGGCAATAGTGATTTTCGTTTGCCTTGAGCGCCCGAGACTTCGGGCTCGGCTGTGGACGCTCATGATTGTCCTTACCCTGCGTGTGAATTGCCCAGCAGCGGAATCCGCCAGGATGCCGCCTCTGACCGCGGACGAAATCGTGCAGCATCTCACGGAAGCAGATAGCACCCGCCGGATCGCCCTCAAGAACTACTCAGCAAACCGGCTGTATCTGGCGGGCAACAAAAGCCTGGGCAAGAGTGCCGAAGTGGCTGTCGTGGAGTACTATTCCGCGCCCGGGAGGAAACAATTGACGGTTGTTTCCGAGCGAGGATCACCCGTGATTGTTCGCCGGGTTCTGGAAAAGGCAATTGAAGCTGAAACGGAATCCTCCCAGGACGGGAACCTCAACCAGACCCGTCTGACTCGGGAAAACTACCGCTTCCGATTGATCGGCTCTGAGATCATCGACGCCCGACCCTGTTACATTCTGGCTGTAACGCCAATAGTGGCCGGGAAATATTTTGTACGCGGACAAGTGTGGGTCGATCAAATTGATTTTGCGATCATCAAGATCGAAGGCAGCCCGGCGAAAAACCCCTCATTCTGGACGCGAAAATCTCATTTTATGCGTCGATATGAAAAGCACGGACAGTTCTGGCTGCCCAGCACTTTCGACTCCGATGCGGAAGTGGTGATATTCGGCAAGAGTACGCTGCGGATCGAATACACCCACTATCAGGTTAACAACTTGCAGTGATGTGATCTTGGCATCGGCGGGATCTTCGGTAGTGGCATAGTTTGACTCTGTGGCGGACTTAATGAAGGTCTGGCGGCACTTCACGTGCTTGCTGCGACCGGCTGGCCGAGTCCTGAGGTTGTGTCGGTCTAGATTCCTTATCCTGAAGCAGATTTCCTCGGTTGCTCCGCAGTCGTCTCAAATGTATTATTTTCCACACGATTGTTATCGAAACTAAGATGATTAGGGCGCACGCAGGTCCATTGTGTATTGAGGTTGCAATACCCACAGGTTGGAAAGCTCTGGCCTTCCAACACGGTTCGTTCGGCCCCATGGCAGGCTGAGTGGTAAATTCCAGAAATTCGGCATGATCTGCCGGTTCTCGTTGGCATCATAATCTCACTCCTGGGTAGTGGCCATTTCTTCAAATGGACCCACCACCCACTCCTGAAAAGGCCAAATTCACCGTTGTCTATGAATCTAAACTCATCGGATGGCGGGGACAATCCTGTCATGACAGGAGTAAGTGCCAATTAGGACCCGCGTGAACCGGCATGTACGCCAGCGCGAAATAGCTGCGGAGCGAGAACTTGCGATGGCGAGAAAGAGGCTCAGCAAAATGAGTATTTCGTTGTGCCGACTTTACTTCTCTGGCGGCAATCGGCTGACACCTCCGCTCGTTCGCAATTTCCTCGTTCCCTGCAGTCCCTGGAGGTCCAATTTGATCGTCGCGAAGGCCGTCGGAAACCATTCTGGCGGCGACCACGATCCCTTATCTTTATATTACCGGACAGAACGCTAAACTAACGCCCTGTCGTTCCGAATCCTGTCGTCATCCAGTCGAAGTCCGGCTTGCCCCAAACTTCGGATCGAATCAATCCCCAGCGTTCTTCGCGCCATTCCAGTTGCCGTAAACCTGCCTCCGTAAGCAGTCTCCCGATCGGAGGTAGCGCGCGAGTACGAAGTCCGGTGATCGCGCCGAAAAAACGATACATGGTCCAGATCCAGATAGTGGCATGCCAGCGGCGCCAACCTCGCTCCGGAATCGCAAACTCGGACACCAGCCAGACGGCGCCGGGAGTCATTGCGCGGACGAGGCGATGAATCAGGCCCCGAGCCTCGTCTTCGTTGAAGCAATCGAGGAAGAAAAGCGTCACTAGTCCGTCGTAATATTCATCGGGCCAGAAGGCGGTGAGGGCATTCTCCTGCCGGAAATAGACGCGATCTGAATTGCCAGCGCACCGGCGTGCGAGTTTGATCATCTCGCCGCTGAGTTCCAGTACGTCGATCTGTGCTTGTGGGGCAAGGACAATCAAACGCGCCAGTGTGCGGCCATCGCCTTCTCCCGGAATCAGGACGCGGCGCGCGTTGGCCAAACGATCGAGAAAGACAAACCGCCTGTGTTCCAGCGCGCGCCCAAATGCGGCGTATTCAACCCATCGATACCATCGGGCAAAACGGTCGATATTCATCGGAACAGAAGCGGCGCCAACAGCACCATATCCGCAAGCACCGGACGCGCGCCCCGGGACAGTTTTGCGCCGCATAAATCCACAGCCGCCAGACCAAGGGCCGTGATTGCCACCGCGGCATACCACCGCGAGTGTCCCAGTGAAGCGCACGCTGACGCCAGCAGCACCATCCAGATCCATCCCTGCGCAGTCGATCGGCTCTCTTCCCACCATTCGATCAGCATCATGTTTCCGAGGCAGAGCGCCCAGAATGCGAGGGCTGGCCCACCGAGAACGCGCCCAGGGTTCACGATACCCGCCCATGCGACTACAAAGACCCCGGCCGTGAAGAGGAGGGCGGCACACAGTCGCTTCCACCTTGTTAAGCCTGCCAGCCGCCAGAAAGGGAAAACGGCGAGGTAACACGCGACCCCGGCGCCGATTAGTAGTCCGTTGGAGATTACGGCGGGCCGCAGCCACAGCAGAGCGATGAACAGGTCGCCAAACACGACGCAGGTCAACAGAACTTTCGCGAGTCCGCGGTTCTGCCGGTAGAACCTGTGTCGCATGGACTCGATGTCCGCAGCGGGGCCGCGGACATCGATGAGGCGGTCGGCAATGTAGATTACCCATACTGTGAGGCTCAAAACACACCGGCCGGCCGGACGCAGGAGCGACGGATAGCAGCGCGACAGGAAGTCCTGCCAGACGAGCGCCACCAGAGGCGCATCCAGGCTGAGCAGGCTCATCCACAGCCAGAATGGCGTGTTGGGGCTCCTCCTCATCTCGTCCTTCGGTGAGGAATGCGAGGCACCTTGATAGCTCAACAACGGCAGCCTAATTCTCCGACACCAGGATCGGTCGTTCCAGGCTGATGGTATACGACAACTCGCCAGCGTATGGGTTCCGGAACTACCAGGATCCATTTCTGCGGCCTCGCGGCTTCAAATTTAAATTGAGGTCGGCCTCGCACTGGCGGATGACAAAGGGCATTCACGTCGGATTTCGGCCCGAGTACCCTCAGATCGTTCATTGTATTCCCGCAAGAACGTCGGATCACCCGCATGCTTCGCATGCGCTCGACCGTGGCGCCTTGCGGGTAAAGGTCGTAGACTTGGCGCATGGAACGAAGGATGTTCTGGCTATTGTTCTCGGTCCTGGGTATTGGAGCCGATTTCGTTCTGCCGTTATGGTGGGCACTGGCTGCTACCATTCCAATCTTTGTCTTGAGTTGGTGGGTGGCCTATCGCAGCGACTGGTTCTAAGGCGGCGAGCGGCCATAGCGCCGACGGGCGGCTTCCATGAGAGGGCTGCCCCTGTCAACGAGAATTCCCGTTCTTTTCTTCTTCCGGCACGTATCGGTGGTTGCCGACCAACGGGAGGCACCGGAAAGCTCTACTTTTCCCTCCTTCAATTAAGGAGGGCGGTTTGTCTTTCGTTTGGCTGAATCTGTCGCAACCGCCGTATCGCCCTGCTTCCATCCGCACTCTGGCTTTGCCGGTGCCGTTTGGGGTCCTCAATTTACTCCGGGTGCTGCCATCTCCAGGCTCGAACTCGCTGGCTGTTTTATCACAACCAGTGGTTCAGCCGCCCATGTTCGCAGTCACCCGAACTCGGCGATCTTGCAATCAGAATCAACTCTGAATTTCAGGCCGCGGCCGCCAGGGGCTCGCTGTTTCGCAACGGCTCGTAGACCTCACCGGAAACCCACAACCACTGTCACCAGCAGCGGCCTGAGCACGTCTCGCAGCGTTTCTGGCAGATCAGCCGCCTTCCCGAGGTTAAGCGCTTCAGCATCGACTTTAGGAAGTCGCTCGCCAATCGCTTTCACAAGTCCCCGCGCCGTGTTTACCAGAGAGGTCCGTGCCTGAACCAGCGCCGCACGCGCCCGAATTACCATCAGATCCATCTGTGCACGTTCGCTGCGGTGACGGATCGGGCGCAGCAGCAGTGGATCCACTCTGGCCAGACGAGCCAAAGTTTCAGCGTCGACGTTATCCGACTTCCGGCTGCTCTCGGTGATCAGCTTCAGTTGCCGCGGATTCGCCACGATAACCTCATGCCCCAGCTCCACAAGAAGCCGGCTTACCCATGGGGAATGTGTGCCGACTTCGATTGCGACACGGCAGGACTTTAATCCGGCAAACTTCTCCGAGATGGCTTTACGCGTCGTCGCCACTCCGTCTTCACTGACCACGTCTCCATCGGCGCCGATAACGCAAAATCGGCTTGTCTTATCTCCCAGGTCCATTCCAATCGTCAGCGATTGCATTCTGCGGATCGACTTCCGCTTCGGACTCTGGTCGGTGCTCTTCGTCTTCAAAGGTGGCCTCCTGCTTTCGATGTTTGAGTTGAACGTCATTCGCGAGATTACTTCACCTCGCGACGAGCAGCCCTCTCATCCCATCTCCGGCGGGAACGAGGACAGGATTGAGGTTTTCGAGAACAGAGCTTACACAAAACTCTTGACACCGCCCAAGTCCATCGGAAACTCAACCGGTTCGGGAATGCCCGCCCTCAATTTCATGCCGCAACGGGAACAAACACCTTCTTTGTTAGGGCGGATGTCGGGATCCATTGGGCACTGATAGACCACATCTTGGGCGCGCACCACGATTGCGAGAACCGCGATGGCGAGAAAAAGGCTCAGCGAAATGAGTTTCATCCTGGACTTTACTTCCTTCGCAGTTGATCGGTCGTGACCTCCGCTCGTCCGCAATCTCATCGTTCTACGATCCCTGGAGATCAAGTCCAATAGTCGTCGCGAAGGCCACCGGAAACAATCCTGCGGAGACAGTAGACTTGTGAATCCATGCCAAAAAGACGCCTGTTTGTGCCTGTTAGTAGCTCATAACTGATTGAAAAATAGCCACATGGATTCTTTTTGTGGCATTGCTTCTTTCGTGGGCAAATGAATAGTCATCCAATATTCGCAGCGAGTGCGTCGTGACGAGGTATTCATTTTCCACAGAGATTTCCGCCGGCTTGTTGAAAACCATTGTCGTGGACCTGCTCGGCAAGAAGAAAAGAAGAATGTAAGGACCATTCCGATGTCGGCGTGGAATGAGAATGTGATCGACGCTTGGAGGAGGCGGGCGTGACCGCAGGACATTTGCGCAGGCTCATCAACCGGGGATCGGTGGGCTCACTTCTTCGCGTGGTCCGGTTTCCACAGCACTAATGCCACACTCGCATCGCTCGGCACGCCGCGAACCATTGTTCCCACTGGAAGTTCCAGCGGCCTCCGCAACAGAAACGGATGCTCAAATGCCTCCTTATAGTTTTTCACCCAGAGTAGAGGCTCAACACTGCCGTCGGGTAATTCGGCAGTCACCAGAAACGACCCTCCATCCGGCACTGTCTTCGGCCATAACCCATCGAGTTTGATCGGCCGACCCAGTTTCAAATCCCCACTTACCGCGATCTCCTTCGGAGAATGCGTCATCACCGCGTCCTGCGCAAACTTTGGCGGAGCCGGGAGGTCTTTCTCCTCTCCCTCTGGCGCGCCGCCTTCTTCCCAATCGACGATCAGTTCCAGTTGCTCCTCGGTAAGACTCTGATCGTTACGAAAATCGCCGAAGCCTTTAACCGCGCCCCACGGAGGCATGCGCCGCTGCAGCACTTCTTCGCCGATCGCCTTGGCCCACGGACGCGCCGCGCTGTACGTGGCCAGCGAGAAAGCCGTCCCGCCTTCGCGATGACAGGAAATGCAGTGAGTGTTGAGCAGCCGGATAATTTCCCGATCGAAGGTGACCTTGGTCGTGATCACATCGTGGCCGTACGACAGAGAGCTGCCATATGACAGGAAGGCGGCAGTTGCCAACACGAGATGACAGCGTCCGATGAACACAGCAGCTATCTCAAATTACTTCGCGGCCGCCAGGCCTTTTGGCCGGATTGCCCGCGCTCTGTCCGCTTGCGCGATGCTCTTGATCTGGGCTGAGGGGCAACGTTTTCCGCACACTCTCCAGAAACTGTCTTTTATACTCCTCGTAATGAACATTGCAGACAATACTGTCGTGACAGTAGATGCGAAGTGCCTCAGCGCACGTCGTCATGACCACCTTGCCTGTCCTCCGTCGCCTCTGCCTATGAACTATTGAACGTTTTCGTAGCTGCTTGAGTGCGAGCGGTAAACGCTTCTGCGCTAGAACGCGTGATACGTCAACTCCCCACGATTCGCCCATCACCGTCGCTGAACCCCATTCTGCGAAATCGATGCAAGGTGCACCGTAACTTTGATCTCTGTTGCGGCGAAGTAGTAACCGGACCAAGAGATTTGCCCTCGGGCACAAAATGGAGCGTGACATGAAAAGCATTTTCAGAAGTTTAGTTCTTACCGGCTTGGTTGGAGGGCTGTGCTCATTCGGGTCAGCCGCCACCATGACAATGACCGGCATGATCAGCGACAGCGCATGCGGCGCCAGCCACGCCAAGATGATGGACATGCACAAAGACGCCAAGATGAAGATGACGGAACGGGATTGCACGCTGGCGTGCGTGAAGGGCGGCGGAAAATTCGTTTTCGTTTCTAATGGCAAAGTCTACGCCGTCGCCAACCAGAACCTCGCCGCGCTCACCGAGCATGCCGGTGAAACAGTGAGCCTGACGGGCGACGTGAACGGGAGCACAGTGACCGTCTCCAAACTAACGGCAAGCGGAAAGTAGGCCGCGATTCTCCAAGTACGGCCAGCTTAGCCCGTAAGATGGGGTTGGGCGCGAACTGGCGCAGCGCTGGGTCCGGACCGACGCCCCGTTGAGGGCCGGAAGCCATTGGAATTGCCCGCAAAAGGAATGACGCAGGTGACCACGACCGCTGCGACGCGACAAGAGGAACGCACAGCGGAAAGCGAACTGACGGGACTCATGGCCCGCTATCAGCAGGGCGAGGCGTCCGCGATTGAGGAACTGGTCCGGCGGCTCTCCCCGCCCCTGCTGAGATTCTTTTCCTTTTCGCAGGTCTCAATGGCCGAGGCGGAGGATCTCCTGCAAGACTGCTGGCTGCGTATTCACCGGTCCAGGCAGACCTACCGTGCTTCCGAGCCGGTTCTGCCCTGGGTCTTCGCTATTGCCCGGCACACACGTCTCGACGGACATCGACGCAGGCAGCGCCGAATGTCCCGGGAAGTTTTGGTCGCCGATCCTCCCGAAAACCCGCCCACTCTGCCGGAGACGAGGGGCGATGGTTCAGACGATCTGGTGAACATGCTCGGGCAACTTCCCGAGAGCCAGCGTGAGGTCGTACTGATGCTCAAGGTTTCCGGAATGAGTTTGGAGGAGGTGGCCCGCGCGACTTCTTCCAGTGTCGGAGCCATTAAGCAAAAGGCTCACCGAGCCTACGCAAAGTTGCGCGAGTTGCTCGCAAAGGAACAGTGACCATGTCAGTTGATACTCTCACAACCTGCAAACGAATCGATGCCGAGTTCGATCGGCGATTTGAGGTCTCCGCCGCGGAGATTTCCGCCGAGGCCCGGAAGCACTTGGCAAGTTGTGCAAGGTGTCGTAATCTGTATCGCTGGATCGCGGAACAACCCACTGTCACCGAAGTCCCTTCGGAACTGAGTCAGCGAATCCAAAGCCAACTGGCCGACTCGCTGACGCCGGTGAGGCCCGTAGCTTCGATCAGGGTTTGTGTTCTTCGGTTTCTGGCGATCTTCCTCGCATTCGCGGCCGGGCTTGTCGTCACGATGGGGGCCGCGGGACTGCGTCAAATGAGCACCGCGCAATTTTTCGGCAGCGGCTTCCTGCTGGCAGCGGGCGCCGTTCTTTTTTCGTTATCGCTGGCCAGACAAATGGCGCCGGGGAGCAGACGGGGAATCCCGACTTGGCTCGCAATGGCTCTGTTCGGCAGCGCCGCACTCGGCGGTATCACGCTGTTGTTTCCGTGGCGCGAGCCGGGAACATCCATAGGTCTGAGCTGGCAATGCTCTTTGCGCGAATCCGCCATTGCTGCGCCCGCCGCAGGGTTTTTGTGGTTGCTCCTTCGCCGGAGCGCTCCGGCGCTTTCGCCGACCGCGTTGGGAGCGAGCGTGGGCGCTATGGCCGGGCTGCTTGCCGTAACGGTCCTGCAATTTGGCTGTGTCTACCAGGAGGCCCTCCATCTGCTGCTGTGGCACTGGAGCGTGTTGGCAATCTCGGCGGGGGCCGGAGCGTTGCTCGGCCGGCTTAGCATCAGGGTTTCTTTTGGGGCGCACAGGGTGAGGTCGTGATAAGGTTGTCTTCAAAATTTTCGCGGCAAGCGCTCGCGGTATTCGTGCTGACACTGGCGATGGCCGGGCTCTGGTGGTGGGCATCGCCGAGGCTGCTGCATATGGCCGCCCACGCGATTCTGGAATCGAGAGCGCGCACGGCCCGGAGCGCGGCTCCCGACTTCAACCTCAAAGACGCGAATGGCCACGCCGTGAGACTGAGCGATTAGCGGGGCCGGGTAGTACTGCTGAACTTCTGGGCTACATGGTGCGGCCCGTGCCAGATCGAGATCCCCTGGTTCGTCGAATTCGAAAATAAATACCGAGCCGAGGGACTCACGGTGCTCGGCGTCTCAATGGACGAAGACGGCTGGAAAGTGGTCAAGCCCTTCCTGGCAGCGAAGAATATCAACTATCCGGTTGTTCTGGGCAACGAGGAAGTAAACCAGCTGTATGGTGGAATCGAGTCCCTCCCCACCACGTTATTAATAGCGCGCGACGGCAGGACCGAGTTTTTTCATTCCGGACTCGTCGGCAAAGGAGAGTATCAAACAGAAATTCTTCAATTGCTCGGAGCGAAACAAGATGAGGCACGGATTGATGAACGACTTGCGCGGCCAGCTTCTGAGCCGCGCTTCCTGGCGATGAACGTTCTAAAGTGAGTTAGCGATGCCCGTCGATATCTCCACCCCCGCGCTGACCACTTCGTCCGATCTCAAGAGAGATGCGGACTATGTGTTTTATGAGTTGACTCGCAGCATCTGCCCTGAGTGCCGCCGCGTCATCGACGCTCACATACTGATCCGCGACAACAAAGTCTTTATGCGCAAGCGCTGCCCCGATCACGGACTTTTCGAAGCGCTGGTCTATGGTGATGCCGAGCAGTATACGAATTCCTCTAAGTTCAACAAACCCGGAACCATACCTCTGGAATTCGCCACTGAGATTAAGGACGGCTGCCCACACGATTGCGGATTGTGCCCCGATCACCAGCAGCACACTTGCGTGGGGATTATTGAGGTCAATAGTGCCTGCGACATGGCGTGCCCGCTCTGTTTCGCCGAAGCCGGTCCGGGCTTCAATCTGACGCTGGAAGAAGTAGAAGACATTTTGGATCGTTTTGTCGCCGCCGAAGGGAATCCGCAACTTGTGCAGTTCTCGGGTGGCGAGCCGTCCATCCACCCGCAGATTATTCCGATGATGCGCGCGGCGCAGCAACGCGGTATTCCCAACGTAATGCTGAACACCAACGGCAAGCGCATCGCATCTGACGACCGCTTTCTCGCCGAGTTGGGTGAAATGGGCGACGCCCGGCCCAATATCTATTTCCAGTTCGACGGCTTCGAAAGGGGAACCTACCGCATCATCCGCGGCGAACCCGATATTCTGCCGACAAAACTCCGCGCCCTCGACCGTCTCGCTGAAATCGGGTGTACCGTCATCCTCGTGCCTGCCATCGAGCGCGGCGTTAATGAGAACGAGATTGGCCGAATCGTCCGCTTCGGCCTCGATCATCCGGCGGTCAAAGGAATCAATTTTCAACCTGCCTTCCACGCCGGCCGCCACGTGCGCCACGATCCCATGCGGCGCATCACCAATCCGGACATCATCGCGCTCATCGAAGCGCAGACCGAAGGTCTGTTCCTGAAGACCGACTTTGTGCCCGTGCCCTGCTGTTTCCCCACCTGCAATTCGGTGACGTACGCCTACGTGGATGAACAACGCAACGTAACGCCGCTCCCGCGCCTTCTCAAAGTGGACGATTACCTCGACTACATTACGAACCGTGTTATGCCCGACCTCGGCGCGGAAATCAGGCGCGCCCTCGAAGGCTTGTGGTCGTCATCCGCCGTGCTCGGATCGGAGAAAGTCGCGCGCGAGTTTTCCTTCTCCTGTTCCGCGTGCGGACTGCCTGATGGCGGACTCGACGTGAAAGGCATGTCTCAGTTCATCTTCATGATCATGTTGCAGGACTTCCTGGACCCGTGGACCTTCAACCAGAAAAACCTCATGAAGTGCTGCAAGGAGTTTCTGCTGCCGGGAGGGAAACAGATTCCCTTCTGCGCCTACAATAATATCGGTTACCGCGAGCAGGCTCGTACACAGCTCGTGCGGCAGGAGAAGCAGAGACAGACGGCTCGCCGCGCCGGCACGAAGTACGAAGTGCAGCCGGTAACGTTCTCGTTCGGAACAGACAATGCCGAGCGTGAACTGGTTCAACTGAATGGGCACATGGAGTGACAATGCCGATTGAATCCGCCGAGTTGAAAAGCTGCTGCGCCGCGATTTATCAGAGCGATTTCGCGCGCATGCTGCTGGGCGATTCATTCCATCCGGGTGGGCAGCGGCTCACCGCGCGGCTTGGAGAACACTTGGGACTCGGCCCCGGTGTTCGCGTTCTGGACGTGGCCAGCGGGAATGGCGAGAGCGCCATCTTCGTCGCCAGACAGTTCGGCTGCCGGGTCGTCGGTGTGGACTTTGGCCAGCAGAACGTGGGGGAGGCAAACTCCAACGCGGCATCAGCGCAGGTTGGTCATATCACCTCATTCGTCGAGGGCGATGCCGAACACCTGGATTTTCCGGACGCGGCCTTCGACGCGGTCATCTGCGAGTGCGCATTCTGCACTTTTCCCGACAAGCGCGCCGCCGCGTCTGAGTTTGCACGAGTTCTGCGTCCGCGAGGTCGAGTCGGCATGAGCGATCTGACGCGCTCCGGACCCTTGCCGCGGGACCTCGACGGACTGCTCGCCTGGATCGCCTGCATCGCCGATGCCCGCCCCGTCGGGGAATACGCCGGCTATCTGGAAGGAGCCGGTTTCAAGGTGACAACCATCGAGGCTCACAACAACGCTTTAACTGAAATGGCGCGGGATGTTCAGGGCCGGCTGCTGGGTGTCGAAATCATGGTCAAGCTCAAGAAGCTGGATTTGCCGGGCGCGGATTTCGAGCAGGCCAAGCAGCTGGCCCGAGCGGCGGCGAACGCGATTCAGCAAGGCTTGTTGGGCTATAGTTTGATCGTTGCTCGGTTGCGCAACCAGGAATCTGAATGCTTCTGACTGCGAAGAGTGCTCTGATCGCCCTATCTGCTGTCAGCGCCGTCGCGATGCTTTATGTGGGCGCGTACCAGGTCCGTGCGATCGAGCATATGAGCTGCCCCTTGCTGAAGCACGGTTGTGAAGCCGTGGCGGATGCGCCTTTTGCGCGGCCGTTCGGAATTCCCGATGGCTTTATCGCTGCGGCGATGTACGGCCTCCTGATCTTGCTGGCTCTTTTGGGACCTCAAATGCTCTGGGCTCGCTATTCGCTGCGGACGCTTGCGGTGCTCGCGGTGCTGGCGAATGTGTTGGGCGTATTCGATATGGCCAGGCTCGGCGCGTACTGTTTCTATTGTCTGGTCACCACGGTCCTTTCGCCGGCTTTGTTGTGGATGGCGTTGTTGGTATACAGCAGGTAGCCGATGCCGAGCGATCCGCCGACCAGAAGAACGAGACGTCGCCACGGCGCACCGCCCGGCGGATAGAGTCTAAGTCCAAGGCGCTCCGTCAGTAGAATGAACGCTACCACCGTTACGCCTGTCAGCGCACCAATGACCAATGCCAACACGAGGAATATCTGATCCTCACGCTCCCTTAACATTGCGTTCAGACCTGCCAGCGGCGTCTTCCACGATCGTGCGTTTGTCATCTGCTCGCTTTCATCGGTATGCGCCCGTTGCCGCCCGCTACTTTCGAGCCAATCAGTGCTGCGATTGTCCGGCTATTCTCATGTTCGCAAGTCGGCCGGATTCACGCAGGAGGAAACCGTGCACACAGGTCGATTTCCCGAACGCTAAACTATTTCGCCGATTCTGCGGAGAACGGGTGTGATCGTCAAGCCCTGGACGAATACGGAAAAAGCCACGACAGCAAAGCTGATCGCGATAATTTCTCCGCGTTGAGAGATTTCAGCCGGAAGGCCAAGGGCAAGGGCAAGTGCCAACGCGCCGCGCAGGCCGCCCCAGAAGAGGACGTGTTGATGCTTCATCGCGACTCGGAGGGAAGACATAGAAAAGCTCAAGCAAAGGGGATAGATCGCGACCGCCCGGCCCAGCGTCACGAAGGCGATTGCAATTCCGGCAGGAATCCAGATCGCCCCGAAATCCTGATGAGCCACGCGCATTCCGATGAGGAGGAAAACCAGTGAATTTGCAACGAAGGCCGCGTATTCCCAGAATGCCTGAACCGCTTCCTTCCCACGGTCCGAGATGGTACCGAGTGGCTGAAAATTCGCGATAATCAGGCCCGCCGTGATCGTCGCCAATACCCCGGATAAATCAAAATGCTGCGCCAGCAGGAAAGACCCGTAGGCGGCCAAGGTCGTGAAGGTGATCTCCACCAAATGGTCGTGCGTTCGCCCCACGAGCAGCAGCGCCGCCCCGGCAACGGCCGCGCCACACAGAATGCCGCCGCCAATCATTCTCAGCAGCATGGATACAACCGCATAAGAGGTGAGATGCTGTCCGGAAGCCAGAGCGACAGCAACCGCAAATGCGACAGCGGCGGTGCCATCGTTGAATAGACTCTCTGTTTCGATCAGCATCAGTAGGCGGCCATGGGCTTTTGCTTCTCTGAAAACTGCGATCACCGAAACGGGGTCGGTGGCCGCAATGAGAACGCCGAACACCATCGCGCCGGGCCACGACCAGTGGGCCAGATAGTGCATTCCCGCCGATGTAACACCTGCGGAGAGGGCGACACCAGCCGTCGCCAGCGTTACGATCACAGGAAAATCGCGCCGAAGCTGAGGCCAGGGAATGTTCAACGTCGCTTCAAAGAGAAGCGGCGGTAGTAACACAGTGAAAAGGAGCTCTTTCGTGAGAACAATTGTGGGCGCAACCGGTGATATGGAGAGAACGATCCCCGCCACCACAAGACCGACACTGTAAGGGAGGCGCAGTCGGCTGGTCAGCATCGCGACGATACCGGCAATCAGCAACAAGAGGGCACCGGTCTGAAAATCGAGATCCATTGGTCTGACTTTAGCGTGACTTCGGTACTTTTTCCGCCGCGCGGGTTGGATTTCCGGTCGAGTCTTGGTGGTCTTGTGATTCCCGCGACGAGGCGTGTGTTGATGCCTTGTGCCTATCACAACAATCCAGACGGCGTCTGGATTGTTGTATCTCGTCCGCAATGCTTCTTCGCGACAAGCTGGGACTCCGACGGGCTACAGCTTCAAATGGGCCGGCGAGTACGAATTCGAGTTGCGCGCCAAAGAACGGCTCGGAATCATGCCTGCTTGCGGCCGGCTACGGCCGCGGATATCCATGACGCCGAGATCGAAGGCGCGATCCACCGCCTGCGGCCACGGCTGATGACTGTGTTCGCGATACTCGCAAGCCTTGTACTGATCCTGTGCAAATCGGAGGTGGGGTCAAATGTCACGAAGCCGCTAGCGCGTTCGCATCGGCACGGAATGGTATCGCGTCGCCGTAGCGCGGGATCGCACGTCGTCATGTTCAGAGCCCAGAGTCAAGCCGATGGACGAATCAGGACAAGGGGGAGTACCCGGAGCCAAAGGAGACTTAGAAGGGCCAAAATCGCAAATTAGCGACCAGCATGTTACATGCGTTATTATCCAATCCGCCTCTGTCTCAGTTCCATCGCTTTCATAGCCTCATTTTTCGCAGTCGCAATGCGTTGCCGATGACCGACACGGAACTCAGGCTCATCGCAGCTCCGGCGATCATCGGGCTGAGCAGCACGCCGAAGACCGGGTAAAGAGCCCCTGCTGCTACCGGAATACCCAGCGCGTTGTATAGAAAGGCGAAGAACAGGTTCTGCCGAATGTTCCCCATGGTCGCGCGACTGAGATGGATGGCCCGGGCAACGGCGCGGAGATCGCCTTTTACTAAAGTGATTCCCGCACTTTGCATTGCCACGTCCGTGCCAGTACCCATTGCAATGCCGACTTCCGCTTCCGTGAGGGCGGGTGCATCGTTGATGCCGTCGCCAGCCATGGCGACATGTCCACCTTCCGCGCGGAGCTTCCTGACGTAGGCGACTTTGCGGGCCGGTTCCATCTCCGCTTCAACCGAATCCAGACCGAGTTGTTTGGCAACCGCGTCGGCGGTGCGCCGGTTGTCACCGGTGAGCATAACGACTTGCAACTTGAGTGCGTGAAGTTCGCTGATGGCTTCGGGCGTGGTGGATTTGATCGGATCCGCGACGGCGAGGATGCCGGCCGGTTTGCCATCTATCACGACAAACATCGCAGTCTTGCCATCTTCCTGAAGTTTCGCGGCGGAAGCCTCGAGCGGCTCAAGACCAACAATCTTTTCGTTCCGCAGAAACTCCGGCTTGCCGATCATCACGGCGCGACCGCCGACTCTGCCGAGAATACCTCCTCCCGTCACCGAACGGAACTCTGTCACGGCTTCGAAAACAAGGCCTCGCTCCTTCGCGCCCGACACGATCGCGGCAGCGAGGGGATGTTCACTGTTCTGCTCCAGCGAGGCGGCGAGACGCAGGAACTCCTTCGCGTCAAGCCCGGCGACCGGCAGGATATCCATGAGCCTTGGTTTGCCCTCGGTGAGGGTACCCGTTTTGTCAACGACGAGCGTGGTGACTTTCTCCAATCGTTCGAGCGCCTCGGCATTCTTAACGAGCACGCCTTCCTGCGCGCCGCGTCCGACACCGACCATGATGGACATGGGAGTGGCGAGGCCAAGCGCGCACGGACAAGCAATGATAAGGACTGCAACGGCGCTGACGAGGGCGTGAGCAAGCTTTGGTTCCGGCCCCAGCCACATCCAAAAGACGAACGTGAGCACCGAAACGGCCAGCACCGCCGGTACGAAAATGCCCGCGACTTTGTCCGCGAGGCCTTGAATGGGTGCACGGCTGCGCTGGGCTTCGCCAACCATGTTCACGATCTGCCCGAGCAACGTGTCGCTGCCAACTCGCTCGGCGCGCATGACAAAACTGCCGGGGCCATTGACGGTGCCGCCGGTCACTTTGCCGCCAACTGTCTTTTCCACGGGCAGCGGTTCACCGGTGATCATGGACTCTTCCACGCTGGAGTGACCTTCGACCACCACGCCATCTACGGGCACCTTGTCTCCCGGAACCACGCGCAGCCAGTCTCCGACTTGGACCTGATCGAGCGGGACTTCATGGTCGCCGCCCGGCGCCACCTGTCGAGCTGTGGGGGGCGCGAGGTCCAGTAACGCTTTGATGGCGCTGCCCGTGCGGCTGCGGGCGCGCAGTTCGAGCACCTGGCCAAGGAGAACCAGCGCGACGACCATCGCCGCGGCCTCGAAGTAGATGGGCGCCCTACCGTCCGGTCGCATCGTGCGTGGAAATATCCCCGGGAAGAGCATCGCCACGGCGCTGAATAGAAAGGCCGCGCCGACGCCAATGGCGATCAACGTGAACATGTTCAGGTGAAGCGTAACGACGGAGCGCCAGCCACGCTGGAAAAACGGCCAGCCGGCCCAGCAGACCACGGGCGTCGCGAGGCCAAATTGAATCCAGCGCGAGGCGTCGCTTTCCACCCACGCCTGTATCGCTGGTACCGGGATCATGTGAGCCATTGCCAGGACGAACACCGGCAACGCCAGGGCGGCGCCGATCCAGAAGCGCAGCGTCATGTTGCGCAGCTCGTCGCTTTCCTCGTCACCGCCGCCCGCAGTCACGGTCTTCAGTTCCAGCGCCATGCCGCATTTGGGGCAGTTTCCGGGATGGTCCTGCTGGACCTCCGGGTGCATCGGGCAGGTGTACGCGGGCTTCACGGCGGAGGATTCAACTTTTGGCGTCGGGTGGCCTGTGTGCTCAAGCGCACCTTCACTCACGGTGGTATTGGCAGGTGTTTTGACTGGCATGGATGTCTTCTGTGGCTCTAACCGTTCACATAGCGCACCATCGTTTGTTGGATACCTTCGTGATCATAAGAACGAGCAACGCCACGACCACTAATCCACAATCCACCTCCCATGACCCCATAGGCGTGGTTCATCATAAGGTGGCCCTCTTCGTTAAGGCTCCGCTCGAGACCAGAGACGTCTCTCCGACGTCATGAGTCCAATACGGTGGCCAGCCATAGTGAAGGTGTAGCCGTTCCTCGTACTCACGCGTCACCGGCGTGGATTCGGTATACTCCGGGGCGCTCCCGATGGCTTCCCGGGAGAGCCCGGTCTCAACTGTGCTGGCCTCCCAACTCACCCGTTTGATCCACGCGGGAGATACCAGCACTTTCTTGCCCGGCCACCAGTTCCGAGTTGCCACTTCGACGTATCGAATTGCCCAAGCTGTATCGTCGACCAGAAACCCGTCCACATGACCTATCTCGCCATCAACCGCAGCGATGGAATAACCCGCGACGGCTACAGTGCTGCGCAGATGCGAATCCGCCGATTCGCGTCCCGTCAGATCCGCAATGGCTTCCACCGAAGGAATCAGCGGTACCGCCAAGCCTGCCGGATAGAACGCTGGGCCCCACAGATAGGGGCCGCCCCAATAAAACGGATATCCGTAATACCCCATGTATTCGGCTTCATGCTGTCGCGAAACAGGCTGGCGAGTGTCGATATCGGGGCTGTTCTCGACCTGCTTCTTCGTCAATGCCACGTCCAGCCGTTTCGCCTTCCAATCCACGTCGACTATCGAAATCGGTGAGATGAGTACTGGCCGGCCGCCGAGCCATCCACCAGTTTCCACCGTCATATAGCGGATGGCCCAAGTCTCATCGTCGAAAAAGAATCGATCTACCGTTCCAATCTCGCCGTCTTCGGCGCGGATCTGGAAACCTTTGAGTTGGGTCGTTTTTGTGAGCATTATCGTTACCTCGGCAATGGCGCGCCATTTATCCAAGTGCATTGCACCTGAAGCGGCCCACGGCTGGTTAACCAGTGCACGCGCAGCACCAACCCGATCAGGGGCGGGATCGGCCAGCCAATTGCACATAACCAACTTCTACGAAAGGAAATACCATGCACGAAACTCACCGCCTGGCCGCCGAGCAACACGAACTTGCTGCGAATGCCCATCGGACGGCGGCCGAACACAACGAAAAAGGGGACTATTCTGCCGCAACCTGGCACTCGGAACGAGCACTCGAGTACTCGGACCATGCCTACAAGCTCGCAAAAGAAGCCCACAACAAGTCCGGGCGGATCTTGAGTATCTGACTATCTCTAGACCTACAACAACGGATCGCACTACGAGAATCATCAACGTGCCGCCGAACTATAAGACCGTGCTGCGCACGCAATCGTTTCGGCGAGGAGAATGGGAAACAAGAACACCTCACTGGACACGAGGCTCGCGGCAAGACGCCGAACATTCCGGAGATTGTCCGCAGAATTCTCAGACGGCCACGATCGGACATGGCGCTCGCATTTGAGCATGACTAGATTGCGGCTCCCGCTTATGAGTTGTGGGTGGCCCGGAGCCTCGCCGAGGATCGCCGGTGGAAGACTGGTACCGGCCAGTGGAAGCGTTGTGATCCACAATTGCGGACATTGATCGCTTTCGCCGGATGCCGATCCGAAGGATCTGCCTGACGCAAGTTTTGGGCGGCTTCATGCCTATTTTTCGGCCTACAACGCAATAGCAGAAGCCGTCTTGATCTGGGAAACGGGACAGAACACGCGTGGGAGTTACCGCCAAAACAGCTACAGCAGCACCTCGCATAAATTCTTGATCAGGATCAGGCCCGGTGCACGCCCGACGATCGATGGTCAGTCGGTCCCTGCCGGATTGTCAATGATACGCTTGACATTTCCACGTTCGCAGCGTAACGCAACTCGTGGAAAACACGTCTGATGCATAGTCACCCTCGCGGAGCGCTTGGAGCGTTTTCAGAAAAACATCATGGAAAAGGAAGGCCCCCGCATACTGCTGGTCGACGATGAGCAATCCATGCGGGATATTCTCAATGTAACCCTGCGGCCGGCCGGATACAGCGTCTACGCGGCTTCCAGCGGAGGGGAGGCTCTTCGAGTATTTCAGTCGGCCCGGCCCGAACTGATCCTGCTCGACCTGTTCCTGCCCGACATGGACGGCAGAGATGTTTTAAAGCGCCTCCGGGAGTGGACATCAACACCCATTGTTGTGATGTCCGTACGACATGAAGAGTCCGAAAAAATCGCGTGCCTCGATGCGGGCGCTGACGACTATCTCACGAAACCCTTCACAATGGGTGAACTCCTCGCGCGTCTCCGGGCTGCACTGCGAAGGGCTTTTGGCAGCGCTCGAATCGAAAGCTTCAAGACCGGCAACCTCAAGGTCGATTTCAACAGGCGAGAAGTATTCGTGGGGGATGACCAAATCAAGCTAACGGCAACGGAGTATGATCTCCTGAAGGTCTTAGTGCATCACGCCGGGCTCGTCAGGACGCATTACCAATTGATTCACGAACTCTGGGGGCACACCCAATACCAGGACGCGGTACACCTGTTGCGCGTCACAGTGAGTAATCTGCGCAGGAAACTGCTGTGCGATCCCAGATTTCTGCGCTATATCGTTACTGAACCTGGTGTCGGATACCGGCTTCGCGCCGACACCGATTGGATTCAAACGCGAGAGGCCCATTGAAATCGGCGACCGGTGATCTGGGCGGTCCCGATGCGAGAGAGCTTGAGCATTCGCTCACCTCCTTACTCCGCCTCAGCGACAGCCTGAATTCGATATTCGATCTGGACACTTTGCTGGATGCGCTGGTCGAGCAAATGCTTGAACTCGTAGATGCGCAAACCGGATGCGCGGGTTTGCGAACTCCGAACGGAATGGCCTGCAGCCACTTTCTGCACGGCTCCCGCATCGAGCCCCTGGTATATGAGTGCGGACCGGACTCGGGTTGGCCCGGCTGGGTTTTGATTCACGGGACTTGCTATCTGACGAACGACGCATCCCATGACGCGGTGATTGTGCCGGATATTCGGGAGCGCTTCGGTGTCACATCCGGAATGAGCATCCCGATTGTGGATGGGGAGCAGAACGTTATCGCGTTCGTTGAGGTCTATAACAAGAGATCCGGGACGGAGTTTACTCCGCTGGATTTGAAGAAAAGTATGGCTGCCGCGAAAATTGCCGCGCTGGCTATTAAAAACTGCTTGATCTGGGGGCAACTGACCGCGTTGGCCGCATTCAGCCGCTCTCTGACACTGGCGAGCGATCTCGGACAGGTTCTGGAGGTCGTCGCTCATCACTTTGAGATCAATTTTCATCGCAGAACGGTCATCTTATTGCCAGCGGATCGCTCGCTGGCGGTACGGCATCAAGCTTCGGATTTTATGGCGACTGCCACGGAACTGGAAGCGGCTGCCTGGTGTTGGAAACATATTGAGGAAACAGGAGCCGAAACTACGGTCATCCCGGATGCGCTGGCCCACTATTTTCCTCTGACGGTACGTGGTGAGGTGATCGGTGTCCTCGGCCTGATTTCGGCAGGGGCGGCGTTTTCCGCGCCGCGGCGTGAGCTTCTGGCCGGTTTTATGGGGCAATCCGCGTTAGCTATTGAGCACGGCATCCTGGAACAAAGAATGCGGCGGCTTTGGTTCCTCGACGAGTCGGATCGGCTGCGGAACGCACTGTTGGCCGCGGTTTCGCACGAGGTAAGAGCACCTCTTGCTGCCATCACGGCATCGATAAGCGGCTTGATGAGCGCCGCCGCTCCGCTCGATCCACAGCATGAGCGCCAGCTCTTGCGTACGGCTGAGGCTGAAACCAAGCGGCTGCACCGTCTGATGAACAACCTGCTGAATGTTACGCGTCTGCAGGCGGGTGCTTCACGTCTGAAACTCGAGCCAAGCGATCTGTCGGACATCGTCGGTGCTGCGTTAGAGGAACTGGGACCGTCCGACGGAAAAAGCAAAATCTCTATTGAGATTCCTCAGGACTTGCCGCTGGTTCCCATGGATTTCAATTTGATCACGCAGGTTCTGGTTAACCTGCTGAGCAATGCGCTCAAGTTTTCTCCGGCTGAACAGTCGATCCAGTTGCAGGCCCGGATAGCCGGCGATAAGCTCGAAGTTGCCGTGGCCGATCGGGGACGCGGGGTCCCTGAAGAAGAGCTCGGCCGGGTGTTTCAAAAGTTCCACAGGCTTGCCGAATCCAGTTCGGTCGATGGCCTTGGCCTCGGACTTTCCATTTGCAAAGAGTTTGTGGAAGCGCACGGGGGACGAATCCGTCTGGAAAATAACCCCGGCGGTGGAACGATCGCAAGATTCGTTCTGCCGGTGCAGGGATCTCACGCGATCAATTGAATTCCAGTCTGGCCACCCTCGATTCGATTCAGGATTTCGGGTTTCAGCCGAGTTCAAGGATCCGGCTTACAGACCTCGCAATCATCAATTCTTCGTTTGTACGGATAACCCGAACATGAACTCGACCACCGGTTGGCGAAATCAGGCCCGTATTCCTTGCGTTGCGCCTGCGATCTATTTCGATGCCGAGAAACCCCAGTCCATCGCAGATTCGAGTCCGGATGCGAGGGGAGTTTTCCCCGATGCCCGCCGAGAAGACTAACGTCTCGACTCCGCCGAGCACCGCGGCGAAGGAGCCGATCCATTTCCTGACCTGATAACAAAATAGGTCTACCGCCGCCGCGGCCCGTTCATCAACGGTTTCACGGGCGCATAAATCGCGAAGATCGGAGCTTGTGCCCGAAACACCCAGCAGGCCGGATTCGTGGTTGATCATTCGCTGAAACCCGGCTGCACTCATGCGCTCCGTGCGGGCCAGGTAATAGACCAGACCCGGATCCAGATCTCCGGAACGGGTACTCATCACCAGTCCTGCCGCAGGCGTGAAACCCATACTGGTATCGATGCTCTTCCCGTGATGCACGGCGGCCATGCTGCAGCCGCTGCCCAGATGGGCGAGTAGCACCCTCCCTTTTGCGGCTTCCGGATTGAGGCGCCCGAGTTCTTCCATCAGGAATGCATAGGACAAGCCGTGAAAACCGTATCGCTCGACGCCTCTTGCCGCGTAGCGCCGGGGGATCGGCAGCAGCTTAGCCACGGGTGGCATCGTGCGGTGAAACGCGGTGTCAAAGCAGGCTACCTGGGGCAGTTTTGGATGCCGCCTCTGTAACGCTTCGATCAGTGAGATCTCGCGCGGAAGATGATCCGGATCGTATGCCGTGATGCGGTGCAGTTCCGCGAGCAATCTCGGCGTAACCTTTTCCGGTTCGGAATGTTTCATGCCCTGAACTACGCGATGTCCAGCGGCTTTGACTGACGAGAATACTGGCTGCGATTCAAGCCAATCCAGTAGAGAGCCTACAGCCGTGCGGTGGTCGGCGGCGGCAAGTGGAAGTGTGACCCGGTGTTTACCGGGCAGACCGTTCGCGACCAGGTTCGTACCGCGCAAACCGATACGATCAATCTTCCCATCCAGACGGCACCGCTGCTTTCCAACCGCATCGTAAATGGCGAATCGGATGCTTGACGACCCCCCGTTGATTGCCAGAATGCAAGGCGCTGTTAAGGGCCTTGGCGGTTGTGAAGCCTGCTTCAAGCGGCGGACGCTTTCCTGACTTTGGGGTTCTGCCAGGCACTATCCGGGCCAGGGATCGCGTCAGCCTGTTTCGGCCCCCAGCCGCCCCGTTTGTAAGTGAGACTTCGCGGGTGCTTTTTAAGAACCGGATCCACGACAGCCCATGCGGCTTCGACCGCGTCCTCCCGCGTAAAGAGCGCTCCGTCGCCGATCATGGCATCCCCTAAGAGCCGCTCGTAGGGTGATTCCTCGTCGGGTTGCTCCTCAGACAGGTAGAGTTCACGTTGGTCCCCGACGAATTCTTTGCCCGCGAGCTTGACCCGAGCGGCGAGAGCGATCGCAGCATTCGGAGAGAGTCGAAAGCGCAGATAATTGATGTTTGGCGTTGCGTCCGCGAAAAGCTTCTGTGGCGGCGCCTTCAATTCCACGATTATTTCGGTTGCGGTTTCGGCCAGGTACTTGCCGGAACGTACGCACCAGGGCACCCCCTCCCAACGCCAAGAGTCGATGAAAAGCCGCAGGGCGCAGAAAGTTTCGACGTCGGAGTTGCTGGCGACTCCCGGTTCCTTTCGGTAGCCTTCGTACTGGCCGCGCACCAGGTCGTCGCGCGTCAAAGGGCGCATGGCTTGAAAAACTCTGGCTTTCTCGTTGTGGACGGCTCCGAAGTCCCGACCCGCTGGCGGTTCCATGGCAAGGAGCGCGATCACCTGAAACAGGTGGTTCTGAATTACGTCCCGAAGACAACCGGCGGTTTCGTAAAAGGCCCCGCGGCCCTTCACGCCGAAATCCTCGGCCAGTGTTATCTGGACGCTCGCCACATAATTGCGATTCCAGATTGGTTCCAGGAATGAATTGGCGAAGCGGAAATAGAGGATATTCATGATTGCCTCTTTTCCGAGGAAGTGATCGATGCGAAAGATCGAGTCTTCCGGGAACAGCTTGTGTGCGACCCGATTCAGCTCCCGCGCCGAAGCGAGGTCGCGTCCGAAAGGCTTCTCAACGATAACGCGTGCATGGTCGGCCAGTTTCGCCTCGCCGAGTCCCTTAATGACTGTTTCGAAGAGCGAAGGCGGAATGGCAAGATAGTGCGCGGGCCGCCGCGCTTTACCAAGCTCTTTTTTCAGCGCGGCGAAAGTATCCGGGCTCGCGTAATCGCCGCCAACATAGCTGAACAGGGACAGAAGATGCTTGAGTGCGCTCCGGTTGTCGACGCCGCCCGCGCGCTCTATACTGTTCGTCACACGCTTGTGCAGGCGTTCCGGACTCCACTTCGGGAGGGCGACGCCGATTACCGGGACTTTAAGCGTGCCTCGTTTCACCATCGCATAAAGAGCCGGGAAGATCATCTTGTGGGCGAGATCGCCTGTGACACCGAAGACTACCAGTGCGTCCGAATGCGAAGCAGCCATCAGGCATCTGCCTTTGGGGCGGCGACCTTTTCCTCATGGCCTCCGAACTGATAGCGAAGGGCGGACAGCACTTTGTCGGCGAAGTCGGCCTCGCCGCGCGAACTGAAGCGTTCGTACAGCGCGGCACTCAGGACGGGCGCCGGAACCGACTCATCGATGGCCGCCGCGATCGTCCAGCGACCCTCCCCTGAATCCGACACCCGGCCGGCGAATTTGGCCAGGTCGGGGCTATCGAGGAGCGCGGCGGCGGTAAGGTCGAGAAGCCACGAAGCGATCACACTCCCACGCCGCCAGACTTCGGCGATGTCAGGAAGATTCAGGTCATACGAGTAGTGCTCCGGGTGGCGAAGGGGGGCGGTTTCCGCATCCGCGGTGCATTGCTGTTTGCCCGCGTTGGCATGCCTGAGGATATTCAACCCTTCCGCATAGGAGGCCATGATGCCGTACTCGATGCCGTTGTGGACCATCTTGACGAAGTGACCTGCGCCGCTCGGCCCGCAATGCAGGTAGCCTTGTTCCGCAGTGCCGCCCACTTTCTCCCGGCCCGGCGTGCGCGGTGCCTCGGCAATATCAGGCGCCAGTGCCGCAAATATGGGGTCGATGCGCCGGACGACGGTTTCGTCGCCGCCTATCATCAGACAATAGCCTCGCTCTGCGCCCCAGACCCCGCCGCTGGTCCCGGCGTCGATGTAGTGGATGCCTTTTGGTTTCAGTTCGGCTGCGCGCCGGATGTCGTCGTGGTAGTAAGAATTCCCTCCATCGATAATCACGTCGCCGTTGCCGAGGAGTGGAACGAGCGTCTTCAGAGTCGTATCGACAACCGCCGCCGGCACCATCATCCAGACCGTGCGAGGCGATTTCAGCTTGCTCACGAAGTCTTCGAACGATGTCGCACCGACTGATCCCTCTTTGGCTATTGCCTGTACCGCTTCCGAATGAAGGTCGTAAACAACGCAGTGATGTCCAGCTTTGATAAGACGCCGCACCATGTTGCTTCCCATCCGGCCCAATCCGATCATGCCTAGTTCCATTTGTGTCTCCCTATCTGCTTTACTTAATCTGTCGCTCGACGGAATCGGCGGTAGTGGCGAATGAGCGCATTGGTGGAACTGTCGTGCTTCAGTGACGGCTCGTCGGCCTTCTCAGGTTCTGGAACGATCTTCTCGGCTAAAACCTACCCGAGTTCCACGCCCCATTGATCGAAGGAGTCGATCTGCCAAATCGTTCCCTGGGTAAAGACGCTGTGTTCGTAAAGGGCAATCAGTTTTCCCAGCGTCTCCGGCGTGAGCCGCCCGGCAAGGATAGTGGTCGACGGACGGTTGCCCTCAAACGTGCGGTGCGGCACAAGCCACTCCGGTGTACCCGCGGCCCTGACTTCTTCGGGCGTGCGCCCGAACGCCAGCGCCTCAGCCTGCGCGAACACATTGGCGAGCAGCAAATCATGGTGATTGCCCAGGGCATTGAGGGCGTCGCCGAACGCAATGAAATCGCACGGGATGAGCTTTGTTCCCTGATGTATGAGCTGGTAAAAAGAGTGCTGCCCGTTAGTGCCGGGCTCCCCCCAATAAATCGGTCCGGTCTGATAGTCGACGCAATTTCCTTCGAGTGTCACGTGCTTACCGTTGCTCTCCATGGTCAATTGTTGAAGGTATGCGGGGAAGCGCTTCAGGTATTGCTCGTAGGGCAACACTGCCACCGTCTGCGCATCGAAAAAACCGTTGTACCAGACGACAAGCAGGCCCATCAGCACCGCCAGATTACCGTCGAAGGGCGCGGTTCGGAAGTGCTCATCCATCGCGTGGACGCCGGCGAGCATCGAGTAGTCAAAGTACAGACCCAGCGTCTCGATCGTGAATCGTTCACTGCGTCGCGAATCTTCGGCGAAGAGTTGCCTGAGGTGTATGTTTCGAATTTTCGTAGAATGTTCAGTCAATGCGGTCCATGCGGGGCGGTTCCGAGGCGGAATGATACCGCGTGGCAGTGAGGGATCTGTCATTTGAAGGTCAGCGGGCAGCTGTGAGAGCAGCGGTTTTTGCCTCGATTTGATCGAGCAGATCCTTCCAGGACGCGACAAAAGAGTCCGCACCTTCTCGCTGGAGCTCGGCGGCGAGCTTTTCATCGTCGATCCCGGCCCTGGCGAATGCGGTAATCACCTTTTCGGCATCGCCGCCATCGACCCGCAGAACGTCACCCACCGTTCCATGGTCGGCGAACGCAAGCAGCGTCTTTTCAGGAATTGTGTTGATGGTGTCCGGTGCAGCGAGGGCCTTCACATAAAGGACGTCCGACGCCTTGGGGTCTTTAGTGCCGGTGCTCGCCCAGAGCAAACGCTGCGGTTGAGCACCTGCCCGGAATGCATTGACCCATCGAGGTGAAGCGAGCAAGTCGCGGTAGGTTTTGTAAGTGCGTTTGGCTATGGCAATTCCCAGAAGATCCTCCAGTTCCCGGGGGACTTTCCCCATCACTGCTTTGTCCCAGCGGCTGATGAACATCGAGGCCACGGAGCGCACCTTCGGATCGAGGCCTGCCGCGATTCGGCGCTCGATGCCACGCAAATAACCTTCGGCCGCGGCGATATATTGAGCGCTTGAAAAGAGCAATGTGACGTTAACCGGCACGCCGGCGAAGATGGCATCCTCGATCGCGGCAATCCCCTCACTTGTCCCGGGAATCTTGATGAAGAGATTGTGCCGGTGTGCCTGAGCGCGGAGTGCGACAGCAGCTTTGACTGTATTGGCTGTGTCATAGGCGAGCAGAGGAGACACCTCAAGAGATACCCAGCCATCCACGCCTGCAGTAGCGTCATGGATCGGGCGAAAGAGATCGGCGGCCTGCGTCAGATCCTCGATCGCAAGCTCGAAGAAGAGGATCTCGCCTGACTTCCCTTCGTCTGTCTTTTTGCGGATGGCGTCGTCATAGAAGTTCGCTTCCTTGATTGCAAGATCGAAGATTGATGGATTCGACGTCAGCCCTGTAACCGAGAGATCACTGATATAGCGGCTCAGCGTCCCGCTCGTCAGGAGGCCTCGTGTGATGTTGTCAAGCCATAGGCTCTGACCAAGGCCGTGAAGTGTTTGCGTGGGGTTCACAGCTTCACTGTAAGAGAAGTATTGTCAAAATAGCGTCAAAACGGCTGGAGCCGTTCTACTCGACTGCACCGTTATCCCAGCGCGTATCGAAACTGTGATTGCCCTGCGATTTATTGGGTGAGTGAAGGACAGCGTTCACCATCTCCACCAACTGTTTTGATACAAACGGCTTATCGATGAAAGCCCATCCGTAGTTGAGCACCAGGAGGTCTCCGCCGGTAAACCCGGACATGAACATCACGTGCATATCAGGCCTTGCCCGCTTCAGGGCGTCGCCTAACTGTGGGCCGGACATTTCAGGCATTTGCACATCCGAAAGAAGCAAATCGATCTTGCCGGAATAACCAGCGGCCAGTGTCACGGCCTCGACACCGCTGTTGGCGTGGAGGACATGGAAATTCGCCGTTTCGAGAATTTCCACAACAAGGTTGAGGACATTTTCGGTGTCATCCACTACAAGAATCGTTTCCAAGGCTTCCGTGAATGAACCGGTCATGATTTCAGTTCGGAGCCCGGACATTTACAAGCGCCGCGAAGCTGACCGGATCGAGGCTGGCCCCGCCGACGAGGAACCCGTCAATCTCAGGCTCGGCCATGAGACTCTTCGCATTGTTGGGTTTGACACTGCCACCGTATAAAATGCGGACATTATTCGCCGCCTCGGCTCCGAATCGATGCTCCGCGTGAGCGCGGATCCGTCGGTGAGCGTCGGCCGCGACCTGCGGCGTAGCACTCTCGCCGTCTCCGATCGCCCAAACAGGCTCGTAACCGATTACGATGCCTGCGAACTGCTCGTCCGAAAGTCTTCCGATGCCGCACTGAAACTGCTCCGCCAGTACGGTTTCCACGTTCTTCTCCTCACGCTCTCCTACGCACACAATCGGAGTGAGCCCGGCATTGACCGCCGCAATGGTCTTCTTCAAGACGGAGTCGTTCGTCTCGGCGAAATATAGGCGCCGCTCGCTGTGCCCCACGATTACATGAGAGCAGCCGGACGCTTTGATCATAGGGCCAGAGACTTCGCCCGTGAATGCACCTTCGCTCTCCCAATAGAGGTCCTGCGCGCCGATCCTGATGGTAGTGCCGCGAGTGGCTTTGACGGCATTTTCGATATCAAGAAACGGCGGGCAAATCACAACTTCGCAATGTTCGGTGTGTCCTGCCAGCGGCAGAAAGGTCTCGAGAAAAGACGTGGTTCCGGATGGGTTCTTGTGCATCTTCCAGTTTCCGCCGATCATATGTGTGCGCATGGTTAGTCTTGAGTTGCCGCGAATTCGAAAACGCGACTATCCGGGCCAGCCGATGGGCACGACGACAAGAAGTTGTTCCGCCAGGGGCATACTTTCACTTTAAGGAGATCAGAGTCAAAATAGTGTCAAAAAGGCTGTAGCCTGGCCAGACTCGCATCACCGCGTCCGGCCTGCCAGTGGCAATGAACAGACCACGTTACGGCGGGACTCAAGTGCTTCTCCGCGGAACCGGTGGGGTGATCAGCGCGGCTGGTGACGGTCTCGAAGTTCCAGCCGCGACAAGTGGCTCGTTGCCCCAGAAGGGTACAGGCCCCGTGTCGCCGGAATTCACTGAGGAGCAGACAGGCACCGAAGGACCGGTTGTGCACTGCCTTCAGAGTGTGCTCGCAATGGAAAACCATCAAAACGAATACAGTACAGGCGTTGCCCCGATCGACGATTTTCTCGCGGCCGACCTCGAAAACGATATCGGTGTCGCTTTAAATACGGTCTTGGTAGTCCCCATCGAGGATGGTGGAAACCCCTCGCGTTGACGCGAACGATGTTGGTCGAGTATCCGAAGGAGACGAGACTTTCGCCGACTGAAGGTCCGCGAGCTTGAGATTTAAGCGGGCGCATTTTGTGGAATTCCATTCGACGTGTCCGCGATAAACCCCTCACCTTAAAGCCAAGGGTTGTTCAGTTCAGATACTCTAGATACTTGGCAGCAGGTCGAAGTATTCGTCATCCTCGTTTGCTCCGCCCTCGCCCTTGCCCAGTTCTTTTTCGGACTTGATGAACTCGATCCGCTCAATCCATTTGACCATCTTGTATCCCAACTGGTTTTCGACCCGCAACCGCAGTGGAGCGCCATGTTCGCTGGGCAGTGCGTTGCCGTTCATCCTGTAGGCGAGTATGCACTCCGGTTTCAGTACGTTCTCGAGGCTTTGTGTATCGTAGTACGGCTCCCCGTATTGGTCTTCACCAAAAGAAAGGAAGGCGACAGTTCGAGCCGACGGTTTCGGCTGGACGAGCTGAATGATCTTCTTCATGGACACGCCGTTCCATTGCGCGATCCCGGACCATCCCTGGATGCAGTGATGCATGGTGATGTGTTCTTCCTCCTCGAGCCCTTGGATTTGGGCCAACGATAACTCCACCGGGTTCTCTACCAGTCCACCGATCTTCAGCCTGTAGTCGCGGAAGTTGTCACGCTCCAGATGCTTCCAGTCTTCGCGATCGGGCGGCTTGCCGTTTGACCAGAAGTGGGGTGAGATTTGTTCCTTCGTATAGCGGTTCCTGGGATGGAGCCGATCGATGAGAGCGAGCCGCAGAGGCAGCGACACGGCCTTCTGCGCATGCTGTAGCAGGCGCGGTGCTTTCCAGGAGATGTAGTGGGCCGCAATCCACGAAGCAATCACCGCCGCGAGGCCCACAAACCCCAGAATCATTCCCGGCGACCGTTGGTCGTCGGTTCCCAGGACGATGTGGTTCATGTTCCGTTCGAACCCGGTCAGGACCACCAGCGTGACATGCACAATGAGAAACCCGGCCCAGCAGAGCATCATCAGGTAGTGGATGGAGCGAGCCCCTTGCCTCCCGCCAAACATACGGGGAAACCATGGAAAATGGTTGACCATGGCGGGCGACATCGCGGCGCCCGCGATAATCGAGATGGGAGCAAACACGAATACGGCGAAAAAATACGCGATCTGCTGGAGAGCGTTATAGGCGTAAAACCCGTCGGGCTCGGGCGGAAAATGGAAATTCGCATAATGGACGAAGGTCCCCCACGCCTGCGACAGAATGGACCAGGAGTTTGGCACCAGCCTCTCCCATTGCCCGGACATGAAAAGCAGCGGAATAAAGATCAGGCCCGTAATGATGAAGCCGTAGACATCGATGAAATGCCACGAGCGCGCTATTCCGACGCTATGCCGATAGCCAGGTGTCGCCACCAGCGGCGAGATGTAACGGTCATCGTCGCTCGCTCTCCAGACGCGATTTCTGGGAACCTTCAGCGGAGTGAAGCGAATCCATTCGGTGCCCGGCGTGCAGCCGCTGTTGAAATAAAGCCGCGGATGGTCCATCAGAATCGACAGGCCGCTGCGGATCAGCATCATCAGAAAGACAAAGTTGAAGAAGTGTGCCCAGCGCAGCCACCCGGGAAAGCCATGCACTCGGGTAAAGGTCGCTGCATTGAATTGTGGCGCCGGAGCAAGATACGGCAACCCGTAAATTACTGCCTGTCCCCAGGCCAACCCAAGCGGAATTAGTACCAGGCAGATGGCAGCCGCAATAAAGGATGGCTTGATCCAGATGCGAAATCGCCGGTCCGAGGGGTTATGAACAGCTTTATGTGCAGCATCAAATGCTATCATGGTTCTGTAAGCGATAAGCGTAGCGGCTTAAGGGCCGCGGCGTGAAGTACACGCCTCGTTGGCCCCATAATACTGCCTCTGTACTGAGCGCGGTTTTCAACGCTTCGACGAGCTGGTGGCCGGTGAAACCCTCTTACGGTTGATTGTGTCGGCAATACGATAGTCTTCCGGACTGAAACCGCGGACGAAAAACCATATGCAGACGCGCCGCCACACGATCATTCTTCAGCCCCCTTGGTATTGCGATCCTTCACGATCCTCTTCATTTCGATGGCAGTCAGGTAGTTATTCCGCCAGCATTTCTCTGACTTTGCCTACAAGTTCAGCTGCGGTAAACGGCTTGGGAAAAATCTGAAATCTATGAAGGGTTTCCCGATTCGTTAGGTCAGGATCGTCGGGAACGCCTCCCACTAACAGAACGGGAATGCCCGGAAGCGATGCGCGCACGTAAATGGCGGCGTCATGTCCCGGGGTGTCCTCCAGGTAGTGGCGGACCATCAGCAGGTCCGGCGTGCAGCGCTTCAGCCAATCCATCGCGCTGCTCAGATCGTCGGCGCGCAGAACG
>Ga0182024_10004700_pt1 | contig 31169 bp, 30 predicted proteins | sample P32metaG_FD_120480 | JGI IMG/M metagenome (GOLD analysis project Ga0182024, IMG submission 120480) | Permafrost microbial communities from Stordalen Mire, Sweden - P3-2 metaG (Illumina Assembly) | ecosystem: Environmental > Terrestrial > Soil > Wetlands > Permafrost | place: Sweden: Stordalen... | reverse complement strand
TGGAGAACGCCGTGAAACATGGAGTTGCGCCGATGATGGGATCGGGGTTTGTGCGTCTCGATATTACTTCCCGGCGGGACGTCCTGACGGTAACCGTCTCTAACTCCGGGGAATGCGACTCGAGCGCTCTGACTGCCAGCGGCGCCAACGGAGGAATCGGCCTGGCCAATGTCCGCCGCCGGTTGGAGCTGTGTTACGGCGAACAGTCCAGTTTTCTGGCGGAAGTAGAAGATGGCGTCACTACCGTGGGTTTCCTGCTACCGCTCAGGGTTGGAGTAGCGGTCTGACTCTCAAAACGCTGATCGTCGACGACGAACCAATCGCCCGCAGGGTTCTGCGCGAAGAGCTCGAGCTGATTGACAACGTTGAGGTGATTGGAGAGGCTGCCGACGGCGCGTCGGCGTTACAGAAAATCGGTTCCCAGCATCCCGATCTCGTTCTCCTCGATCTTGAGATGCCGGCCATGGGCGGGTTGGACGTCGTTCGGCACTTGAAGAACGGCAAGCACCTGCCTGTCATCGTCATCGTGACGGCATATGACCAGCACGCGGTCCAGGCGTTCGAAGCCGGCGCGATCGACTACTTGCTGAAGCCGGTTGGGCAAGAACGTTTGTCGCAAGCGGTGGAGCGGGCCAGACGCGTAACTGATCGCCAGGCCATAGAGCGGATTGCGCACTTACAGGAAATCGCGGAACCGCCGGCCGGTGCGCGCACCCGCAGAATCGTCGGCAAAGTGGGTGAGGAGTACTTCCTGTTGAGCGCCGGCGAGATTTACGCGTTCCAGGCCGAAGGCGATTTGGTCTGGATTGTCACTGCCAAGCGAAAATACCTGGCCACGCAGACTCTGAAGGAATTGGAACTGCGTCTTAGGAACACCAGTTTCCGGCGTATTCACCGCAACGCGCTTATCAACGTCGATCACGTGCGCAAAATGAGCGCGCTCAGCAGCCAGAGATGGCTGATTACGATGAACAACGATCAGGAATACGTCGCCAGCAAGCGGCAAGCCCGCACCGTCCGAGACCTTCTCACCTGGTAAGACAAGTCCGCTCACCGGCAAAACAAGTTCACTTACCGCGATCCTCAGGCCACCAATCGGATTCTCATAGGTGGGGAGCTTCCTGGCATCCACAATCGAGCAATATGAGATGTCCCGCAATTTCGCTCGTTCTTTTCCTGTGCGTCGCCTCCCCTGTCGCGACATATGCTCAATCGAGCAGCGCCAACTCCGGAACGGTCCGCGGATCGGTTCTGGACCCCTCCGGAGCAGTCGTAATGGGCGCAACCGTGGAGATCCAGAACCCCGTTTCCCGCTATGACAAGAGCGTCCAGACCGACTCACAGGGGAACTTCGAGTTCGATAACATTCCGTACAATAATTACCACTTGAGCGCCTCGGCGAAAGGGTTCCAGGGCGGCGAACAGGATGTCAACGTGCGTTCTCCTCTGCCTTTGGAAGCGAAGATGTCTCTGACCATCGGCGCTGGGACTGAAAGCGTGACAGTGACGTCCGGGACGGACCTGGTGGAGACAGATACAACCACCCACACGGACATAGATCGGGGGCTTTTCGATAAGCTGCCTCTGGAAAGCCAATCCTCGTCGCTCAGCTCACTGGCGACCCTCGCTTCTCCAGGCGTTTCGGCCGACTCCAATGGCCTGTTTCACGGGCTGGGCGATCATGCCTCGAACTCCTTCTCCATCGACGGCCAGCCGATCACGGACCAGCAAAGCAAAGTCTTCTCCAATCAGCTCCCGGTCGACGCTGTCCAATCGATGGAAGTCATCGAAGGCGCGCCGCCCGCGGAGTATGGGGGAAAAACCAGTCTGGTGCTGGTTGTGACTACCCGCTCCGGTCTGGGATCTACCACGCCGCATGGCGATATCACGACTTCGTATGGAACCTTCGGCACTACCAATAGCGGCTTCGATCTTTCCTATGGAGGGCAAAAGTGGGGAAACTTTATCTCCGCCAATGGTCTGGATACGGGCCGCTTCCTGGACGGTCCGGAGTACCAGGTTTTTCACGATCACGGCAACGAGGAGAACATATTCGACCGGGTCGATTTCAAGCTTTCCGACAAGGACACCATCAACCTCAACCTTCAATTCACCCGATCCTGGTTCCAGACTCCCAATTCTTACGACGCCCAAAACGCGACGGCCTGGAACGGCTTGGTGGTAAACAACGGCGGCCTCGGTCCCAACGGTTTACCGGTCGGCTCGGAGGATCAACGCTCCAAGATCAGAACGTTTAATATTGCTCCGGTCTGGACTCATCTTCTGAATCCCAAGACTGTTTTCACGTTCGGCGCTTTTGTGCGACAGGATCAATATAACTATTATCCGAGCGCCGACGCCTTCGCCGACTTTACGCCCGATCTCCAGACCGCGACCGACGGTCAAAGCCGCCGCCTCACAAATGCCGGCGCCCGCGCCAGTGTGTCTTATGTAAGCGGCATTCACAACATCAAGGTCGGCGTTCAGTATGAACACACTTTTATTACGGAAAGGGATAGCTTCGGTTTAGTGGATCCAACGGCGAACGCCCCTTGTCTGAATGCCGACGGGAGCCCCGACACGAACCCTACGCTGACGAACCCGAGCAACTGCAACGGAACGCTGCAGCAGAATCCTAACTTTATTCCTCTTCTGGCCTGTTACGACCTGACCAGAACGTCGCCCTTGCCTGCGTCCGATGGCTGTCCGAACAGCACCAGCACCGACTACAGATTTTACGGGCATGCCGACATCCGGGAGTTCGCGTTCTATATTCAGGACGCAATCAATGTCCACAACTGGACTTTCAATCTCGGTCTACGCGTCGATCAATACGATGGCATCACTAAGGCCGCGCAAGGGGAACCGCGCCTTGGTATTGCATATAACATCAAGCCAACCAACACGGTTCTGCGGGTCTCCTACGCACGAACCATGGAAACGCCCTTCAACGAGAACCTGGTGCTGGCGAGCCTGGGATGTCTCCAACCCGCAATAGTTGCCTTCCAGAGCTTTGTCGCCGGCGGCCAATGCGTGACGACATCGCCCCTCAGTCCCGGCCACCGCAATGAGTTCCATGTCGGCCTTTCGCAGGCGTTTGGCAAGTACCTGGTTCTGGATGGCGAATACATCTGGAAGTACACTCACGAGGCTTTCGATTTCAGCGTGCTTAGCAATACGCCGATCACTTATCCCATCGAGTGGTCCAGCTCGAAGATTCCCGGATATGCAATCCGCCTCACGATGCCGAACTTCCATGGATTAACCGCTTTTATGGTGACCTCCAGCGTCGCGGCACGCTTCTTCGGTCCGCAAGTCTCGGGAATTGGCGCTACTCCGGGCGCCGTCAGTGTATTCCGTATCGATCATGACGAACTTTTCAATGCAACCGGACACCTGCAATACCAGCCGAAGCAGAAGCTGCCATGGTTAAGCTTCAACTGGCGTTTTGATAGCGGCCTGGTAGCTGGTCCCGTGCCTTGCGCGGGCGGAAACTGCAACAATGGGCCGAACGGGACGGATTCGATCGTGGATGTCTCCGGTCTCACGCCCGATCAACAGTTCGAAGGCGGGCTCTTCTGCGGGCCTGTCCACGCGACGCCAACTACGCCGATTAGTGCTACGGGTCTCTGCGCAGCGAATTTGTACGGTTCCACCCTGGTATCCATCCCCGCCGCCGGCACGGAGAACGACGACCACAATCCGCCCCGCATTTCACCTCGCAATCTCTTCGACGTTGGCGTTGGGGACGATAACATCTTCCATACCGACAAGTACAAGTTCAGCGCGCGTTTGACGGTCGTCAATCTGACGAACAAAGAAGCTCTTTACAACTTCCTTTCTACGTTTAGTGGAACCCACTATGTTTCGCCACGGGCGGTGACCGCGACAATCGGGTTCCACTTCTGAAACGCGCGCGTCAGCAAGCTGGTCGGCGATTTGGGTAGGTAAGGGCGCGCCGCGACCCGTGAGGGAAGTTTGCTTCCGGCGCTGAACCAGACTCACCTTACACTGGAGCCGACGATGGGAGTGTCACCGCCCCCGAGTCCTGGCGGCTGCCGTTCCGCCTCGGCTTCGTCTCTGAATTTTCATTTCAGAACCCGAGGTATGAAGAAAACACGCGGCGCGTAGAACTCCGGCTGCACGGACCGGGCACGCAGCGCGAGCCCGCCATGCTCCTCAGATGGAAGCGCAAGAGCTTCTCTCCGTCATTGGAATACTATGGGGAAATAGAAAGCTTGAACGTGCCTCCACGCGCTCAGCCCGAAGTGCATCAACTGTTCCTAGGCGGCGACTGGGAACCACGTCCGGGATTCAGCATCAACGTCGGCGGCGGATTCGACCTCGGAAGCCGCGGGCCGGGCTTCGTTTTGAAAAGCCGCTTCCAGTGGGACTGGGATCTACGTCGAAATCGTCCGATACAACACTAGCGTTTCACGCGATCGCCGCTTTCCAGATCACGGGTTCTCGGCGTAGACGCGCTTCACCACGTTGGCTACCGGGCCCATGGTCCGCCAATCCGGGTACTTCTTTTTGAACTCGGCGGTAACGATAACGGCGGCTTCGTCGGCGGACTTGCCCTGGCGCTTGAGTTCCAGCGACCGGTTTTGTAGCTCCAGCAAAAACGCCCGTTCCTTCGCGATCAGCGATCCGTCGCCCAGCGCGCCGTGATCGGGCAGCACCAGGCGCGGTTGAAGCGGCTCCAGCCGATCCAGGATGGCGAGCCAGTTCTTCACGCTGGCGTCGGCGCTGGATATATTGGGGACGATTTTGTCCTGCACGATATCGCCCGGGATCAGAACGCTATCCTGCTCCACCAAGATCAACTCGTCGCCTTGCGTGTGCGCGGGTCCCCACCAGAACAGCCGCGCCGTAACACCGCCGAGATCTAGCTTGATTTCCTTGTCGAAGGTGATGTCGGGCGGCCGAAGCTTGACATCCTGGAGTAACTCTTTACTCTGCGCCGAGAAGCCGCGAAAAAGATCCATCAGCTCGGTGGCGTGCTTGTTCATTTCGTCCTGCTGGACGGCTGGCCGGATGATGATGGTGCGCGGCGGAAAGGCCTGCTCGCCCATCGCGTGCTCGGGATGGAAATGCGTGGTGGTCAGATACAGAATGGGCGCCTTACCCAGCTTTTCGGCCTGCTTCATCACAATGGCGCCGTTGCGCGCGCCGAGGCCTGTGTCGACAACCAGCGTGGCGCGGTCGCCCACCACGATACCGATGTTGGGAAAGCCGACGATCGCGTATACGTGCTCGGAGACGCGGGTCACCGAGTTCTCAGGCAGCATCATCGATTCTTGCGCGCAACACAGCACGGATGAACCGAGCAGCGTGGCAACCAGACCTGTGCGGAGCCGCATTAGGGGAGGGGCGAAGCAGGCGCGGCCAAAACGCTGGTGGTCGCTGCGTTTGAAGCCACCCCAGGCGCGGCGAAACGCAGGATGAAGCGCTGCATCGCGATTTCCATCGAACTCATGCCGAAGGTCCTGGCCTCGGCCAGCGCCTGCTGGTTGGTCCAGTGATCGTGCTCGATCCGGTAACATGCGATGGCAGTGCCGGTGCGATCCGCCCCGCGCCTGCAGTGGACGAAAACGGGCCACGCAGCGTTGTCGTTGAGTAGCGAAAGCACCGCGGTTATTTGCGAATCGGCCGGCGCCTTGTAACCGCTCCAAGGCAGGCGCACGTAGCGCATTCCGGCGCGCTGGACCGCGTTCCCTTCCGAGCCCTCGCCGCGCAGGTCGATCACGGTCTTGATGCCGATTTTCGCGAGACCGGCATAGCCCTGGCCATAAGGTTGCGCCCCGCGGTAGACATGTTCGTCCACCTGATGAAAGTTGGGCACCCCGGAAATGTCGAAAATGGTAGCGGCTTCGACCCCGGCCACACTCAGCGACAGTGCGAGTAGTCCAGGAAGCAGGCGCCGGTACAGCGTGGCACTTGGCATTGAAAATATCTTACTACTTCCATTGATGCGCCGGCCGATGCCACAGTTTCGAAATGTCACCCAGTGGAACGTCTTTGCCCCAAAATCGGTAAACTCTTGATCGAGGAGCCGGCAAATTTGAGCTTTGTGAATGCGGACGGCGTGCGGCTGTATGTTGAAGAAACTGGAACCGGAGAACCAATCGTCTTTGTTCATGAATTGAACGCGGACTATCGGGAGTGGGAAGGCCAAGTCCATTGGTTCTCGCGCTTCTATCGTTGCATCGCCTTCAACGCGCGCGGTTACCCGCCTTCGGACGTACCTGGCGATACCGGCTTGTACGGTTTCCCGTTCGTCGTTCACGATATCGCCGCGGTTATGAAAGCTCTGGGGATTCCCAAGGCCCACGTAGTGGGATCGAGTATGGGGGCGTACGCCGCACTGCACTTCGGCTGGATGTATCCGGAGATGGCGATGTCGCTGGTTGTGGCGGGAGTTGGGTCGGGTTCGCCGGCTGCGGATCGAGCGGCGTTTGTCGCCGAAGCCGAGGCTGCGGCTCGCGCCTACCTGGAACAAGGAGCGCCTGCGGTGGCCGAAGTTGCCGGACGGGCGCCCACCCGCATGCGGCTTCTCCGCAAGAACCCCCGCGCATTCGAGGAATTCCTGTCCCATCTGCGCGGGCATTCGGCGGAAGGCAAGGCACGGACGCTGTTGGGATATCAGGCCCGCCGTCCCTCGCTGCGGGACTACGAGAACGAATTTTCGCGCCTGCGGATCCCGGTTTTGTTGATCGTTGGCGACCAGGACGAACCGTGTCTGGAGACGACACTCTGGCTCCAGAAAACACTTCCGAACGCCGGGCTCTGGATTTGTCCGGACAGCGGTCACGCCATCAACCTGGAAGAGCCTGCCGCTTTCAATCGCACGGTAGAGGATTTCTTGAGCGCCGTGCAACACGGGCGCTGGCGATGCTGAGTTCGGCGGTTCTTTCCGAATTGTGCTATCAGTGATACTCATGACACCGGAAGAAGAACTGAAGGCGGAAATCGATAGGCTGCGCGCCGAGAACGCCATACTGAAAAAGCCGGCGCGAGGTCAAATGTCGCTGAAAGTGAGCGAAAAGGGCGGGCTCTCCGTATATGGGCTGGGACGCTTTCCGGTCACACTGTATCGGGAGCAATGGGAGAAGCTATTGGGGATGGCGGATGAAATCCGAAAGTTCATCGCCGAGAACGACGGGGCTCTGAAGAAGAAGGAATAAGGCAAACACGCCAATATCGCGCCGGCGATTTCCGACCCACGCATCCGCCACGCGCTACCAATGCTTGACCGGAGACACGGAATGCGAACCATCATTGCCGCGTTTCTGATTTGCGCCGGGGTTGTCCGCGCGCAGGACGCCGTTTGACGACAACTGCAATCGGCTGGAGAACGGGATGCGCACCGCCGGTCCGCCTTTGCCGGGCGCCGACAGCATGAACTCGGGCGTCTTTCAGGTGATCACAGCCATCCAGCCGCGCCGCGTTCTGGTGGTGGGCTTACCCAGATCGGCATGAAGGACGGCTCCACGCGCCCGGCGCCCTACTTCGTTGGTCTGCCGGTGACCATGCCGATGGCAGAGGTATTCAAGGTCGTCAATGGCAACATTCGGGAAGTGGAAGCAGTTGGTGTCCAGATCCCCTACGGCCTTGGCCCCGGTTGGGAATAGCGCGCTCGGCGTGAGCCGGCTTCGGCGAAGAGCCCGCACGCCAATCCCCCAGGCCGATCATCCCACGGCCGGAATCCTCGTTGGGCCCTTCCATGAGCCCGTTCCGACGGAACGGCCCCCGATGCTATATCCTTTAGATGATCGGGAGTAACCTTATGGCCTACAAACTGAACGTGAACGGGCAGCCTGCCACGGTCGACGCACCCGCAGACATGCCATTGTTGTGGGTGCTTCGAGACGTGCTCAATCTTCGCGGCACGAAATATGGCTGCGGTATCGGCCAGTGCGCCGCATGCACCGTGCAACTCAACGGCAAGGCGGCGCGCTCGTGCCAAACACCCATTTCCGCCGTGGGCAACCAGGCGGTTACCACCATCGAGGGGTTGTCCGCGGACGGCGCTCATCCGGTGCAACTCGCCTGGATGGAGATCGACGTACCTCAGTGCGGGTATTGCCAGGCGGGGCAGATGATGGCGGCTGCCGCGCTGCTGGCGAAAAAGCCCAACCCGAGCGACGGCGATATCGACTCCGCCATGAATGGCAATCTGTGCCGCTGCGGAACCTATCTGCGGATTCGCAAAGCGATTCACAAGGCTGCCGCGTTATCCACCAATGCGTCCGCCAAGAGCAGGCAGCAAGCGCAGCTCACCCCTTCAGCCAAGTAAGAGATGATCGCGAAGTAGAAAGATATAAGGAGCCTGGTAATGAAGCGTATCGATCGTCGTTCCTTCCTCAAAGTAAGCGCCGCCGGCGCAGGTGGTGTGTTGATCGGCTTATACGTGCAGCCGAAGGCAGCGGCACAGGGCCGTGGCGGGCCTCCGCCACCGCAACCGGATCCGCACACCTACATCAAGATCGCTGCCGACGGCACGGTCACCATCGTGGCTAAGAATCCCGAAGTCGGCCAGGGCATCAAGACCATGCTCCCGATGCTCATCGCCGACGAACTTGACGCCGACTGGAAGTCCGTGAAGATCGAGCAGGCGGACTTCGACGACCGCAAATATGCCGCGCAGATCGCCGGCGGCAGCACCGCAACCCCGACCAACTGGCTCCCGATGCGTCAGGCCGGCGCGGCAGGCCGGGCCATGCTCATCACCGCGGCCGCTCAAACCTGGAGCGTGCCGGAATCTGAATGCACCACGGCGTCCGGCCGTGTGTATCACAAGGCTTCCAACCGCTCGCTCGGCTATGGCGAATTGGCGGCGAAGATGGCGGCGCTGCCCATGCCCGATCTGAAGACGCTCAAACTGAAGGATCCTGCGGATTTCAAAATCATCGGCGTCAGCCAGACCCAACGCGAGTTGCCGAACATCCTGACCGGCAAGCCGATCTTCGGGATCGATGTTGTAGTGCCCGGCATGCTCTATGCCGTATACGAGAAGTGCGGCGTCTTCGGCGGCAAGGTGGTGAGCTCGAACATCGAAGAGATCAAGAAACTGCCCGGCGTCAAAACCGCTTTTGTAGTGACGCGCCCGGATATTACGGACACCGTGATCCCAGGCGATCCGGGCCTGGAGAACGGCATCGCCATCCTCGCCGAGACTTGGTGGCACGCGCAATCGGCGCGTAAGAAGCTGCAGGTGAACTGGGATGAAGGTCCGCGAGCCAACGGCAGCAGCGTCGCTTTTGCGGAGCGTGCGCAAGAACTGAACAAACAAGCGCCGCAGAGGACCATCCGCAAAGACGGCGATCCCGATGCGGCCATGAGTGGAGCGGCGAAGGTGGTGGAAGCGGCCTATTCTTATCCATTCATCGCGCACGCGCCGCTCGAGCCTCAGAATTGCACGGCGCATTTCAAAGATGGAAAGTGCGAGGTCTGGACCAATAGCCAGATTCCGGGCAGCGGCCGGCGTCTGGCGGCGCAGGTTTTGGGCATTCCCGAAAGCGACGTCACGCTGCACATGGTCCGCGGCGGCGGTGGTTTCGGCCGGCGCCTGACCAACGACTACGTGGCCGAAGCCGCTTATATTTCCAAGGAAGCGGGCGTTCCGGTGAAGCTGCTCTGGTCCCGCGAAGACGATATGGCGCACGATTACTATCGGCCAGGCGGTTTCCAGTTCCTCAAGGCTGGCCTCGATGCCCAGGGCAAGATCGTGGCCTGGCACAATCATTTCATCAGCTATGGCGACGGAGACCGGTTCGTTTCGGCCGGCGCCATGGGTCCCACGGAGTTCCCGCAGCGCTTTATTCCCAACTACCATCTGCAGGCGTCCGTGCAGCCGTTGGGCATCCGGACCGGTTCGCTGCGCGCGCCCAGCAGCAACGCTTTCGCGTTCGTGATTCAGTCGTTCATCGATGAACTGGCCCACGCGGCAGGCAAAGACCCTGTCGAATTCCGTCTGGCATTGCTCGATTCCGCAACATCGCACGACGTAGGGGTTGACGATCGCGGCCGGCCCGGACTGAGCGCCGAGCGCATGAAGGGCGTGGTCCAATTGGTGGCCGAGAAATCCGGGTGGGGTAAACGCACTTTGCCGAAAGGCACTGCCATGGGTGTGGCTTTCCATTACAGCCACCTGGGATACTTCGCCGAAGTAGCCGAAGTGTCCGTTGACGCGGCCAACAAAGTGAAGATCCACAAGATCTGGGTCGCCGCTGACGTAGGAAGCCAGATCATCAATCCCAGCGCCGCTGAGAACATCATCCAGGGCGGAATCATAGATGGATTGAGTGAGCTGATGGATCAGGAGATCACCGTCGAAAAAGGCCGCGTGGTGGAGATGAACTACGACAAACACAAAATGGTTCGCCTCACGCAATCTCCGGCGGAGATCGAAGTACACTATCTGAAGACCAACAACACGCCCACCGGCTTGGGCGAACCGGCCATGCCGCCTGTTCTTCCAGCCGTCGCCAATGCCATCTTCACAGCCACGGGCAAGCGGGTGCGCTCGCTTCCGATTGCGAAGTCGGAGTACAAGTTTAGCTGGGCTTAACGGCTTGCGGCGCTTCTTTCTCGTTGCCCTTCTACTGACGCCCTGGGCGCTGAAGGCGCAAGACGAGCGCCGCGTCATCTCGCCGAACAGTCAATTTGAGTTCCGTATCTTCGTAGGACAACCGAAGGGTGCTCTCTGGGGCCGCATTGGCTATCAGGTAATGTTTCGCGGCAAGCCCCTAATCGCGACGTCCTGGATGGGTTTGGATATTCGGGATCAGGAGCCTTACCTGGGCGAGAATCCCGGATTCATTTCGTCGGATACCACTTCGAACGACCGAAGCCACTACAATTCGCTGGTCGCTCATTACATGCAGAACGGCTCGCTCGGCCGCCGCCTCGATATCGAGATTCGTGCCTATGACGATGGGGTTGCGTTCCGCTACATCTTGCCGCGGTCCACTCCACTCGAAGAGATTCTCATTCGAGACGAAGCCACTGAGTTCAACTTCGCTCAGGCCGGCGCTCTGAGTCATCTGGATGCCAAACCCGATTACGATCTCCCGTTGGTCTTAGAAGAACCGGGCGTCGGATGGATCGCCATCACTGCCGCCGGGCCTGAACTCTCATCCGGGAAGTATCCGCGGACGTATCTCATCCGGTCCGCTGACGGCCTGCTGACCAACTTGGCGCGAAGCACCAAAGAACCCAGTGTTGCGTTCGCCGGAACCACGCCGCTCATCTGGCCATGGAGGGTCGTGATGGCCGGTCCGGAGCGGGATCGCTTGTTGAAGTCAGACACCCTGAGTGATTTGAATGATGAGAAGTAGCCCGGTTGGGATTGATTTCGGGACCACCAACAGCTCCATTGCACGTTGCATCGATCCTTCGTCAGTCGATTCGCCAAGGGTCGAGATTGCGCAGTTTCCGTTGCTCGGTGGAACCACTGAATCGTATCGGTCCCTGTTGTACCTGGAAAATGTCCGGCAAGATGGAAAGAACAGTCTCCTCTCCTGGACCGGGCCAGCGGGGATCGAACATTATTTATCGAGGGAGAACGCGGGGCGGCTCATCCAGTCGCTGAAGTCTTTCCTGACCAGCAGGACGCTCGAAACCACCGAGGTTTTCGGCCGGCGCGTCGCGATTGAGGATCTCATCGCCCGGATTCTTCGCGATTTGCGCGAAAAAGCCGAGGAGCAGTTCGGAGTTCGAATCACTTCCGCCGTCGCCGGCCGCCCCGTGCGTTTTGTGGGCGCCGAGACCGAAGAAGATAATTTGTATGCCGAAACCCGTCTTAGGAAGGCTTATCGTCTGGCGGGGTTCCAAGAGATCCAATTCGAAATGGAGCCCGTGGCGGCGGCCCATTATTACGAATCCACACTCGAACGGGACGAGCTCATTCTGATTGGAGATTTTGGAGGCGGCACCAGCGATTTTTCTTTGATTCACGTGGGTCCCACGATTCGCCGCAGAGGCCGGACCGCCGGCGATCTGCTGGGCACCGCGGGCGTCGCCATCGCCGGCGACGCGTTCGACGCGAGGATCGTGAGGAATCTGGTTTCGCCGTATCTCGGCGCGGGAACCCAGATGCGGTCGATGAACAAAATTCTGCCGGTCCCAACTTGGATTTACGCGAAGCTCGAACGCTGGCACCACCTGTCCTTTCTCAAAGCGAAGGACACGATGAATATGCTGGCCAGCGTCAAGGCACAGGCGCTGGAGCCGCGCAAGATTGAGGCCTTGATTCATTTAGTCGACGAGGATCTTGGATATCACTTGCACCAGGCTGTCCAAAAGACCAAGGCCGCTCTTTCGATGGAGACGGCGGCGCGCTTCCGGCTATCCGATGGTTTCCTCGATGTGGACGCCGTCGCGGAGCGGTCTTGTTTCGAAACCTGGATCGCCGAGGAGGTTTCGGCAATCGAAGGCTGCGTGGATTCGCTGCTCGAGAATTCTGGAGTTCGGCCGCCAGACGTGAATATGGTGTTCCTGACCGGCGGCTCGTCGTTTGTTCCCGCGGTTCGCCGGGTGTTTGAACGGCGCTTCGGTGCGGATCGAATCCGGAGTGGAAACGAATTCACTTCGGTAGCCGCCGGGCTGGCGCTCCAGGCAGCGGAGCTCTTTTACAAGTAAGATATCCGTATGCGAAAAACGACTTCGTTGCCGTTTTTGATGGTGTTGCTATTAATGACGGCCTCGATTCTGATGGGCCAACCGGCCCTCCGCGTGGACGATGGCGTTCTGAAGAACGCGGCAAAGAGCGGGGACGATTGGCTCACCTACGGCCAGAATCCCGGCGAAACCCGTTACAGCCCGCTCAAGCAGATCGACGCCACGAATGTGAGCCGGCTGGGATTGGCTTGGTCCTACGACATCGGCCAGGGCGGAGGCAATCAAGAGGCGACTCCGCTGGTGTGGAATGGCGCGCTCTTCGGCATTACGAATTGGAGCGTGGTGTTCGCCGTGGATGCGCGCACCGGCAAAGAGCGCTGGCGGTGGGATCCGGAAGTGAACCAGACGGCGGTCTTCCCAAGGATCTGCTGCGGCGTTGTGAATCGCGGCCTGGCAATCTACCAGAACTTGATCATCGCGCCCATCATCGATGGAAGGCTTGAGGCGCTGGATGCGGAGACCGGGAAGCCTGTGTGGGAATCGCGAGTCGCTTATCCGCAGGAAAACTACACAATCACCATGGCGCCGCGCATCGCGAAAGGAAAGGTAATCGTCGGCGTCAGCGGCTCCGAGTATCCCGTGCGCGGATTCTTCGCCGCCTTCGATGCGGCCACCGGCCATTTTGCGTGGAAGTTCTACACCGTCCCCGGCGACCCGTCCAAGCCTTTCGAGAATGCGGCCATGAAAAAGGCTTCCGAGACGTGGTCCCCCGAGGCATGGAAGATGGGCGGAGGGGGAACGGTTTGGGACGGGATGGCGTACGATCCCGAGTCGGATTTGATTTACGTCGGCACTGGCAACGCCGGACCCTGGCCCGAACAGCTTCGCAAATCGAAAGGTAAGGATAACCTCTACGCCTGCTCGGTCCTGGCTGTGAGGCCAGACACAGGCGAGTTGAAATGGTATTTCCAGATGGTTCCCGGCGATTCCTGGGACTATGACAGCGTGCAGCAGTTGATGCTGGCCGATCTCACGATCAAAGGACAGCAGCGCAAAGTCCTCATGCAGGCGAACAAAGACGGTTTTTATTATGTGCTTGATCGGGTCACGGGACAGTTCATTTCAGGTCAGCCATGGGTGCAGGTGACATGGGCGAAGGGCCTGGATGAGGTGACCGGGCGGCCGATCGTCAACCAAGAAGCTCACTACGGCAGTGAGACCGTGATGCTGACACCGGGACCGGGCGGCGGACATAACTGGTCCCCCATGTCCTTCAATCCGGCTACCGGCTTGGTGTACGTTCCCAGCTCCACCGGCGGCCTCAACGGATACACGGCGGATGAGAATTTTGTCTACAAACCCGGCGAAAAGAACCTGGGCATCATCCGGGCGAAGGCGCAGGCCGCCACTCCGGACACAGCCGGCGCCGCCGCGCCACAGGCCGCTCCCAAAACCAGGCCTTCTCCGCCAGCCATTGGGCCCGCACCGCCGGATGGGCAGCGGAATATCTTGGTCGCCTGGGACCCTGTGACTCAAACGGAGCGCTGGCACGCAATTGGCGGCGGCTCTATCGGCGGCGGTACTGTCTCCACCGCGGGGAATCTGGTCTTGCAGGTGATTCCCGACGGGCGGCTTGTCGCCTACCGCGCCGATACCGGAGAGAAGCTCCTGGATCTCAAGACGGGCCTTCACGGAGGCATGGGCCCGCCGATCACGTATCGGATCGACGGCAAGCAGTACATCTCCCTCATGGGCGGCACCGGCAAAGTAACGCCGTCCGTGGGACTTCCTCCGCTTCCTCCTACGACCAACATTAGCTTGCCGAAGCTGTTAACGTTCGTTCTGGACGGGGAGCCGTTACCGAGCGCGAGCCAATAAAATCTAGCTGCCGGGCGCCGGCATCAGAAAACGCGTGCCGTCCCCCGAACTGTTCGGCGACACATCCCAGAACAGCAGTCCCGCCGGCGCCTTAAACAAGGGCTTCGGAACACCGGTCTGAAACGTGGTTCCGGCCTTTACTTCCACAGCCGTCGCCGTTCCATCGGGAGCAATGTAGAACAGCTCCTTGCCATCGCCGCGCCACAGCGGAGTTCTGCCGCCCCCGCTGGTCACGATCACCGGGTTGCCGGCGGATCCTGTAGCTGCATCGAATGGCCGGACGGAGATTTCATTCTTGCCCGATTCATTGGAGCTATAGGCGATCCAGCGTCCATCCGGCGAGAATCTCCCAGTCACACTGGAGAATTGCGGATCTACCAGCGGAACCGGTTTGCGGTCCGGGGGCCCGTCGACAGCCAGCAGCCGCAAGTGCGTCGGCTGCCCAAGGCTGTAGTAAATCAGAAACCTCCCATCGGGCGACCAACTGTTCGGTCCCTTTCCTTCGCTCGATTGGTAGAGCAACTCCTCGTTGCCCGCGCCGCTTGAAGACTTCAGGTACAAGTCATAAACTCCGCCGCCCCGATTGGATGTGAAGACAATACGTCTGCCGTCGGGGGACCAGGTGGGAAATGCGTCCCAGCCGGGATCGGAAGTGAATCGAGTCGCCGCTCCGCTTGCGGCGTCCAGCAGCCAGATGTCGCGATTCTGTGTTTGCGGATCGGTGCGCTCAACGGCCACCCGCTTTCCGTCGGGCGAAATCGCCAGGGTGCGGTACAGGCCCGGCTCGCCGATGGCGCCGACTGCTTTGCCTTGCCGGTCAAACCAGGTCAGTCGGCCGTCAATAGCCCCTCGAGGCGCCGCCCTCTCGGATGGCGCGGCGGGTTGCTGCGCGTACGCAGCCAGGCAAAGCAATAGCAGGGAAAAAAGGTTTCGCGTCATGGCGCTCCTTGAGTCGCGTGGTACCAGAACCCCAACCATGATAGCGGCTTGACGGCGGCACGCCGGCGTGATCGAATACAAGGCAGGCTCGGAGGCCCATGCGCCACCAACATGTAACGATACTGTTGCTTCTGGGTATGTATGCAGCGACTCTGGTTGCGGCTGAGGCGACGTCAACCGACCCGGACGGCGCCACAGCTTTGCACTGGGCGGTTCGCCACGATGACATCGCGGCCGCCGACGCACTGATCAAAGCCGGCGCGGATGCGAAGGCCGCCACCCGGTACGGCGTCACCCCGATCGCCCTCGCGGCCATGAACGGAAGCGCGGCCATGATCCGCAAACTGCTGGACGCCGGCGTCGATCCGAACAGCGCCAATCCAGGGGGCGAAACTGCGCTCATGACTGCGGCTCGCACCGGCAAGGTGGATGCGGTCACCCTGCTGCTGGATCGGGGAGCGAAGGTAAACGCGAAGGACGATGTGCATGGGCAGACCGCGCTCATGTGGGCGGTGCTCGAAAATCACGCCGACGTAGTGGAACTGCTTCTGGCGCGGGGCGCCGACATCAATGCTCATACCAACGTCACGATCACCAAGGGAGAGTACGTGCCGGCAAGGCCCGCCGCGGCGTCCGGGAACGGGATCATCCGGCAGCGCGCGCTTCCAACACCAAACGGCGGAATAACGCCGTTGCTGTTCGCCATCCGAGACGGCAATGCTCCGATGATGCGGCTGCTCTTGGATCGCGGAGCGAACATTGGCGAGTCGTCCGGGAATCACACCACGCCTTTGATAATCGCTCTACTGAACGGCCAGGTTGGGATCGCGACCGAGCTGCTGAACAGGGGCGCGGACCCGAATGCGGCCGACGATTATCACCGCGCGGCTCTGTTCGCGGCCATCGATCTGCGCAATTTCAATCACGAAAAATACGGCGATCTTCCCACCGACGGGCGCGATCCCCTGGATCTGATCAAGGCTCTGCTCAAGAAGGACGCCAATCCCAACCTCAAAACCGACACGGTTCCAGTCCATGGACTAATGCAATTCGACGCGTCCTGGGTGAACTTCGATGGCGAGACGCCATTTGTGCGCGCCGCCCTTTCCGGAGATGTCGAGGTAATGCGGCTGCTGCTCGAAAGCGGCGCCGATCCGAATATCGCCACAGTGCAAGGCACCACCGCGCTCATGGCGGCGGCCGGTATCAACTGGATTCCCGGACAAACCTACACACGTAGCGAAGCGGACTATGTAGAGGCGGTGAAGCTCTGCCTGGACCGCGGCGCTCCCGTCAACGCTTCTAACACGCTGGGGCTGACGGCCATGCATGGGGCAGCCAATCGTGGATGGGTATCGGTGATGCAGATCCTGGCCAATCACGGCGCCGTGGTCGACGCCAAGGACAAAGAGGGACGGACGCCCATGATCTTCGCGAAAGGAATCTTTCTCGCCGTCCGGCCTCCGGTGGCGAAGCCTGAAGCCATCGCCCTGCTTCAGAAATTGTCCGGCCAATGACCAGATCTTTGATATTGGGCGTCGCCGCTGTCGCCGTGATGAACGCGCAGCCACCGTCGAATGACCCGCAGGCGCTGCTCAATCAATACTGCGTCGCCTGCCACAACACAAAGTTGAAGACCGGCGGACTGGCTCTCGACAAGCTAGACCTGCAGCACGCAGACGCCAACGCGGAAACCTGGGAGAAGGTAGCTCGCAAACTTCGAGCCGGACTGATGCCGCCGGCCGGTGCGCCTCGGCCGGACCGCCGCGCGCTGGACGGATTGGCCGGCGCAGTGGAAGGCGCGCTGGATCGGGCCGCTGCTACGAATCCCAACCCGGGCCGTACGCCGCTGCATCGCATGAATCGCGGTGAGTACGCCAACGCCATCCGGGATCTGCTCGCGGTTGACGTGGACGCCGCCACGGTGCTGCCCGCCGACGATTCCAGCAACGGCTTCGACAACATCGCCGACGTCCTGGGCGTCTCGCCGGCGCTGCTGGAACGTTATGTATCCGCGGCGGCCAAGATCAGCCGGCTCGCGGTTGGAGATCCCGAGACTGCTCCGCTGGACGTCACCTATACGGTGCGGGGGGATCTGAGTCAAACCGAAACGCTCGATGGCCTGCCCCTAGGAACCCGCGGCGGCACGTTGGTAAAACACAATTTCCCGCTGGACGGCGAATATCTCATCAAGCTGTCCCTGATGAAGCTCAGCTTCGGCCAGGTATTCGGTGAAGGCGCCGAGGGCCAGGAGTTGGAGGTGACCCTGAATGGCCAGCGCGTGAAGTTGTACAAGCTGGACGAAGTGCCCATGTTCTTCATGAAAGCGGCGCCGGGTTCCAGCACGCCTGAGCACCCGATCACCGATCCGCTGGAAGAGCGCGTCAAGATGACTCCGGACATTCACCTTGAATTCAAGTTAAACGTCAAAGCGGGTCCGCAGACGGTCGGCGTGGCGTTCCTGCAGAAAAGCTATGAGGCCAACGAGGATCTGGTTCATCGGCCCGGAGCTAGCACGTTCGATCCGAACATCGGTATGCAGTACGGGTACGATACGGTTCCGCACTTGGCCCGAGTGGATATCACCGGCCCCTACCATGCCACCGGTCCCGGCGACACGCCCAGCCGACGGCGTATCTTTGTGTGTCACCCCACCGCGCCCTCCGATGAGATTCCGTGCGCCCGCCAGATTTTATCCAACCTGGTTCGCCGGGCTTTTCGCAGAGCTCCCTCGGACAGCGATCTGGAATCTTTGCTGAGCTTCTTTCAGCAGGAGCGCAACAAAGGCGCGAGTTTTGACGCCGGCATCGAAATCGCCCTGCGCCGCATCCTGGCCGACCCTGAATTTGTCTTCCGATTCGAACCGCCGCCCGACAATGTCGCGCCGAATCAGCCGTATCGAATTAACGATACCGAGCTGGCCTCGCGTTTGTCGTTTTTCCTGTGGTCCAGCATTCCCGACGATGAGTTGTTGCGCGTGGCGATTCAAGGCAAGCTGCACGAGCCGTCTGTCCTCGAACGCGAAACGCGGCGAATGCTGGCCGACGAACGGGCGAGCGCGCTGGCCACCAACTTCGCCGGCCAGTGGCTCTATCTTCGGGATTTGAAAAGTTCCAATCCCGACGGGCGCGAGTTTCCCGATTTCGACGATAACTTGCGCCAGGCGTTCCAGCGGGAAACGGAACTGCTGTTTGAAAGCATCCTGCACGAGGACCGGTCCGTCTTAGACCTCCTCAATGCCGACTATACTTTCGTGAACGAACGCCTGGCCAAGCACTACGGCATTGCCAATGTCTACGGTCCCGACTTCCGTCGCGTTCCCGTTCCGAGCGATGCCCGGCGCGGCTTGCTGGGACAAGGAAGCATGTTGCTGGTCACTTCCAACGCCAACCGCACTTCGCCGGTGCAACGCGGCAAGTGGATCCTGGAAAATCTGCTCGGCAGCCCGCCGCCGTTGCCGCCGCCTAATGTTCCGCCACTCAAGGAAAGCTCGGAACAGGCCCGCGCCACATCGGTCCGCGAGCGCATGGAGCAACACCGCGCCAATCCCGTTTGCGCCGGATGCCATAAGATTATGGACCCCATCGGGCTCACGCTCGAGAATTTCGATGGTGTCGGCCAATGGCGGGATACGGATTCGGGCTTTAAGATCGATGCGTCCGGTCAACTTGTGGATGGCACGCGAGTGGACGGGCCGTCCAGCTTGCGCAAGGCCCTGCTGGACCGTCCCGAAGCCTTTGTCGGAACCGTGACGGAGAAATTATTGATGTACGCGCTGGGCCGCGAAACGAAGTACTACGACATGCCGGTAGTTCGCGCCGTTATGAGCGACTCCGCCCATGATCGCTATCGATTCTCCGAACTGGTGTTGGGAATTGTGAAGAGCGCGCCGTTTCAGATGAGAATGAAAGAAGCGGCCCCCATAGAGGCGACCGCCAGGAAAGCCGATTGAGAGGCGAGGGATCATGTTTATAACCAAAAAGCATTTGCCGCGGAGAACGTTTTTGCGCGGAATGGGAGTCACGCTCGCGCTGCCCCTGCTGGATTCGATGATTCCCGCGCAAACGCCGCTAGCCAAGACCGCCGCAGTCTCGAAGACCAGATTCTGCGGCATCTATGTCCCGCACGGCGCCACCATGGACAAATGGACTCCCGCGCAGGAAGGTTCCGCGTTCGAATTCTCGGAAAGCCTGAAGCCTCTCGAAAAACTGCGCGACCGCGTTTGTGTGGTGAGCAATCTGGCCCATCCGGCGGCCAGCGGCGTCGGCTCCGATGCCGGAGCGGATCACGCCCGTTCCGCCGCCGTATTTCTGAGCGGCGCGCATCCGGAGAAGGGTTCCGTGCACGCCGGTATGACTGTGGACCAGGTGCTGGCCCAGCACATCGGTCAGGACACGCCGCTGCCATCGCTCGAACTGGGCATCGAAGAAGTGGGCTTGAATTGCGGCTCCGGCTACGGTTGCGCCTATTTCAACACCATCGCCTGGCGAACGCCGACTCTCCCGCTACCCATGGAGAACAGCCCGCAGGTGGTGTTCGAGCGGCTGTTCGGCGACGGAACCAATTCAGCGCAGCGTCTTTTGCGCAAAACGCAGGATCACAGCATCCTCGATTCGGTTACCGAAAAAGTGGCGCGGCTTCAGGGCAAGCTCGATCCGAGCGACCGGGTCCGCCTCGGCGAGTATCTGGACGACATCCGGGAAATCGAGCGCCGCATCCAGAAGGCGGAAGAGCAGTCCGCCAACGAGGTGAATCTCCCGGAAGCGCCGGTGGGAATTCCCGAGGCCTTCGAAGATCACATTAAGCTGATGTTCGACTTACTGTTGCTGGCCTATCGCGCCGAGATTACCCGCATTTCGACCATGATGTACGCGCGCGATACCAGCGGCGCCACTTACCCGGCCAGCGGAGTGCGCGATGGATTCCACGGGGCTTCCCATCACTCCAATGTGCGCGCCAACATGGACCGCTTTGCGCTGATCAACAAATATCATGTGCAGATGCTCGCTTACTTTCTGGAGAAGCTGCGCGCCACTCCGGATGGCGACGGCACTCTGCTGGATCATTCGGCCATCCTCTACGGCAGCAGCATGAGCAACGGTAATCAGCACGATCACGATCCGCTGCCCATCGTGGTGGCGGGCGGCGCGTCCGGCCAATTGAAAGGTGGACGCCACGTCACGTTTCCGGCTCATACGCCCATGTCGAATTTGATGCTGGCGTTGCTCGACAAACTGGGCGTCCACCAAGACAGCTTCGGCGACAGCACCGCGAAACTAGAAATCTAAAGACCATGCTTATTCATCGAAGGGAGATTTCCAGGTGAGTTCAAAGGTATGCCTGCTGGTGCTTTGTGGAGCTCTGCTGGCCTCGACGCCCGTAATGGCCCACCACTCTTTCGCGGCCGAGTATGATCGCGCCAGAGTGATCAAAGTTAGCGGCACTGTGACAAAATTCGATCTTTCCAACCCGCATTCGTGGATTTACGTCGACGTCAAAGACGCCAACGGTGTTGTTGTAAACTGGGCGTTTGAAACCGGGGCCGCGGGACCGTTATACAAGCGCGGCATCCGTAAAGGTACTTTGCAACCCGGTATGGTCATCACGATCACCGGCTTTGGCGCCAAGGACAATTCGAATACCGCGGATGCGCAGCAGTTAACCATGCCGGATGGAACCGTGATCACTCTCGGCACGGAGAACAATCCCGGCTAGCTGAGGAGATATGGCCAGGTGAAAGCGCGTTTCTTTCTCGCCGTGACAATGGCCTTTATGCTTTTGCCGATTGCTTTGGCTCTCGCATTTGCCCAGGACAGCTCCGCAAACATAGCCGATGCCGGCAAGATGCCACGCACGCCGGAGGGCAAACCCGACCTGCAGGGAATATGGGAAACCCGCAACGCCGCTTCATTTGACGTAAGCGAGATAGCCGAAGGGCGCGAGATTCCTTACCTGCCTGCGGCCCTCGAGAGGGAAGAAAAGGGCTCGCGCGTCGATCCCGTTATCCATTGCATGATGCCAGGCGTTCCCCGCATTAGTTACATGCCATTCCCCATTCAGATTCTGCAGCAGCGCGGCGTTGTGATCTTCATGTACGAGTACTTGCACGACATCCGGTATGTGACCACCAACTCCCGTCCGCATCTGGATGGAATCGATTTTGCGATGGGCGATTCGGTGGGCCATTGGGACGGCGATACACTGGTGGTCGATGTGACGGATTTTAACGACAAAACCTGGTTGGATTCGGCGCGTCACACGCACAGCGACCAGCTGCATGTCGTCGAGCGCTACACGCGCGTAGGCCCCAACACGATCGACTACGAAGCCACGATAGAGGACCCCAAGACGTACAGCCGTCCTTGGAAAATCAGCATGCCGCTGCATCGCAACACTGAGCCGGACTTTGAGCTCAGGGATCAGGAATGCACCGAAGGAGACAATGGCCGCGCCATCCATCCTCCCTATCGTGCCGCGCCCGAGGGTGACATTTTTGAATTCGTACGACCGTATCCGAGTAAATAAATGATGACATCCAGATTGCTGGCTTTGCTCGCATTGGGCATTTTTCCGGTTTTCACCCAGACGTTTACGCCCCAACGCACTCCCGATGGCCAGCCGGATATCGAAGGGACGTGGCAGCCCCGAGCCGGCGGCGCCGCCTATTCAGTTCTTCCTCACGCAGGCGGTTTCTTCCTGGGCGCCGAATCGAAAACGGGTATCGTAGAGGGCGGCGTGTTGCCTTATCAGCCTTGGGCCGCCGAAGAAGTCAAGCATCTCACGGAGCACATGGAGTTCGATCCCACCGGCCATTGCCATTACGAAGGTATACCGCACGCCATGTACTTTGGCTTCCAGATTATTCAAACGCCCAAGTTCATCGCCTTTCTCCACGACAACATGCATGCGCGGCGTCTGGTTTACTTGAACGGGAAACCGCATCCTCAGGGGTATTCGGCATGGATGGGAGATTCCCGTGGCCACTGGGAAGGAAACGTGCTGGTGGTGGATGTCGCCGACAACAACGACAAGTCGGTCTTTGATATGGCCGGGCACTTTCACAGTGACGCTCTGCACGTGGTGGAAAGATTCACCCCGGTCGACAAAAACACCATCGACTATGAGGCGACATTCAACGATCCGAAGGTATTCACGGGTCCGTTCACGATGAAATTTCAATTGAAGAAGGCGGCCAATCCCGAAGAGCCTTTCGAATCGGACTGCTTTGGCGGGGAACGCGATCAGGAGCATATCGTCAATGGCCTCGCCACGCTCAAGGATCACTACTACTCTAAGTAAGCGACGTGAAGAGCCTTTCGTATTGTGCTTTCGTGATCGGCATCTTCAGCCTGTCCTGTCTGAACGTACAGGCCCACCATTCCACGGCCGGCTATGATCTGATCCATGGAACGATCATCAGTGGCATAGTGACGCGATTCGATTGGGAGAACCCACACACGCAGCTTTTCCTGGACGTCGCGGCGGAGGGGGAAACCGAGCACTGGAGTATCGAGATGGAAAGCCCGGTGATCCTGAGCCGCCTCGGATGGACGAAAACTTCTCTGAAACCCGGTGACAGCATCTCGGTCATCGGCAGTCGCGCCAAAGACCTGAGTTTCAAAATGCGAGCCGGATATGTTCAATGGCCGGACGGCCGCAAAGTGCCAAGCCTCCCTCCCGAAAGCTGACTATTGCGCCGCAGCTCCCGGGTTTTGCTTCTGCCGCTCCCACTCTTTGCGGAACGTATCTTCGCGCTCGGCGACATAGGCTTTGTATCCATCGGGATCGACGAATGCATCCTTCGACCCGGCCTTCATCTTCTCGTACTTCGCCTTCAGGCCGAAGTAGCCGCCGTGCGCTCCCAGGAAAATATCGCACGGCAGACTCTTCAGGACGGCGAACGTCTTCACGTAATCCTGCGCGATCCGCGGATAACTCTTGTTGCCGACCAGAATATATCCGGGGTTCACGTTCGGGCTGCCGACGATCACTGCGTTCAGGGTGCGTGGTCCATCCTGTACCTGCATGGTCCACGTCGTGCAGCCTCTGGTATGGCCGGGCGTAAGATGCGCCACCAGTTTCGCGCCTCCGAGTTCGACCGTCGCGCCGTCGTGCAGCACGCGATCCACATGCGCGCCCGGACGGCCCGGCGCGGTGCTCTCCTCTTCGGGAACATCGGCATCCATCACCATCAACTTCGCGCCAGTTTCTTTCTTGATCAAACTCGTTGCAGCGTCATGATCGCCGTGCGCGTGGCTGATTAGAATAATTTTCGTGTCGCTGTATTTGAATCCGAGTTGCTCGATGCTCTTCTTAATGAGAGGCACATCCTCTTCGAAGTCGGAGTTGATCAGGATGTTGCCGCGCGGTGTATCGATCAGGTACACGGCCAGATCGGCGGTGCCGACATAGTAGAGATTTCCGGCGATCCGAAACCCCGGAAACGCAGTGTGCCAATCGGGATTGCCTTGTGCCAGCACGGCGGCCGCGGCTGCGAAGCATAGTAGAAGCGCTCGTCGCATCATATATCTACTTTGACTCCGACAGTTCCGCGTAAAACGCATCCACCTTCGGAACTCTGGGCGCCCAACCTATATCGTCGGTCTTGATCTGCGCGAGCAACCGATCCTGAGGCACGCCCATGCGCACCAGATCCCTCGCTCTGGCGATCACGGTATCGAACTTCGTCTTGTACGCTTGGACGTCGGCTTTAGTGAGGACATCTCCATTGCCTGGAATAGCCGCGTCGAAATCCAGCGTCAGAATGCCCGCGAGCACGTTAGTCCAATCGGTAGCGCTTCCGCCACCCGCGTAATCGATCAATGGGCCGGTCTTGCCGGTCGTGACCGTGTCGCTCACGGCGACGACCTTCAGATCGGGAAAATACACCACGGTATCGCCGCTCGTGTGAGCGCGGCCGAAGTGATGCAGTTCGACCTTGACGTCGCCGAGGCTGAGGTTATACAGCGCACCCGGGTAAGTCATGCTGGGCGGTGCAGGTTTCGGATCGACCGCGTACGCGACGAGATTCTGCTTGAGATTTTCATGCGCGACGATCTGCACGCCCGCATCCAGAAATCTCTGGTTGTTCCCGGTGTGATCGGCATGGTGGTGTGTCACGATGAGGTACTTGACGGGCTGATCCGAAACACCCTTGATCAGCGCCATCAATGCATCGTAGTTCGCCTGGCCGGGGAGCTTCCCGTCCACCACGATCAACCCCTGGCTCGTCACGCGGACCGTTGTATTGCCGCCGGCGCCGGTGATCATGTACAACCCGCGCTTGACCTGCTGGATGGCCTGCGGTTGTGGAGCGCCACGTCCTCCAGTAGCTGGAGCGGCCGGTTGCTGAGGCTGCGCAAGCACGGCGGCAGCCAGAATCGTGAGGGCAACTGATATCGTAGTGCGCGGCATTTGTTCCTTAGCTTAGCTCACTGGCTGAGACGAAGCCGAATTGACAGCTAGCCGATTGAAGATGTTGGTGGGCCCTGAAGGATTTGAACCTTCGACCAACGGATTATGAGTCCGCTGCTCTAACCGCTGAGCTAAGGGCCCTCGATCACTGCAAACTATACATTAGCAGCGACTTGTTTCAATGGTAACTCGTTCAAGCTGGGTGTCAAATTTACCCTGGTGTCCGCGGCAAGGTCGCCAGCTGGAGCTTCGAAATGGGTGGAGAAGGACGGAGCTGAAGAAGGGCGATCAGGTCACCGTGGAAGGCTATGGCGCGAAGGGCCGAAGTGGCCAAAGTTTCACGAGCGCGTCGGGCACGCTACACCTGTGTTCACGAACGATCACCGGGCGGTGGCGAGCATTTCCGAAGTGGCGTCGGCAACGCGGCTGAACTGGTCGGGCCCGATATCGGAAATGTTGGCGACCACGGACCGGTTCACGGTGACCAGGAACGTATTGGCGACGGCCGGGTTCAGGTTGTAAACACGCACCGCGGGATCCTTCGGTCCTTTTCTGAAGTAGGTCAAAGGAATTTCGAGGTGGGCGGAGCGGTTCAAATCCTCAAGCCACTGCTTCGAGCTTTCGCCGGCAATGATCATCGCAACCGCCTTGAAGTTGTGCGACTTGTTTTTCAGATATAGTTCGTTGAGCTGAATGATCTCTTTCGCGGTGTCATCCGAGGTGTCGCGGAAAAACGCCAGGACGTCCGGCGCCTTGTCGTAATCGCAAACGTAACAGATGAGTTGCCCTTTATAGGGCCCGGTGACATCCGAAACTGGAATCGACATGGTGGTGCCGCCGATGAGGGGACCGGAAACAATATCAGCCGCCGGCGCGGTTGCGGCGAGCAGGACCGGGATCGCGAATTTGCAGAGAAAGTTATTTGCCATTGCCTTCGGTTTTGTACTTCAGATCGAGCCACTTAAACCAACCGTCCTTGAGAACCTTCACCTTGCGGTAACCAAGAAGGCTGAGTTGGCGGGCCACTTCCTTGGAGTCGTCGTCATCTTTGCAGGCGCAATAGACAACCAGCGTTTTTTCGCGAGACAGTTCCGCGGGCGCAGCGATGTTCTTGGAATAGGGCAGATTCACAGCGCCGGGGATATGCTCGTCTTCCCAAATTGGAGGAGCTGCCGTGTCGACAATGACGATGTCCTTGGAATGTTCGTCGATATCCTTTTTCAACTCTTGCGGCGACATGAAATCGGGGACGTAGACATAACCCTCGACGCATTCGCCGTCGACGAAAGTTCCCTTGCAATCCTGGGCGAAGCTGGAGGCAGGCAGGAGCCAACCGAGCAACAGCAATGCAGCCAGTGACGCGTAGGATGAATTCAGCCTCATGGAGCCTCCACTACTATAATAATGCCGAAATTTCCCGCTCGATTTGCTCCTTGGCGGTGAGACCGTCATGTCTGCCGCAGATTCTGCCATCGCGTGCGATGACGAACGAGGTCGGCAGCGGGAGATCTCCAAAGGCCGGCTTGAGATCGTCATCCCGCCCGAAGCCGAGCAGAATGGGATAGTCGATTTTGAATTGGGCGGCGAAGCTTTTCACATCCGGGGTGTCTTCGGCATCGTCCATCGAAACGCCGATCACCACCAGGCCTCGCGATTTATAAGTGTTATACAACTCGACGAACCCGGGAATTTCCTTGCGGCAAGGCGGGCACCACGTAGCCCAGAAGTCCAGCAGAACCACCTTGCCCTTGTAATCGGAAAGGGTGACGGACTTGCCATGGATATCCTTGAACGTGAAGTTGAGATTCGCGGCTTTCGCATGCGCGCCGCAGACATCGCCGGCGGCCGGGGATTTCATCGGCAACAACACGATTGCCAACGATAGCACCAAGCCGGTGGCTATGCGCATTGGACCCTTATTTCCAATCGTCGACTTTGATGCTTTTGGTGTAAGTACACTCATTCACGCTCCAGCGGATGTTGCCGCTTCCGCCGACCACGACGACACTGACGTTATTGAGATACGGGATGGGCGCGTCCCCAGGAAGTTTCAACCACGAGGCATACGGCTCGACTCCGGCGCGGGCCGGCCCGAGCTTATAGTTGATGACCTCCTGGTCGAGCCAATAATGGTTCTTAGGAATGGTGACGTTCTCCTTCACCCACTGGATCAGCTTCTCCTTGGTGTCGAAGCCGAACCGAAGCAAGGGGGGCGTCACCGAGGGATCGATCAGCAGCAGTTTGCCGCCGCGCTGGGGAGAGCCCAGGCCGCCGATAAACCGCTCCAGCGTGTATTGCCAATCCTCGTCCTGCAGGACCATCATGGTGTTTTGACTTTGGCAGCCGCTGAAGGTGCTGACCACGTTATCGTCCGCCTGGAAACCCTTCTGCACGCTCAGCGGGTTCCAACCGGCGGGCAGGCCGGCGACGTTTTCCGCGAACACGGCCGGGATGTCGGCCATGGGATTGCCTTGCACACCCTCATAGGTATGGCCCGGCACCGATCCGCCGGTGGCGTTCATGGACAATAAGCCCCACGCGCGTCCGATGAGTGCGCCCGCATTGTTGTAGAGTCCGAGTGCGCCGGTGCTGGAGTTCAGGTCCAGCTCTTTCACGATCTTGCCGTTGACAACAGCCATCGCCGCCATCGACGATGTGGAGCTGGAATGCGCGTCCGTCTGCGAGGCGGCCAGTGCGAGGATGGCGGGGAACATTTCGGGCTTGGCGCCCGCCATTACGGCATTGATGGCGACCGTCTCCACGGTGTATTGCCACGCCTCCCGTTCTCCGGTGACCCGCATCTTTCCGACGATTTCATTGGGCTTGTGATGGGTGGCCTTGAGCATCGCCGCGACCCGCTCTTCGGTGGGCATGACGATGGGAAGCTGGTCCGTCCAGAAGCGGTCATCAAAGTACTTTTGGATATTGTCGGCGGTGTCGGGTCCGATCAGGCGTTTTTTCTCGCGCTGGACCAGGCCCGTCTTTTTCTCTTCTTCAGTCAGCGGCTGCGTCAGATAGCCGGCGATTTCCTGCATGAAAGGCTGCTTGGTGACGGGATCGTCACCGGCAATGTATGCGTCCAGCTCTTTCCGCGTCTTTCCTCCCACGGGCGTATGAGTGAAGGCGAGCCGGAGCCCGGGCATTCCTTCTTCATAGGCCTTGTCGTGGACCAGATCGACTAAGGCATCGATGATAACGCCTACCGCGGGGATCCCGTAATTCGCCTCAACTTCCGCTACATGGCCGACGACCGCCGGCGCGCAGGTGCTTCAATGGCCTATGGCCATGACCATCAGGCCGTTGACGGATTTGATTTCCTTCCACAGATCCGGGTCATCGGCGGCATAGGAGCCCTTCTTCTCGCGGAAGACAGTCTTGACGTCGGGCATATTGACGGCCATCCACGCCTGCATCGCCTGCAGAAACTTGTCGCCGCCGTCGAAGGTCTCGTCCACCAGGTACACGGTCTTACCCGAAAGGCTTGCGGGACGCGGCGCCATGGCTCGGCGCTGGATGGGTGGGGGATTGCCGGTCGGATTCAAAACCGTATATAAAGGTTGCTCGGCGGCCGCAACTGTTCCAGCACAGGCCATCGCGATGCCGAAAATTAAGAAATTGCCGACGCCTTGTGGAACGCTATGCGCGAGTTTGGTTAGCTTCATGCCCGTTTCTCCTGCAGTTGAATTCTATAGCGCGGCCACCTGCGATGCAACCGTTCGCCGTGGTCCCTAACGTATTGGCGAATATCCGGTTATGGGGTTACAGGGAAACAAAAGAATCTGCCGGTGCGCATTCTGCCGCTACGGAACCGCATGCGAGCGTGAGACTTCGGCTATGCGGTCGTGGCTCCGATGGGCGGCGGGGCCTGGAAACTGCGGTGGGTGGCGTAAAAGGTGGGGTTGAGACGCATCAGGTATTGCGCGTGGCGCTCGATTTGTTCTTTTGAAAAAACGAAGCCAACTTGTTCTGAAAACACGGCGCCGGGTTCCCCAGGAAGTCCTTTGTGCTGATGGCGTAGGAAGATTTCGGCGGCTTCGGTGAGTTGGCGGCGCTCCAGGCGGCGGCGCTCGTCTTGGATGGCGCGGAGCTGATCGATGGTTTTTTGGAACTGGCGGGAGAGGCGGGAGTTGTGGAGGCCAAGCGTGGCCAGCAGCGGGATTTGGGATTGGGGGTTGGGGGCTTGGGAGAACAGCTCGGCTTCAAGGAAGGGGATGCGGTTGAGGCGCCATGCGGTGTTGGCGATTTCGTGGACCAGTTGAATTTCAGTGGCGGTGGTGGGTTGATACTCATCGAGAAATTGCTGGATGTGGCGCTGGTAGGCTTCGGGGTCCTCGGTGGGCAGGACGGCGGTGCGGGCAGTGAGACTGTGGCGCAAGGCGTTGTGCGATGAACGTTGCTTGCCTGGTTCGGTGCGGGGACCGGTGGAGTGCTGGGAGTTGGCGCGGTTCGTGGCGGCGCGCCGGGCTAGCCAGCGTTGAACGGGATCCGTTGTTGTTGGTGTTGCTGGAGCTTGGGCTGGTGTTGCCATTTGTCCACCTCGGTCACCGGGATAACACGGGCGGGGATGCGGCTGACGGATGGGGCGAGATAGCTTGTTGAAGGGGAGGGAGAAAGGGTCGACGGAAGTTTGTGATTGTTTGGATGGCGGGGTCAGCTGCTCGGTATTGCGCACCATTGTGGAGGGTAATACCATAAAGACAAATGCAGACGATCTCATTGAAGCTGCCCGACGACCTTCTAGCGGAACTGGAGCGGGAGGCGAAGACCAGACGAATCACGAAATCCGTTCTGGTGCGTGAGAGCCTCGAAGCGGCCCTTCGCGGACGGCCGCGGCGTGCAGCTTCCTGTTACGATCTGGCTCGGGATCTTGCGGGGACAGTGAAGGGTCTGCCGCGCGACCTGGCGCATAATCCGAAATATATGGAAGATTTCGGCAAGTGAAGGCGCGAGTTGTGTTGCTCGACACGGGGCCGCTGGTAAGCTTTCTCGCTGACGGATTGGTGCACCATGCATGGGCGGTGGAGCAGTGGAAACAACTGCGCCCTCCCATGCTCACATGTGAGCCGGTACTCGCTGAAGCCGCATTTCTGCTGAAGCGCGAGGGCCGCGACACCGATGTCCTTTTTGCGCTGTTAGAGAGAGGAATCATCCGGATCGGGCTCGCGGTTAAGGACCAGCAGGCGGATCTTCGCGCGCTCATGCGCCGGTATCGCAATCGGCCGATGTCATTGGCGGACGCGTGCCTGGTTCGACTGTCTGAGATCCACGGCGCGGCCGAGGTGCTCACCCTGGATGGAGATTTCCGAATTTATCTCCGGCATGGCAACAAAGTGATTCCGGTCCGAATGCCGGACTGAAGAGAGGTACTGGCAACCGGTTCGCCCGGGAGCACGGTTCAGATCGGCGTTTGAGGACGTAAGGGCGTTTTACCGGGACTGACGTATGAAAGAGCTGAAAACGGAGCCATACTATATCGCATGCTTCCACGTCGCCGCTTTCTACTCAGTTCGCTTGCTCTTGCCGCGTTTGAAAGCCTTCCCGCAAAGCTTCTCCGCGCTGCGGCACCCGTTTTCAAAGCCCTCCCCGCATGGAAGCCAGGCATGCTTGAAATCCACCAGATCGCCACCAATCGCGGCAACAGTACGTTGTTGATCCTGCCCGACGGCACCACCATGATGGTCGATGCCGGCGCCATTTATGGCGCCACGCCATATCTCAGCGATCCGCTTCCTTCAGGCCAGCGTCGTCCCGGCGAGTGGATCGGCCGCTATGCAAAGCGGCGTTTCGACGCCGGTGGACTTACAACCATTGACACCTTCTTGCTCACGCATTTGCACGGCGATCACGTCGGCTATCTCCTGCCGGACGGTCCGCTCTCATCCGACGGCACTTACCGTCTTACAGGGGTTTCCGACGTGGCCGCCATCGTCCCGATCCAGAGGTTCGTTGATCGCGCATGGCCGGACTACATCTATCCAGTACCTGCCGATATCGATTTCCAGAAGAACTATCGCGCGTTCCTTCAAGCGCAAATCAAGACTGGCAAAAGAGTCGAGCGTTTTCGCCCTGGCTTCAAAGACCAGTTCGTCCTGCAGCACAAATCGGCCGACTACCCCAACTTTGAGATACGCAACCTGATTGCCAACGGCGAGATCTGGACCGGCAAAAGCGAGCAGACAAGAAAGCTCTTCCCAGAAGTATCGACTCTCAAGCCTGCCGAGTACCCCGCGGAGAATCCCTGCTCCTGCGCCATTCGTCTCCGCTATGGAAAGTTCGGCTACTACACCGGCGGCGATCTCACCAACGACACCAAC
>Ga0182024_10004699_pt1 | contig 31169 bp, 25 predicted proteins | sample P32metaG_FD_120480 | JGI IMG/M metagenome (GOLD analysis project Ga0182024, IMG submission 120480) | Permafrost microbial communities from Stordalen Mire, Sweden - P3-2 metaG (Illumina Assembly) | ecosystem: Environmental > Terrestrial > Soil > Wetlands > Permafrost | place: Sweden: Stordalen... | reverse complement strand
TAAGCCGTGAACCAAAGCCGTCGCGGCAATCGCTTCAAGGGCCGTCGTGCCACGATCGGTCGAGTCGTCACTGCATGTTCTTCCGATGCAGCTGTGCCACCTCGGCGGCCACGGCTGCTCGCAACAAATCGTATCTTCTTTCGAACTCGGCCAGAGAAGCCCCGGCATCGTTCGCCTGCGTCAGTGCGGTCCGCATCACCTGGCACTAAATCTATTAAGTTACAGTTTTTATGGTTAGGCAGAGTTTACTGTTTAATTATAGATGTTATTGACGGCTCCTTATAACAAAGGCCGAACCTTTATGTCATATCTCAAAACCAGGCAGCGCCGATCAAGTTCCTGTGGCTGTCAGCATTGATCGAACAGACTTCCAATGCCGTAACAGTTCTCGCCGAATGATCCAGAGCAGAGTCCGCAGCGCCCTTTGAATCGGATGTGGGTCAATCGCCCGGACGTCTTTGAGGATTGTTAGTTTTGATGAAAACGGAACACTTGTGCTTACTACGGCCGGAACCCAAAAACCGGCTAGTCTCTTGCATGCCCCTTTAAGAACAGTGTCCGTCGGCGTGACTCGGCTCAAGATCCAACGGGTCACTCGGAGGTATTCAACCACGTCGAGCGCCTCCTTGCGAGTCTTGTTTCGAACGCTTGCGTCATGCGAACGAAAATAGTTGAGTGGCGCGCCCAGATACGTGACCTTGCCCTGAAGAGCCATGGCCGCCCAAAGCTTCCAGTCTCCACAAATACGAAGGCGCTCATCTGCACCACCGACATTCTCATAAACGGCCCGTCGGAAGACAACAGCGCTAGCGTTGGGGATGGTGGTAGTAGATATAAGGTAGTTTTGGCATTCCGCAAGTCCGTTCACGCAGAAATCCGCCTTCCATCGGCACGAGTCCAGATAATCCAAGTAATAATCCGCGAAACCATTCAGCCGATCATCGTCAGAAACGCGCCATGAACGGCAATAAGCGAAGATAACTGTCGGATCGTTATCCAAGACTCTGACTAACCGCTCCAGCAGACGCTCTTCGGCATAGTCATCGGATTCAGCGATCCAGACGTATTTTCCGTGAGCGAGTCGGACGCCCTTATTCCACTGTTTGAAGGTGCTGCCGGAGTTGACTTCGTTGAATTCCAGGCGGACACGAGGATCGGAGGCGTACTCGCGGAGGATGGAGCAGCTGTCGTCCGTGGAGCAGTCGTCCAACAATATCAGTTCGAAATCCTGGAACGTTTGCGCAAGAATCGTGTCAATGCGACGCCGCAGAAAGCGAGCGTGGTTGTAGTTCGGAACGATAACGCTAACGGAGGGCATAGGAAGAAGGTTCAGAGTCTAGAGTTGAGGGTTGAGGGCTCAAAGCCCTTCGTGTTGCTTCGAGATATGCGCGGCCCCACCTTTGGTCGGGCTCGAGATGATTTCCCTCCGCCCATTCGTTCCAGGCATTGACGAAGACCAATGACTCAGGACAGATGTCCGAGTTTCCATCCGCGGTCATCCGAGCCGCTTGACGGTTCACGATTTCGCGCAGCCAGCGTTCGTAGAGCTCCGGGGTCGAGTTGATGAAGATCGTCGCCCCACTCTTACGCCTTGGGCTATTGTCCCAGCCGGGGCAGACGCAAGGTATCCGGGCGTATTCGGGAAGCGGCTCAGCCATTGCTCTCGTGACCATCGCTTCGTACTCGAATATGAGATTCTCACGGAATGCGCGTTCCCCCGTTCGTAGCTTGTGGCGGTGCCACCACCTCCTGCGAAGGATCCTCGAATTCCACAGCGCGGCCCACTGGGGCTCAAATTGCAGAGAACAATCAAAACCAATACCGCGGGGGTCGCCAGGTCCATCATGACTTTCCACGCGAACGAGGAACAAGCCCTTGAGCCCGGCGCGCTCTGCCTCTCGTCTCCAAAGGTCGGTGGTCCTTTGTGGGTCAGGGAGCTTTGAGGCTTGATAGACTGCAAAGAACGGCCGGTCCAGGACGCGAATGTAACGCCGGTCCAAAAAGAAGGGGATCAGGGCGCGAATGTGCGCCAAATCGTCGGCCGCAGTGTAGCGCTGTTCGAGCAGGACTTCATGGTTTAGGCCGTCCCAGCGGCGAGTCCAGTTTTCATTAGCCCAGCAGAGGCAGAACGGAAAATCCGGCTCGCCGCTCTTCAAAATCTCATTCACAGGACGTTCCAGGACCTGGTACCCGTTGAACCAATAATGGTAGTAGCAAAACCCGTAGATTCCGTAGTTAGCAGCGAGCTCGGCTTGGGCTGCGCGCGCTTCGGGCAGACGCAAGTCATAAAAGCCCATGTCGGCAGGCAAGTGAGGTTGATAGTGACCCGGCAGGCGCGGCTTAGATCGCACGACATTGATCCATTCCGTGAAGCCTTTTCCCCACCATCTGTCGTTTTCGGGAATGGGGTGGAATTGGGGAAGGTGGAACGCAATGGCGCGGACATTTCCGCGACCCTCTGCGCAGCTCCGTTCTCCGCGAGGCCGAATTTCGTCCAGGGTGTGATGACTCATGACATTTCAGCTCGTCCGTGCCGGTCGGACCCACTTTGTTTCACGTCATCAGCACCGACCACGCTTGCGAGTGATGAAGATTTCACTGAGACTCACCGGCGTCAAGATTCAGGAAGCAATGAGACCCGGGTTGCGGTAGATGGAATCCCGCCGCACGCGGCAGGCGCTGCAGAATCATTCGCGTCTGCGGCGTCGTTCGGCCTCCTCCTCTGCTTTCAATAGCCGTTCGCGGACCATACGCCCCACCGTTTGGGGATGCAGTTGACTCCGGATATCTTGCCGCGCCCTCGCGCCAACCTCGCAGGCTTTGTCTCGATGAATATAGACGTAACGCATCAATTCAGCAGCGTGGTCCAGATCCGGCTCGGCCCATGCGCACCCTCTGGTGTAAGGCCCATGGTCTTCCTCTATCTCAACGATGCGATATTTAACAGGAAAGCTATTGCTCAGCGTCATGAAATCCATATTGCCCGAGTAACCCGTCGCGATAACGGGCTTGCTCATATTCATCGCTTCCGTGAGAGTGAGCCCGAAGCCCTCAGAGCGGTGAAGAGAGACATAGGCGTCGCAAATCGACATTAAGGAATTCAGGGCCGGCCTCGAGATTACGGCGTCATACAACTGGACGTTGGCGCCCTGACTAGCATCTACGAGGCGCGCCATTGCCGGTGGATCCCAGTCCGAGCGTGCGCATTTGATGAAAAGCAATGCGTCGTCTCCTGGCGCAAACGCGCGGCGGAAAGCCTCTATCAAACCAATGGGGTTCTTCCGAGCGATGAAGCTGTGAAAATCAAAAAAGAACAGAAAAACGAACGTGTCAGGGGAGACCCCGAATCGCGAACGAGTGCAATCCGGCTCGTAAACGACATCCGTTTGAATTGAATGAGGAACGCGCACGACGGGAATCGGAGAAACACGAGAAACAGCATCTAAACAGAAGGTACTTGGAACCCATATTTCATCAAAATAACGGAAGCTCTCGCACCACACTGGAGGAAGCGCTGGAAGCTCCCAGGCCCAATAACCGATATTAAAGCGGTCCCAGAAAGGAGAGCGGGTGCACTTCGTGAAATACGGCACTGCATCACCGTTTAGATGGACAAGATTGAAGTCGTACGGATTTTCCTCAGACGGTTTTGCGTCGACCGTCTCGACGTTAGAAGAACTCACTTCATGAGCGTTGATTAATTGACAAGGAATTTGGGCCGCGCGGATGCTACGAAGAGTAGCTCGTCCACCCTCTCCGACTCCTTTTTCCGAATTGAGGTAGCCTGCCATATTGATTCCAAATCCCAACGCAACGCTCGCCGTCGCTGCGCGCGTTGCTCCATTTGAGAGCGCCGCTGTCTTTCTTCGCCTGCTCGGCCATATTCCGACGAGCCGGAGAAGTGCAGCTTTTGCAAGGCTTGGAAACAACGGAATGCGGTGCAAGTATCCATTGAGAAGGTCGGCGATTCTGTGCCGCAAAGGAGCGCGGTCTCGCTCGCTCTCCAACTCATCTCGTTTGGCGACCGCAACATGGAGCCGACGAGCCATTCCGGCGCGGTCACGACGCGCCCGGAACAACAGCTCCCACATTTCTCTAGTTTGGAGGTCTGCCCCTCGTATGTTCGCTTCTCCTACTTCGCACCCCAGGAACTTGCCAGCAGAGGCGTCATTACCGAAGCCGGGTTCCGGCAGCTCAGGCTCGATCATTAGTGTTCGAACCAGAGCAACGATGCTCATCAAGTATCGGTAGTCTTTCCAGTCAGATGACTTGAGCAATTCAATAGTTGCGTCCAGTGCCGATGACCATTCTCCTACCGCGCACATCAATCCAATCCAGCCCTGGCAATCGACTGCAACAGCAGCCCGCTGCTTCGCCTCGCTGATCCCCCATTCCGCTAGCAATTTGGGTGTGATCTCCGAAACCGCGTCCAATGGATCGGGCTTCCCGTTTCTTCGCGCCTCCGCCGAAGCGCGCGCAGCAAGGGCACAAAGAGTCTGCTGTGCGCGTCTGCGGACCGACACTTGGTGCGGGTGTATCCTATACTTGAACACTACCGACTTAAGGTTGGCCAATTCGAAGTGCTCGGAGAACCGCATCCATAAGTCGTAGTCTTCTGCCTGGGGCAAAATTGTTCGATATCCGCCAACCTGAATGAATGCGTCGCGGCGCATAAGAACAGCTTCCCAAAAGGGACAACGGATTAGCAGCTCGGATTGAAGGTCGCGATCCTCGATCGGACGCTCGAGAGATACGCCAAACGAACGAACCGTGCTTGTCAGGGATTTGCCAAAAGCATCAATCAAATCGACATCCCCACCGACTACGCCGACTTCGGGATGTTTTTCCATGAATTCGACTTGCCACATCAACCGCTCGGGCAAGGAAACGTCGTCGGCATCCATGACGGCGATATATTTCCCTTGCGCGAGAACGCACGCTGCGTTGCGCGCCTCCGTCAAACCGCAATGAGATATCTCGCGAAACTTCACTCGACTGTCCTTCGCAACGTAGCTAGCTACAATCTCTTTGGATCTGTCAGTCGATCCGAAGTCAACGATGATAAATTCAAAATCGCGAAACGTTTGATCGAGTATGCTTTCGATTGCCTCCGCGAGGTAGCGATCTACGTTGCACACAACCATTACGACCGAAACGAGCGGCCTATACGATTCTGTTTTTACGTCGGTAGAAGCAGTCATCTGAGCATTCCCATGTGCCAATAATATCCTCGGCTTCAATTAGAGCGCCTGCGTATGCCTAGCCATGCCGGCTCGTCAGACCGTTTATTTTTTTGAGGAGTTCCGTGGGACACATGGCCCATTTTTGCGGGCCATCCGACGTTGTGTTAACTGCCCGCGCCGATCGGTTGGTGCTTTGTCCTTCTACACATCCGACACTTGCTCCGCGAGGAGCCCGTCACTGCCGATTGTGCTTTTGCCGCGAATGCCGTGACGCAAGACCGGGACCATGCCTTGCCACAACTCGGGGAGAGCTCAGGAACGAAGTGACCTCCGCGCGCAATCCTGCTCCTCCTGCAACAAGCCCGGAAAGCAGAGGCGGCCAGCGGTTGAACATAAGCGACGAACCGTCCAAAGTCTGAACGAAGCCGCCGGCTGATTCCACGAGCGCGACGCCTGCTGCGACATCCCACTCACTCTTGGGACATAGCGTCCAGGTGGCATCTGCTAACCCCGCAGCGACAAGCGCCAACTTGTATGCAATGGAGCCAGTAGGTCGAATATTCAGGGGAGTGTTTAGAAAACTGTCCCATTCACCGCGCTCAATCTCGGTTCTGCTCGCCAGCACTGCGGCATCCATGAGGCTGTCTATCTTGCTGACATCAACCGGTTTTCCATTGTAGGTGACTCCGGTGGAGCGGGAGCCAAGAAACAATTCTCGTGTAGTCGGATTATAAACGCCACCCGCCATCGCACGACCGTGCGCAACCCATCCGACAGACACACACCATTCTGGGATCCCGGCCACGAATTCGAGTGTACCGTCCAGAGGATCCACAACCCAAACATGGGATTTCTCCAGGCGTGCAAGGTTATCCGTGCTCTCCTCCGAAAGCCAGCCCTCTCCGTCCTGTAAGAGCATCTCGCGTAGCACGCGATTCACCGCACGGTCGGCCTCGGTAACGGGACCTCGGCCGGAAGATTTCTGTGAGGAGGGGACCGCGCCCGGAACAAAGGAGCCGAGCGTTCTCCCTGCTGCTTCGAGCGCTTCTTGGATCCGTTCAAGGATAGGTTTAGTAGTGGTTTTTTGCATTGGCCCGCAGGATACCTCTCAAACTCTTAGCATTGGCGCACCCGACGGCATCAAGACTACACAAAGGACAAACCTAAGCCCTCGACCGCAGAGCAGATTGTTCAATTTCACCCCTTGAATGGCCTCAGTATGGTGTTGACCTCGCTTCCATAAATGAGTCTGAGATAATCAGAAATAGCGCCCCAGGTCTGGTAACGGTAGCCGCTGAAAGCAATCACACCGAAACCGCTCCAACCCAAATTCTAATGGCCGGCATCGCCTGCTGAAGGTATCCTTGCGTCGCCATTCACACCAATGAAACCCTCGGTTTGCAGATGCAGAAAGATTTCTTGCACGGCCTCTTCCGGGGTATGATCGGTTGTGTCAATCGTCACCTCTGCGTCTCGCGGCGTCTCGTAGGGATCTGAGATTCCGGTAAACTGTTTGACCAATCCCGCGCGAGCCTTGGCGTAGAGGCCCTTGCGGTCCCGGGACTCACAAACGTCCAGAGATGTTGAGAGGTGAACAAGGACGAATCCTCCGTAAGGCTGGATCATCGCCCGGATTTCCTTCCGGATGCCATCGTAAGGAGCAATGGGGGCGCAGATTGCAATGCCGCCATTCTTGGTGATCTCGGAAGCCACGAACCCAATCCGCCGGATATTGATGTCACGATGCTCTCGCGAAAACCCCAGCTCTGAGGAGAGGTGCTTCCGCACGATATCACCGTCCAACAGGGTCACGGGCCGTCCACCCATTTCCAGAAGCTTGACCCGCAACACATTCGCCAGCGTGGATTTCCCCGAACCTGACAGACCGGTGAAGAGAACGGTAAACCCTTGGCGATAGCGAGGCGGATAACTGCGCTGAAGTTCATGGGCTACATCCGGGAACGTGAACCAGGAGGGAATTTCCCTGCCTTCAGAAAGTCGCCTCCTCAACTCTGTTCCGGAAATATTCCGAGTCTTGGCGCCTTGGGGAACCTCGTCTTCGGAAACATACCTGCCTTGGTCTGCCGCGTACACCATCATGTTGAACGGAACCATGGTGACGCCGATCTCCTGTTGGTGCTTTCGCAAGAGTTCCTGAGCGGCGTAGGGGCCGTAGAAAGCTTTACCGTCCACGACATTCCCCGGACCGGCGTGGTCGCGTCCCACGACAAAGTGACTGCAACCGTAATTTTTCCGGATGATAGCGTGCCAGAGAGCTTCTCGGGGTCCTGCCATGCGCATCGCCAGCTGCAATAAGGCGAGTCTGACCGTATCCTTGGGATATTTCGAAAGCAGTGCCTGATAACACCGTACTCGAACGTAGTACTCAACGTCGCCGGGTTTCGTGATGCCGACGGAAGGGTGCAGCAGGAGGTTAGCTTCGACTTTCTTTGCTGCCCGCAAAGTCAATTCCTGATGAGCGCGGTGCATGGGATTGCGGGTTTGAAACGCCACGACGCGGCGCCAACCCAGCCGTACAAATTCGGCGCGAAGCTCCGCAGGACCGAAGCGGAGTGTACGGAAATCGTAGTGAACAGGAAACTCGATACCCTCCAGCCGACCTCCAACATAACAGGGATTGGTTTGCTGCAAAACGTTCTCTACACCGGGGTGATGGAGACTGGTGGTTCCGTACACTGCCTCCACCTCGGCTATTCTATCCGGCTGCCAGACTTCGTCGACATGCAAAGCGGCCAGCATGACGCCTTCAGGATCGCGCAGCGCGACGGTACTGCCCGAGCCCAGGGAGCGTGCGAAGTCTTCGCTTACATCGAGAACGATAGGAATAGGCCACAGCAAACCGTTCTTCAGGCGCATGGTGCAGCAGACACTCTCAAAGTCTGCACGCGACATGAATCCGCTGAGAGGCGAGAAACCGCCGTTTAGTAACAACTCCAGATCACAAAGTTGGCGGGGAGTTAAATCCCAAGAAGGCCACTCCCGCGACGAGGCCTGCAATTCGGCCCTCCGTCCGGGAGCGGCCAGAAGATTCACCAGCGTCCCACCATGGGGTGCGTTCAGATGATCAGCCATATCAAAACCAAATCGCTGTTTGATCTTCCGAGCACTTTTCGTGTAAATCTTGCGGCTCTAAAACGCTTGTCTTTCACCTTACAGGCTTTCCAACGCAGGATCCCGAGTACCGCCTAGCAATAGTCCGCACACAACAACAAAGACCAGAAACGCAGCGGTGATGGAACAAGGGAAACCTATTCGCGGCTACGTCCGATTTGGTGGTCTGTCTGCCACTTAACTTGTCGCATGTGGCGGACAATCTTCCTCGCCAACTTCATGCGGGCAACTGGCGCGATGGGATCAAACTGGCCTACTCTCTTGGGCGGGTACATGTTCGCCGCTTCCAAGAGCACAGCACTAGGCATCCACCTGCGTAAAAGTCCCCAGTCAAGAGAGTAGTTCACCGACGCCAGCATGCTGCGATGAAACTCCCAAAACTCCTGGCTCCTGCCTTGCAGTGCACACCTGGAGAGATACAGGAAGTATTCATGCTCAGCATTATTTAGGCAGCGATCGTACTCCTCAGCGGATAAGTAATCTCGCCCGTGCCCAATCAGCATCGACAGATGCACAAAGAACTCAAACCTAAACGGGCGCATTCGCGAAATGAGCGATTCATTATCGCGGCGCGTATATGTGAGGACCTGATGCACAAACCCGAAGTTCCACGCCATCAGCAAGTCGAAGCAAACGTGCCCGTCCTCAAAGGGTGCATACCGCTCCTCATAGAAAGGGTTGCGCGAGCGTACGAGCTCGGACCGCAGAAGCAGAGAAGTGGGTGTCCCGAACAAGTACATTCCTTTCATAAAAAAGAGACGGCATACCTGCGGACCGGGAATTTCCGTGGTCGAGTAGGGCAAACCGTCCAGATTGACATGGTCACCTTCAAGCTCGTAGGCGCCGACGATGCCGACGGCCGGATGCGACTCGGCCACTTCCACCATGCTCCTGATGCAATCTGGGAACAGCCAGTCATCCGCCTGTACTACCTTGCAGTACTTGCTAGTCGGCGAAATGCAAGTTAAGGCGAAGTTATAGTTTTGCACTTGCGGTAGGAATGATTCCGTACGGATAAGGCGAATCTTCTCAGGAAAACGCGAAGCGTAGGACTTAGCGATTTCATTAGACCCATCTGTGCTCTGGTTGTCTACCAGAATATATTCCCAATTGTGATAGGTCTGACGCAGAACGCTTTCGATACACTCCGTCAGGAACTCTCCCGTGTTGAAGAAGGGAGTTACGACACTAACGAGGGGTGTGGATTCCATGATGCGCAGTCAATTGCGGCATTGTAAATGCGCCTTCGCAAGCTCAACGTATTATCTTGCAACGCAAACGCGGAAAGCGTCCGATCTTGATATGAGCCGCCCTCTTTACAGCGAGCTTCCTCTGGAATAGCCAAGCGCGCACATTCCCGCGGAGGCTTCGCGTGCGATGATCAAACGTTCAATCCGGCTGAGCCGGGGGCGTTTAGCGGTGCCCCCAACAGCGACCGAGAGTGCGACGTCTTCTCTGATCTCGATACCCAACCACGACTCGAGTTTCCGAAAATCAACCTTGCCGCTAATCAGATCTTCGTATTTGATGTGGAAAGAGGGGAATCCCACCGGCAGCTCGGACCAACTCAGCGCGAGCCGGTTCCAGAGTCTGGCGAAAGCTGCGGCCGAGTCGATGGAAATTTCGGGACGCCGAACGTAGCAAACAGGCCACCCCGAATCAGCCAACGAACGATAGCAGTCGTACGGATGACGTGACAGGATCACGAACTTGGCTCGAGGGTATAGCCACTGTAACAGGGTCGCTTCAGTTGCGCCTAGCCGAACCTCCTTGAGGCCCCACCGGGCAAAACCGTGCTGGCGAGCCGGCTCACCAAGCCATCGATCGAAGAACCCTCGAAGGGCCAATCGGAAATTCTCACCGGGAGGGTACAAGTCGGCGATCCAGGACGTCGCTAGGTTGTCTGAAGTGGGATTGAGGTTTTCCGACCACTCCAAGTTCCAGGGACTTACGGAATGACTCACCATCTCAGCCATTCTAGACACTAGGTCCATTTCGCCGAATGGTTCTCCCCAGAGAAGGAGGCGAGGATCGGTAACCAGGATGCGCTGCAGCAGCGTTGAGCCGCTTCTCATAGCTGTGGACAACAAGAAGATTGGCGCCTCCGTGTCCCTCTCTCCGTTACCAGCATTTGGGGCACTCATATGGAGCGCCGCGACAGACGCGACTAGCTGGTCGACATGTGGAAGATCCACCTGCTCGTTGCGGGTCCAGGCCCAGAGCTCGCGTCTGTACCTTTTGCACGCCCTCACCGACTTGCCCCAACGCCCGCCCAACCAGGCCCAGAACTGACGACCGCACGTTCTGCATGCCCTCAACGAGTCGCCGACCGAGCTCCTGCGCGCCCAAGCCCAGGCCCAGGCCCACATTCGCTTGTAATCCTGAGGTTTCGCAAAATCCATACAGCGGCTCAAGCCCTTCCTTCCTGAATTAACAAACACCGCCTTTGCTTCATTTTGGGTTCTGACACCCGGACAAGGGCTGCTTTAAATCGTAAGATGACTGCAAGACACTATGAAGAATCCGGCTGCGGTTCCTTGTCGCCGGCAAAACGCTAATCGTTGCGAAGTTCACCTGTCAGGACTGCACCAGTCCAGCACCATACAAAGCTAGTGCCTCTTCCGGGATATGAGAGAAGTCTGTTCCGCGGAGGTAGTCCCCCAGCGTTGTTCCAGTGCAAGCGGAGTCAATATTGGTCGCACCAGTTCGGGTCCATACGTCATCCAGATGGACCGTGCGAAAGTCGATGCTGTAGCGCGTCTCGCTGGTTGTGTTGGGAACTGTCGAGTGTAAATGCGCGGACGAAAAAAGAAACACACCTCCCACGTCACAGACGAGCCGCATCTGTGGGTCCAGTTCCACGGGTTCCTCGGGCTTGGGCTGTACACGCGTGTCTGTCTTGATGTGCCGCGCGGCATTGTACCGACTCTGCCGGTTCCATTCCTGATAGTTGTATTCATTCGAGTTGTTCTTGACCGGGTGGTCCCAATAGCGGGGGTGGAATGCCATACAGTTTTCCGAGCTGAGCGCATAAACGGGCATCCACCAATTAATTTGACAGAATGGTGCCGAATACCAGGTGTCCCGGTGGGGATGAAAGGCGTACGCTATTCCTGATCTCAAATAATCGCCCGGGAAAGCGGTCCGCAGGCGAGGAACGTCGAAGTAAGTTTTCTCGAGATCGCACCCCAACTCCGCCAGCATGCCCTGGATATATTCCTTTGATTTCGGATGGTGAATAAACTGTGGTTTTAGCGTCGCCAGGGTTTCAGCACATCGTTCGACAGGAACCGTTTCATGTAGTGTCAGCGGATCCAGCGGGTGGAAAGCTTCCTCGACCAATCCGCGCGCCAGTTGGCAAAGCTTCACAGCATTGGGAGAAGGAGCGTAGACGAAAAGCGACCCCCGGTACAGTTGCCGCCTGCGGGCATCATCAATCATTTTCGAATCGACGTGAATGTTCATTTTACTCGTTGCCTTTCTTGCTCCATTCGCCGGCCTTGGAAATGGGGGCCGGGGCTTACGTTCTCGGTCGTTTAGCCACTACGTTGTGCCCTGGTGTTGTTGGTTTTGCTTCGGCGAAACCGAAAGGCGTTCTAATTCCGGGATCAACTGCGGGAAGCGACGGTTTAGACGGCTGGCCGCCTTAGGTCAGCTTGGAGATCTGAGCCACATCTCCCAGATCAGACCGAGAAGCCATTGGGACAATGTCAGCGCTCGCAAGCCTTGGGAAGCAATTCACCACTCCACGGACGGTCTTGGTTTTTGCGAGAAACAACGTTGCGGCTGAAATCCAACTGTCATACGCTGTTTCGAGATCATGTTGGTGAACCGCAGCGCACACGTGAAAGGTGCCATTAACGATATTGAGAGTCAGTTCGAACGTCACTCGGTAGCTCTCTCCGGCCTGGAGCGAAAAAGGCCGATGGCCCAGATGCTCGGTTGAAGTCTTAAATACCCAGCCCGGGTTTTCGTCCTTGATCCACAGGACGACTGCCAGTTTCTCGACGGCTTCACGCGCCGTCACCTCAATGTCTACCCAGGCGGTCTGCCCAGATTCGAACTGACACCGCTCACCAGCAGTGTCACGAACCTTGACCTGAGAGATGTAGACCGGCTGGCCTTCGCGGCCGCCGCTCGGCCTGGGCGAATCGTTCCTGTATCTTCGGACGATGGAGTCCGTGGGACCTATCGCGACGGCCGCACCATGTTCGAGCAACACCGCTCGATCACACAGCTCCGCTACGGCCTTCAAGTTATGAGAAACAAACAAAACGGTCGTGCCTTGATCAATGATCTCGCGCATGCGCTCCATGCATCTTTGCTGGAAAACGAAATCCCCGACACTTAGCACTTCGTCAACAATCAGAACCTCGGGGTCAACATGCGCAGCGATCGAGAATCCGAGCCTTGCATACATACCGGAAGAATAGCGCTTAACCGGTGTATCAATAAACTCTTCCAGTCCCGAGAACGCTATAATCTGATCGAGTTTGGACTCGATCTCGCGCTTCTTCATTCCTAGAATGGTGCCATTCAGGAATATGTTCTCTCTGCCCGTGAGATCCGGATGGAAGCCTGCGCTTACTTCAATCAGCGCGGAGAGCCGTCCATTGACGATCATACGGCCCTTCGTGGGCTTCATGATCCGGCTTAGGATCTTGAGCGCGGTGCTTTTCCCGGCCCCGTTGTGCCCGACGATGCCGAACGCTTCCCCGTGTTTAACCTCAAACGAAATGTCCCGTAAGGCCCAGAATTCCCGCTCATCTCTCTCGTTGAGTTCTCCGCGGAACATCTTCCCTGTGAGTGCAGGCACGAGGTCACGCAACGAGTTATAGGTTTCACCCTTAAAAAACTTCTTGTACACCTGCTCCATCCGGAGCGCAACGTCAGACACGGGGCTCTCCTATCAAATACTTTCTGCGAAGACCGGCTCCAAGTGCTTGAACAGAACATAGCCACTCACGAACGCAAGCACACCGAACACGGTACTGTATCCAAACCAAAACAATTCCGGCGATTGATGGCGCACGATGCAATCGCTAAGGCCATTCAGAATCGGCGCTATTGGATTGAGCAACAACCATTTACCTTTCCGACCCAACATACTGACATCGTAGAAGACTGGGGTGAAGAAGATTCCGAACGTCAGCAGTACCTCAACAATGTATTTCACGTCCCTGAAGAACAGACTGGCGGCGGATACAAACATTCCGATTCCAGCGGCCAGCAGTATCATTATTGAGAGCAGTACCGGAATCCACAAAAGATATAGGCTCCAACCGATTTGCATGATCACCAGAACGATGATCAATACGACAGCCGCCACAATGAAATCAAACATACAAGCCAGCACGGCTCCTATGGGAAAAATCTCTTTGGGAAAGTAAATCTTAGTTACCAAACTCATGTTGCCGGTGAGGCTGTTACAGGAAAAACGAATGCTCGAAATCAGAAATGCCCATGGGAGCGACTTCACAGCCACGCTTGCAAGATCTGCGTTGTGAAGGGACGCGTGTGACGCCATGGCGTAACCGACACGAATGATTAGGCCGGACATGACGATCAAGATCGGCATTAAAATCGCCCATAGAAAACCCATGACCGATTGTTTGTACCGGACCTTGATGTCACGGTAAACGATCACGTAGAGCAATTCGCGATGAGCGTACAGTTCTCGCAGTTCTTCTATCACGAAACGATCTCCCTCCCGTTTCCTAATTGTACCTTCGCTTCACTGGATGTACCGGACTTCTCTTCGAGTACGTGTCGGATTCCGCTCTAAAGCCTAAGTGGTAAGGCGTTCAGGACATTCGCTTCTCGGCGAGAACCTTCGACCTAAAGGAACGTCAATTCAACTTTGGGATGCGGCGCGACGCCGCGGACAGCATCCCAGAATGTCTGTGCTATCCGATCCGTGACCGGCAAGCTTGGGGGCAATTTGTAGTCGTCCACCTGGACGACAGGAGTCAACTCGGCGAGTGTGCCTGCTAAACGGATTTCGTCCGCAATTTGGAGCTCTGTGCGATCTACGGGGCGCTCAACGAACGGGATGGCGAGCGAGTGGCAGATCTTCTGTACGATCTCCACCGTGATGCTTTCCAGTCGACCTTCAGACGCTGGGGGAGTGATCACACAACCATCGCGAACCAATAACACACAGGCACCCGTGGCCTCAGCAACCCGGCCATATTGATTCAGCAAGATCATTTCCGAGAAGCCACGTCCTCTTCCTTCGATGCGCGCCAGCCGCGCGATCTGGTAATTCGTGCTCGTCTTAATCCGAGGCGATAGACTTATGTCGCTCGATCGTTGCCAAGTGCTGACTCCAACGCTTACAGGACTGGGGGGCTGTTTCTTCTGATGATAAGCCGTCAGGACAAGATCTGCGACTGTGCCTTCTCCCCAGTGGCCCTCGACAACGTACAGCGTGGCACGAATCCACATATCTTTGTCCGGCTCATAAAGCGCGCGCACGAGCTTCGCACATGCATTCCGGAACTCGTCGTAGGCTACTGGAACGGGAATATGCAGGAGTCTCGCCGAACGAGTCAATCGTTCATAGTGGCGACGCAGTTCGACGATGCCAAATGCACCGTTCTCCGCCTGGCAGTAGCCTTTCAGCCCTTCGAAAACGTTGAGCCCCCTGTTCACGGCCTCCGTAGAAACGTGCAACGTTGCTTCCTCCCAGGGACGGACATCTCCTTGGAAGTAGACCCAACGTGGTTGCTGTAAACCGAGCGCGTAAAGTGCCGGCTGTGCTGTTCTGACCATTTTCTGTCCCCGAAAGCTTTTCCTGGTTTTCGATTCGTATTCTATTAAGCCTGCCCGGCGAAAGGGCTCGGTCTGTTGGGAGCGGATAGCACGCGCGATCGGGTATCGCCCCCACCAACAACATTGGCCATGAGGTACTATTTCAAACGATGGAGTGAACCATCACCTTTCGAGCGTGGAACGCCTCTGCATAGCCACTCGGGGAGTTCGACTCCATGCCTCGGATGCGCATGAGGCCGAGGAAGGTCTCGCGATCAAACCACCGCTTGGCACGCTGCGATTCAAAGGCCGTGAACAAATATTCGATCTTGCGTTCGTACAACTGCATTTCGAGAGGCACGAACAGGTTTGGTTGCCCCATGTCGCCGTCGTACTTCGGAATCTCGTATTCGAGGATCAAATGGTTTCGAAACGTGTTCCAGGTTAACTCTGAAAGTAAGCGGTGATCCTGGTGCGCATCCCCGCGCCAGTGGGTAAAAATCAGATCCGGATTCACTTGACTCTTCATCTGTTCGAAAAACTCTTTCACCTCGCCGCCACTATACGGAAGAAACCCGTCTCGATACTCTCGAAGAACAATCTCCTTCTCGCAACCGGCAGTAAACAACTCGGCCGCCTTTGCGGCTTCCTGGCGACGAGGCCCCGACGCGCAGAATACGACCCAGTGGAATTTCACTCTCGCGAACGTGCTTTTGAAATGCAGCAGAGTTCCGCCACAGCCAAGCTCGATGTCGTCCGAATGGGCACCCAGGCAAAGGACATGGACAGGATCAGCGCCCCCTACCGAAAGATTCAACCCTATCAACCGGTCACTCCAGTTGCGAGTTGGCCGTTCTGGCCGTTGTTCCACAGGCGCCACGGAGGTTTGCCGGAAGCATCCAGTTCGTCCAATAACTGCTTGTCGCGAAACGTATCCATGCACTGCCAGAAGCCGTCGTAACGCATCGACCAAACCTTGCCCTCAGAGATCAGCCGTCGGAACGGTTCGTAGACGAGTTCCTCCCCGGGCTTCACGTACCGAAAGACCTCTTTTCGGAGCACGAAGTATCCCCCATTCACCCAAATGTCGGAATCCTTCATACATTTAATCTCTCGGACGGAGCCATCGTCGTTCAGATGAACGGTATCTAGGCTGCTCGATCGCGGTTGCACGGAGAGGAACGACGCAACAGTATCGCGATGCTTGAATTCCTGAATCATCTTTGGCAGGTGGAAGTCCGTTAAGCCATCGCTATAGTTGGCGAGAAAGATATCTTCGCCTTTCAGATAGGGCTCGACCAAGCGCAACCGATCCGCAATAGTCGAGTGCAATCCTGTGTCAACAAACGTGATCTTCCAGTCGTCAATGTCGCGCTGCATGAACTCCAGTTTGCCGCCACCCTGGGAGAACACAAAATCGTTGGACACCGATTCCTCGTACTCCAGAAAGTAACTCTTGATGACGTTGGCTTTGTATCCTAGGCACAGAATGAAGTCCTTGTGGCCGAAGTGCGCGTAGTACTTCATCACGTGCCATAACACTGGCCGAGACCCGATGGTTACCATGGGCTTGGGGACATCCTCCGAATACCCCCTGAGCCTCATCCCGGCACCGCCGCAAAACAATACGACTTTCATGACTCACCTCACCGAGTTCCGAATCAACAGATGGCAACTTTGGGGATCGGCACCACGAAACGCCCCCCCCACTCGCGGATGAATTGCAATTGCTCGATGATTTCGTCCTTCAAATTCCACGGCAGGACGACGACATAATCCGGCTTGGTCTCGCGGATCCGGTCCGGGTGGCAGATCGGAATGTGACTGCCAGGCAGAAATCGGCCCTGCTTGTGCGGACTGCGGTCCACCGTGTATTCGATCAAATCCTTGCCTATCCCGCAGTAATGCAACAATGTCGCGCTCTTCCCTGGTGCTCCGTACCCGGCCACAGACTTGCCCTGCCGCGCGGCGGTAACCAGGAAATCCACCAGCGCGAGTTTAGTCTGTTTCACCTGCCGAGCGAAACCGTCGTAGCCCGCGGGCGAATCCAGTCCAGCTTTCCTCTCTTGCTCCAGCAAGTGCTCAACGCTCCGCTGGATCTCGTGCGTGGTATCCTCGGCCCGGCAGGCATAAACACGGAGCGAGCCGCCATGCGTTGCCAACTCCTCGACATCGAAGACCTGCAAGCCATGAGCTGCCAAGATGCGGACTGTGGCGAGCATAGAGAAATAGGAAAAGTGCTCATGGTAAATCGTGTCAAACTCGTTGCATTCGATCAACCGCAGCAAGTGAGGGAATTCCAGCGTCAGAACCCCCGTGGGCTTCAACAAGATCTTCAGGCCTTCGACAAAATCGTTCAGATCTGGGACCTGCGCGAGGACATTGTTGCCGAGAAGCAGATCGGCGCAGCGCCCTTCGCTCGCCATCTGTTCCGCCAACTGTGTGCCAAAGAACCGAACCAGAGTGGGCACGCCCTTTTCGACGGCCACTTTGGCTACGTTCGCCGCGGGCTCGATGCCCAACACGGGCACGTGCTGCCGGACGAAATACTGCAAGAGGTACCCGTCGTTACTAGCAACCTCCACCACGAAACTCTGCCGCCCCAAACCGAATCGCTTCGTCATCTTTTCGCAGTAGTTCTCAGAATGTCGGAGCCAAGAATCCGCGTAAGAAGAGAAATATGGGTAATCGCTGAAGATATTCTCCGGTTTTTCATACTCTTCCAATTGAACGAGGAAACAGCGCTCGCAGACATACACACGCAGAGGATAGTAGAGCTCACCGCGGTTGAGGTCTGCCGCCGAAGGATAAGTCTCGCAAAGTGGAGACATTCCAAGATCGACAAAGGTTCTCCGGAGCCCTGCTCCGCAGAAGCGACATGAACTAATAGAGTCTTGTTGCAGAACGCCAGGAGAAAGAGTCATCGTAGCCATATCCATTGTTTCGGAATGGAAGATAGGGAATCCACCACTGTCACTCTGCGGGATACCTTCGATGAAAGAAGCGTAGGCGAACTCTTCGGTTCCTCGCGGCTGCCAAGCATCATGCGGCAATGCCCGAAATCGAATTGTGTTCGAGCAAGCTACCGCCGATAAGGCGCCGATAAGGGTGCGAAGATAACCTAAGGACCTCGCCTAGAATCTCGCAATCAGCCTGCCAAGATTGCTAATTAGGGAGGGTAATTTTGCCCGTATCGATTATTGGTAAGACATTACAAGGTAAAGACTTAGCATAAACTACGAGACGCCAGATGGAAAGCAACGCCTGATCGCACAACCGCTCAGGCCCGCTTTGAGGGAAACTCTTTTCCATAAATTGCCAACCGCATGGAAGAGTCCGCGAGGCCAGCACTTAACAGTCGCTGAATATGGTTTATGCGGGCGTAACGGCCACGGTCCAAGTCCTCAAATGTGAGCCCGACCAGGCGATATGCGTCGTAGAGCTCCTTCGCGCCGGCCCGAGCGGTCCATTGAGGACGGAAGCTCGAAAGAATACGCTGAATCTTATCACAGTTTATGCGATAGCATCGTTTGTCGGGCCCCCCGTCGCTTGCGTATTCCACACGGCATCCCGGAACCGTTTCTGCTACGATGGCCGCCAACTCGCAGATTTGGTAGTTTTCTTCGGTTCTTCCCACATTGAATGTCTCGTTGTGGATCGCATCGTGCGGCGCCTCAAGCACCGAGAGAATTGCTGCTGTGATGTCGCGTATATGCACGATGGGGCGCCAGGGCGTTCCGTCACTTTTGACGTAGATTCGTCCGGTCGTATATGCAGATGCGACCAGATCGTTTAACACAATGTCTAACCGCAACCGGGGGGACACACCATAAGCGGTCGCACTTCGGAGAAAAGTCGGGCTGAAACTGTGATCTGCCAAGCGCGCAAGGTCACGCTCGGCCAAGACCTTGGATTCACCATAAACCGTTACCGGGTTTAGCGGCGCGGTCTCGTCATGGATGGCATCTCCGGCTGCTCCATAGGTACTGCAGGAAGAAGAGAGGACAAACCGTTTCACGCCCGCCGCTTTGGCGAGTTCGCCAAGCCGGACTGTAGCGCTGTGGTTGATATCAAATGTCAGGTTCGGCTCAAGGTCACCCCACGGATCATTTGACAAAGCAGCCAAGTGCACTACCGCGTCGAAGCCAGTGAGGTCTGCCTCGGTCAGATCACGGATGTCTTTAAGGACTTCCGGGAGTTCTAGAGCCGGCACCCCGAAATCGCATCCCGCAAAAAGATCCGTATCAAGGCCGACCACTTCATGTCCGGCAGCGCGCAAAATGGGGCCCGCCACAGAACCGATATAACCCTTATGTCCGGTCAACAGTATTTTCATTTAGATCCTTTTTTCTAAGAACGTTTGACGTCTCAATTGCGAGGTCAATTCGCGGTCTTCTGTTCGGCTCCGATATCGCCGGGAGCGGCAGACAGCAGTCCCTTCTGGCATAGCAACTCCGCAGCCCCGCTGATCATCGGAAACGGGATACCGGAGCGCTCGGCAATATCGAGCAGAGAGTGCTCTCCGTCCGAGAAATTTAACACCCAGAGGCGTGCGTGGATTTCATTTCCAATCGTTTCGCCACCGGTAGTGCGATACAGCTCTCGCCGGCCCAGTTGCGGCTCACAGTAAGGGTTCAGGTTGCGGAACCGTTGATTGTTTTCCAGCACATCCAGGATGGCAGCGCACATCCGGGTCGATTCGGCAAGCTGCAACGGCCGGATGAATTCTAAATTGTCAGCCGACGTGTGGTATTCAGGAAAGCTCCCCCATACGCTGCGCATCAGGCAACCAACACTTAGGTTGAAACCCGGAGAGCAGTACTGCCGTTCGTCATATCCGTAAGGAGAGAATTCCAGAATCCCTGGGGATTCGGCATAGTGCGTGAGTACATGAGCCGCCGCCCGGTCAATCTCGGCGTTGCCCTGGCGGCTCTTCTTATAGTGGAACCGGCCATTGTCTCCTATGCACGTCAATACCAGCCCGTGGCGAATCCGTTTCGTCACCTCTCGATTTCGCGACAGCCAGGCGATCGCCCCAATTGTGCCCGGGATGAACAGAAACCGATAGGAGTAACGAAGGTTTCGCCCGGAAAGCAACTGTGCCAAAAAGGTCGCGACCACAATTCCCGACAGATTGTCATTTGCCAGCGAAGGATGACAGGCATGGCACGAAATCAACACCTCGTCGCTCGATTGTCCCGGCAAATAGCACTCGCCATAGGTCAAGTGCCCGTCTTCAAGAGTGGAGTCAATGCACACTTCATACTCGCGGTCCTCAAGCGCCTCCATCTGGTTATGGGAAACACAGAAGCCCCAGTCCTCTCTGTAGTAGGAAGTTCGGTACGGGATCCAGTCTGGTTTCTCCGGAATCGAGAACAGATGCGGCTTCAGTTCGCTCAGCGACATAGTCGTGTGCACCGGTACGCTATAATTTAGGACGTGAAGGTTGCACTTCTTAAAATCCACCACTCGTTGTCCACCAGGAGCCTTGATATAGGCATCTCGAATGTTCCACTCTTTCGGCACCGTCCAGTCGAACACAGGAGTACCTGTCTGCACCTCGAACGTCTGCAGCGGAATTCGATTCTGGATCATGGTCAAAGTTTGCCGGATTCCGTCGCCGGTGATGCTTCTGCAGATCGGGTAGAGGTCCCCAGCAAAGCGATGCAATTCCTGACCGATTGCCGCCAGGTTCTTACTATCGAGTTCTCCCAGAAGGCTCAACGGTCTCATTCAAAATCGGGATACTTTCGGTCCCGCTCGGAAATTACTTCGACTTTTCCCGGCAACACAATCTTGAATGCCGGATCGTTCCATCTCACTCCCCGGGCCGATGCCACATCATAGAATTCAGACATCTGATAAAAGACTTCGCTCTCGTTTTCCATCGTCAGAAAACCGTGCGCGCATCCTTCCGGAATGTAGACCATGTTCCGCTTTTCAGTCGTCAGTACTATGGAGATCCAATGTTTGAATGTCGGCGATTGACGGCGCAGATCGAGCACAATGTCGTATATTTTTCCGCGGGTACAACGCACAAGCTTGGCCTCTGTATTTGGCAGCGCCTGATAATGCATGCCGCGCAGCGTTCCCTTTCGTATGTTGAATGACACACTGCATTGCACCAGCCTTGCGTTGAGTCCCTGAGATTCAAACTCCTTTTGGCACCATGTGCGCGCAAAGAACCCCCTCTCGTCGACATTGAGATCGAGGCGAATCTCGAAAACCCCCTTCAATTCGGATTCATGAAATTTCATGTCAACAAGCGTATCTCATCCATGGTTTTACGCCCTGGGGGAGAGGTGACCGCCGACCGCAATTCGATATCGGGAATCGATCCCGACATACCACTCTTCCTCATACGTGATCGCGCGCTAAATGCCCTGTTCGTCTCCCCACACATGGAGCGAAACCAACAACAGCTCAGCACCTCCGACTTCGCCGCTACACATGCTCCACTGCCAAATTTAACAAAATCACCGACTCCTGGATTCTTGGATTGCAGAGCGCGGCTCAACTTCCTGGGGAGGCCGCTTGAAAATCCCCAACACTGTCCGCACCAACCAACCGGAAACAATGAATCTTTTGAATTGGAATGCGACCGGCAACCAGCGATAGGAGCCGTTCAACTTAAGCCTAAACTCCACCGGCCAATCTGTTGGATCCACGCGCACTCGGCCAACTGCAAATTCACTCGGCTCCGCAAATGCGCATTTGGGAAGAGTCGTGAAGACTCGGCTATATCCGGCTTCTTTACATAGTTCGACTAGCTGCTCATTAAAACAACCAAATGGAAAACTGAACAGCCGAATCTTGCGGTTTAACGTACTTTCGAGTTTTGTGCGCGATCCCCCGATTTCCTGGCGGGCCTCATCTTCGCTGAGGGTGGAAAGCATTGGGTGCGTCAAAGTATGCGACCCGATGGTCACAAGTTCCTCCGGCAGTGACTGGAGTTGATCCAACGACATCACTTTTTCGGAGTGCCCCAGTGGACCAAACGCCTTGCCGAACGCATCCGCAATCACAAACATAACGACAGGAATCTGTCGTTTCTTGAGTTCGGGCATAGCATTTTCGTAAACATTTTGAAAGCCATCATCGAAAGTGACTGCGGCCAGATGGACGCCTGTGCGAAGCTCCACATCTCCGCTCAGTGCCGTGGGCGTCGCATAGCGCAATAAGACGTCCAATTGCTTCGCAAATCGTTGGCGTTGATCTTCGGGAATCGAGTGATAGTAAAGGACGATGCATGACCCCCGGGGCGCCCCCCCGACCAATCGAATCAGAAATGCCCAGACGGCGGTGACTGCAAAAACCGCCAGGCTGATAACGCATTTTACGAAGCGCTTCAAGGTCGTATAACTCGGGGTCGGTTTTGAGACAAAGATGCAACCGGCTTTGTATTGGCGAGCCCTTGAACGCGCCGTTTCCTCACCATTCAACTACTGCTTTTCCTTCCTGACGTTGCTCTTGCGGAGATATGCCAGGATGCGCTCAAAGGAAACCATTTCTGCGAGATCCTCTACATCTACCTCGATACCATACTCCTCTTCAATCATCGCAAACAGCGTAACACTGGCGACGGAATCCCATGCTTTCACGTTCGTAGTACTCGCCTGCAGCACATCTTCGCGCGAAAGGGACGGAAACACGGCGGAGAAACATCTCACCAGGCGAGCCTGCGTATCATCCATTTGCGGCCTGTAGAACTCTTTGAAAGGTTTCCGTAGGTCGCTCCATAAACTGCTTCCTTGAAAGCTTGCATTGGGACGTCGGAGATTCTCCAAGGACTTCCGCAAGAAAATCCTGGATTGGCCTATTCTTGGAAGTGCATTGAAAATCAAACTCGATTTGGTCCACGTCGTAGCGCTCGAATAATTCTCGCAGACACCTGTGCTCGATGCGCCGGCTAAACGCCCGACAGCTCATCACCCACATGGTCAGCGAAATTTCCCTGTGCATCTTTCGGCCTGCCAGCACGGCGATCTTCCCTAGGGGCCCGTACTTGTCGCGATAGGCCGCGAGCATGAAAACGGTGTCGGTTTGATTGATGTACTTCTGCCAAGACGCTTCCGTATAACGCTTGCCGTTCAGATTAAATTGATTCGTCTTGTTCACCAGCTCAAGGGCGCGCGGCTCCAGTGGATCCTTGGAAAAACTCAATGTCAGCTCAGCTTCCGACTGTCTCAGAAAATCGTCTGCCGTCCCCTGACCACTCTCAATCTGCTCCTCTCGGACGCGTAATCGGCGAATGCTCTCTCGCCGAATTGAATCTTCCTCGGACACTGCGGCCTTGCCGAAAAGATCGCGCAGTCTGTACAAAAGCCCGTCAATCGCCTGTGGATCGTCCTTAGGAAACAGAATGCATTCCACCTCAGGGTGCGCTGCTTTCACTTCAGCCAATTCCATTGGGCTGTCATCGATGAAAACAACTGAATCGGATCCGATGTTCCACGCTTCCAGGATGCGGCTTACGGATTGTGACTTGGGGCCCCAATGAGCCTCGACCGGGAAAAGAGCGCTTCGCGGCATAAGCAAATCTTCCCTCGCAAGCGCCTCATCAACAATCTCCGTGGCGTTCTTACTTGCAGCCGCAATAAGGATTCCCGTTTCGGAAAGCGCATGAAGCAGCCTCTGATAAACGCCGTGCATATGACTGCGACGGTCCAGATCCCAGGAAACACCATCGACGCCGACTTCTCCCAGGATGCCACTCCACAGCGTGTCGTCCAAGTCCGTGATCAAGCCCTTCTTCGGCATCGGCGGCTGGATTGCTCGACTCATTAACTCTGCAATCGCTGAAGCGTGAGGCAACCCATAAGGGAATCCAGAAACGAGCTCCGATTTCACATTGAACCGATTGGTTGGCGGAGATAGTTGATCCAATCGTTCGGGATTGATTACTCGCACATTCGAGCATCGAGACGCTTCCAAGCTCAACGAAGACACTATGGCTCGCAATTCAAGGTCGAATGAGCTTGCCTGCCAACCCTGAGTAAAGGAAACGGGCTGTAATGGCAGTGTGGGAAAGCTAATCACTACAGGCATGTTCTTACAAAGTGTGCGGATAGCTTCAAGAAATTGCTCGCTCCGCATTTCTGCGTTATGCAGAATATCCGTGAGCGCCTCTGGCCCCCAGCTTCCCAAACCCCGAATCCCGAGGCGTGGGTCAAAGTCCGCAAATTCCATCAAGACAACGCAGACGTCAGCATTTGCTTCCGCTACTCGTTTCAAATTACCCCAGATGTCGCCGTAGAGACCACCGATGATCTCAGGGCGCCGCTTCGGAAACATCTGGCAAATCCTGGCAGTCAGAAAAGTTTGAAAGTGAAGAGGATTGAAACCACTGACGAGGCACACTTGGAATGTCCGCGCGTCGGCTGGCGGCTCGGTACGAAGAATTTCCAAAGCTTCAATCAGTTTCATCAGGAGATCGGCCGAACTTTCAGGGCCATAGCGTAGCATCGCCGTCGAACGGAGACGCGTACCAGACACTTTCATCCGAGAGTCTTTCGTGCAACGAACGCTCGCGCGCCTTGTAAAAAAATGGGCAAGCTGGGTATTTCCTCGAGTACGGCTTAAGTTTCAGGAGATGTTGCCGAATGCCTTTCGGAAAACCCATGATTTCGAGAACATGACTACCTGCTTTTCTCGATGCTTTACACGCCATGGCCATCAATTGCTCGAGGATGACAGGATCATCATTCTTGATCATCATGTCGGCGATCAACGAACGCCGAAAACCGCTTGTCATTTCTCCCTCGTGCCTGACAATCACGTAGCCGAAGGGTTTATTCTCTAGCTCGCAGGAAATGACGCTGACTTTTCGCCTGTTATGTGGCGGATCAAAATGCCAGGACATTACCTCTGGAGTGCGTCTCGCAAACAGGCGGGGAGTCTCAGCCGAAGCGTCCGACCAAAATTGCTTGAATGCCTGCCCTATGTCCCGCAGGCTGATTTCCTTGACCGAATATTCAGAGCGCTTGAGGCGTGGTCCTCGTCTGCGGATGGCGGCATCCCCCCTCACGGCCAAAGAGGCGACCGCCGCTGCAGGTCCCGCCAAGGACGAATTAACTCCAAGCTTCTTGAAAACTGCCCTTGTGAAAGGCCGGGGGTCTAGCACCCAAAAAAGAACAGTGCCGTAATCGGGCTGTGGCAGCGGAGATGCCTTACTAGCCATCATCATCTTTCCCGCTTCAACCGTTGCGGTGGTATTCAGAAACAAATCTACATTCTTTTGCCGGAAAAAAGACAGAATCAGGAGATGGCTAAAAGCGCGATATGCAGGATCCACGGCAAAGCGGCACGTCGAAGCCGCCCGTAAAGCGCGGCCTTCGAATTCGTACTGCAACGGAATCGTACCGAGAAAACCGACCACATCCTGCGACGCGTACAGCATCCATCCTATCGGCGAGCCTCCTTTACCGTCGTCGAGCGCTGGATTCTCCAGCCAGAGCCGGCGCCAATTGTCCATGGAATCTGGACCTTGTCCCAGCCGCATATTTAAAGTGCAGACACCCTCAAAATCAGAGAATTGCGCTTCACGGACGCAAACCACTTTAGTAGTAGCCACCCTTGCAACCGCTTCATTCGCTAAATCTCCACCGGGGCGCGCTCCACTCTGTGCCCGAATCCTGTTCAGTACAACATCGGCAATCTTGCTTCCTATTACAGACATTGGGCGCTAGCGTTCTCGGCTACAGTCTCTCTAGCCGCCTTTTCACTTCTGGATCGCAAAACATCGCGATAAACATCCAGGAGCCGCAGTCCGGCCGCCGTCCATGTGCAACTCGGCGCCGTCCTGATGCAGGAAGCACGCAACCGTTGCAGGAGCGCCCGATCTTCATACAGCATGGTGATATGTTCTGTAAGCGTTTTCACATCTCCGACGGGATGCACCAATGAGTTTCCCATGTGGTGGCAGATATCAGTGCATGCTGCTGAAACGAGCGGAACCGCTCCGCTGCCAATCGCCTCCACGCAGACAAGGCCGAATCCTTCTTCCACACTGGGAAGGACGAACAGGTCAGACTTCCGCATCAATTCGGGAAGATCGTCTCGATGGCCAAGAACTTGGACACTTGGATGTGCCAGCATGGCCGAAAGCTTCTGTGCATACACTTGCAGAAATCTCCCAGCGATCAAGAACCTACCATCACGATGTGCTGGAGAGTTCAGCCACGCTTCGAGGGCGAAATGAACGCCCTTCCTGACGGCGGCCTCTCCAGCAAATAGCATGGTCAGCCCGCCCGTGATCCGGCCGTCCTTGCTCGCATCCGGATAGTACGCTTTCTCGTCATATCCATATTGATGCCTCAATAGTTTCTCCGCCGGCAGTCCCTGGTCAAGGAACGTTTGCTTGGAGAATTCCGATGCGCACAACAGATAGTCGGTGAGTTGATATTCTTTTTCTTCTTTGCACAGGATGTCTTCGCGGAAATAATACTCATCCGTCCGCGGCAGGACCATGCCGAGCCGCTTGGCCTCTTGTTGCACCGCGGTGTAGGCAAAACGCGTGTGCGCATTCGGCCTTTCCAACACCGTTGGTATTCCCATCGCGGACGCAACCTTCAATGTCTCGAGCGCCGCGTCTGGCCAGGTGTGGATGATATCGATCTTCCCCGCCAATTTCTCGACTCTGCGGGCCACGATGTGGTCATGAACCGCCAGGGCGCGCATGGTGCCAAGAAGCCGATACGGTATGCGCAACTTGCCCCATGCAAGCGTTGGATTAACTCGCACATTTGCCGGTACCGGCCGCTGGAGTGCGCCAGGATAAACCAGTAAATCAGCGCCTGCGGCTGCCAGCCCCCTCACCTGTTGCCACGCGGTGTAACAAATTCGGTCCGCCCCCAACTTGTGCGGGAAGCTATAAAGGACTCGAACGGGCCTGTCGGATGGGCTCATGTAACTTCGGAACTCGCTTACTTTTCGGGCGATTGTTTTACCTGAAAATCGAAAACACTTGCCGGGTAAACAATTCCAAATCCTATACGAATACCGTGGGATGAAATGCTGAGGAGCCTGCCGGCACAGGCTCTCCAGTCAAGAATGCCCGATGCCACATCTCAAGGGCAACCAGAGAGAGAATCTCTTTGGGATAGCGCTTGGTTTCCAAGTCCTGCTTTATAAGGTCCTCAATACAGCTCTTGTTGAAATAACCTCGCGCCAGCGTTTCCCTATCCAACAGAATGTCGTGGACCCAGTCCTTCAGTTCGGTCCTCATCCAGGCCTCATACGGAACCGGGAAGCCAGCCTTCTTGCGGTCTAGAATTTCCTGAGGAACCTGCTCCCGGAGCGCTTGCTTTGCGATGTATTTTGTAGTGAAACGCCTGACTTTGAAATCCTCCGGTAAAGAAGCCGCAAATTCAAGAAGCTTATGATCGAGAAGAGGCACGCGCAGCTCGACAGAATTGGCCATGGTCATTTTGTCGGCTTTCAGCAGCAAATCATCCGGGAGCGAGGTCTTCGTATCTACGTAGAGCATTTTGTTTACTTTCCCACGCGCCATATCATTACACAGGTATTTCTTCGCAATGCTGACCGACAAATCCTTGTTCACCTCATGGGCAAAATCCTTCGAATACAATTCGCTGGTATGACTATTGAAAAAAGTGCCGGGATTGGAGGTCCGGCCGTAATAATAGGATTCGAATGGAGTATCCATCAGCCATGCATATTTGCCGACGCGACCAGACTTCAAGAAGTGATTCAGTAGGAAAATGCTGGAAGAGAGTATCCCTGTAAAGGGTTTCAGGACCGACTTGAACCGTTCCAACCAGAGCAAATTTCTATAATTCGGATATCCGGCAAACGCCTCGTCTCCGCCCTCTCCTGAGATGAGGACTTTTACGTACTCTTTGGCAAGCCTAGACACGTAGTAAAGCGCCACTGCCTGAGGCTCGCACACTGGCTCTTCCATGTACCAGGCAAACCTGGGAAGGAAATCGGCAAATTCCTTCGCAGTGATGGTCATTTCATGGTGGTCAGACCCATATCTCGCCGCGGCAAGTCGCGCATACGGCCTCTCGTCAGCGAGGCCGGGCGAGGAAAAGCCAAGTGTAAAACTGCTCAGACAGTGCTTTGTTTTCCCAACGGCAAGGCCGAGCATTGCAGTGGAGTCAACGCCGCCACTCAAAAGAAATCCCACCGGCACGTCGCTGATCATGTGAAGCCGGACGCAATCTTCCAGTAGGGTCAGAAGTGTCTCCTCGGCCTTTTCAAGGCTTTGCGCTGTTGGGGAAAAGCGTAGATCCCAGTACTGTCTGATCTTTGGTCTGCCACCTTTAATCATCATGCAGGTCCCGGGCGCCAATTTGTGAATATTCCGGAACAACGTCTCCTCACCGGGAACGTAATAAAAGGACAAGAACCTGTCGATCATTTCCGGGACGACCTCTGCGTGCACCTCTGGATCAGCCAGGATCGCCTTGATCTCCGAAGCAAAAATGAGGCACTTGTCGGACACCAAATAATAAAGTGGCTTGATCCCCACCCGGTCTCTGGCAAGAAACATCACTTGTTGGCGTTCATCCCATATGGCGAACGCAAACATTCCCCGCAGTTTTTCGACGCACGCTTCTCCTAGCTCTTCGTACAAATGAACGATCACTTCGGTGTCCGACTGAGTCTTGAAAACGTGTCCCCTTGACACTAAGTATTGACGGAGTTCCTTATAGTTGTAGATTTCTCCATTGAAAATTATCCACACACTGCCGTCCTCGTTCGAAAGTGGCTGGTGCCCGGCTGCCAAATCGATAATGGAGAGCCGACGAAAGCCGAGCCCCACAGGACCTGAAGTGTAGTAACCCTCATCGTCCGGCCCGCGATGCTGAATCGTGTCAGCCATGGTCTTCAATAAAGCGGGGGAAACATCCTCTGCCCTGTCAAAATTTAATTTTCCGCAAATGCCGCACACATAAACCTCTCTTCCGACAAGAAGTGTTACTGACTTCCGAGAGCCACGTTCTGGCGGCCGATTGCCCACTTCAACACGACTGTCCACTTTTCGAAAGCGTACCGCAGGGTCTTTTTGTCCCAGAAAACATTCCCGAATGGATACATCAAGGCGAGGAGTATAAGCCGAGCGAGGGCAACACAACCCATAGTCGTGCGATACATCGTCTCATAGAAACGCCCTCGCGTCTTTCGGTAGTATCGCGTCATTGCCCTATACTTCATCATCGTCGCCCACTGGTTTAATTGTTGGCGCGAGCTGCTTCTTCCGCCGTGATGAACAATCGTTGCTTCACCGATGTAGTAATTCTTGTAGCCAGCCCGCTTGAGCATGTAATTCAAGTCAAGATCCTCGGCATACATGAAGTAGTCTTCACTGAACATGCCGACTTGCTCAAACACAGAGCGCCTCAACAGCATGCAGGCCCCAGGTATGACTTCCACTTCGATGGGCCGCGTCTGTTCGGCAAACAATGGCCCGATGTTCCAAATCGGGCAGGCCGGCCATCGCAACTGCAGGTGTTCCGAATTTACGATCTGATTCAGGATCGTCGGGAACTTTTGAATGGACGTGATTTGCACTGACAGATCCGTATTCAACATTTTGCATCCGACAATTCCCGCATCCGGCAATGCCTTGATGCAATCCAGAAGAGTGTTGATCGTCGGACCGATCAACTTGGTGTCGGGGTTCAAGAAAAGAACGTACTCGCCACTCGACTCCCTAAATCCGATATTGTTGGCAGGGGCAAATCCGATATTGTGTTCGCTTTTGATTATGGTCACATCCTGAAACTGTTCCTTAATGCTCTCGACGCCCTTCTGGGGTGAGGCATTATCAACCACGATGATCTCGAATGCGACGCCTTGCGTGTTTTCATAAATGCTGGCGATGCATTCGCGGAGATAATCCACCGAGTTCCAGTTCACGCAGATGATCGAGAGATCCATTTGACAATTAAGCTTTTACCTTTAATCAGTCTTGAACTCGGGGCAGCGGCGCGCGAATTCGCTCTTTCCTATCCTTTTGCGCCTCGCAGGTTCAAGATCCGTGCGCAGAGCGTCTTTTGACTTTCGCCACTGGTTTGGCATCGGCGCTCAAATAGGGCTGGGTGAAGGCCGTTTCAAAGCTCTCTACAATACCCCCTTTTTCAATCACACCATCCGGGCGAACAATTCCCCGCACGTGGAGATACGCCCTGCTAGAATCCTGTTCCACACCTCTTCTCGGCTTACCCACCGGCCGATTTCAAACTTAAAAGGCTCGTTTATTGTAAAGTCATATTGCGTTGATGGAGACAACTTTTCAAAACAGGCTTCGTCCTTGTCCAGGGTATCTGCATGAAACTCGAATGACAAATACTCGGGTTGGCTGCTCATCCCAGAAAGCACCGACAGCTCGAAGCCTTCCACGTCCAGCTTGATGAAGCGAGGTATTCCGTACTTCGCTACCAGTTTGTCAATCGTCACCATGGGAACCTCGATTTCGTTTTTCCACATGCCGATTTCGTAAGGCTTGTTCGCTTTCTCCTTTTCCACCCAATTCTTCGAAACAGTATTTAGAATACTCAGCTCGTTAACGAAGAGCTTGCAGAACCCCTCCTGATCGCCTACAGCAGCCTGCACAATCGTCACTCTATCTCGGGACGTTGTCCACGCAATCTCTTTCGAGCACGCTGGGTCGGGCTCGACGGCCACTACGCGGGCTCCTATTGACTGAAACACTTCAGCGTAGACTCCAATGTTGGCGCCGATGTCGAAAACGAGATCGTTCGGCTTAATAAACTGTGAGTAAAACGCCCCCAATTTGCGCCTACGTTCGCGACCTTCTCTACCAAACAGAACTCGATAGACGCTGCGTAGAGGGGTAAACCTGCGTAAGTTATGGAAAAGTGTATGACGCAGAGATTCTGGCATGAAACTCACCGTTAGACGCTAAGTACTTGGTACATACAACAGGACTGCCAAGCTCTCGGTCATGAGCCCCGACCTAGGGCACGACCACCTGCGCTCGCTCGGCTCGCTAGCAGGCTGCTGAAAAAGTGGGTGGAGTGAGCAATGTTTCTTCTATCTGCGATTGTTTTTAAGGGTTAGATGTCTTTTGCCCCATTGGTTCGCGCTGACAAGCGCCTCAGATGGCGTTGC
>Ga0182024_10004698_pt1 | contig 31175 bp, 29 predicted proteins | sample P32metaG_FD_120480 | JGI IMG/M metagenome (GOLD analysis project Ga0182024, IMG submission 120480) | Permafrost microbial communities from Stordalen Mire, Sweden - P3-2 metaG (Illumina Assembly) | ecosystem: Environmental > Terrestrial > Soil > Wetlands > Permafrost | place: Sweden: Stordalen... | reverse complement strand
GGCGCACAAGGACCTGAGTGGAATTCAAAAGTCTGCTTACAGCGGTTCGACAATTGCTCCACCCCGAAGCCGCTACTGCCGAGTGGCATTTTCCTCAAGAAAATGCCACCTTGAACGGGACCCGCAAGGGCACATGAATTGGGGAACCGCTCTAGAGAACAGAAAGGCCCAGCCATCCTTCGGCAGGGCCTTTTCGCTGAGTAACTGAATCCTACGGCGTAACAGTCTGCGTAGAGTGGTTGCCGTGTGGAACGATCGCGATCGCGGTAGGCTTCTGGTCCGATGGATAAGGAGTGGCTTGTGCCGGCGTCAAGTTGCCAGCGTTGGGATCCAGGCGGAATCCGGAGACCGAGTTGCCAAGGTAGTTAGCGGTGTAAACGAACCGACCCAATGCCGGGTCGACCGCAACGGAAAGGGGTTCCGTATCGGTAGAGTTGATAGCGGCCCCGGTGGGATTGACCGCGGCGGACGGTGTCCCAGTCGTCAGATCGATTAGGAACGCTGAAACCGACGAATCCAGGGCGTTAGCAACGTACATGTATTTGCCGCGGGGATCGATCGTCACCGATTGAGGTTCGTTGCCGGTCCTGAATGGTCCGTTGATCAGAAAGGTCAGAGTGCTGCCCGATTGAATTCCGTACCCAATCAGCTGGTTCGAAGCGAAGTCCGTGACATAGACAAAGCGATCTGTCGGGTCCGAGACGAGAGCCGAGGGCTTGACTCCCGCCTGGTACGGGCTGCCATCCGCCGGAGCAAGAGCGCCGCCTGAGCCGATCGCAAAACCGAATACCCAGCCTGGATGCGCCGAACTCGTTGTCGTTCCTCCGGGGTTGTAAGCGGACTGATCGTAGACCGTGGCGTAAACGGCGTTGCCTTGTACGACGTTGTTATTAGCCAACACCGTCACGCCGGTGGGAACTACCGCGTCGGTGGTGAATCCCGGGATCTGCAACGCGACTTGTGCAGCGGCCGAGCCGATAGTCCCGGACGAAAGCGCGTACTCAGTCAACGTAGCAGTGGTGGCGCCGGAAACAACGTAGAGATATGTGCCCGCAGTATTCACAGCCAGCGAAACCGGCGTATCGCTCAAAGTAACCGTGTCCTTCGCCGTGAGCACGCCGTTCGAAGCGATTTCGAAATGAACCACTGTGTTGTTTCCCGCGTTGCCGACATACAGATTGGTGTAATCGGACGAGACAGCCATTGCGACTGGGTCCACGCCTCCGGAAGAAACCGTCGGGGCGCCTTTGCGCAGCGCGCCCGATTGCGAGTCTGCTGCGTAGGTATCGATTTGTCCATTGGGACTTGTCGCAGTCGGGGCAGAACTGGCCACGAATACATAGTCAACGGTGACTAGCTGGCAGGCAGTCAAAAAGGTGGCCACTGAAAGGCCGATGGTAGAGACCAGAAAGAGCTGGCTCAAGCCACTCCAGCGACGAAAACCTGTCCCTGGGGACCCCGATAATTTGCTGAACTTCATGCGCTTCCTTCGTGGTGGGCCATGCACGTCACGCCCGGAAATTTCTGTTTTCGGTGCCCCGTATGTATTGTAAAAGCCGCTTACGGGGTGTTCCTAAGTCACCTGAAATCGAGTTACCAACGCAACTACGTCTTTGGTTTTCCATGCGGAATTGCAGCGACCGCCGTGGGATTTGCATTCGCCCCGTAGGGCGATTCCTGTGAGTTCAGCAGAGCGCCGGTCGTGGCATTCACCTGGAAGCCTGTTACGGAGTTGCCGAGAAAATTTGCCGTGTAAATGTACTCATTCAACGATGGATCGATCCCGATCGCAACCGGTTGCGTACCGGTCGTGTATACGCCGAGTGAACTGAGAACCCCGCCGTTCGACGAATACACCGTCAGATTCGAATCCAGCGAATTGGCGACGAACACATGATTTCCTGATCCATCCACAACGATTGCCGCCGGCGCGTTGCCCGTAGGAAACGGGCTCCCACTGACGGCGGTCAGGATTCCAGAGTTCGCCGAGTAGGCAAGAACGTCATTATTTGCAGAATCGGTCACGTAAATCACGTTGCCGCCAGGAGCACTCGCAATCGACGTTGGTTGCGATCCAGCCTTGAACGGCACGCCACCGTTCAAAGCAGTAAGTGTGCCGTCGCCGTTCACTGTGAAGCCGAAGATGTAGCCCCCTCCGGCAGTGGCGTCAAATGCGGTCACATAGACATAAGCACCGGACGCCGCGGTCGTAATCGCAGTCGGCGTCAACACATCCGTCGGACTAGATGGCAGCGTGAGCGGCCAATAACTGGCGCTGATGCTCGAATTCACGACAGCCGATCCCAGCGTGTCCACAGGTTGCGGCGGCTTGAGAGCCTGTGCCTGCGCAGCAGTTAGGATGGGGAACACCGCGATCGAGCCTGAGCACGGAGCGGCAGTCGAGCAAGACGGCAATGGCTGGTAGGTGTTTGCCACAAAAAGGAACTTGCCCGCCGTTGCAACCGCCAAAGGAAATACTCCCGGCGTGTTCACGGTGTTCTGCGGATAAACCTTGCCGTCTGTGCCGATGGCGAACTGCACAATCGTGTTGTCGTCCTCGTTCACAACGTAGAGAGTCGTATTATCGGGCGAAGTTGCTTCGGCAACCGGATTACGGCCTCCCGATGGGAAAGGAGAAGTGGGGATGTGGCGCATGAAGCCGGATTCGGTGTTGACCTCGAAAACATCTATCTCGCCGTAGTTATCGGGGCCCGCAGCTTTCGCACTCGTCACGTAGACGAAATCAGCCGTAAGTGTCCCGCAGGCAGTTAGAAATCCGGCTGCCAGCAGGCTCACTGCTGAGGCCAGCACCAGCTGGCTCGACCTGTTCAACATCATGCGCATCTTTCGTTCGTGGAGCGGAAACTTGCCCCAATATTCCGGTTGAAGTTTGAGTCAATTTCGGCGACTGCAAAAGCCGCATTTGCAATTCCGTTAAAGTCTTTCAGGAATCCGGAGCTTCCGGAACCAAGGGCAGAAGCGATTCGATTCACGAACCCTCCTGCCCATGTGGTCTCCGATACATCAACTCGTGCGTCCTGTGGCAATGCACCAGGCTGCAGGACCGCTCAACGGGTAGGCCTTGTTGGCGGAGCCCGGCAGATCTCTAAGAACGCCGGAGCCTTGGTCGAGGGAACTGCCAGTTACCGTTGAGTCGTTGAAGTTCGCGGTGTAAAAGAACTGGTTCGAGGGATCCTCCAGCAAGCATTGTGGTCCGGATCCGGTTCCAAATGGGCTGCCGGAAATCTGACCGTCGTCAAGCGACTTGTTCGCAGGATCGACGACGTATCCGGCAATGCCGCTCTCCGTGTTGCCTGATGTGTTGTTGTTGTTTCCCGCATAGGCTACGTAGACCCATTTGCCCTTGCTTTCCGCGACTAGATAAATCGGAACAGCCAAAGTTGCGGGCCCGGGAACAGAACCTCCGACTGCGGCCTGCAGCGCGCCATTTGTGCCCACCGAATACTGGAAAATCCAGCTCGGCGCGGTCTGAGCTGTGCCGCTTACGTTGTAGGTGCCAGACTCCGCATCCAGGACCCAGACCGATCCGCTGGCACTCACGATGGCTGTGGCCGCCCCAATGTTCAACGGCTGTGCGCTGTTCTGGTTGATGGTGAGCTGTCCCGTCGCTGAGCTGTAGGTGTACGGGAAGACCGAATCACCGGTGGCGGGCGTTCCGCTCAAGGTGAGAATGTAGCTCGAAGAGAGCACAAAGTCGATCGGACCCGAGGGAATAGGGAAGTACGGCAATGGCTGTCCGCTTGCCGAGGTCACCTGCGCGTTCACGATCAGCGTCAAGCGCCCGGTATTGGGATCGACCTTGAACGCCGTGATATCGCCGCAGGAAGTGACTCCGGCGCCGAGCGCCAGAGTGCAGGACGAGCTGTTGGAGGCGATTTGATCCAGGACGTAAATGAAGTTGCCGGAACTGTCAGCAATAAGCCGGATGGGATTGATGCCCTGGGTGAAGAACGTCTCCTGCGTCGAGAGCACCCCGTTGCCGCCAATCGCAAATTGCGTGATGTTGTCTCCCGAGCACGGGTCAGCTAGCGTGCAATTTGCTGTTCCTGTCGAGTTCTTGCCGCGATTCAGGACATAAATGAAGCGCCCGCCGGTAAGTAAGACCGCCCGGCCCGGATTGGCTCCCCCGGAGCCGATGGGCAACCCGTTGATCGGAACCAGGGTTCCTTTGTTGTGATCGACCTTGAAGCCGCTGATGATTCCACTATTACTTGAGGCGGCATTGGTTGTTCCCGTGACGTACAGATAACCGACTGTATAACTCTGGACGCAAGACGTAATTCCCAGGATGATGCCGGCGGAGATGGCAATCATCAGAAGGGTCTTGCCGAATTTCGTAAACTTCATGCGATTCCTTCATCCTGGTTCGGCTAGGCCGCCAAGTTGTCTAGTTCCTCAGCAAAGCTGGGTTGGGATGGGTCCCTGCTGCATTGTAAAAGGCCGAGGCACATTGTGCCTAGCTTGGCCCTCGATTCGAATCCCCGGCGCCATCACGCTCGTCGTTCCAAGCCTCGCATTCAGTCCTGTCCTTGCGCTGTTCAGAGAGCAACGGGCAGAGTATTTCTTTTCTGACGCTGTTGTTTCTTTGACGCCATGTAAGCAACAAACGTCAACGCGGCAGGGGCCCGAACCAGCGGAATTTCCGCTGATTACGTTGGCCTTGAGGACACAGTGCGGAGAATTGCCCCGAAGGCGCAGGGATGCAGCGCGACTCCGGGGCCAGTGGCTTTGATTACCAAACGCGGCAGGATTTCTCAGGGTACATCGGCTGTCCCTTCGTACAGCCAAAGGCCTTGCCGAACTCATCGAAGTTCTGCACCGACCCGTTCACACGCCACTTGCCGGGCGAGTGAGGATCGGTCAAGGCCAACTGACGCGCAACCTGCTCGGTGTGGTTCTGGCACCATACCTGGGCAAATCCAATAAAGTACCGCTGCGCCTCCGTGTAACCATCGATCTTCTCGTTGATCGTCTTGCCTTCAGACGCCAGCGTGTCCAGCAAGGCCATGTAGGCGATGCGCAGGCCGCCATTGTCCGCTGTGTTCTCGCCCAGTGTCAGCTTGCCGTTGAGGTTCTGAGCGGCAACTTCGCCGTGCGCCGGAGCCGCCTCAAACCCGCTGTATTCGTCGGCGACGCAATCGGTGCGCTCCGTGAATTGCTTGCGATCTTCAGCCGTCTGCCATTCACGCAGATCGCCCTTGCCATCGTATTTCGATCCCTGGTCGTCGAAGCCGTGCGTCATTTCGTGGCCAATCACCACGCCGATGCCGCCAAAGTTCACCGCAGGATCGACCTTGAAATCGAAGAACGGCGGCTGCAGGATTCCGGCCGGGAAATTGATGTCGTTCATCGAAGGATCGTAGTAGGCGTTGACGGTGGGCGGTGTCATGCCCCATTCCTTCTCATCTACCGGCTTGCCGAGATGGCTCAGATCCCACTGCATTTCGAAGACGGCGCTGCGCTGCGCGTTGCCGATCAGATCTTTGCGGTCGACTTTCAGGCCGGCGTAACTGCGCCACTTTTCCGGATAGCCGATCTTGTTGCGGAACAGTGCCAGCTTCTCTTCGGCGGCTTTCTTGGTTTCATCGCCCATCCAAGGCAGAGTCTTGATGTCGTCGCCCAATGACTTTTCGAGAGCGGCAACCAGTTTGTCCATGCTTTCCTTGGCTGCGGGCGGAAAATACTGCTTTACCCAGTCCTGGCCCACGGCTTCGCCCAGTGCGCGATCAGTCAGGGACGTGCACTGCTTCCAGCGCGGTTGGGGCGCCTGCTGGCCTGCCAGAGTTTTGCCAAAAAATGCGAAGTTCTCGTCGAAAAAGGTCTTCGGCAAATTGGTCGCCGATCCGTGGATCACGTGCCAGCGGAAATAGGACTTCCACGTATCGATCGGTTCACTCGCAGTCAATTCATTCACCGCTTTGAAGAAGTTCGGCGTGGCCACGTTCAGACTGTCGAAGTGACCCACTTTCACATCGGCGAAGTAGACGCTGAAATCGAAATCGGGCGCCAGCTTTTGAAAATCTGCCACCGTGTAGATGTGGTAGTGATTTTCCGGTTGCCGCAAGTCTGTGCGGCTGGTAGAGGCCTTGGCGAGCGCAGTCTCAATCTCCATCACGGCGGCCGCTTCTTTGGCAGCCAATTCAGGGCTGTCACCGGCCAGCGTGAACATTTTGGTCACGTGGTCGACATACTGCTTGCGGATCTGCTGGAAGCGTGGATTGTCCACAATGTAGTAGTCGCGATCCGGCAGGGAGAGGCCACCCTGTGAGATTTGGATGATTTGCTTGGTCGAGTCCTTTTCATCTTGTCCCACGCCAAAGCGAAAGAGCGGCGCAGGCGCTCCCTCCTCTTCTAGGTCACCCATGATGGTTGCAACCTTGTGCTGATCATTGAGGCCCGCGATCTGCTGCATCGCAGTTTCGAGCGGCGAGAGGCCCTTCTGCTCTACAAGATCGGTGTTGATGCACGCGGCATAAAAGTCTCCGTATTGCTTTTCAAGCGGAGTCTTCGGGTCTTTCGCGGCGGTGTCGAGTTCCTGCCAGAGCAGATAGCGGTTGCGTTCCTGAAGGAGTGAAAAGGAGCGTATCCAGCGCACCTGGTCCGATGGAATCGGGCTGCTCTTCAACCAATTGCCGCAGGCGTATTGATAAAAGTCCTTGCACGGGTCAGCGGATGTATCGATCGTCGAGGAGTCGAAACTCTTGATGGTCGCCGCGGGAACAGGCTTTTCATTGTCAGTCGCAGTGGCCGAAGGCGCTTGCGCCATGGCGATTCCTGCTGCAAAAAGCAGGACCGAAACAAGGCTCAATTGTTTCATGGGTGTCCTCAAGGAGGGTCCGCAGGCCACGCTATCGGCGGCTCTAGCATTTTCGGAATTGCTGCAGACCGAAAGCACTCACTCAAGTAGCTTTTTTCCTTACCGGGGTCCCCAGCGACAGGTCTTCGTCGCTGGGGTGGAAGTAAAAGCCACCCTTCACGGCCTTCAAGAAGTCTACGTGTATTCCGAAAATGCTCTAGCAAGCCGGCAACGGGCCCGAAAGGAACCTGACGCAGCCTATTTGGCATAGGCTGCATTGCCTAGCAGGCTATCACGCAGGGGCTTCCCCTCCGCATGCGGGGAGTGACGAACACAGGCCACATAGGGACGGATGAATCGGGGCGAGATGGGTCAGATTGATCGGGTCACCTACATCGCGCGCGCCTTCGGATGTGCTTAAGATCTAAAGCGCCGAAGTCATCGACTGAGCCCATCCCATGGCGTTCGAGAAGGCTTCGGCGACGGACTCTTCGGACAGACCGAGCTGATCGCAAGCTCGGACCACCGCGCCCCAGGCACCGTATTCAAGAGCCCAGATGAGACGATACAAGGGAAGCAAAGGGCCTGCATTGTCCACTAGCATCGCCGGCATCCAATGGCAGGCCATCGATCACCAGGCTCATCGGGATTTGCAGAATGGCGTCCATCAACGAGAGCAGCCCGACCAGGAAGAGGTCGGCCGGTCCATGTTCCACCCTGTTTTGAACCAGCTCACCGAACCGAGCGCGGACAAGTGCCGCGAGAATAAGGTCGGAAGGCCGATCCCCCGATAGCTCGAATGCGCCAGCGAGACGGCACCAGCGGCGGAGCTCATTTTCCCCGAGGATCGTAAGCGCCTGATTTACAGATTGAACCTCACCGCGAATGCCGAAGATAGAGGAGTTCAAATAGCGAAGCAGACGAAGATAGAGGGCTGCGTCTTTCTTGATGAGATTTTCAATTTCGTCCCATTGCATTTCGGGCCTGGAGACGGCCTGCAGCAGACGCAGATAGGCGACTCGATTCGCGGGCACCGCTCGCGTGCGAATCATTTCAGGTTTGCGAAAGAAATAACCCTTGAAGTAGTAAAAACCCGCTTTCTGTGCGTATTCGAATTCTTCCCGTGTCTCAACGTTTCCCGCAAGCAAACCAAGGTTCTGGTTGCCGTACGTTTTGGTGACGCGCAGGATGTCTTCCCAGGAAACCTGCTTGATATCCACCACGAGGAAATCGGCAAGATCGATGATCGATTCACGCGGGTCCCTGGCCGTGAACTCGTCAAACGCAAATTTGTAGCCGGCGGCCTTCAGCGCCCGGCAGGCCTCTTCCACTGCGCCATCCGGAAGCTCATTGCCCCCAATCTGCGCCACCACTTTATTCGCCGGAAGAAACGTGATGTACTTCTTCAGAAGAACGTCACGCGTGCATTGAATGAAGGCCAGGCGGTTGTCGCACAGCACAATCCCAGCAGACTCGATATCTCGATTGCCACGCGGCTTGCTCCTTCACACTCCTCCAGGCGAAGTGGCTTATGACATCACTTCGAAACAGCAATTTGTAGCCAATCACCGTCTCATCGGCGGCAAGAATCGGTTGCCGCGTTGCATAGCGCACAGATCTCGCGTCATCTTCGCCGGAATACCCGTCCATAGGGACTCTCTTGAACACTTCATCGGCAATTCACCCAAACGCAAGAGTTCTTAAATCGTCAGTGCAGCGGCACGGCGCGGCTCAAAGCTTCTTTACAGCCCGCCCGCCGTCCTGCCACACTAGGGAGTGGACACCCAGACAATCGTTATCCTCGATTTCGGCTCGCAGTATACGCAGCTGATCGCGCGGCGCATTCGCGAACAGAATGTCTTCTCCGTCGTCTTGCCGTGTACTGCGCCGCTCGCCGAAATTGAGTCCTACGAGCCAATCGGCATCATCCTCTCCGGCGGTCCCTCTTCGGTCTACGACGCCGACGCGCCTGCCGCTGATCCGAGACTGCTCAAGCTCGACGCGCCCATGCTGGGTATCTGTTACGGACTTCACTTCATCGTCCACCACATGGGAGGCAAGGTTCGCACGGCGCCCAAGCGCGAATACGGCCATGCCGACGTAGCGATTGAAGACAGAAGCTCGCAGTTGTTTGCGGGATTGCCCGAGTCCATGCACGTGTGGATGAGTCACGGAGACGAGGCCCTCGAACTTCCCGCCGGCTTTCACCGCACGGCTGCGACGTCCAATGCGTTAGCAGGGATCGAGAATGCGGCGCGCCGCATCTGGGCTGTCCAATTTCATCCCGAGGTCCACCATACGCCGCTGGGGAAGGACCTGATCAAGAACTTCGTCTTTGCCATCTGTGGCGCGCGGGGCGACTGGACCCCGGCGCACTTTATCGAGTCCACGGTTTCTTCGATTCGTCAAAAGGTCGGCAAGGGCCATGTGATCTGCGCGCTCTCCGGCGGCGTGGATTCGTCAGTGGCAGCCGTTCTGGTGCATAAGGCGATCGGAAACCAGCTCACGTGCGTCTTCGTGAACAACGGCGTTTTGCGCAAGAACGAATTCGTCAACGTGCAGAAGAATCTGCGCGACAAGCTTGGACTCAATCTGATCGCCGTCGATGCAACGCAGCGGTTCCTCGCGAAACTGGCCGGCGTCACCGATCCCGAAACGAAGCGGAAGATCATTGGCGCGGAATTCATCGCTGTATTCGACGACGAGGCAACCCGCATCGCGCAGGAAACGGGCGGTGTGGATTGGCTGGTACAAGGCACGCTCTACCCCGATGTCATCGAGTCGAGCAGCGTGAAGGGGCCGAGCCAGACCATTAAGAGCCACCACAATGTGGGCGGCTTGCCGGCACTAATGAAGCTCAAGCTGATCGAGCCGCTGCGCGATCTTTTCAAAGATGAGGTCCGGCGCATTGGCCGCGACCTCGGCATGCCGGAAGACATTCTTGGCCGCCAGCCATTCCCGGGGCCGGGCCTGGCTGTGCGCATACTCGGCGAAGTTACTCCAGAGCGCATCGCGCTGCTGCAGGAAGCCGATGACATCGTAGTTACCGAGATCAAGGCAGCCGGACTCTACAACAAGATCTGGCAGAGCTTTGCCGTTCTGTTGCCGGTGATGAGCGTGGGCGTGATGGGCGATCAGCGCACCTACGCCTACACAGCTGCAGTGCGCGCCGTGCACTCGGAAGACGGGATGACCGCCGACTGGGCACCGCTGCCGCACGATGTGCTCAAACGCATCTCCAGCCGCATCGTGAACGAGGTGCGCGGCATCAACCGCGTGGTCTACGACATCACCTCAAAGCCCCCCGGCACCATCGAGTGGGAGTGAACTGGCCGTTCAGGCGATTGCGCCTTTGGCTACCTTCGTGCGCATCGCGGGGTTACGAACGAGACCAGCGGAGCAGATCCGAGGGGCCTCAGATCATCGTGCAGACGAACTTTGGATCAGTCCCAGTGGCTTTCCGAGAAATGCAAGACCGACCAGAATGACTCCCATTCCCGCACCGAGGTAAACAGCCGATACGAGAAGCACCCGATTCAATGGCGCATTGCCGGCTGCATCGCCGAAGATCTCGGTTGCCAGTGCGGCAGTGCCGATGGCAATGCCGAGAAGCGCAGCGGCTCCCCATCGAATCCAGCGACTGAATCTCCGGCCATGCTTTGCCTCTGCGGGTGGATCCAGAAAAGCCTCGCCAGGGACAAGTGCGACGGCAAGAGCAGCCTGGGGTGCGGCGATCAGCACGAAGCCCAGAATAATCGCCATGAAGTGAAGAGTTACGGATTGGATCACGTCTTCGGGAAAGAACGCGAGTATGGCAGCGGAAATCAGCACCGCAATCAGAGCCCTTCTCCATTCCCGGGCAGACACGGATGATTGAGCCGGAAGGATCGACCTGCGGACCAGAATGAGAACCGCGATCGTGAGTGTCGCCAATCCGGCCTCGAGCGCAAGCAACTCTCCAGTGGCCGCTTTGCCGGCCCACTGCGGCAGGTGGCGCGCCATGGCGATACCGTCAGCGCCCAGCGTTACCAATACACCGAGGGGCACTGCTATCTGCGTTCGCGCGAGAAAGGTCTCGCGTAGCGGCGTGGGCAATCCGGCTCCATAGGGCCGAAAGGCGCGCACGAGAGACAGAAGAGCCAGCAACGCGGAGACGATCATGCAGAACGAACCGATGGCGTCGTACGGATCGTCGCCGAATGGAATGATGGCCGCGAGCGGCGGACTGTGCTTGGTGAACATGAAGAACCAGTAGTATGCACCGGAGAGCGCGAGAACGGCGACAGCATTGCCCCTGAGTGCGATCTTCATGTTCTTATTGCCCCTCCGGTGTCAATACCGGTGCACGCAGCGGCGTAGTTTCAATTTCGATGCGAGTGTCTTTGGGGAAGACCACGTCGCGGCCCGACCGCAGGAAGTTCTCATAGATCGAAAGCGCCGCGGCATAGTAGCCAATGCCGGCTGCCAGATTGCGATTACCAGCGGCGATTCCCACGATGCGTCCCACCAGCCCAAAGCCGTTCGAAGCCACACCAGTACCGGCCGTTAGATTGCCATCCGAATCGAGAGCGCGCCCAGCCAGCAAGGTCAACAACAACGGAGCGACCGCGCTGGACTGATTCTTCGGACTGATTGTGCCCTCTGCATCGAGCGAAAGATTCTGTGCCTTTTCGGTTGCTGCGCCCGCCAGTGAACCCTCCACTGATCGTTTGTATCCCTCGGGAAACTGGACCTGCTGAAACGTAAAGCGCATCTTGCCGTTGCGGCCGAGCGACCGAGCCGCCCGTGCGGATGTGACCTTGCCGATGAGGGTCGACCCTTGCGGCACTACAAGCTGTTTGTCTTTGTCGTATACCGGCTCAACAACCAGCGCCTGCACCGGATCACCGGACTTTGCGCGGGCTGAAGTCAGATCGTGCGTCAGCAGCGCACGGACCGACCACGTTTCAGGAATACCTGCCGATCCAGGTTTGACAGCCGCAGGCGCCGACGATTCTTGCGCCGGATCGGGCAGGGTGGGCAGATCGAGGGGCTGCTGCAACTCAAATGACCAAGCCGTATGGGCCTCGATCCGCTCCGGGTGATAGGGCAGTTGGTGATAGAGCATCTGCTTCGCCCGATCGGCTTTACCGGGCGCCGTGAAGACGGCTATGCGGTCACGCAGATTGCTCTTTGCCTGTGCCCACTCGCGTGCAACGAAGGACCGCTTTGGTGAGGCGCCGGGCGCGGAAAGATGCAGAACCGGCGCGCCGTCTGCCGCAGCGGAGGCGGCAATTGGCAGTGGCCCGGACGGAAGCAACAACTCATCGAATCGCACCTGGACAGTATGAAACGGTGTGAAATCTCCGCGTAGCCGAGCATGCCAGCGGGTCTTCGTGTCCGCTTCCAGCGCCACGACTTTGCCGTGCAGCATCGTGTTTTCCGGCACGGCCAGCTTGCCGTTGGCGTAGATCGGATGCAGCAGCCTACCCTCAAGCGCCTCGCCCGCTTTGACAGGATAGGCCCTCGGAATCTCGACTTGCAGGCTTGTGCCTTCAGGGAGCTCAGGCTTTCCGTCAGCTTCGTGCGGCCTCGGTGCGATCGCGGTAGCAGGCTTCGACGTAGGGCGCTCTTGTAGAGTTTGTGCCGCTGAAAGTGCAGCGGTTGCGATCGCCGCGGCAGCAAAAAACAAGCTGAATCGGCGGCTAGTACAAGACAACATGGGGGAAGACTCCTGCCGAGAGGATTGTAACGTCTAAGACGGGCCGCTTCGGTAAATGGAAGCGTTCTGTTCAATCGCCTGATGTTTGAGGACGCAATGTCGCTACCTCGCGGCTGAGTGCGTCGAGTCGCGCAATCAGTTCGTCGTGCCGCTTGTCGTCGACAGAAGGCTCAAATGCCTCGACATAGAAACTGCCATTTGGTTCCAACTCGCAACGGCGGACCTGGTGAAGGTGTTCAAGGCCTTGGCGATGAATCACAGCAACGAGTTCTTCACGGCTTAACGATTCGCGTTCCAGGGCCTTTTGATCGATTTGTCCATTGCGAATAAGAATGGCTGCGCGGCCTTCCAACATGCGCGTGAGCCGCGGCGAGCGAAAAAGCACACGCACCACGAGCCAGTTGATCGCCAGCAAGCTGAATGCGCCGATGATCCCTCCCGTGACGGAATTGTCATCTCCAATGATCGCGTTCTGCACCGTATTTGAGAGCGACAGCAGAACAACCAGGTCGAATGGGTTCAGTTGTGCCAGTTCGCGTTTGCCAAAGAGGCGTAAGAGCAGAACCAATACGAGGTAAACGACGACGGGGCGAAGCAACTTCTCGAGGATTGGAAGCGGCAGCTGAAACATGTGATCGAAGACTTGCGGGAGCGCCATGATCCCGAGGATAGAGCATTTTTGGAATACGCTTAGATTTTTTGAGGACCGTGAAAGGGGCGCTTTCTTAAGGAAGAAGCCATTTGAGTGCGTGCTTTCGGTCCAGAGCAATTCCGAAAATGCTAAAGCCGGATCAGCGTTTTGGCTCGAGCGCCAATGTCAGGTCGACCAAATGCGTGTTGTCATTCGGGTGCATGAAATACCTGCAATTGACGCTGGAAAACACCTGCTCCAGTGCGGGATTGACGCCGTGCGTGCCAAAAAACGCGAGAATTGATCCTTCATTGAAAACCGATCCGGCAGGAATCTTCCACGCAGCAAGCATCGCGGCGCGCAGATCGTCGGTGACGTTGTCGATTGTGAGGGCGCCCATGGTGTAGACAGGTCCAGGGTCGACCGAAACAACATAGCCGACCGTCTTCTCGGCATGGTCGCTTGTGGGAGCCGGTTCCACCTTCGCTTTGATGTAACCCCGGTTGTGGTATTGGCGCTCGATCAATTTCCAGTTCTGGCGGAGGGACGAATCGTCAGCAAAATCGCCGGCATGCACACAACCTACCGATGACTGTTTAAGTTTTCATTGGCGAAGGGCCAATTCTCAGAGACTGGCAAACGCACGCGAATTAGGGAGCCGCCGCCCCGGTAAGACCGCTCCGCTGGGCCAGCTATCCGTCTCATCCCAAATCCGCCGCGTCTTCATCTTGAAAGAGGCAGCCTTCTGCTAGAGTGTGACTTGCCGGCCAGACAATGCGACCGGCCAAAATTCGCCGGCGGTGCGCGCACGAAATGGCTAGATTTGGACTATTTCGAAAGGCAGCAGCAAGCCCCAAGCCCCCCACCGGCGATTCCGTTTTCGCCGCGCTTTCTCCTTTTCGCATTGAACCGCATTTCGACCCCCGCCCCTGGGGTTCTCGCGACCTTCGCCCTTGGTACGACTGCGTTGTCAAAGACCGGCCGGAGACGCAAGCCGCGGGCTCGTGCGGCGCGGGTGGTCAACCGATCGGAGAGGTCTGGCTTACGGGTGATATGTGTAAAGTGGCAACCGGTCCACACACAGGAAGAGCCTTGGCCAGTCTTTTCGCAGAGGAGGCGGAAGCCCTGCTTGGCAGAGATGTCCTCGCCACTGATTCGCCGCTTTTAATCAAGGTGATTTTCGCTCGCGAGAAGCTCAGCGTTCAGGTCCATCCCGACGACCAAATGGCTCAGAAATACGGGCAGCCACGCGGAAAGACGGAGTGCTGGTATGTGCTGGCGGCGGAGCCGGGAGCCCAGGTTGCGGCCGGACTCAAACCTGGCGTGACCCTGGACCAGGTGCGATCCGGCATTCACGATGGAACGCTGGAGAATAGCCTGCGCGCTTTGTCTATCGCTCAGGGCGATACGGTTTTCATGGATGCGGGAACTGTCCACTCGATCTGGCCCGGTTCGGTGCTCCTCGAGACGCAACAGAACTGCGACCTGACTTATCGCATGTACGATTATGGCCGCCCCCGCGAGTTGCATATTGAGAAGTCGCTCGAGGCAACACGCCTCGTAACGCGCGCCGGCAAGGTTCCGCCGCGGATTCTCGCGGACCGGACCATCCTGATCGATGAGGCGTATTTCTGCGTGGAGCGAATTCCGCTCACCACCAGCCGGGCAAGCACCACGCTGCCGGGCTCGGATGAAACGACACCCGGGCTTTCCTACCTTTTCGCAGCGGCAGGATCCGGCCGGCTTACTAGCCCCAGTTTCAGCCCTATCGATCTGCCCCCGCGCGGAATTATTGCCGTACCGGCATCGTCGCCCATCTTTGCCGTACTCGATCTTGGCGGTCTCGATCTCATCCGCATCTCGCCGCGCTGGCGCAAGAGCTCGCCGAAGGCCTGATGGCTTTATTTGACCGGCTGATTCGATCATGTTCGACCAAAACGAAGCGAACGAACCCCGCAACAACCTGCGCGACTGGGTCCTGCGCGGAGGCATCGCTTTCGCTTTCGTTCTCTTCGGCGTGGACAAATTCCCATCGGGCCCTGGCGCTCCATGGGTCGCGTTCTTCGCTCAGATAGGGATCGGCCAGTGGTTTCGCTACTGCACCGGCATCGTGGAAATCGTCGGCGCTCTCCTGCTGCTGATTCCACGCACCGTGACAGCCGGCCTCGTGCTTTTGGCGTGCACGATGGCCGGTGCCTCCCTCATCCATATATTTGTGATGGGTCACCCGGCGAACGCAATCATCACCGGAGCCTTTCTCGGCGGTCTCGTCGTTTTCTGGTTGACCCGCCACGATCGATAAGCTCCGCAACCACTTCCTCGATTTGCAGTTCCTCTACGGTTGCGGGGACCCCATCGGCTTCTCGTGAAGGATCATCCACGAAACTCCAAACTTGTCCCGCAGCTGAACGAACCGCGATGCAAAGAACTGCTCCGCCATGGGCATAAACACTTCCCCGCCGTCGGAACGCAGCTTATAAATCCGCTCCGCTTCTGCATCCGTATCGACACTCAGCGACAAGTACACGCTTCGCATCGGCTGAAAGCGCTCTGGTGGCACGTCACTCGCCATCAGAACCGTATTGTCGATGGTGATGCTTGCATGCAGCACCGCCTCGCCCATTCCGGCTTCATCCCGGTTTGGTCGGGCGCCTGGTCATGGGTCATGAGCATGCCAATCTTGCCGCCCAGATGTTTCTCGTAAAAGCGGAATGCCTCAGCGCAATTCCCGCCATAGTTCAGATAGGTATTCAACTTCATCGCGATTTTCTCCTCGCTTGCGTTTTGGTTGGGGATGGGAAGGGCGGAATCAGCGGCGTTGTGTCCCGCTGTTTCCAACGGCGATAGGTTTCGTCCAACACGGCTTGCCGATTCCGTTCCATCTCCTCGACAAAGCCGCAAGGTGCTGCGGTCTCGTCATGGCGCGCCGCCCAAATTAGCAACTCCAGCATCACCGGCGCCAGAGCAATGCCTTTGGGCGTGAGCCGATAGTGAATGCTTCGACCGTCCGAAGTTGCCGGTTCGGCCGAAATGATTCCGTGAGCTGCTAACTTATGCAGGCGGCTTGCCAGAACGTTCGTGGCAATCCCTTCGCCGGCATGCTGAAACTCCCGGAACGTGCGGTAGCCGCGCACCATCAGGTCTCGAATGATCAAAAGCGACCAGCGGTCGCCGAATTGCTCCAGCGAGACACAAACGGGGCATCCCGACCGGGATTTGCTAACTGGTTTTCGTACCACGAAATGCACCCTACACATTTCGCTTGCAATCTGCAATCTATTTCTGTTTTCATCTGTGCTTGCTGGCTCGGATACTACGCTCACGAAAGTCGTGAATAGTTAGGCGGAGCCGCGAATTCCTAAACATCAGGCGGTTTACATGGGCATTTTCGAGGGCGTATCCCGGATCACGCCATTTCTCTGGTTCGATTCAAACGCCGAAGAAGCAGTCGCGTTCTATCTCACCGTTTTCAAAAATTCGCGCCTCCTCGACAAATTTGTGCGGAACATCGACGATCCCAGCGGCCCGAAAGGCACTGTACTCACGATGAGTTTTGAGTTGGACGGGCAGCATTTCACTGCGCTCAATGGAGGACCGTTCCACAAATTCAACGAGGCCGTTTCCTTTGTAGTCCGTTGCGACATTCAGGAGGAAGTGGATTACTACTGGTCGAAGCTCACAGACGGCGGCAACGAAATCCAGTGCGGCTGGTTGAAGGATAAGTTTGGACTGTGCTGGCAGGTTGTTCCCGCGCGCATCGCCGACCTGATCAAGCACCCCAAAGCGATGCAGGCGATGATGCAAATGAAGAAACTCGACATCGCCGAACTTGAGCGCGCCGCCCAATCGTGATGGCTGGTCCGTACGCCTCCGGTGTTAGCATCAAAGCTGACAGATGCAGACCAAAAAACTGAAAATTATCCCCCTCGGCGGGTTGGGCGAGTTCGGCATGAACTGCCTTGCGCTTCGCTGGGAAGACGACATCATTGTGATCGACGCAGGGCTCATGTTCCCGGAATCGGAGCTGCTCGGCGTTGATATTGTCGTGCCCGACATCACCTACCTGATCGAGAACAAGGCGCATGTCCGCGCTATCATCCTCACCCACGGCCATGAGGATCACATCGGCGGACTCCCGTGGATTCTGAGCGAGATCAAGGTCCCCGTCTACGCGACCGAATTCACTCTCGCCTACGTCGAGGGCAAGCTTGAAGAGCACCAACTGCTCGACGAGACCGAACTGGTCGAAATCACGCCGAAAGAGAAATTCTCGATTGGGCCATTCACCATCGAGCCCATCCGGGTGACGCATTCGTTGGTTGATTGTGTCGCTCTGGCGATTGAGACGCCGGTCGGCATCGTGATCCACACGGGCGACTTCAAGATCGACCTCTCGCCCCTGGACGCCAAGCCGTTCGACCTGCATACCTTTGCCGAATACGGAAAGCGCGGCGTTCTGGCCCTGTTGCAGGATTCGACCAATGTGGAGCGATCCGGTTATACGCCCAGCGAAGCGGCTGTCCGCCCCCGGCTCGATGAGATTTTTTCCCGCACCAAGAAGAAACTTTTCTTCAGTTGTTTCTCGTCGTCCATCTACCGCATTCGGATCGCAATGGAACTGGCACGGGCCCATGGACGCAAGGTCGCCGTCGTTGGCCGCTCGATGATGGAGAGCACCGAGATCGCACAAGATCTGGGCTACCTCGAACTGCCGCCCGGCCTGGTGATCAACCCCGGCCAGATGCGCGACTACCCACCTGATCAATTGATGGTGCTCATCAGCGGAACGCAGGGCGAGCCCATGAGCGCACTGAGCCGCGCCGCCGTCGACAACCACAAACACGCCCGCATCGATCCGGGAGACACGGTGGTGCTCAGCTCGCGCATCATCCCTGGGAATGAAAAGGGCATCTTCCGCGTCATCGATCATCTCTTTCGCCGCGACGCGAATGTGATTTACGACGACGGGCAGCATGGCCTGATCCACGTCAGCGGGCACGGCAGCCAGGAAGAGATGCGCCTGCTCATCAATCTCGTCCGTCCCAAGTTTTTCATTCCGGTGCACGGTGACTATCGTTTTCTGGTTCGCCACGCGCAGATCGCCATGGAAACCGGGGCTGTCGAGCACGCCATCGTGCTCGAAGACGGCGACGTGCTTGAGCTGGATAAAGACGACGCTCGCAAAAAGGACAAGGTCACAGCGGGTCGCATTCTGATTGACTCCGGCTCGTCGATCGACGTGGTGGAGGATCTGGTTATTCGCGATCGGCGCATCCTGAGCGAAGACGGCATTGTGCTGGCCGTAGTAGCCATCAATAAGCGCACCGGCAAGGTGGAGCGCGCGCCGGAACTGATTGTGCGCGGTTTTGGCGGCGCGGATATCAGCGACGAGGCCGCAGCCGTGGTGCTCAAAACGTTGGAGAGTCTCAAGGACGAAGAGAAATCCGACTACGGCATGGTGAAAGAAAAAGTGCGCGTGGAATTGAAGCGGTTGATCCAGAAGACCACCGGCCGCAGACCGCTGATCATGCCGGTGATTTTGGAGATTTGATAGGACGTCTCACGTGAGGAAAGCCGGGCAAAGGCTCCCATTCGGGAAGCTCTAACCTTTCTATCGTAGGAAGTCCGTACTCCGGGGTATCGCCGTAGAAGCCTGCGTCGAGCGAATAAATTTCCATAAGGTCTAATCGACCTTCCTTCTGAAAGATGAGTATTCCGGCCTTCTCATTCTCTGGTGTGGTCCCGAAAACGTCGCAGACGACTTTGTCAACACCGAGTTCAACTTTTGGCGCATTCGGTTCAGTCAGCAGTCGGATTGATGGGCACCCGCAATCGCACCAGCGAACGGCACGGATTCCTTCCAATTGAGGGAGAAATGACCGGGCTGTTTCGCCGCCATGTTCCAGGACCCAGCGAAGCAGTCCTAGCTCTTCTGAAGATAATGGTCGTGACGGTTGATGGCGTTCCGCTGCAAACTCTCGACCGCGGCTTGACTGTTTCCAAGCCTCGTCGCGCCGCTTACGGGCGTCTGGGTTTAGGAGCGTCTTGGATTCCACGGACATGGCTTGTGCCACCGAGTCTACACTGGAGTCGAGCTCTGCCCATTCCATGTTGAACACAGATCTAGCCCTCGTCTCGCTCGATACCATTCGCGAAGCCGCAACGCGCATCTCCGGCATTGCCATCAAGACGCCATTAGTACGCGCGCCGTTTCCCGGTGTTGCGGGCGAAGTCTGGCTCAAAGCCGAAAGCCTCCAACCCATCGGCGCGTTTAAAATTCGCGGCGCAGCCAACAAGATTCTGCAACTCACTCCTGAAGAGATCGCGCGAGGAGTTATCACCTATTCCAGTGGCAACCACGCACAAGGCGTAGCCTATGCGGCGCGGGCCGTGGGAGCCAAGGCCGTTATCGTCATGCCGTCAAATGCACCGGCAATCAAGCGCGCAGCCACTCTGGCCCTCGGTGCGGAGGTCGTCGATGTCGGCCCGGCCTCAAGCGAGCGTCTCGCTGTTGCCGAACAACTCGTCCGCGAACACAGCTACGTCGTCGTCCCGCCCTACGATGACGAAAAAATCATCGCCGGGCAAGCGACCTGCGGATTGGAAATTGTCGAGCAGTTCCCTGATGTAGACCTCGTCCTGTCGCCTGTCTCGGGCGGCGGACTCCTCAGCGGAGTAGCCGCAGCCGTGAAGCAGCTTCGTCCCAACGCAAAAGTGTTTGGTGTCGAGCCCGAACTGGCCGGCGATACGGCCGAGAGCTTTCGCTCCGGCAACATCGTCGAATGGCCCGCAGAACTGACCAGCCGCACCATCGCTGACGGCCTGCGCACGCAGAGCGTCGGCGTGCGTAACTTCGCCCACATCCAGGCATTCGTCGACGGGATCATCACCGTCTCGGAAGCCGAGATTCGCGCTGCCATGCGAGCAATCGTTGCCACAACGCGGCTCGTTCCCGAGCCCAGCGGCGCCGTCGCTACGGCGGCCCTGCTTTTTCACGGCGGCCAGCTGCCCCCGTATCGCAAAGCAGTGGCGATCATCAGTGGCGGCAATGTCGCCCCCGATCAGCTGGCCCAGGTGCTTACTGAAACTGCCCCGTAACGTCGTTGCACTATGATCTTTTCAGCGATGAAGTTTCGGAATCCCATCTTCAAAACAGTTGTGACCGCCGCTGTCGTGTTCTGCACGGCCCTCGGCGCCGACGCCGATAAAAAGAAAGACCAGCTGGTAAAGCCGATGGCCGGACCTCGCGCCACGGCTCTACGCGTTACCTGGCTCTACATCTCGCCCGACAAAACCGCCCAAAAAGTGGGTCGCGTGCAAGTAGGCCGCGAGATGGTTGTCGCCGAGAAGAGCGGCCCGTGGATCCGCGCCTACGCAAATACCGACATCGAGGAAGAGCACACCAGCGATGAGCCAATCTTTGGTGCCAGCGAGACGCCTCCACCCATCTCCGGCTGGATGGAAGCCAAAGGAGTCGTTGTCGAGGACACGCCCAACGGCGACTCGGTGCTGATGGGCGCAGCGGCCAACCAGGAAGCCGAGGCCAGCGACCCGAAAGGTCCCGCAAACGCGGCCAGGAGCGCGCACTTGCTCTACCGGCGGCTGGCGGAGATGTTCCCCAATTCGCCTCTGGCACCCGAAGCCGCCTGGCGCGCGGCGGATATTCTGTGGCAGATTCAGAAAAGTGACTTCAGTGCGCTGCCATCTGCCAAGGAGCGCGATCCGTACATGCGCAACCAGATGGACGAAGATAATCTAAAGAAGGTCGCAAAACTGTACCCCCATACGCGGCAGGCTGACCTGGCAGAGTATGACTTGATCGACAACAAACTCTGCGGAGACTGGCAGGGTTCGACAAAGTGCCCTGAAAAGGAATCCGAAACCTTCGAGAAGTACGCAGCAGAACATCCTGACAGCCCGCGTGCAGCAAAGGCACTCTACGAAGCAACGTATCGCCAGGCGGTGCTCTCAGACATGTATGGTGCGGATGGCAACGACAAGAAGCAGGACGAAGCGCATACTCATGCGCGCGATCTGACGGCAAAATTGAAGGACAAGTTCCCGCAATCGGATTACACGTGGCGTGCGGCGGCTCTTGTGTACAAACTGGATCAAGGCGTACCCGTTTACGGCATCGACCGCGACTAAACGTAGCTGAAGTTTATGCCGCAGCCAAGGCAATCGAGAGCTGCACTCCGGAGGCTTTTTGAACGTATACATTCAGTCTGTCTTGCTGGGCATCGTTGAAGGTTTGACCGAGTTTTTGCCGGTCAGCTCCACGGCGCACCTCCGCATAACCGAGGCGCTCATGCACATCCCCCTGGACGATGCGTATTGGAAGATGTACACCATCGTGATTCAGGCGGGCGCCATTTTTGCCTTGCTGCTGCTTTATCTCGAACGCATCGTCGAATTCCTTCACTCATTTCCGAAGGGCGAGAGCGGCGATAAGAACTGGATGACGCATCCCATTTCGCTGACATTTTTCGCTTTCGTTTGTACTTCAATCCCGGCCCTGCTGTTCAAAAAGTGGAGCGATAAGAACCTCGGCAGTCTCACCGTGATCGCCATAGCGATGCTCGCCGGAGGCATCGTGATGTGGGTGATCGACGCGTGGGCAAGCCGCTACGAGCCAACCACAAACCATGTAGAAGAGATGGGTCCTGGGCAAGCGATTTGGATCGGACTCTGCCAGTCGCTCTCCGCAATTTTTCCCGGCGTTTCCCGCTCCATGTCGACGATTGCTTCGGGCCAGATGGCAGGGCTAAGTCGCCCGGCCGCGCTCGAATTCAGCTTCCTGCTTTCGATCCCGACCATGCTTGCCGCCACTGGATACGACCTGATCAAGGAGCTGCACGCGAGCAAAGCGGCGGGGGCTGCCGGGGACGCGACTGCGCATGTGACCATGACCGGCGAACACTGGATTGTGCTGGCAATTGGCTTTGTCATTTCGTTCATCGTCGCCCTGGGCGTAGTCGAGTGGTTTCTGGCCTGGGTGCGCAAGCATGGGTTTGCCGTTTTCGCCATTTATCGCATTATTGTGGGTACCTTCTTGCTGATCTGGGGCCGCAAGTTCATCGGAGTTTAGCAACCGGCAGATCGCGTGAAGAAGGGCGGGGGTGGGCTTCATGGTTCCCCCCCGCTTTGTTTTGCCGTGAATCGGCCTTCCCGCCACGGATAATAAGAGCTGCTCTGGGATTCATCCATCCGGATTGCCGGCGCGCGATGCAAGCAGCGTCCGGCGGACTGGCGACATCCCTTCATGAAGGCCATACCGATATCTCTTTCGCCGACGCGTAGCCGCGCCCTCAATATGTTTCTGGGGCTCGTGCTGGCACTGGCGTCGATCCTCCTTTTCCTCTCCCTGGTTACCTACCATCCTGCGGATCCATCCATCGATACGGCTGCTGATGCGGCGCTTTCCCCTGGTGTGCAGAACTGGATTGGGCTCTTTGGCGCGGGATTCAGCGATCTCGCGCTCCAATTCCTTGGCCTCACTGCCTTCCTCGTGCCTTTGTGGATGGGGAGCCTTGGGTGGGGCTGGATGCGGTCACGCTCCCGTGGCACGGTTTGGCTGCGATGCCTGGGAAGCATTCTGGCGGTATTATTTACCCCGGCCGTTTTTGGCCTGTTGCCCTGGCACTGGCGCTGGTTGCACGCGTTGCCGGTTGAAGGCGTGATTGGTCGCCTCATCGCCAGTTCCCTGGTGGTCTACCTCAATATTCAAGGCGCATGGCTGGTGGCTGCCGCACTCGCGGGCGCCGGCATCTACTTCGCTTTTGCGGTCAGCTTCTGGGCCATCAAGCAGATGGCGGATGACCGCTGGGCCCAGTTGATGGCTTGGAACGACCGATGGAGGAACTGGCGCGAGGCGCGTGCCGACGAGAAGGCCGAACGTGAAGCTGCGCGTGCGGAACAACAGTCCCCGGGGCCAGACCAGAGGCTTTTCTCTGGCTCGATTCCGGTACTTGAGGATGAATCTCAGGAACGGCCTGCAAAACGACTCTTCCGACTGGCAAATCTCTTCAGCCGGAAAGACAAAACTGAAGCTCCAGACCCAATCGACGAAATTCCTACTTTCCAAAGAACAGTAGCACGGCCCATCGATGCGCCCGCTTCCGAGAAACCTGTGCGCCGGGCAAGCATTTGGGAGCGATCTGCGACGCAAGCGGCGCCTGCAGCGGTGGGCCCCGTCCCGGTTCCAGCTCCAACACCGGCTTCTGCTGGTGTACAAGAGCCCGTCGCCATAAAACCTGCTCGACCTGTTGCGGAACCTCAACCGCTCTCCTCTGCGCCAGAGCCGGCGGGGGTCATTGCGATCCATGAGCGCGCGGATGCGGATGTCCGCACCGTAACCGTAGCGCCGAAAAACGTGAGTGGATTTAAACTGCCTGCAAGTACGCTCCTCAATGCCGGCATGGGACCGCAAGCGGTGCGCGAAGATGAACTGCGCGAAGAAGCGCGTGTCCTCGTAGAGAAGTGCGGTGAGTTCGATGTGCGTGGCCAGGTGGTGCAAATCAATCCCGGCCCCATGGTCACGACCTATGAGTTCAAGCCCGAGGCGGGTGTGAAATACAGCCGCGTCACTGGCCTGGCTGAGGATCTCTGCCTGGCGATGCGCGCCGAGAGCATCCTGATCGAGCGCATGGCGGGCAAGAGCACGGTCGGCATCCAGGTGCCGAACCACGAACGCGAGACCATCCATCTGCGCGACGTACTGGAGTCGGAGACATTTTCGAAAGCCCGGTCGCGGCTGACGCTAGCCATGGGCAAGGACATCAACGGCCGCATCGTGACCGCAGATCTGGCCTCGATGCCGCATGTCCTCATCGCGGGTTCCACGGGATCAGGCAAATCGGTGGCCATCAATGCCATGATCATGAGCCTGCTCTTCCGCACCACGCCGAGTCACGTACGGCTCATCCTGGTTGACCCCAAGCGCGTTGAACTCGGAATGTACGAAGGCATTCCGCATCTGTTCACGCCGATCATCACCGAACCGAAGCTAGCGGCAAACGCGTTGCGCAACGCGGTGCGCGAGATGGAGCGGCGCTTGAAATTGCTGGCCAGCCGCAGCGTGCGCAACATCGATCAATACAACAAGCTCTTTGAAGGAACCATGCCTTCGCTCTTCGACGAAGGCGAGGCTGAAGAGCCGCTGCCCTACATCGTCATCATCATCGACGAATTAGCTGACCTGATGATGCTCGACCGCGCCAATGTTGAGGAATCAATCACGCGGTTGGCTCAGATGGCGCGCGCCGTAGGCATCCACCTCATCCTCGCGACTCAGCGACCCAGCGTTGACGTGATTACCGGCCTCATCAAGGCCAACGTTCCCACACGCATCAGCTTCCGGCTGGCCACTAAGGTTGACTCGCGCACGATCCTCGATACGAACGGCGCCGAGGCTCTGCTTGGACGCGGCGACATGCTCTTTCTGCCGCCCGGCACCAGCCGGTTGATGCGGCTGCATGCTCCTTATGTAAGCGAAAAGGAAACCGCGGCAGTCGTGGCTTTCTGGAAGGAACAGGGTGCTGCGCAGTACGCTGAAGGGTTCCTTGAGTCTCTAAAAGATGACCGCCCGAACGTGGAGGGATCGAACAGTGATCCCGACGAAAACGACCCCATGTTTGACGATGCAGTGCGATTGGTTTTCGAATTCGGCAAGGCATCCACGTCGCTGCTGCAACGCCGTCTGCGGATCGGCTACGGGCGCGCGGCACATTTAATCGATCTGATGGAGCGCGATGGACTCGTTGGTCCCGCCGATGGTTCGCGGCCGCGGGAATTGCTGAAGGCGCCAGGTTGGCTGCACGAGGTTTCGATGTCGGATGAATAAGCGGAGATGAGCCTCGACGCGGAAAGACGGATCCGATGCTGGGTATAGGTGGAGATCGCAGTTATCCAACGGTGTTGCTGATCGACGACGATATGATCAGCCGCGAGGTGATCGCGACGATTCTCACTATGAATGGATACACGCTCCACACAGCAGAAGATGGCGCCGATTCGGTGAGAATACTGGACGACGGGAAATGCCTCCCGCAGGTGATTCTCGTTGATGTACAGATGCCAGGACTGAACGGGATTCGATTAATCAAGGAATTGCGGTCCCGTAGCGAAGCCGCCATTTATGCCATCAGCGGAAGCCGCCTCCCCGAAGAACTGGGAACTGTAGTCGACGGCTTTCTGCAGAAGCCGTTCACCCCCGACTCGCTGCAGAGACTCCTGGATGAGCACAATCTCAAATCGCCGGCGCCACCGGAATTGAACTCTGACGAGCCCATTGTCAGCGCAAAGATTCTGAGCCAATTCCGGCAGATGATGCCGGAGGAGACAGTTCGCGAAGTGTATGTCGCTGTTGTATCGGACCTGAAAAAGCGAATGACCGCATTGGACCTGGCTATTGCCAAGAAAGATGTTACCGAAGTTCGTCGCATCGGACACACGATCAAGGGCGGTTGCGGAATGGCCGGGGCCCGCCAGGCGGCACGTTTAGGCGCCTTGCTTGAGGCGGAGAGTGACGAATTGAATAACTCCGCAGCGATCCGGCTTGAATTGAAGCTAGCCCAGGAAAATCTGGAGCGTATGCTTGAGGTAGAATTTCCGGCGTAGGTAACTGGGCTGTTTCACGGCTCCTGAAACGATAGGGGCTCGGTCGTGTAGATTGGATTTTGCACGATTTTGCCGCCAATAAGGTCCCTGGGAGGGTCCCGCTAGAGTGGAAGCGCTAACACGAATCATATTGGCGGATGACCATCCTGTTGTCAGGATTGGTGTGCGCAATATGCTCACCGCGGAAGAAGGTTTCGATGTCGTCGGCGAGGCCGATGACGGCGATGAAGCGATTACGCAGACCCTTGAACTTCAGCCGGATATTCTGCTGCTCGACGTGGCCATGCCTCGGCTGCCTGGTCTCGAAGCCATGCGCGCCATCATGAAGGGCTCGCCTTCAGTAAAGATCCTGCTCCTGACGTCCACGATCACTACCCAACAGATCATCGAAGCGCTCCACATCGGCGCCCGCGGCATCGTGTTGAAGGATGCGCTGGCTGGTCACCTGAAGACCGCCATCCGCACCGTCTGCTCGGGCGACTACTGGATCGGCGGCAAACGTGTCGTCAATCTGGTTTCAGCTCTCCACGACCTGATGCAGCAGGCGACCCCGCCGCAGCAAAAAACCTACGGGCTCACTCCGCGCGAGCTCGAAGTGGTCGGATGCATTGTCGAAGGATGCAGCAACCGCGATATCGCCAAGCAATTCACACTGAGCGAAGAGACAGTCAAGCGCCACCTGTCGAACATCTTCGACAAGACCGGCGTTTCCACGCGCCTGGAACTGGCCCTGTTCGCGATCGCCCACCATTTGGTGACTCCGCAATAAAAAGGCAGTCCCGAATTTCGAGCTCATTTTAGGTCCGCAAAGAAATTTTCTCCCATCGGGAATAAATCTCGGTTGCTCCAGTTCCACAGTTGAAGGAGTAACCGATGGACTCGCTGTCGATGGATTCTTATCGGCGGACCGAATGGGAACCGTTGCCGTAAGAGCCGCTAGCTCTACCAAACCTGTTGAATTGAATAACGCTGTTGTTCTTCAATTGCGGCGCGCAGGCGACGGTTCGCCTCTGAGATACACTGTTCAGGCCGTGGCCGAAAATGCTGGCGATTTCGGGTCGTTCGAAGATCTGGCGATGCCTCACTTCGCCAGGCTCTACAACCTTGCGTGCTGGCTCACCCATGACACCACCGCGGCTGAAGATCTGGTTCAAGAGACTTACATGAAGGCGCTGCGCGGCTTTTCCTCCTTCCAGCAAGGGACGAATTTCCGTGCCTGGATGTACCGGATTCTGCGCAACACATTCTTGACCTCGAAGACAGGGCTGAAAACGGCTGCCACGGTCGACATCGATGACGAATCATCGTTGGAGCCAGCCACGGAAGAGACCCCAGAGTCGGTCTTGTTGGCGCGGGTGAAAACGGAAACGATTCAGCAAGCGCTCGAGGCTTTGCCTGTGCTTTTTCGCGAGATCATCCTGCTGTGCGATTTGGAGGAGATGAGTTACCAGGAAATCGGACAGGCATTGGGGATACCAATGGGCACCGTGATGTCGCGCCTATCCCGCGCACGCAAAGCGATGCGGACACTGCTCATCGCGAGAAAGGAGGGGACACGGCAATGATCTGCGAAGAGTGGCGAAAGAAGTTCGACGCGTATGTAGATGAAGCAATTGCCGGCCACGGATCGGATGAATTCGTGAGTCTGGAAGCACATCTCCAGTCTTGTTCCGGTTGCGCGGCTGAAGTGGTAAACCGGACGCAGCTGAAGCGCGCAACGCGTGCCGCGGGCGCACGGTATGTTCCCTCGCCGGCTTTCCGGCTGCGCGTTGAAAAACGGATTCAAGCCGAGCTCAAGCCTTCATGGGGATGGACCTGGATTCCGACCCTGGCCGGTGCGGTAGCCATTATGGTGCTGATTGTCGTCTCTTCCCTGATCTGGATTCGGCACGCGGCCCACGAAGAGGCCATTGCGCAATTGCTCGATCTACATGTCGCCACGCTGGCCAGTTCCAATCCGGTCGATGTAGTTTCCACGGATCGACACACGGTCAAGCCATGGTTTCAAGGCAAGCTACCGTTCACGTTTAACCTTCCTGAACTTCAGGGCTCGCCGTACAAACTGCTCGGCGGCAAGCTCGTTTACTTCCATCACTCGCCAACCGCGCAACTCGTGTTCGAACTGCGCAAACATGAGCTCTCTGTGTTTATCGCGCAGGAAAACAAAAAGTCTGCGTTTTCAGGATCGAGGAAATTCGATGCTCGGGAGAAAGGTTTCAGCGTGGAGAGTTGGAGCGAAAATGGTCTGCATTATGTCATCGTCAGCGACGCCGGCCCGTCGGATGTCCGCGCGCTTGCGGATTTGCTCAAGAGCGCCGCCCGCCAATAGCGCATCCTCTGGCCTGACCGCGGTTTTTCGTGCTCAACGCGACTTTCGTAGCCACGATCACTTGATTGCAACCGGCGGTTCGTTAGGATAGTGCCATGAGCCTCAAGGGAAAGAGCGTCTTCATCACGGGAGCAAGCGCCGGCATTGGCGCGGCTACAGCACTCACCTTTGCAGCCGAAGGCGCGCGTCTGCTGCTCGCTGCGCGCCGCGCTGGAAAGCTGGCGGAGGTCGCCTCAAAAGCGCTGGAGTGCGGTGCCGCTGCTGTCCATTCCATTGACCTGGATGTGCGCGATCACCGTGCCGTGCAGCAGACGATCGACGATCTGCCTTCCGAATGGGCTGAGATCGACATCCTTGTTAACAATGCGGGACTGAGCCGCGGCCTGGACAAGCTCTATATGGGCAAGATTCAGGATTGGGAAGAAATGATTGATACCAATGTGAAGGGCCTGCTCTACGTGACCCGCGCCGTTGTGCCGGGCATGGTGGTGCGCGGACGCGGCCACGTCATCAACTTGGGCTCAACGGCTGGTGAGATTACCTATCCCAACGGGGCGGTCTATTGCGCAACCAAGGCGGCCGAGCGCTCGATCAACGACGGTCTGCGTATGGATGTGTTGGGTACGCCGGTACGCGTGACAAGTGTGGACCCCGGAATGGTGGAGACCGATTTCAGTCTTGTTCGCTTTCACGGTGATAGCGAACGCGCCGCAAAGGTCTACAAGGGAGTCAAGCCCCTTACCGCAGAAGACGTCGCTGACGTGATCGTCTGGGCCGCGAGCCGTCCCGCGCACGTGAACATCGCGCGCGTAACCCTCACGCCGGTGCAGCAGGCCAATTCGCTCCTGTTTCACCGTGAGCAGTAGGTTGTGTGACCCGGGCGGAGGTCGGCTATCCCAGCGTAGTGAGCTGTGCCTCGATCTCTTTGAGGGCAGCTTCAAGTGCTGAACGGCGTCCGGGATTCGAAGTTCGCTGCGAAAGAATGCTTTCCCGCTGCAGGTTGAGGGACTGTTTGCGGCGTTCGCGCTGAGCACGCTCCTGTTCGGCGAGCCGTCGCTGCTCTTCACTTACGTAGCCGCTCTCAGTCCTCACCGCCGCCTGCTCTGACGCAATTGCCATCTGTTCCTCCACCGATTTACTTTCCCATCCACGAGCCATATCTTCATTCTACGGGCGGCGAGCATGTTTGCGTCACGCCAGATGGCCTGCAGTTCATTTCCCTCCACGGAGTGTGTCTCGTGCGTGTGTGGCAGATTTCGACGTTTGGCGTTGATTCTTTAGAGTTTGCAGAGCGGCCGGAGCGCCTGCCTGGCCCCCGCGAAGTGAAGATCAGAATTCGCGCAGTTTCGTTCAATTATCGCGATCTGATGATGGTCAAGGGCCTTTACAACCCCAAAATGAAGCTGCCGCGCATTCCTTGTTCAGACGGCGCAGGCGACGTGACCGCGGTGGGCGAGGACGTAACGAAGTGGAAGCCCGGCGATCGCGTAGCCGGTATTTTTATGCAGAATTGGACCGAAGGCGCTCCGACTCCAGCCAAGACTAAAGGCGCCTTGGGCGGCGATATCGATGGGGTCCTCGCAGAGTCAGTCATTTTGAGGGAAACCGGCCTGGTAGCCGTGCCCGCGCATTTGAGTTTTGAGGAAGCCGCAACCTTGCCCTGCGCCGCTGTCACCGCGTGGAACGCCCTCGCAGCGGCAAATCTAAAGGCGGGCGCGACAGTCCTCGTCCAAGGTACTGGCGGTGTCTCGATCTTTGCGCTTCAATTCGCCCGATTGATGGGAATGCGCGTGCTCGGCACCTCAAGCAGCAATGAAAAACTCGAGCGAGCGTTCACGCTAGGACTTCACACCGGGGTAAACTATCGCGAAACACCGGAATGGGATCGATGGGTGCTGGATCAAACTGGCGGCGAAGGCGTCGATCTGGTAGTGGAAGTCGGCGGAGTCGGCACCTTGCCGCAGTCCCTGCGCGCGGTGCGAATGGGAGGAACCATTGCTCAAATTGGCGTTCTCTCGGGGCCAGGGGAACAGCTCCCGCTTCCGATCATTCTTCACAAGCAGGTCCACATCAAGGGAATCTATGTGGGTTCGCGTCACGACTTCGAACAGATGAACACCTGCATCGCCTTCGCGGCTCTGCGTCCCTTAGTCGAGATTTCGTCGTGGATGAAAGTGCAGGACGTACTGCGAAAAATGGAGACCGGTGCTCACTTCGGCAAATTAGCCGTCACGGTCGACTAATCATTCACCGATTCGAGTTACTTGCCTGGCTCTCCACCATTCCTCCCTTCGTCCGAACATGATTCAGACGAAGGATGGAAGGGGTTTTTCGTTTATCGTGAGTTAGTTTTATTCTCACGTACCCGACTTACGAGTTCGTCGTCGAATGCTTGCTCGGCTTGACTTCAAGCTCATTCACGACCTGCTGCACGTTAGGAACGTGCTTGGCAAGGCTTTCAGCTTCCTTCTTCTGAGCTGCGGTTTTCACAGTGCCCTTGAGGACGAGGGTTCCGTTCTTTGCCGAACACCGAATACTTTGATCGTTCAGGTTTCCATGCGCTTTGATGGAAGCTTTGAAGTTATCCTCGATCGCGCTGTCAAGATCGGACGCCACCGCGCCAGCGTGGCTGACATCCGGTGGACGTACGCCAATCTCGTCTGCGATCGTGTAGTCCGGAGCAACCTGTTTGGCAATGTTTTCCGCCTGATTTTTCAGGTCCTGCGAAGGCAGGTTGCCGCTCAGCGTGATCACGCCCTTCTCCCGATCCTGCGATACATCGACAGACTTGAGGTTATTGCTGTTCAATGAATTCGCAACTGCCGGCTTCTCATCCGGATGTGTTGCGCTTTGGCAGCCCGCAAATACAAGGGTCGCGGCGAGAATGGTCGCGGAGCTGAAGACAAAGGGACAACTCGCTGAACGTCTGCAATTCATTTCGATCCTCCATCACTACTTGATCGTTCACTCACCGGTTGTGTGATGTGGACGTGATGAATGTGGTTGTCTGTTGTGATCTCGTAACCGCAGTCAGGTTGCAACACATGACAAATCATTGCACTTTTTCAGTAGACTTAGG
>Ga0182024_10004697_pt1 | contig 31179 bp, 22 predicted proteins | sample P32metaG_FD_120480 | JGI IMG/M metagenome (GOLD analysis project Ga0182024, IMG submission 120480) | Permafrost microbial communities from Stordalen Mire, Sweden - P3-2 metaG (Illumina Assembly) | ecosystem: Environmental > Terrestrial > Soil > Wetlands > Permafrost | place: Sweden: Stordalen... | reverse complement strand
TGACCAGTCGCGCCAAATCGAATCAATTTCATTGTGGGGAATCTCCTCAAGTAATCTTTTAGAACTCGATCGCCGACACTCGTCGGAAATTATGATTTGCAGATGTTCTTTGTTCCCGCCCAAACAAACCTGAAGGCTTATTCCAGCTGCAATTTAACATTATGATAGGACATTTGAAAAACCACTAGAACACTTCTATACTCAGGCACCGATGGCTGCAAGCGAATTTTCTCGTGGCTTCTCTGTAGGACACGTAAGAGAGCGAAACGGCCAACATTGGCATTGCAGATCTCCATATTTGTCATATATAGGTATGATACTAATCGTGCCTCAGTTGGTTTGTTCCAGGGTTTCTGCGGAAAAAGGAGAATAGTTTGATGACGATGAGAAGAATTCTCGCATCACTAGCTTTGTGCCCTCTGCTGTTGCCACTTGCACTGGCGCAAACCACTGGCGATCGCATCGATCTTTACTTTACCGATTGGCACTCCACCACACCGCGCGCCACCCACGGATCACTCGAGGAGCGGGACATTTATACCAAAGGTGACCCGCATAACCCCACGCAAAAAGGCGCGGTTCTGCGTTTCATGAATTCCTACACCTACGCGACGCTGGCCCCCAAAGCTTCCACGAAAGCTACGAAGCTCGAGGGACAGCAGGAAATTTATTTTGTGGACTCCGGACATGGCACAGCCACCGCGGCGGGGCAAACTGTCGATCTCTATCGCAACATCGCAATTCTGATGCCGGCGAACCTGGAATTTACCCTGAAAAATACAGCAGACCAGCCGCTCGCGATGTATGTGATCAATGAACCCACGCCTCCGGGGTTCCGTCCGAATGCAACCATGTTGGTTCGTGACGAAAATAAGGTCCCCATTACTTCAAGCGACGGTCACTGGGATCACATCGTTAAGACGCTGTTCGTCACCGCCGACGGTCTTGGCACGCTACAGAGCGTCCTAACGGTGACGCTCGATCCCCTCACCATCGGGCAGCCGCATGTGGTGGATCATGACGACATTGAAGAAGTGTGGACGGCCCTGGATGGAACAAGTCTCGCGTTTGTAAACAATCAACTGCGAAGGCAGACACCCGGAATGTCGTTCTACCACATTCCCGATAACAAGACGCCCCACACCAATATCAATCAGAACGAAGACACGCAGGTCAGATTTCTTTATTTCGGTCGTTACCATCCGCATGATCCCAGGCCGTAAACATCGATCGCGACTGGAATAAAGGAGGCCTCAATCATGCATCGCGCAACGCTTGCTTTTCTGGCAACCTCCGCAATAGCCCTGACCTTACCCTTGCGGGCAACCTCACAGGCGGCTCCACCCCCCTCGAGTGGCACGAAAAACGCCATAAACGGGATTAATTCCTATCCGGGACCGGAGTTCGTCAAGTACGCGAAGGAAAGAGATCCGCAGGACCGGCGCATCGATCTGTTCATCAGCGACTGGCAGGGGTCACTGCCGCGCAGCGAACATGGTTCACTTGTGTTGCGCGATATTCTGACCCGCGGCAGCAACTTTGCTCCGCCTGAGAAAGGCGCAGCTCTGCGGGCTGCCAACTTCTTCGCGTACGGCCGCTTAGCTCCGGGGGCCTGGACGACACCATCGGTTCTCGAGGGACAGCAGGAGGTGTATTACATTCTCGGAGGCGAAGGCGAGATTACGGCTGGCGGGGACACTGCCAAACTACGCAAGAACTTCGCCGTGTTCATGCCGGCTGGCGTTGAATTCGTGATGAAGTCCACGGGGGACGAAGCGCTTACGATGTACGTCATCAATGAACCAACTCCCGGCGGTTTCCATCCGAAAGACAAGATGCTGGTCAAGGACGAGGCTGCGGCGCGGGTGAGAACTCCTGCCGGCGGCGACCCTTATATTGTGGGTGGTGCGTCAGGTCATTGGGCACACATTGTGAGAGAACTGTTCTCTCCTGCCGATGGACTGGCGACGGAGCAAAGCGTCATCACGGTAACCATCAATCCGCTGACCATGGGCGAGCCGCATCCCCACAGGCCGGGCCAGGAAGAGGTTTGGGCTGCCATTGATGGCACCAGTCTTATACTCATGGGAACGGAATTGCGCATCCAAAAGCCGGGAATGGCTTATATGCTGCCGCCGGACAATGCGACCATACACTCAAACATCAACTACGGCGACACGGCGGTGAAGTTTCTATATTTTGCCAAGTTTCCGGAAGCCGATAACTGGACTCACGCAGTGGTTCCCGCGCAAAAGTAGCCGTTTTTATTTTTGCTGGATTTCTGGCGGCCGCGCTGAAGAAGAATCACACAAAGAAAATAAACATGAAACTAATCCGTAGTTTTGCCTTGCTCGCTTTTTCGGTCGTTCTGTCCGCTGTTTGTGCCTGGAGTGCCGCTTCTGCATCGGGTGAATACTTCGTATATTTCGGCACTTATACGGGCTTCACCTATATGAAGGAAGGCCTTCCTGCGGGAGGAAGTCAAAGCAAAGGGATTTATGTCAGCCGCTTCCAGCCGGCAACTGGGGTGGTCAGCAAACCTGAAGTAGCGGCGGAGATCGTGAATCCTGCGTTCCTGGCAGTTCATCCCAACCAGAAATTCCTCTACGTCGCGACCGAAGATCCGCAATCACTAGGCCCGGACTTCGATCACGAATCGTATGTAAGTGCCTTCGCTATCGATCCCAAGAGTGGCAAGCTGCATTTACTGAATACCCTGCCAACCGGAGGCACCAGCACCTGCTATCTTTCCATCGACAAGACCGGTCATTACGTGTTGATGGCCAATTTCGGCAGCAGCAGCGTGACCGTCCTGCGAATAAAGGACGACGGATCGCTCGGTGAACAAACTGCGTTCATGAAGCATATCGGTCATGGCAAGGATCCATCCTTTCAGTCGCAAGCTCATCCGCATTCGATCGATGTTTCGCCGGACGATAAATACGCCATCGTCTCCGATCTTGGAGTGGACAAGGTCTTTGTTTATAAATTCGATGCCGCCACCGGAGCGTTGTCGCCCGACGAGCCGCCGTTCGTCGAGATGGAACCAGGAGGCGGACCACGCCATTTCGTTTTCGATGCGGCCGGTAAATTTGGATATTCACTCAAGGAGATGAGCGGATTTGTGACTGTCCTCGCGTGGGACTCCTCCAATGGCACGCTGACAAGTGTGCAGGACGCCAGAACATTGGATCCTAATTTCGTCGGCGCAAGCGATAGCGCGGAAATCGCAATTCATCCCAATGGAAAATTTCTCTACGAGTCCAACCGGCGCTTCCGCGGCCCGAATTTGTGGGGCCCGGATACCATCGGCGTTTTCTCGATCGATCCGGAGAAGGGTACTTTGACCGAGGTTGAGCAGGTGCCGCCCGGAGGCACCATGCCGCGCAATTTTGCAATCGATCCTACCGGGTCGTATTTATTTTCCGCCAATGAATATAGCGGAAATGTCCCGCTGTTTCGCATAAACAGCGTCACCGGAAAGCTCACGCCCACCAAGACCGATCTGAAGATTGACGTGCCAGTCTCGATCGTTTTTGTGCCCGCGGAGAAATAAGAATCACGCATACTTTCTTACGATTTGTTTCTCGCAGTAAGGAGATCAGGAACCTTCATGAGACGTATTCGATACGCGTTCTGCTTGGTTATCATTTTTGGGCTTGTGATTCTATCCGGCCAGACTGCCACAGCACAGGACAACGACTACTTCATGTATGTCGGCACCTACACCGGATTCAAGTACGTGCACCACAGCAAGCCGTACGGGAAGGGTGAGTCCAAGAGCAAGGGAATTTATGTGAGCCGCTTCCATGCAGCGACCGGAGAGCTCAGCGAGCCCGAGTTGGCCGCGGAAATCATCAATCCTTCGTTCCTGACTATTTCTCCGGACCACAAATTCCTTTACGCCATCAGTGAAGATCCTCTTTCTCTGGGACCGCCGCTCGATCATTCTTCTTATGTGAGCGCCTTTGCCGTCGATCACGCAACCGGCAAGCTACGTTTTTTGAATAGCGTTCCCGCCAGCGGCACCAGCACGTGTTTCATCTCGATTGATAAAACCGGGAAGTACGTGATGATGGCTAATTTCGGAAGCGGCAGCGTTTCCGTGGTGCGGGTAAAGGACGACGGTTCGCTGGGCGAGTTGACCTCTTTCATTCAGGACGTGGGACACAGCGTAGACCGGGGCATTCAGATGGAGCCCCACACCCACTCGATCGTAGTTTCGCCAGACAACCAGTATGCGATCGTCTCTGACCTGGGAATCGACAAGGTGCTGATTTTCAATTTCGATGTTGCGACCGGAAAGCTCTCCCCGCCTGATCCGCAATTTGCGAGCGTTTATCCCGGCGGGGGGCCACGCCACTTTACCTTCGACCCGGCCGGCAAGTTTGGTTACCAGTTGAGCGAGATGAGCGGCGTCGTGGACGTGTTTGCCTGGGACCCTTCCAAAGGCACTCTCACCACCGTGCAGCGAGCGCACACCACGCCGCATGATTTCTTTGGCAGCAATCACAGCGGAGAAATCGAGATCCATCCGACGGGAAAATTCCTGTACGAATCGAACCGGCGGACCAAGAGCGAAACCGAACGCGCGCCTGACACCATTGGCGTTTTCGCGATCGATCCCAAAACTGGCATGCTCACTCCGGTGCAGGAATCTCCCAGCGGCGGCGTGATGCCTCGCAATTTCAAAATTGATCCGACGGGAGGCTACCTGTTATCAGGAAACGAACTGTCGAATAATGTGGTGATTTTCAAGATTGATCCTGCTACCGGAAAGCTTACCAACAGCGGCAGGGAAATCGCGGTGGATACGCCTGTCTGTATCCAGTTCGTTCCCGTACAACCCTGATCAGGCATCCGCCTACGGCCGGATTTCGTGGGCACGATAGCGTGCGAAGTATAGAAACCTTACTTGCGTGTCTTCGTTTTGATTGATGTTGGTGTGAGGCGTCTTGTTATCGGGAATGTGATAAAAGGCCATCCCCGGCGTTTGCCGCCGCAGTTGGTTCCCCACGAATGCGAGACTGGTGCCATCGAGCGCCGTCCACACTTCCTCAATCTCGTTACTGTCTTCCCCAGGGACGGGGTGCGGCTTCCCGATGGTGAGAGGATCGAACGTTACCGTCAGGACGCTCTGCAGCGTGCCAAGTCCGTCGCTGGCTACGAAGAGCGGCTTCACGATGTTTGTCCAGAGACCGCTGCTTGAACTGATGGCAAGTTTGTTCTCGTCCCGGACAAGCATGGTCGCATTCGGACGGAAGCCGGGAGGCGTAGGTTCGTTGATCACATACATCGCGAGTGGCTGGTCGCCAGTACTTTTGATCGCAAACTCCAGATTCGCTGGCATCAGAACCGCAATGTTGCGATAGAGGTCCGCGGTTTCTCCCGCCGCCGTGACGATCCCGCGCCCAGACTCGACAAAATAAATCTCCTGCTGTCCGTCGAGGCGCGTCGCTTTGGTGGAAGCATGTGGTGCCAGAGTCGAGTAAGTATAGGAATTGATGTAGCGGAGAACCGCGCCCTTCTGCGTGGGATTCATGGCATCGCCGCGAGTGAAAATGTCACGCTGCTCCAGTGAACTGCGAGTCGTGCGCGGTGTGGCGGAGTGCCAGTCCGCAAAATACGAAACGATGCGATCGCCGGTGGTTTGTGCCCGTACGAGCGGGGATCGTGCAACGCACAGAGCCAGGACTACAAATGCAAGAATTCTACTCATTCCCGATCTCCTCGGAATCATTATTTTTAAATTGTCATATAATATAATCGTAAATATAATAAAAATCCCATGCGAGCGCGCGCCACGAACAAATTATCCATCAATGCCTGGTTATGCCGGGTATTGCCGTCTTTACTGGGGTTAATTGTCTTGTCATCCGGCTGCGTTCTTTTGCAAGCCCAAAGTGCTTCCTTCCACCATGCGCCCGCAGCGGCCCAAGCGGTCAAAAATCCTTACGCAGGGCAGGAGAACGCGGCCTTGGCCGGCAAAGATATTTATGCCCGTACTTGCCTTACTTGCCATGGACCCGCAGGCCAGGGTAGTGGCAATGTGCCTCCGCTGGCCCGGAGCCTCGCGCAGGAAGCAACGGATGGCGCCATCTTCTGGTACATCAGTCGGGGGGACGTCGAGAACGGCATGCCGTCATGGGCAAGCCTGACCACTCAACAACGCTGGCAAGTGGTCACTTATCTCAAGTCGCTGAATAAGTTGCAACCCGTGCCGACCCAAAGCGCTAGTATGGCCGCCCCGGCCGCGGCGCCGCTTGCAAAATCAAGCACACCGCCGCCGGAAGCGCCGTTCACAGATTACCGCTTCGAAAAGCCAGGCACCATCCGTCACATCACGCTGCAGGATCTTCCCGCGCCATACGCCACCGAATCCGCCACTGCGGGACCGAAGGTCGTCGCCCGTCCTGAGAATGCCTGGCCAAAGGCGCCAGAAGGTTTCAAAGTGGAACTGTATGCCACCGGACTCAACAATCCGCGCTTGATGCGGACCGCTCCCAATGGCGATGTTTTCCTGGCTGAAACAAGCGCGGGCGATGTTAAAGTTTTCCGTGGACTCACTGCCGACGGCAAACCCCAGCAAGTGCAAATCTTTGCCAGCGGATTGACCACGCCCTTTGGCATTGCCTTCTATCCCCTTGGCCCCGATCCGCAGTGGGTCTATGTAGCCAACATGGATTCGGTCGTACGTTTTCCGTATCACAATGGCGATATGACCAACACCGGGCCACCCCAGCATCTCGCTGATTTGGCCAGCGGAGGCCATCACCGTTCCCGGGACGTCCAATTCTCTCCGGATGGCAAGAAGATGTTTATTTCCGTAGGCTCGCAGGAGAATGTGGACGACTCGCCAGACGAAAAGAATCGCGCCGCCATCCTCGAATACAATCCCGACGGTTCGGATTTGCGTGTCTATGCGTCCGGCATCCGCAATCCTGTCGGTATTGCGGTTAATCCAACGACTGGCGAGTTGTGGTGCTCGGTGAACGAACGCGACGGTTTGGGCAACAATCTCGTGCCCGACTACATCACGCATGTGCAGGAAGGTGGCTTCTATGGCTGGCCTTGGTGGTACATGGGTGGCCACCAGGATCCCCGGCTAGCAGGGAAACATCCCGAGTTGAAGGACAAAGTCATTACGCCGGACGTGATCTTGCAGCCACATAACGCCTCGCTGCAGATGACTTTCTACGACGGCAAACAATTCCCGGCCGAATATCAGGGGGACATCTTCGCATCCGAGCACGGCTCCTGGAACCGATTCCCTCGGGCTGGCTATGAAGTCATTCGTGTGCCTCTGCATCAGACTGGGCACGCTTCCGGAGAGTACGAGGATTTTCTAACCGGGTTTGTCGTGGATGATGACAGCGTGTGGGGACGCCCCGTAGGGGTAACGGTCATCTCGGATGGTTCGATTCTGGTGAGCGACGATGGCTCGGGCTCGATTTGGCGGATCAGTTATACCGGAAAATGAGCCTAATCAAATTCCGGGAAGTGATTGATGGATCCCCATCCATCAGATTTTATTGGGTTTAGATAGCACCAATAATGCTATGCGTTTTAATTGTCCTATGATATGTATATACGTAGTTTTCTTCTTGGGGTCTTCGTAGGAATCGTAGTAGCGATCTTAACGATGAAAATCAATCCCAATAAATGCGTTGCCTGCGGGAACTGCACCTACGTCTGCCCGATGGGAGCGATCTACATTGACCCGAACATCAAACGCGCCACTATCAACCGGGACGAATGTGTGGAGTGTTATGCCTGCTACAACGGGTTGAGCACGGAACATCTGAATCCGTCTCTGGTGCGCATGATTCGAAAAATATTCCAGATTGGCCGGTTGCGATTCGATCCTGAACCAGACGTTTGCCCGACTGCAGCGTTCGAACCGGATGATTTGCAGTGGCCGCGAGTCATACGCCGTGCTTTTTCCGATCCGCGTGCTACCCACGAATCTACCGGAGTACAGGGACGGGGCACCGAAGAGGTCAAGACCAACGACGTTACAGGCCGGGTGAATTGGGGTGAGGTGGGCTTCACCATCGAGTTCGGACGGCCCGGAGTCGGAGTCTGGTTGCGTGATATTCAGAAAATGACCAAGGCGCTGGCAAATGCCAATGTCGCGTTCGAGAAGAAGAACCCTTTTACTTTGCTAATGAGCGATGTTGCAACCGGGACGTTACGTGAAGACGTTCTCGACGAAAAAGTTCTGTCCGCCATTGTCGAAATCAAAGTGAAGGTGGAGCGGACCGAGGAGATCATCGCGCTGGTACACAAGGTGGAAAAAGAAATCGACACGGTCGTCGCTCTGGGTGCGGGTACGCGCTGCGACGAGAACGGCGACGAGAACGTCCTGGCTCCGATTCTAGAGCGCCTGGGCTACAAACTGGAACGCGCCAAGACCAACACCGGACTAGGCAGAATTACCAATGCGGTGGAGAACATAGCGTCCGAGAACCAGAAAGAGGAGCAGCCCGTCGGCGAAACTCGATGACCAATACACTCCATCGTTACGGCGATTCCGAGAGTTTTCACGACGACTACATCGTCTTTGCGACTCCCAGCAATCGCAAGAATGACACGGGCAGTATTCCCAAGCTGAAAAAGTTTCTTGAGATGGCCCTGCCATTCAAGCCAGTTAACCTAGGGGATCCGGTTCATGGTGGATCGTTGCGGCCTTCGAAGAGTCTTGGTCCTTTGTCGCATTGGAATCGCGATATGACTCCGGATTTTCGCGCGGTCATCGATGGCATCAACGAGCCTGCGTCGGTGGTGGCAATTTTCGACAATCTCGAGGCTGCGGAAGCGTTTCTCAAAGTGGCCGCTGAAGCAGATCTCGGTTTGTCAGTGAACATTTCGGCTTCCATCGAGGGCGCAGAACAATGCTGCCGTTATGCAGGCATCAAGCGCCACAGCATTGGCTATTCGCTGGGATTCGAAGGTGCCACCGAGAAGCTGCCCAATACCCAGTTACTCAAACTGACGACAATGTGCGGTCACGGCATGGTGTCAGCAGGTCTTGCACAGAAGATGATCGATTGGGTCAAAGAAGGTCGCAGAACGCCTGATCAGGCCGTTACCTACATGGCAAGGTTCTGTTCGTGCGGTGTTTTTAATCCATTGCGGGCGAAACGCATATTCGAAGAAGCTCGCAAGAAGACTGAGTAATCAGAACGCTAATTGAAGGCGCGAAAAGCAATCAAACTATCGTTTAAGACCCTAAACTGTTCTACAGAGAGGGACCCTCGGACGTGAGATTCTGGAAATTGTCTGTTGTCCTCTGTTTGCTCACCTTGCCTGTGCTCGCCGCATGGTCCCAGTCGGATTGGCCGGTTTACGGCCACGACCCATCTAGCACGAGATACTCTCCCCTTAAACAAATCAATACGCAAAACGTGGAGACTTTGGTCCGGGCATGGACCTACCACATGAAGAAAGAGGGGCCGAAACCGCTGTCTGCTGGATCTGCAGGCAAAGGCGGCGGGCGACGTTCTTCCGAGGCCACGCCGATCATGGTGAAAGGCAAGCTCTACATGCCCACTCCGTACGGGACCGTGATCGCTTTGAATCCGGAGACGGGCGAAGAGTTGTGGACGTACAAGATGGATCATGGCCGGCCCGCTGGACGTGGTGTGGCGTATTGGCCTGGAGACGATAAAACCCCTCCGTCAATCTTGTTTGGCACAAGCGACGGCCGATTGTTCTCCGTCAACGCTGAAACGGGGAAGCCCACCACTGGTTTTGGCGTGGATGGCGCTGTCGACATCAAGACCGACATTCTGAACGGATTCCCTAAGACTACGCAATTTGATGTCACCTCTCCGGTCACGATCTATAAAGACCTGGCGGTCGTCGGAGGCCAGGTTCAAGAGTCGCCGGGTACAGGAGCCTCGGGTGACCCGCGAGCTTTTGACGTGCACACCGGGAAGCTGGTGTGGAGATTCCACTCGGTGCCTCATCCCGGCGAGGTCGGCAATGATACCTGGGAGGGCAATAGCTGGAAGGACCGCTCCGGCACCAATGTCTGGGGCTTGATGAGCGTCGATCTTGAGAGAGGATTGATATTTCTTCCCTTCGGCTCGCCTTCCTTCGATTTTTATGCGGCCGATCGGAAAGGGAAAGATCTCTTCGGGAACTCGCTGGTTGTGCTCAACGCCGATACCGGAAAACTAGCCTGGTATTTCCAGATCGTTCATCACGACACCTGGGATTACGATCTGGAGTCGGCTCCTGTGCTGATGGACGTTGTGCAAGGAGGGACCAAGGTTCCTGCGGTTGCAATCATTGGGAAGAATGGGCTTTTATTTATCCTCGACCGGCGTGATGGCAAGCCCATTTACGGGGTTGAGGAACGGCCAACGCCCGCGAGCGAAGTTCCGGGGGAAGCGAGCTGGCCCACCCAGCCCTTTCCTTTGAAACCTCCACAATTGGGACGCAGCAGCTTTAGCGCGGATGAAATTGCCACGGTGACGCCTGAGCAGAAAAAACTCTGCACCGACCTTCTGGCCACAGAAGGTGGCATGAAGAGCGGAGGCCCTTATGTGCATTTTGGTCCGAAACTGACGATTCTGTTTCCGGGCACGTTGGGGGCAGTGAACTGGCCGGGGATGTCATTTAATCCTGACCTCGGTTATCTATTTCTGAACACCGTGGACATAGCCGATGTCGGGAAACTGGTGAAAACCAAGCCAGGTTCCGATCCTCCGTATGAGCGAACCAGCCCGTGGGGTATGTATGCGCGGTTTTGGAATAACGACAAATTCTGGCCCTGCCAGCAGCCACCCTGGGGACAGTTGTGGGCGATCAATGTGAATACCGGGGAAGTTGCCTGGAAAGAGCCGTTTGGAATTGTGGAAGAGCTGGAAGCGAAGGGCGTGAAAGGTACCGGTGCGCTGAACTTTGGCGGCTCGATTACCACAGCGGCAGGACTATTGTTCATTGCGGCGACTGACGATCAACGCTTCCGCGCGTTCGATGCAGCCACCGGCAAGGAACTTTGGATGACCAAACTCGAAACCGGATCCTACACCGTACCCATGACCTATGAAGGCAAGAACGGAAAGCAATACGTTGTGATTACGGCTACGGGTGGCAGCTACTACGACACGACAGCCGGCGATTCCGTGATTGCCTTTGCTTTGCCGTAGGACACATCGACTGTGTGGGCGGACACCCTTGTCCGCTGTTGACTGACCTTTACGTGTTGAAACCCATCCGTGCTTTCTGTTGACCACACACGGGGCAGCCAAAGAACATAAGCAACAAACAACTTCGAATGCAGCAGAACCAGTGAACACTCTATACGGGGCGGTTCACTCAATTTTACCGGGGAAGGGGAAGAAATCTGAACTTGCGTCCGGCAACAGCCAGTCGCAGTTGAAGCTTCTGATCCCTTACTCCTTGTCGTACACAACCATCTCGTGGAAGGGCTTGCCGTCTTTATCGGTTCCATCCATGGTGAAGGTGGTTGTCTTACCGTCTTTCGACAGAACCGACTTGCTCTTCGCAGCTCTGCCATTCATGTTCCAAGTGTGCTCGTTGGTGTGAGCGTTCACTTTCCTCACGGTCACTGTCACACCGTCCCTCCCGGTGACCTGTACCGGCTGTCCCTCCACTGGTGTGTAGTGCCAGCTGGTACTCTTGCCCTCCGAATTGGTTTCATTGACGGTGACCGTACCATCAGGGTCAATCGTGCACATGTCAACCTTCGGTGGCGGCCCTGGGAATTTGGATTTTTCAAAGTTCGCGGTCCACGTACCGGCAAATCCGCCAGCCGGTATACCGGCAGCGACCGCCAGCGAGACGGCAAGCAGGGAGAAAGCCAACAACAGGAAACGTGTTTTCATGGCTGATATGATAATACAAACATATGGCGCGTCAATAGCTTTTTGCGGGCTTTTTGCGGGGCAACTTGGCGGTATCTGGGGATGTTGACGGTTCCGCTCTGCTTCGAAGTCGGGACCTCGCTTCCAATAAACTGGCCACCCCAAGCAGCGTTCGGATTTCAACGGAAGGTTGAGATAAATGACAGTTCGAGTGGGAGTAGACGCGGCGATCGAAGAAGCTTTCCTGGAAGACTTTACCAAGGAAGTTCAGTTGGTGCGCATGGTTGAGGAGCCGCAGGAAGAAATTGAAGTCGACTTCTGGGTTCCCGCGATGCCTCCCAAAATAGTGCAATATCAGTGGGCGTATCTGAAAGGCGTACGGGTTGTGCAGATCCCATGGGCAGGCGTGGATACGCTACGGCACATCTTCCCTCCCGAGGTGACCTTGTGTGATCCCCGGGGGGTGCATGATATTCCCACGGCGGAGTGGGCTGTGACTTCGATTCTGGCGATGCAGAAATGCCTGCCGTTCTTCATCCATCAGCAGAGACTGGGAGCATGGGCCTTGGGACAACAGGCAGACCAGATCGACGCTGCAACTCCAACCAAAATCAAGAATCCTCCGGCGCCGATGCAAGAGGTGGCCGATGCAACAGTACTGATCGTGGGGTATGGATCCATCGGGAGAGCGATCGAAGTGCGGCTTGCACCGTTCGGGGCGAAGTTTTTGCGCGTGGCGCGTAGTTCGCGCGAGGGCGTTGCCGCTGTGAGCCAGTTGGACGAACTTCTGGGGCAGGCCGATATCGTAGTACTGACTATGCCGTTAACCTCGGAAACGAGACATCTGGTGAATACTAAGCGGCTGGCGAAGATGAAGCCCGGAGCGTTATTGGTGAATGCCGCCCGCGGCGCGATTGTTGATGCTGATGCATTGCTGCAAGCACTCCGTGAAAGACGGATTCGTGCGGCCATCGATGTGACCGATCCTGAGCCGCTCCCGGCGGGACATCCATTGTGGGACATGCCCAATTTGCTCATCACTCCGCATGTTGCGGGAGACAGCGCGAAGTTCATGAAACGCATATTTGCCCTGGCTGCTGGGCAGGTGGAACGATTTGTCCGGGGCGAGCCACTGCTGAACGTCGTGACGGGTGAGTACTAAGGGAGCTTGCTATCAACGTCAAACCAAACATTAAACCATTATGATATTATGATTGCCCTAATGTCCCCAACTGATCCGGGCACCTTTGCGACAAGGTACTAAGAACGGAGTTCTACATGGGTCGATTGCAAGCTGCTTTGATACTTTCTGTGGCGGCACTACTCTGCAGTTCTATGTGGGCTCAGCCAAATAGCAAGCCAGGACAGAACGGGCTGTTGCTGGTGGCCAACAAGGGAGATAACAGCCTCGGGATCATCGACCCGGTTGCCGGACGGCAAATTGCCGAGGTAGCCGAAGGCGGCGTAACGGGACACGAAATAGCGACCTCTCCTGACGGCCGGCTTGCCTATGTGCCGATCTATGGGAACTCGGGTGTTGGCATGCCCGGAACCGATGGCACCAATATGGTGGTCATCGACATAGTCGTCCGAAAGATCGTAGGCAATGTTGATTTCGGCAAAGGGGTGCGGCCTCATCTCCCCCTGTTCGGGCCGAAGAACGGCCTGTTATATGTCAGTACCGAGCTTGATCGTTCGATCGTCATCATCGATCCCGCAACTCTGAAAATCATCGGTTCTGTTCCGACCGGCCAGGAACAGTCGCATATGTTCGCGATCACAAGCGACGGGCACCGCGCCTACACTGCGAATGTGGGGCCGGGAACCGTGTCTGTACTTGATCTCGACGCGCGCAAGGTCATCACGATCATCCCGGTTTCCGGGCAGGTGCAGCGCATCTCGCTTTCCGTCGACGACAAGCTGGCCTTCACCTCCGATGTAACCAAGCCTCAGCTGGCTGTGATCGATACCGCAACCAATAAAATCAAGACTTGGATACCACTGCCAGGCTTGGGCTACGGATCTGCGCCCACTCCTGACGGTCGCTGGCTGGTGATCGCTCTGCCGTTGGTACATCAGGTGGGCGTGATCGACCTCACCACTTTGAAAGTCGCACGGACGATTGATCTCCCACTCCGGCCACAGGAAGTTCTGGTGAGTCGAGATGGCCGCACCGCCTACGTCTCCATTGATCAGGGTGGGAAAGTGGCGGTTATCAATACATCGGATTGGAAGGTAGAGAAGTTTATCGATGCGGGAAAAGGCGCGGATGGGCTCGCTTGGGCGGCGGTCGGCAAATAAGAATTTCGAGTGACCAAATGCTGATTTCAGCGCGCCGTTGCGGTGACTACTTCCCATCGAGGAATCGAGGCAACAGAATGCAGGGAATGAACGGAACGCAAGCTTCGCTGTCCGGCCTGAATTTGGCATGTCTGGCGTTATCACTGTTCGGCATGGGGTTGTTGCCAGCGCTGGCTCAAGTGGTCGCAAAACCGCCCGTCAGCACCCCCAGCGCGGGGGGAAACAGTTTCGACGGCCCGGGAGCGGTGCGGTACCAACCGGGACGAGATTCGCAGAACCGACGCATCGATATGTTCATCGGCGACTGGCGCGATTCGCTGCCTCGTCATGCTTATGGGTCTTTGGTTTTGCGGGATATTCTGATTCGCGGAGACAATTATGCTCCGCCGCAACCGGGGGCGCTGCTTCAGGCCGCCAATTACCTCGCTTACGCCCATTTGGCGGCAGGTAATTCCACCACGCCTACGACGTTGGATCATGAGCAGAACATTTTCTACGTCGTCGGAGGCACCGGAGAAGTGGTTGCTGGAGGCAAGACAGTCCCGATTCATAAGGACATTGCTGTCTTCATTCCGGCGAATCTTGAATTCGTGATGAAGAACACCGGCGATGAAGTGCTCACGATGTATGTGGTCAGCGAACCTACCCCCGAACATTTTGTTCCTGGCAAAGAGATGCTGGTCACCGACGAGCGGAAAGTTCCAGTGAGAACTCCAATGGCTGCTTCTCCCTACACGCTCCCGGGTGCCTCTGGGCACTGGGCCCACGTAGTCAGGGATCTCTTCTCGAGAACCGACGGCTTAGCCACCATCGGAGACATTATTACGGTCGAGATCAATCCCATGACCATGGGCGAACCGCATCCACACAACCCCGGGCAGGAAGAAATCTGGGTCGCTATTGATGGAAACAGCCTGGCCTTTATTGGTACGGAGTTGCGGGTGCAACGTCCGGGAATGGCGTACATGATTCGGCCCGATCAGTCCATGACCCATTCGAACATCAATCCCAGTGAAGCTCCGGTGAAGTTCCTTTGGTTCGCCGGTTCCTCACTCAAGAAGTGATGCCGATAGTGTTCTGGTTTCATCACAAAGGACACGAAGTTGCGCGACGGTGCGAATTTCCAAAGGTTTCCTTGGTGCAACTTCGTGTCCTTCGAGGTTCAGGAACTATAGGACAGGAGCCGTCCCATGCCTCCAACACCGCCCGGCAAGGCGAAAGCATTAGCCCTGATTGTGCTATTCGTTTCCCTCTTCCTGCAGCTTAGTTGTGCGCGAAATCAGCCGGTCACGATCCGCGTAGCGGGGGACGAATGGTTTCTGGATTCACTTACGAAGACCCAAATGATTAGTGTCTTCGAAAAACAAAGCGGCATTCGGGTTGAGCTTTTACACAAGAACGATCGGGCGATCATGAGCGATCTCGATCGCGTCCCCAACCCTGGCGAGCCCGCCTTGGACGTGATGGTGATGCGGCACCGGTGGCTGGGTGCGCTGGTTCAAAAAGGCCAGGTTCGCGCCATCGATTCCTTTCTCGCCGATCCCGCCCTGCATGATGCGAGCTTTCAACCGCAGCGGCAGCTATTTCCGGTCTGGTGGCGGGAACTCAGCTCCTACGGAGACAAGACTTATGGGTATCCCTTCACCAGCCTGACGACGTTCCTGTGCTATCGCAAAGATCTGCTGGAGGGCGCGGCAAATCAACGTGACTTCAGAGCTCGCTATCACCGGGAACTCAAGCCTCCCACCACGTGGCAGGAGTATGACCAATTGGCGGAATTCTTCACCCGCCCCAAGGAGCACTTCTACGGTACTTATATTCAGGGAAAACAGGGCCTCGCGCTTTGGTATGAGTGGCTGAATCTTATTTATTCATTTGGCGGAGACATATTGGATACGCAACATGGGTGGGAATACGGCGACATCGTGGTCAACTCTCCGCAGAACGTCGCTGCCACCCAACAGTACGTCAAAGAAATTGCCTTCAGTCCGCCGGACACGCTGAATTACGGATGGGGAGAAGCGCAGTCCGCCCTACAGCAGGGACACGTGTTCATGGGGCTTTTGTGGAACGATCAGGCGCCTTTTCTCGAAGATCCCGCCGTTTCGAAGGTCGCTGGCAAGATTGCTTACAGCCTTATTCCTGCGAATTCGGCTTCGAACTCGCCTGAATCTTTCAGCCAGTTGGAAGGCTTAACCTACCTGATCCCGACAGAATCGCGACACCCGCGAGAGGCTTACAAATTTCTCGAGTGGGCGATGTCGTCGCCGGTTCAGGTTCAGCAGACGCTGAAGGGAAGTGCGTCGGCCAGAATATCGACTTACGATGACTCCCAAGTAAGAGATATCCCCTACACATCAACTTTCCTGGCAAGTGTTCCGGTTGCGAAAGAAAAGCCGACGATACCGGAATCCGGACAGATGATTGAAGCCATGGAACGTCGCGTTTCCGACATTGTCAGCGGCCGGAGTACCCCGCAAGTGGGGCTGGACAGCCTTGCGCTCGACCTGCAACGCATTCTCGGCAACCGGAACGCGCGGTTGCGGTATCCCGTCAACGCAGCCCGGTAGGCGGAGGTCACTGCGATTCGGTAACTGCAGGAATCCATCCAAAATGATCTCGCGACGGAGGCCCTCAATTTACCCAAAAAGCTGTTTGTCACAGAGCGCTGATAAGATAATGTATGATAATATTATCTTGATGTTTGATCGAGCATGAAGCCGACGCGATAAGTCGCCGTCTTCCAATCTAAGCTCTGGGCTGTGGTTCGCCCGCTACACCGCGGCAGAGGAACATTCTTTGAAACATCGCTTGGCCTGCGCCGCGATTGCCGCACTTTCCTTCGCGCTCCCGATTGCCGCGCAGTCTGATTGGACGGCCTACGGACACGATGCCGGCCAAACGAAGTATTCGCCGCTGGACCAGATCAACACCAGCAACGTCGATAAACTGACGCAGGCTTGGGTGTACCACATGAGTCCCGCCCGACAGACCACGGCGTCTGCGGGCCCGGGGAGCAACGGCACTAGCCGGCGCCTTTTACAATCCCAAGCCACTCCGCTGGTCGTGAATGACATGATGTATCTGGCCACCCCGTACGGCTCGGCGATCGCCCTCCAGCCCGAGACCGGCGAACTGATCTGGACCTACAAGCTGGGGAGGTCACGTCTCGTAGGACGGACCGTCTCCTACTGGCCGGGAGACAAGACCACGCCCGCGTCGATCTTCTTCGGTACCGCCGATGGCCGCCTGATGTCTTTGAATGCAAAGACCGGTAGGCCCACTACCCGGTTCGGCGAGAACGGATCCATCAATCTCAAGGCGGGGACGACCGAGGATCCGAATCGAGATGGTCGCTACCACATGGCATCTGCGGCTTCCATCTATAAGAACCTCATTATTACCGGCGCCGCCGTGCAGGAGGATCCCTCGACAGGGCCCTCCGGTGACATACGGGCCTGGGATGTTCACTCCGGCAAGCTGGTGTGGCGCTTCCACTCGGTGCCGCGGCCAGGTGAGGTCGGTCACGACACGTGGGCTGGCGATACCTGGAAGGGTCGCTCTGGAACGAACGTCTGGGGTTTCTCGTCGATCGATGCCGAGCGTGGCCTGGTCTTCCTGCCCTTCGGTTCGCCTACTTCCGACTTCTGGGGTGGCGATCGCGTAGGCAATGATCTGTTTGGCAACTCGCTGGTCGTCCTCCACGCGGATACGGGGAAGCTCGCCTGGTATTTCCAAGCCGTTCATCACGACCTCAACGACTACGATCTGGAGTCCGCGCCGGTAATGATCAACGTCCACCGCAACGGCGAACAGATCCCGGCGGTTGCTCTCATCAGCAAGACGGGCCTGATGTTCATCCTGGATCGCCGCAGCGGCAAACCGATCTATGGGGTGGAAGAGCGTCCAGTGCCGCAGAGCACGGTCCCGGGTGAGCACTCGTCTCTCACGCAGCCGTTTCCAATTAAGCCGGTTCAATTGGGCCGTGGCAGCTTTACGCCCGCGGACCTCTCCACTGTGACTCCGGAACACCAGGCGTTCTGCGAGAAGATGCTGGCGACTGAGGGCGGCATGCAGAGTGGGCCGATGTTCACCCCTTACGGGCCGAAGCTGACGATCGTCTTCCCAAGCACCGTCGGCGTGGTGAACTGGCACGGCATGTCGTATGACCCGAAGCTTGGCTACCTGTTCGTCAACACCAACGAGGTGGCCAGCGTGGGCAAGGTCACGCCCACCGAGCCAGGGGCCAAGACCCCGTATGAGCGCACCAGCCCCTGGGGAATGTATGCGTTGTTCTGGGACGAAGAAAAATTCTGGCCGTGCCAGCAGCCACCGTGGGGTCAGTTGTGGGCGATCAATGTGAATACGGGCGAGGTCGCTTGGAAAGTGCCTTTTGGAACCATCCCCGAGCTCGACGCCAAAGGCGTCCACAATACCGGATCGTTGAACTACGGAGGATCCATCTCGACCGGCGGCGGTTTGGTTTTCGTTGCGGCGTCCAACGATCAGCACTTCCGCGCCTATGGAGCGGCGACGGGCAAGATTCTGTGGGACATCAAGATGGACACCGGCGCCTACGTCACCCCTTCGACCTTTATGGGTGAGGACGGAAAACAATACGTCGTGATCGTGGACACTGGAGGCGGCTTCTTCGACGGGACAAGTGGGGATTCGATCCTCGCTTTCGCACTCCCTTCGAAGTAGATCGTTGCAGGTGAACCGAACCCATCATGAATCACTGAAAAGGAGAAACCTATGACCGGCAAGATGATCGCGGCCGCTCTACTCGCGGCCACCGCGCTTTCGCCTCTGGCGCACGCGCAAGAGCTGCAGGTGGGCAGCAACGCCTATGTCGATATGTATTTTGCTGACTGGCACGCATCCAAGGCCCAAACCATGGGCCCCATGGCGGAGTACGCGGTTTTCACCAAGGGTGACCCGATGAAGCCCGCCACCAAGGGTGCCATCCTCCGCTACGTCGATTCGTATGTGTTCGTCACGCTGGCTGCCGGCGCCTCCTCGCCTTCCGCCACTCTCTCCGGTAAGCAGCGGGTCTATTACTTCACTTCCGGCACAGGCACCATCTCGGCCGGTGGCGACTCGGTTCCGGTCTCCATCAATATCGCGGTGCTGGTGCCGGCCAACCTGGCTTTCACCATAAAGAACACGGGAAGAGGTCCCCTCGGCGCATACCTCATCACGGAGCCCACCCCCGGCGGCTTTCAGCCGGGCACCAAGCTCGTGGTTAAGGACGAGACCTCCACTCCCATCAGCACCGCCCTTGAGGAGTGGTCGCGCATCGTCAAGCCGCTCTTCACCTCTGTCGACGGTCTGGCCACGATTTCCAGCGTCCAGACGGTCACCCTGGATGCCCTGACCATCACTCGCCCCTTCATTGGCACGAAGCCAAACACCGAGCATTTATGGATGGAGCTCTCCGGCACCAGCATTGCCTTCATCGGGCCCTACCTTCGCCGTCAGACCCCCGGCATGGCCTACGAGCATCCACCGGACAATCTGGCTCCCACCTCCAACGTCAACTACGCGGAAGACAGCCAAGTCAAGTTCCTCCTCGTAGCGACCGACGGCCAGTAAACCTTGGTGAACATGCAGCTGTTCCAAAGAGCGAAGTCCCAGCCATGATGTGCTGGGACTTCTGGCGCTGCTGACTTGCCTCACACTAAATGTTTAGTGCGGCACCGTAGACACCTTCGTGCTGCTGCTGAACCACAGGAATTTGATCGGTTTGTCTCCGGGTTCTCCAAAGTTGATGTTGGAGTGCGTCGTGAGGTTATCCGGACGCAGCATATACGCCTGACCGGGATGCTGCATGCGCAGCTGAGAGCCGACAAACGCAAGGCTCTTGCCCTCAACCTCGCACCAGATCTCTTCATGGCCAGGAAAGTGTGGGTGCGGCTCGCCGAGCTGCATGGGGAGGATTTCGACAGTGATGATGCCTCCGATGGTGGCGAGGCCGTTCCTGTTGTTGAAGAAGCCGTGAGTGATGTGAGCCCAGTGACCGCCGGCTCCCGGATTGGTAAATGGTGAGTCGACGGCCGGCTTGCTATGCGGGAGCTTATCTTCGTCTTTGACCACGAAGGACGAAAGGGGCTGGAATCCCGCATAGGTGGGATCGCCGACCATGTAGGCCGCCAGCTGGGTCTCTCCGGTGTTGTGTAGGGTGAACTCGACGCCCTCCGGCATGAGCATGGCGCTCCCTTTGTGGATCGGCTCAGTCTTGCCGCCGGCTGACACCTCCCCCTCGCCCTCGCTCACATAGAAAAAAATTTGCACGCCTGTCAACGTCGAGGGAACGGTCCGTGCTCCCGCCTCGAGCTTGCCATAAGAGAGGAACCTGGCATGCTCGAGTACAGCGCCGGGGAAGGGTGGGCTGAGGTTGTCGCCGGGAGTGAGAATGTCGCGCACGACCAGCGAACCGAACATGGCGCGTGGCTCAGAGTCATGCCAGTCGCCGAAGTACATGTTGAGGCGGGTATCCTCCGGGGGGCGCGTGGGAAGATAGACCACATCTTTCGGTCCTTCGAAGCTGTTGCCGCCGATGTGGGGGGCCTGTCCGGGAGCGGCAGCCGGCGCAGAAGGGGTTTGCCCGCAGAGCGGTCGAGGGGCGGCAGCGGAGAACAATGCTATGGCAGTTCCACATACGACCGAAAGCGTCTTTCTGTGACGAACTTTGCTCAAGGTAGTCCCTCCAAAGCTCTACGGTTATAGACTCACATCAGTGCGCAGAAATACCCGGGAGAGCGAGATACTCAGGGTGTACGGTTACATGCTCGTTCTTCTCGTTCTCAAGGATCTCCGCGAACATAGCGTCGGTGTCTTTCTGGGGTGGCCGCAATGCGTTCCTGTCCCTGACGGCCCGATCATCGCGCGGCTGATGCGCAAAGGTAATGATCTTTGGCCAGTCGGGGGGGGAGGGGAAGGTGTACGGTCCAGTTGAGTCGCCCTCCATCTTCTTGTAGGGCCAGATCATCCAGCCGATGTTGTATTTCTCAGCCAGATAGACGTGGGCAGTTAACCACTCCGGCGTCCTCTCGGCGTAAATCTCGGAGAAAAAGATGGGTACATGATACTTCGTGCGGAAGTCCAGGTATTGCTTAAGGAACTCAGGGCGCGGCGTAGCGCTGTAGCTGTGGAAGCTGTAGACGGTGTTGTTGTCGAAGGGCTTGCCGAACGCGCTAAAGCGCCCAAGAGGCGGTTGCAGAATGATCATGTGACTCGGGTCGACCTTGCGGATGGCCTCCGTCAAACGACGGTACTCCGGCTCTACAAGACCTTCCATATCGAGATATCCGGACCAGAGCAATGGCTCATTCAGAAGATCGTAGCCGAGGATGGTGGGATCGTCCTTATAGTGGTTGGCGACCCGCTGCCACGCATCCCCTACGTACTCCTGCATGCCGGTGTCCTTCAGCAGCCATGGATACCCGGGACCATCATCACTTGCCTCTCCAGTGAAGCCGCCGACGCCGGACTCCAGCATCAGGATGACGTAGATGTGCTCCTGGCGGCACCACTTAGATAGTTGATCGATGAGTTTGAAGCCCTCATCGTCATCGGTCTTGAAGTACTTGGTGTGCAAGGGGATTCGGATCGTGTTGAATCCGTCCTCCTTAATCCGATGAACGTCCGCCTCGGACATGAAGTTCTGACGCCAGTTGTAGAGGAACTCCTGCGCATGAGTTGGGCCCAGCAGATCCGTAAAGACCAGCTCAAGTTCCGATTGCGCCTGGCTGAGGCCGCCGAAACGCCAGAAATAGCCTTCCAGTACAAACCAGTTGCCTATGCTTATCCCGCGGATCTGGAGCGGCTTGCCGGAGCCGTCCACGATCTCCGCTCCTCGCGCCTGCACAAACTGCGAATGGGCTGCCGGAGTTACCAGCAGCAACAGCATGGAACAAAGGACCGTCAGGCGTCGAAGAAACACCAAAGCCCCCCCAGTTCATCGGGAATAGTACTACAATAATATCAACGGCAGCGAAGATTCTCAGGACAAATTTCTTTATTTTGCCCGTTGCCACAGCGACGAGCCGCGAAAATGGACAGATACGGAGCTATCAGAATGCATAGAGGGACGCTCGCTCTTTTGGCGGTGTCAGGACTGATGTTCGGCTTGCACTCGCCGATGAAGGCGCAAACAAAAGGGATGGCAAGCAACCAGAAAAGCTCCACCAGCATTCATTCTGCAGGCTCTGTTGCTCAGACTCACTCTACCTGGAGCGACTATGCGGGCGCTTCAGATGCCTCGCAGTATTCTGCGCTTGCTCAGATAAATCGCTCTAACGTTAGCAAGTTGCAGGTTGCGTGGAGCTATCCAACCGGCGACGGGAACAAATACTTGTTTAACCCGATCGTGGTCGACAGAACGATGTATGTTCTGGCTCACAACAATTCAATCGTGGCGCTCGATGCGACAACCGGGAAACCACTGTGGATCCATCCGACGGACCCGAAGACAATGCTGATCACCAATCGTGGAATCAACTATTGGGAAAGTGCTGACCGGTCGGATCGCCGGCTGCTATTCGCGGCCGACAACTTCTTAGAGGAGATCGATGCCCGGACGGGCAAGTCGATTTTGGATTTTGGTGAGAATGGCCGCGTCGATCTGCGGGAGGGCCTGGGACGTGATCCTGAAAGTCTTACGCTGGTCCAATCCACCACTCCCGGACGCGTGTTTGAAGATCTCCTTATCCTGGGCTCGGCAACCAACGAAGAATACGAGTCTGGTCCCGGTGATATTCGCGCCTACAACGTCCGCACCGGGCGTCTGGTCTGGATATTCCATACGGTGCCGCATCCTGGCGAATTCGGCTATGATACCTGGCCGAAAGATGCATGGAAGACGGTCGGCGGTGCGAATGCCTGGAGCGGACTGTCTCTGGATGAGAAACGCGGCATCGTTTTCATTCCGACCGCAAGTCCTAAATACAACTTCTACGGCGCCGATCGAACGGGAGCCAATCTCTTTGGAGACTGCCTGATTGCGCTCAATGCGCGCACCGGAAAACTGATCTGGTACTTCCAAATGGTCCACCACGACATTTGGGACTACGACAATGGAACCGCTCCAATGCTTTTGACCGTTCGCCACAACGGTAAGAAGGTCGATGCAGTAGCGCAAGCCGGGAAAGAGGGTTTCGTTTGGGTGTTTAACCGCGAAACCGGCGAACCACTCTGGCCCATTGAAGAGCGGGCGGTGCCGCGGTCCGATATGCCGGGAGAGGTAACCTGGCCCACGCAACCATTTCCTTTGAAACCGCCGCCTTTCGCACGGCAAAGTTTCACTGTCAAAGACCTGAGCCCATTTATGGAGCCGGAGGAGCGGGAGCAGTTTCGTAAACAAATCGAAATAGCTCGCAACCAAGGTCTTTTCACACCGCCAGGCCTGACCGATACGGTCGAGATGCCGGGGAATAACGGGGGAGCTAATTTTCAAGGAGCGGCCGTTGATCCCGAGCACGGTACTTTATTGGTTGTTTCGAAGGATCTTCCTTCCATGCTCAAGCTGGAACTGAATGCAATGGAGCAGGTAGCAGAGGGGAGCTCTCCAGAGGAAAAAGGCCGGGCCGTCTTTCAATCCAATTGCCGTTTGTGTCACGGTGCCGACCTGGCAGGTCAACCTCCCGCTGTGCCTTCGCTGGTGGATGTCGGATCGAGACTGACTGCTGATCAAATCCGTGCGGTCGTGACCCACGGACGCGGCCCTATGCCAGCGTCTTCCAAGTTGTCCGATGCAGCTCTGGATTCTCTTTTGGCCTTTCTTTCTAATCCAGAGCGCGCCCATCCGGAGCATGCGCTGGCGTCCACTCCTACGGGAAACGATGCTGCTCCCAAGACTGCAACAGCATGGGCCTCCTTGCCGCCGGAAAAACTCCGCTATCGAAGCAGTTTCGGTTTTATGTTCACCAGCAGTGGGCTGCCTGCCATCGCTCCACCCTGGACCACGCTTACAGCCTATGACCTCAACCAAGGAACCATCGAGTGGCAAGTGCCATTGGGCGAAGTTCCTGAATTGGCCGCAAAAGGATTTAAAAATACGGGCTCACATTTTCCCAAGGTTGGGCCAGTGGTAACGGCCGGCGGATTGATCTTCACCGGCACGCGCGACCGCGAGGTTCGCGCTCTCGATTCCGCAACCGGCAAGGTGCTCTGGGAATCGGAGGTGGAAGCTGCTCTCGAGGGAATGCCGGCGGTGTACCAGATCGACGGACGTGAATATGTTGTATTCTGCGCAGCTGCGCAAGCGACTACGCACACGCACAACCTCCCTGGCCATCCGGCATTGCAAGCGCCGATCCCGGGCGCTTACATCGTGTTTGCGTTACCTGCTGGGCCGTCCGAGTAGAATTTTATTTCTGATCCTTTCTACTTCTGATCTTTCTGGGCCAGAGCCGCGTCGGTCTTCGGAAGCGGGAGCACTTCTTTGGCCGGCAAGTCGGCGGGGAATGCCAGGTTGAAAAAGCAGACCATCATCTCATCAAAGCTCTGCTGTCCCCAGATTACGGTCTTCGTCGGGTCCGGATTCTCCGGATTATTGGCTGAATTATCGAAGTGCGCCGTGCATTCGATCCTGGTTCCCGTAGGTAGCGCGATCGGCTCCGCCAGGTTGTACCAAAGCTGCCAGTGCCAGTTGTAGTGCGGCACATTCAATATGGTTCGGGTCTCTCCGTTGGGAAACACCAGACGATATTCCATGTCCTTGCCCCGCGTATGCATATGCGGATGCACCCCCAGCAGGGTTACATCGTGGCGCACCGTGAAGGAGGAATCGACACGGTAATTTGGATCGCCAGGAGGAATTTTGAAAGTTTCATTTACCGCTGACAAAGTCATGACGCGTTCTTTGGGGGGCTCTTTGGCGAAGACCAGTCCTACACGCGCCTGGTCTGTGGTCGCTTTGCCTTCCGGCATGTAGTGCACTTCCAGCACGATATCTGAGCCGGCCGGGACAAGCTTGGCCTGCCCATGTTCGAAAATGTCGGGAGGTTGACCCGGCGCGTAGCCGACCAGCCAATCACTGGGCACGTCATCCGGATCCGCTTTCGCACCCGTCTTGGAGGGCGGAGCTTCGAAGAACACGCCCTTGGGTTGGTCCTTGAAGTAGGGCGACCCGGGCCGCCGGACATACGCAACAATGTGATGCACGACGGAGCGATCCGTCGGTGCCGCTTCTACAAACTGAACCCATTTGTCTTCGGTGAAGCCCGTGGGCAGAATGACGTACTGATACTCGAGAACCCCGCTATCTGGGATAGAAAACGGTTTTGGAAGCTGGAATATGACATCTGGCTCGGGAATGCTCCATCCCTCGACGAATTGCCGAGGCGGAGGAAGATCCTTGGGATCGCCCTTCGGTGCACCTGCGTTCGCCCAGGCAGTAATCGTATCAATCTGGGCCTGGGTCAGCGAGCGGTTGTTGGCAAACTTCTCGGTATGTCCATCCTCGAACCACGGCGGCATCTGTCGCTGCTGCACCATTCGTTTCATGAGTGTTGCCCAGGGCCTTGCATCTTCGTAGGTCAGCAGCGAGAACGGCGTACCCTCACCGGGACGGTGGCAGGTCTGGCAATGCTGCTGCACGATGAGCGCCACATCTTTCGTAAACGTTACCTTGGAGGGATTCGCGGAGGGGCTCGACGCGTTCGAGTTATCCGGCTGTGGGCTGGGATGATTCGCCATCCCGGGCATCTGACCCAACACAAACGCTGTCATGCATAGTTGCAGAGCGAGGATCGAAACCATCCGCTTCATCGTCGTCCCATTTCTTTTTCTCAGGTATTCGTTCCCGTACCGCAGGACTATAAAGTCCATTGACCACTTACGGCACTCTCGGTGGCGCTAAAAGATGGCGATGCTAACCGGCTTAGAAAGGGAGGCGACCTTGACGGGCGCGGCGAGCACGTGGGTAGCTGCATCGATCTTCATCCTCAGCACCGCATCGCCGCTCAAAGCCAATAGACTCTTTCCATCCGCTGTTACATGCAGCATATTCGCCTGAACGCCTTCTACTCCAGGCAAGGCCCGTAGAGAGCCATTCCCTGCAATCTTCCACGCCTGCACACCCTCACCGTGCGAGCTGTACAGCATCTCGCCCGAAGGATGTATCGCCAGTGCAGCCATCTCACCCGCAACCGAAGCCCAAACCGTCTGCTCGCGATGTAGAATCCTGCCCACCGTGGCGTCATAGCCGAAGCTCGACACCGACCCATTCAGTGCGTGCACCACATACAGTCGCTTGCCATTAGGGTCCAGCACCATGCTAGTCGGCCCACTGCCGGCAGCGACTTCACAGCGGCCAACTACTGTAAGCTCGCCGCTGCTGAGCGAAAGCACGCTCAGTTTGTCGCTGCCTTGGTCGGCTGTCAGCACGCGCCCCACTTGGTCAAACATCACCGCCGAGGGATGCGCCGACGCCTGCAACGCATGAGGTCCCGAACCAGTTTCTTTTAGAATCGAGGAGACCCTCCCCAGCCGCCCATCCTCATGGACTGACAGCACGTTGTAAGCACCGCCGCCATGCACCGCGACCACAACGCTACGTCCATCCGGGGCAACCGCCAAGTCTCGCGGCGAGATACCTGAGAGCGACAATGGCGCGCGGTTCTTCAACTCCAGCTGGCCGGTCGCCGCGTCAATTCCGTATGCCTCCACGCTCCCCCGCGGCAGACTGCCATACTCGGATACACCGTTGGCGACATATAAATTCACATCGCTGATCGCCATGGTCACTGGATGCGCGCTGGCAATCGTCTGCTGCTTTATGAAGCGCTCATCTGCGGCGATCGAGTACACATGGATTCCATGCTCCCCTCCGATGTAGGCAAATTTAGCCGTGCGCGTCGGAGCCCGCAGTGATGCCGCCCAGCCAAACCGACTGCCGACAGCCCCCCACAACGACGCGCTACCCACCATCTGCACAAAACGTCTGCGATCGCACTCGATTGGCTGCTTCATCTCCGTCTCTCCTAAACCCCAATCAGAACACTAAGCTCGAATCGACATCGCATGATGGAACACGTTGTTGGGATCGTAGTTCCTCTTCACCTGCTGCAGGAACTCGTAGTTTGGTCCGTAGTAAAGCTGGGGCCAGTACCCATAGTCGATCATGTCCTTGTCGCACCAGTTGATATAGCACCCCTCATAGTTCCCACCCGGGAATGGCGTTCCCTGGTGAGCTGCATCGACTTCAGGACTGGAGTACAGCTCTTTGTAAACCTCCCGTATCCAAGTGGTATGTCCCTCGTCCTCCGCAGGATCAGCCCAGTAGGTCTGGAATTGTAATTTCATGATGCTCGAGCGTTGGAAAGCCACTGTCTCTTCGAGCATCTCTTGGCGATTCATGGCGCCACCGTAGGAGTCGACCTCCACCACCGTATGCGAAAGGTCGACCCCCGGCAGCATTCGCGTGAGGTGCTTGTAAAAGACCCCGATCTCGCGTGTCGTAAAGTTTTTCTTCATGCAGGTGGACTTGTACTTGGCCCGCGTGGAACCGTGCCGGGTGCCTCCGGCGGCTCCGGTCTCAGCCCACGGGACGCGGGTCATCATATGTGGCCCGAAACCCTCAGCGGGACGGTTGCTAACCGGCGGCGTGGGCAATACGGCCGAAGGTTTGCAGGCGTCGAACAGTGCGAGGAACTCATCCAGCACCTTCGTGTCCTTGCAGGTGCCATCCGGATTGCAGAACTGCGCCGAGACACGCATAAAGCCGCTTGCCTTGTGATTTGCCTCGATTACGGCGAACAATCCCCATGTCTCAGGATCCTTGCCCCGCGTGGCGAAGTAGTTGCCGAAGGCGTCGAAGATCTTCGTAAACTTTTCCTCGGTCATCTCAGCCCAGGGGAAGATCATGTTCGAGACCATCACCTCCTGGGGTGCAGGTGGAAGCTTGTCAAAGATGTAGTCGATGATCACGCCAAAATTCCCGCCGCCGGCGCCACGGCAGGCGCGAAATAAATCGGCATCTTGCTTCGCAGTACAGGTGCGAAGCGCAACTTTTCCCTTCGAGTCAACGGTAAGAATGTCGACCCCAGTCACCCAATCAGCGGTTGTCCCATACAACCGGGAAACAAATCCATACCCACCACCGGTGATATGCCCACCTGCGCCCACCGAACTGCAGGTGCCACCGGGCAGCGTCACGTTGTAAAGCTTGTAGAGGTCCTGATAGGCCTTGCCCAGCGTGGCTCCCGCAGCCACGCGATAGCGCGCGTCGTCGTCATGCGGCAGAATGCCCACGTGGTTCATCATGGACATATCAATCAGCGTGCCGTTGGGATTGTTGGCGTAGAAATCTTCGTAGCAATGGCCGCCGGAACGAATGGTCGGCCGCTGCCCTGCGCTAATCACGCGCTGCAGAGCTTCTGCGGTGTCCTCCGAGCTCAGACACAGCGCCACACTACTGATTCCGTCCGCGGGGTCTGCTGGCCAGCGCCCGTTTCTGGCTCTCTTCAGGTTGTTGAAACGCGCATCATCGCGAGTGATTAAAATTGCCATGTGGTTGCTTCACTTTAACGCTTCACAGTTCGCTGAAGAACTTTAATTTTGACTGCAACATTTTAGGTGCCATTGGGTGAAACGATTGGGTGGAGAATTGGACGACATTTTTCGATGCAACCACCGGGTCGAGCATTTTGCGCAGAGCGTTTTGGGTCCAGCATTTGGGTGGCGCAGCCGCTTTAGCGCTGCGTTAAAGCTCCTTTGCCCCATAACGCGCTTCAGCGCCTGCGCTACCTGACCCAACAGCGCAAAGCAGAGAGGGGATGCGATTACTCGCATCCCCTCCCCCTCAAAAGTTATCCGCAGCGATGGTATGCCGCGGGGTTCGGTTAGAAGATGATCTTGCCACTTATCTGACCGACACGACCCGGTAGCGTGTTCGTAGCCTGACCGAACTGGCTGCTGTTAGCATTGCCCCCTTGGTTCGGGAGTACGAGGAAGTTGGGGTGGTTGAAGACGTTGAACATCTCGATGCGAAAGTTGAGTGCCACTCGCTCGGTGATCTTCGTGTCTTTCTCCACACCCGCATCCGTGTTGATCGCTCCCGGCCCGCTGAAGAGGAACTGCTTTGCGCTGCCGGTCACGCCGCAAACTTCGTAGCCGCAGCTGAGGGTACTGGCGAATGATGCTGGGTTGAAATAGAGATGCCCAGGATCGTGCGGATTCTCTTTTTGGATTGGAGCTATCTGATTAGGATAGTCGAGTCCGATGTTGGTCAGCGCGGCGTCGCCGCCGCTCCGCAGGTTTATCGGGACACCAGTGTTGAATCGGGTGATGCCCGTAATGTGCCACCCCTGGGTCATCCGGCGTGCGCCAAGCCAGCGCTCAAACGGAAGAGTCCAGTTGTAGCTCATTACCAGGTTATGCCGCATGTCGAACGACGAAAGGCCGTAGGCACGAGCTGGATCGCGAGGATCCCACTTGGCAGATTCGTCATCCAACGATTTGGCGTAGGTATAGCTGGCCAGGAAGGTCACGTCGCGAGCACGACGCTCCGCCGAAACCTGCAGTGAGTTGTAGTTAGAGTTTCCCGAGTTCTGGAGGTAAGTCGCTGAGGCGAAGGCCACCACCGGACCTCCGCTAGAGTTGTGGTAGTTCTGGCTGATGGCCTGGTTATTGATTGCCCCGGTAAAGGTGCCGTAGTACGTATTGCCACCTTGCGTGTAGACGTTACCCTCGCCACCCGGCCCACAACCTGCAATCGACAAGCAGAGCGCGCCATCTCCCCAGAGCAAGTCGACGCCATGCTCAATATGGTGATCCTGGCTTCCCACGTACGCCACGGTCAGAACCGTCGACTTGTCGAGTTGCCGCTGGAGGGAGATGTTGTAGTGGTTGGCCGTGGTGGTCTTGTTTTTGTTGTAGTAGCCAGGTACGTAAAGAGGCATAAGCGATCCGAACAGGAAGTTGGGAAACGGTCCAGGGCCGGATGGGAAGATAAAAGGGAAGTGTTCTCCCTGCGTCACTCCGTCGGAGCGAGTAATGTAGGGGCTTGCGAACTCCGTTGGTGCTGGCGATGCCCAGTAGAGGCCCCAGGGAGCATCCCCAAGAATACCGAAGTTGCCGTTATCCGCGACGCCCAAGTAGTAGATACCGAAAGCCGCACGAATACTGGTCTTGTCCTGACCCCAGATGCCGCCTGAAGGCGCATAGGCAATGCCGATACGAGGTCCAAAGTTGTTCCACCGGGTCGGAGAGATCGTGCTGGGAACTCCCGGATCTCCCGGAACCAGGTTGCCCGGAGGAGAGTTGGGGAACTTGACGGACTGCTCTCCCGGAACCGGTGTGGTCAGGCGACCGTAGACGTCGCTCCACGGCCTGGCGACATCCCAACGGAGACCGTAGTTAATGGTGAGGTTGGGTTTTACTTTCCAAGAGTCCTGGCCGAAGAGCCCACCGTACTTGGTGCGGTTGTCAAGAAGCTGGATGGAGCATTGGACAAATTGGTTCGGAGCGCCGACATAGTAATCAGAAACATCCGTCCCAGTCTCGGCGCCGTTAAAGTTGTAATATCCGTTGGGTCCGCATTCGTTTCGGGCATTCAGCTGGTAGTACCGGAAGTCTCCGCCAAAGGTGAGTGAGTGATTGCCCATAGCCTTGCTGAACGTGTCGCTAACACCATAGTTAGTCTCAGGCTGATAGAGGTTCAACCAGTTGTTGCCCACCCCAAAGTTGTTGAAGAACAGGGTCGGCAGTGACGATGGGTACCCAGGGGTTCCGGTGTTGACCAGACCACCGGTGGCGGGGTCCGTATTAAAGCCATACTGTGAGTAGGAGGAAATCGACGAACCGGCAGACGGTTGGGCAGTGTGAACCTGAGTGCGGAAAAACTGGATGCGCGCAACATTGACCGCACCGGTACCGATGGTTTTTGTGTCGCTCATCACAAACAGCTGGTTGCGCGACGGCACAGTCACTGGAAAGCCGGGCACATTCTCCACGCCATTGTTATTGTAGACGGGCTGGATCGCAGTCGATTTGTCGTAGTGATAGTAGAACGACCAGTCCCCAGTCTTGTGATTGA